>Ga0189288_10008_pt1 | contig 370944 bp, 326 predicted proteins | sample UW105minimetaG_FD_130316 | JGI IMG/M metagenome (GOLD analysis project Ga0189288, IMG submission 130316) | Marine microbial communities from the Costa Rica Dome - UW105 mini metaG | ecosystem: Environmental > Aquatic > Marine > Oceanic > Photic zone | place: Costa Rica: the Eastern Pacific... | reverse complement strand
TGGGGACGGGCGAGTTGCGGATGATCCATTCGCGCGTGTCGTGGATGTTGCGACCCGTCGAAAGGTCCATCACGGTGTCCGCGCCCCAGCGGATCGACCAGACCATCTTGTCGACCTCGTTGGCGACATCGGACGCGACGGCGGAGTTGCCGATATTGGCGTTGATCTTGACGAGGAAGTTGCGCCCGATGGCCATGGGCTCTGTTTCGGGGTGGTTGATGTTGGAGGGGATGATCGCGCGGCCGCGGGCGACCTCGTCGCGCACGAATTCCGGCGTGACGTAATCGGGCAGGCTGGCACCCCAGGGCTGGCCGTCATTGCGCGCTTCGAGACGGGCGGCTTCATCGCGCAGCATGGCGCGGCCGAGGTTCTCGCGCTCGGCCACATACTCCATTTCGGGCGTGACGATGCCGCGGCGGGCATAGTGCATCTGGCTGACGTTCATGCCGGGTTTCGCGCGCAGGACCTTCTTCGCGACATTGGGGAAGGCCGGGACGCCGCCGGAGCGGTCGGGGCCAAGCTGGCCGTTGTCTTCCGGCTTCACTTCGCGGGCGGCATATTCCTCGACATCGCCGCGGGCCATGATCCATTCGCGGCGCTTCTGTTCGAGCCCGGCGCGAATATCGATGGTGGCGGCAGGATCGGTATAGGGGCCGGAGGTGTCGTAGACGCGGATGCTGGGTTCGCCGCCTTCGAGGTCGATTTCCCGCATGGCGACGCGCACGCCGCTGCCGCTTTGCGCGCCTACATGGACCTTGCGGCTGCCACGGATCGGGCCGGTGGTGACGCCGATGTCGAATTTGCTGTTGATGTCGGCCATGCGCTTGCTCTCCTCAAGGCGGAGAAAGAGCGGAATTCCGTTGCCGCTCCACTCCCTCCGCCGATGCTAATCGGTTCAGGTTCAACGGGTCGCAGGGCGTGACACCTGCCTCTCAGCCAACACTGGCTCCCCGGGGATGCGCGCGAGTGTAGGGGCCTGCGCGCCGGCACGCAATAGGACCGGTCACGCGCGGGCGCCGCGTAATGGCTTCTACGTTATTTACCGTAGTTTAAGCGCGCCTGGGTTATGGGCGCGGCGTCGTGTTTTGTCAGCGTGTCGCTTTTGCGGGTGTAGCCCGCCCCCTTGCCCGGCGCGCCAGGGAATGGATCGCCGCGCTCTGCGTCATGATCGCCGCAGTCATGCTGCTGGCCCCGCAGGACGCCAGTGCGCAGGATTGTTCGCGAGCCGGTGCACGCGGGGCGGCGCCATCGTCGTGGCAGACTTACTGCTGGCTCAACATGAGCAATTACAGCGATGCGCAGGCGCGTTCCACCGGGCAGCCGATGAGCTATGTTCTGCCGGATGGATCGCGCCTGATGTTCCGCCTCCAGGTTGCGGTGACGCCGACCGCCACCGGCACCGCGCTGGTCAGCGCGGCCGCGCCGAGCTGGACCGGGGCGGCGGTGGGCAACAGCAGCTTCCTGAACATTCCGGGACGCCCGATCCGGTATCAGGCCACGAATGGTACCGTAACGACGCTGACGCTGACCAATATCGCCATCATTCCCCCCGGCGGGGTGACGCAGGCCAACCAGTATGCATTCGTAGTGGCCGATGCGGAATCGACCGACAATTCGGAATACCAGCAATATACGACGAACGGCGGCGTCTGGCAGTTGCTCGACCGCGTGGCACCGCGCAGCGGTACGCAATATCCGGTCAGCACCGGGATCAACACAACCACTTTCCGCACCGCCGGTGGAGGCCAGACAGGAAATGTGGGCGCGTATATCGTCAGTTCGCTGAACCCCACATCGGTGACCATCACGATGCAAGGGTCCGGTCTGCAGGGCGTGATGCTGGCGATACGGTTCGCCTCGATCACCTTGAGCAAGACGATCGCCGGGACCCGGATCGCAGACAACGACCAGTTCCGCTTCGTGATCGAATCCCAGAACGGCGCGACCACCTATGCGTCGGGACAGACGAGCGGAACCGATCTCGGGCCGTTTCCGGCCGCGGTCTTCTCCTCAACATCCGGCGTGCCGCTCGTGCTTCGCGAAGCCATGGTGGCAGGCAGTACCAGTGCGCTGGCCGATTATCGTGCCAGCTTGACCTGCACCAATATCAACAGCGGTTCGACCACGATCCTGCCCCGCGACGTGGTGACGAACAGTTACAATTTCGGCACGTTGCAGTTCGGCGATTTCGTCGATTGCGTTTTTACCAACACGCCGCTGCCACGTCTGCAGTTGCGCACGGCGATCGCCGCGCCCGGCCGGATTTTCGGAACCGATCAGTTCACCTTGGCAATCCGCGATCAGACGGCAAATACCGAGCTGGCGAGCTTTACCACGACCGGAACGGGAACAACGGCCACGCCCGCGGCCACAGGGCTGGTGGGCGCGATTGCCGGTAATTCCTATCAGCTTTCGGAAACCGCGAACGGTTCGACCGTGCTGGCCCGTTATTCTCCGACGCTGGGATGCACCAACCGCAATGCGACATCGACGACGGCGCTGCCCGCCGGGGGCGCCACGGGGACGCTGACCCCGCAACTTGGGGATGTTATCAGCTGCACGATCACCAACACCCGGTCTGCGGCACGGCCGATCCTTTCGGTCGACAAGACGTCGCGCATCGTGTCCGACCCCACCGGCAGCGCCAATCCAAAGGCGATCCCCGGGGCAGTGATCGAATATACGGTGACGGTCACCAATTCGGGCGATGCGCCAACGGACGCGTCCACCCTGAGGCTCGTCGATATACCCTCTGCCGCATTGGCGTGGCGGACGGATTTCCCACCGGTCTTTATCGATGGCGCGACGGTAAGCGGACTTGCGTTCAACGGCGCAAGCAACGTCGCCTATTCCAACCAGCCCGGCGGGACCGTCACCGGTTATTCCCCGCTAGCACCCTTCGATCCTGCCGTGACGGGTATCCGATTTTCCCCTTCGGGCACGCTAAGGGCATCGAACGGAACTGCGCATCCCAGTTTCACCCTGCGATACAGAATGGTCATCGAATGATCGCACATTGCCCTCGTCGATATGGGCATTGAAGCGAATACGCCCATGCTCCGACAAGCGGATCACTTATCTGCGAATGATTCGCATTAGCCTTGACTCTTGCAATTAATTCGCAGTAGCGGGCCCTCATATTTGAACGTGAGGGTTTACAATGCGAATGTTGAAGTCCGCCGTGCTGTGCGCAACGGCGCTTGTCCCGGTCCCGGCGCTGGCCAACGTTGCCGAAGAGAGCGAGCAGCGCACCATCATCGTGACCGGTGCGCGCGATCAAGGCACGACCGCCACGAAGACGGACACGCCGATCATCGAAACGCCGCAGCCGATAACGGTTATCGATGACGAGCTGTATCTGGCGCAGGGCGCAGTCAGTATCGGCGACACGCTGAACTATGTTTCCGGTGTGACGGCCAACCCGTATGGCCCCGACAGCCGTGTCGATGGCGCTTTGGTGCGCGGGATCAACGCGTTGCAGTTCCGCGACGGGATGCGGGACATCTTCAGCTATTACGCCAGCATCCGCTCCGACCCCTATAATTTCGACCAGGTCGAACTGGTGCGCGGCCCGGCGTCGGTCCTGTTCGGTCAGGGCGCGCTGGGCGGGATCATCAATCTCGTGTCCAAGCGTCCGGAATTCGAAGCCGGGGGAGAGGTTTCGCTGCGCTACGGTTCGTTCGACCGCAAGGAAGCGCTGGTCGATGTAACCGGCCCCGTGAGCGATACGGTTGCAGCCCGGATCGTCGCGCGGGTTCGCGATGCCGATACGCAGACCGATTACGTGCCGGATGACCGGATCCTGTTCGCGCCGTCCATCACCTTCCAGCCGACATCCGACACCGAACTCACCCTGATCGGCCTTTACCAGGAAGACGACAGCGGTTCGACGTCGCAGTTCCTGCCGCTGGTCGGCACGATCCTGCCCAATCCCAACGGGCAGCTTCCCAACGACCTGTTTGTCGGCAAACCAGGATGGGACCGGTACGACGGGCGACTGCTGCAGGGCACCGCGCTGCTCGAGCATCGCTTCGGCGATAGTGTCCGGGTCAATCTGAAGGCCAGGTATATCGACAGCGACCTGACGTATTTCACGCATTATCCCGATAGCTATACCAACCCGGCAAACCCCTTCGTCCTGCTCGACCCGGCAACCGGCCAACCGGTACTCGACGCCGAAGGCGGCTTCGTGCCCGATCCAGAACAGCGCACGATGCGCCTGTATGCGGACGGAACCCTCGCCCGGATGGAAATCTTCTCCACCGACAATAACGTGCAGTTCGATTTCGCTACGGGAGCGGGCATCGAGCACACGGTATTGGCGGGCGTCGATTACAGCACCAATTCGGTTTACAAGACCGGCGGCTTCGCCACCGAAGTGTTCGATATCTACGATATCGATTACGGCGCCCTGTCCGACTTTGGTGGCGGCCTGCCCAGCCCTGCCTATGTCGCCGAAGATGTCGATCAGGATCAGGTGGGCATTTACCTTCAGGACCAGATCCGCTTTGCCGACCGGGTGTCGATCGTACTTGGCGCGCGGCGTGACTGGACCAGCGCCAGAAGCATGGGCGGCCCTGCACGGCGCGATTCTGCAACGACGTTCCGGGCAGGTATAATCGGCGAAGTGGTCGAGGGCGTTTCGCCCTTCTTCAGTTATACCGAAAGCTTCGAGCCCATCGCAGGTACAGCCAGCGACGGTAGCGCCTTCATTCCCAAGACAGGGCGCCAGTTCGAAGCGGGCATCAAATTCCACCCGACCGACGCCGTACTGATCACCGTGACCGGGTACGACATCCGGGAAAGCAATCGTCCCGTTTCGGATGACAGCACCCCAGACCCCTTCGACCAGATCCAGATCGGCGAGCTTAATTCCAGAGGCATAGAGTTCGAAAGCAGCGCATCGTTGCCCGGCGAGCTGACCGTCATCGCCAATGCGAGCTATAACGAGGCCGAAATAGCCGGCACCGATCGCCAGATCGATAATGTGCCCAAGGTCAACGCATCGCTCTGGACGACGAAGGGTTTTGCGCTGGGGCATGACGTCTCGCTGCTGCTGGGCGCAGGCGTGCGCCATGTCGGCAAGAACCGATCCTTCGGACCGGCTTTTCCGGACGGCATCGTCACGCCCTCTTTCACCCTGGTCGATGCGTTGGCCGAAGTCGCATTCGCGAACTGGAGCGTGGCCATCAACGCGACCAATCTGTTCGACAAGAGCTATTATTCGGCCTGCCTCGCACGCGGCGACTGCTTCGTCGGCAGCGAACGCAATGTGATGGGCACCGTAAGCTACCGCTTCTGATGGCAGGAGACGTGCTCATTCTCGCAAGCGCCGGGTCTGCCCTCCTTGGCATAGCCATATTGCGATACTCTTGGCGCCGCACAGGTCGATCTGTCCCGCACAACATCGCCGGGTGGTTGTTGCTCGCCATCGGTGCCGTCGGCGGATGGAGCGGCGCAGGAGCGTGGGGTCTGACCGTGATAATGCTGGTGGGGACGGCCGCAGCCTGCATCGCACTGGCCCCTGGCGCCTTTGAAATGCCCAAGGCTTCGCGGCGAGCAAGGGCGGTGGCAAACGGGGCGAGCGGCGCCGAAGCCGGGGATTGGCGCCGCGGCCTGATGACTTTCGCGCTGACGGGACCGGCGGCATTGGTCGTGACAATCGCCATCGCCCTTGCCGCACGCGATCTGGCCATGCGCTGGCCGGTGGCAGAAGCCGATGGCAATGTCATGGTACTCGGCCTTGTTCCGCTCGTCTGGCCGTTGCTGACCTTCGCAATGCTGATGTGCACGAAGCGCACATCGCAGATCGCCATGCTGGCCATCCCGCTCACCCTGTCGCTCGTTCCGCTCATCCTGCTGGGAGGCCGCTCGTGAAACCACTCTTCGCCAAGCAAACCGTTCGCAAAGGGGTTTCCGCCCATTCCGCCATCGGCCTCGTCTGCTGCGCGCTGCTCTACCTGATCTGCGTGACCGGCACGGCCATCGTGCTGTTCGAGGAAATCCAGCGGTTCGAACAGCCGGGTGCGCCCGAAATGGACCGGATCGCACCGCAAGCGGTCGATGCGGGTATCGCCAATGTCGTGGCAGCCGAGGAAGGCGCCACACCGACCACCCATCTTTACGTACATATGCCGACGGAAGCGCTGCCCCGGACCACGATCACTACGGACACGCAGGCCTTCCATATCGATGCGCAGGGCGCGATTGCCGTGCCGGAAGAAAACGCCTGGGCGGAGTTCCTGCTGGCCTTGCATTACCGGCTCAACCTGCCGGCCATCTGGGGCATGAGCCTGGTGGGTCTGTTCGGCGCAATGATCGTAGCGCTGGCTGTCAGCGGGATCGTAGCGCACCCGCGCATTTTCCGCGATGCGTTTCGTCTGCGCGCACGGCGTAACGATGAAGTGTCCACGCTCGACTGGCATAACAGGCTGGCGGTGTGGACCCTGCCTTTTGCACTAGCGATTGCTCTGACGGGAGCGATGATCGGGCTGTTCTACATCTCGGGCTACAGCCTGGCAGCAGCGGACTATGACGGGGATAGCGAGGCTGCGATTGCGCCTGTTTTCGGAACGGAACCGGACGAGGACGAGGCAGCAGCGCCCCTGCCCAAGGTGACGCCCGCCCTGGACTATATGACCCGCAACTATCCCGAGGTCCGCGTTTCCTATGCCATCCTGCACGATCCCGGCACGCGCGGGCAGCATATGCAGATTGTCGGCGTACATGGCCAGCGCCTGATCTTCGGCGAATATTACGCGTTCGGAGCGGACGGCACGTTCAATGGTACCGCCGGATTGGCGGACGGGACGCTCGGCCAGCAGATCGCAGCGTCGATCTATAATCTGCATTTCGGGAATTTCGGCGGTCTGCCGGTAAAGCTGGCCTATATCGTGTTCGGGATCGCGCTCACCATCGTGGTGTCGACGGGCACCTTCATCTGGTTGAACAAGCAGGACCGCAAGGGCAGCCCGCGCCCGTCCATCAGGGCAAGCTGGTGGGGCATCACGATCGGCATGCCGCTGGGTATCCTGGCGACGCTGGCTGCGCGCATGACGATGGGCAATGAAGCGCCCTTCGTGGCCATATTCTGGATCGTGACCCTGGCGGCAGTGGCAGCCGCGCTGATGGCATCGCGCAGATCGACAATCGTCAAGGCAAAGCCCGCGGTGCCGGAATTTGCCCCCTAGCCCCCGATCGGTATAGCGGTCCCACACGTTTCAGGAGGATTGCACACACATGACTTTTCGCGCGCCGTTAACTGCGGGCATTCTGCTCGCCACCGCCTCGCTCGCCGCGCAGGCACAGGCCCGGCCAATGACGCCGGAAGATGTCGCCCGGTTGGAAAGCGTGGGCACGATTGCCGTGTCGTCCGATGGCAGCCGCATCGCCTATACCACCGCGAGCCTGCCCGATGTGACCGATGGTGAAGAGAACGGTTCGACCGAAGAGCGCCTCAATCTCGCTTATGGCCCCAACAATGCGCGCGCCTTCCTGCCCGAAGACATCGATGTATCGGGCATTTCCTTCTCGCCCGATGGCCGGATGATCAGCTTCGTCTGGGCGGACGAGGACGAAAAGTCAGCCGTATGGGGCATCCCGGTCGACGGCGGCGGGCAGCGTAAACTTGCCGCGGTGGATGGCGCCGGCGTGCGTTCCTATGCCTGGTCACCCGACGGCACGACAATCTGGATGCTCGCCGGAGCAGAGGAAGACAAGGCGCGCGACAAGCAGTCAAAGGCTGGCTTCAATGCAATCGTCTATGAAGAGGAAGCGAAGCTGACGCGCCTGTTCTCGGCCCGCGTGGGCGAAACGCTCGATACTGATCCGAAAGCCGTGACGATCCCCGGCTATGTCAGCGCCTTCCGCGTTGCGCCCGATGGCCGCCACGCCGTGGTCGACAGCGCGCCCACTCCGCAGATCGACGATGCCTATACCTCGAAGCGCGCGCATATCCTCGACCTGACAAGCGGCAAGGTGCTGCGCGTGGTCGAAACGCCAGGCAAACTGGGCGATATCGAGATTTCTCCGGACGGGACGCAGCTTTCGATGATTGCCGGGGTCGATATGAACGATCCTGCTGAGACGACGCTGCACTTGGTCGACATGGCAACCGGGCAGTATCGCGCGCTCAACGCCGGTGCGCCCGAAGCCGCGGTCGACGCCGAATGGCTGGCCGACGGACGGCTGGCGGCAGTGATCCACAAGGGCGCGCAGAGCGCTCTGCGGATCTATAATGCCGACGGTTCGGTTGCCGCGGAACACGATGGGGGCGAGCTTATCCTGTCGAGCATCCAGGCTGGCGGAAACACTATCGCGGTGGAAGCGAGCAGCCCGCAGCATCCGACCGAGCTCTTCGTCTGGAAGGACGACGGCTTCCAGCGCTGGACCACCCATAACGACTGGCTGAAGGACATCGACTTCGGCAAGCAGCGCGCCTTCACCTATACCGCGCGCGACGGGCAGGAAGTCGAAGGCGTTCTGATCGAACCCGTGGGCGGGGCCAAGCGCGGTGGGGCGCCCCTGATCCTTAACGTCCATGGCGGCCCGGAAGCACATGACAGCAATGGCTGGCAGACCGCCTATTCGAAGCCGGGACAGGTTGCCGCTGGACAGGGTTATGCCGTGTTCCTCCCCAATTATCGCGGCTCCACCGGTTATGGCACGGCTTTTTCCAAGCAGCACACCGGCAATTACACCGATCCGGAATTCACCGATCTGGTCGATGCCAAGCGCGCCCTAGTCGACGCGGGAATAGCCGATCCCGACCGTACCGGCATCACCGGCGGATCCTATGGCGGCTACGCCACCGGCTGGGCCGCAACTGCATTGAGCGACGAGTTCGCCGCCGGCGTCATGTTCGTGGGCATTTCCAACCAGGTCAGCAAGTTCGGAACGACCGACATCCCATACGAGATGTACAATGTGCATTCGGGCAAATGGCCGTGGGACGACTGGCAGGCCATGCTGGAGGTTTCGCCGATCTACCATGTCGACAAGGCGAACACGCCGCTGCTGATCATGCACGGCGCCGATGACACCCGCGTTGCCCCCAGCCAGAGCTACGAGCTTTATCGGAGCATGAAGGTGCGCAAGCCCGACGTGCCAGTGCGGCTCGTCCTGTTTCCGGGCGAAGGTCACGGCAATAGCAGGGCCGCCGCCCGGTACGATTATAACCTGCGTATGATGCGCTGGTTCGACACCTATCTGAAGACGGGCGACCGCAAGGCGAAACTACCCGCCACCCGTCCCGATCTTCCTGCAGGCACGACCGGCACCGCCAGCGCGGACTGACGCCTAAGAGACAAAAAAGGGGGCCGCGCGACACTGGATCGCGCGGCCCCCTTTTTTTTACCACTGCACGGTCAGGCTATTGGCCGCCGGCTGCGATCCATGCATCAATCTTGGCTTCCAGCACCGCCAGCGGGACGTTGCCGCTGTTGAGTACCTGGTCGTGGAACCGGCGAATGTCGAAACCATCGCCTAGCGTCGCTTCGGCGCGAGCACGCAGTTCCTTTATTTTCAATTCGCCTATCTTGTAGCCAAGCGCCTGTCCCGGCATGGCGATGTAGCGAGCGACCTCGTTTTCCGCGTAATCGCGCGCACTGCCGTTCTCGACCATGTAATCAGCCGCCTGCTGGCGGGTCCATCCGAGGGCATGAATCCCGGTATCGACAACCAGCCGGACGGCGCGTTTCAACTCGCCATCCTCCAAAGCCTGCAGCCGCTCCACCGGATCATCGTAGAGACCCAGTTCATACCCGAGGCTTTCGGCGTAAAGTGCCCATCCTTCGCCGAACGCGGTGTACCAGCCGTGCTTTAGCGTATCGGGCAGGTTCTCGTCTTCGATGGCGAACATGATCTGGTAGTGATGGCCGGGGTTGCCTTCGTGCATGTATAGCCGGACCGAGGGGCTCAGTTCGCGTTCGGCGGCATTCCAGCCGCTGAAGTAGAAGGTGCCCGGGCGATCCCGCTCGGGGTCGCCCGCCTGATAGGACGCCGCGAGGAAGAACTGTTCGCGATAGGGTTCGTATGGTTCGATCCGCAGCGGTGTTTCGGGTCCGCTGAGGAACATCGGTCCGATCTTGCTGTCGACTTCCTTGGCGGTTTCGTACCAGGCTGCCTGCAGGGTGTCCTTCGTTTTGTAGATTTGCGGGCGACGTTCACCCCGCTCCGCAATCGTCTGCTCGCGCGCCTTGCTGATCCGCGCGACTTCAGACAGGCCGAGATCGTGAACCTCCTGCGCGGTTAGCGGCAGAGTAGTCATTTCGGCGATGCGATAATCATAAAAAGCGTCGCCGCCCGGCATGGCAGAAAGACCAACCGTATCGCGTGCCTTGGGCAGATAGGTATCTGCCAGATAAGCGCGCAGACGACGGATCGCCGGATAGAGCGTTTCATCGATCGACGCTGTCAAATCTGCACGAGCCTGCTCTTTCTGACCATCGGTGAAACTGTCAGGCAGTGCCCGCAGCGGCGCATAATAGGCGTTCTCTTCGGCAGGCGTCGAAAGCTGTGTGTCGAGCTGTTCAATCATCATCTCGACCGTCAGTCGCGGCAGGGTGATGCCCTGTTCCAGCCCGTTATCGAACCGCGCGATGACGTCTTCCACCATTTGCCCGTAAGCCTCGTGGCGAGCGATATTGGCGGCGTAATCGCCCGGCGTCTTGAAAGGCATCACACCATCGGGGGCGGAAAACCCCGGATAATCGCCCTGAATGCCGGTGAAGTGATCCAGCGGCAGCGCCAAGCGGATTTTCAGGATTTCCGGCTGCAATCCGGCGAGCGTACGCTCACCGGCATAACGGAACGTATCGTAGGCGATCTGGTCCTGTGCGCCCAGCGTGGATCGATCGATCGTTGCCAGTTCGGCCAACTCTGTTTCGGTTGCTACGCGGTCAGCCGCAAAGCTTGCCGGCGAAAAATCGCCGAGCTTGTCCGCATCCGAAAAATCGCCCCTGTAAAATGCGGATATGGGCGATCGGTCGAGTGCAGCAGCTTCGCTTCGGGCGAGAAGATCGCGCAGCTTCTGTCCTTCGCTGTGCTGAACGGTTGGAGCCGTGCCAGGCTGGGCAAGCGCAGCCGGAGCCGCCACCGCAGTAACAGCGATGGCAAACGCGGAAGCGGCTGTCAGAGCAATGCGGTTCATGGCCGTTCGGGTCCCTTTCGCTGCGCTCACTGCCCACCCCCGGCAATCCACGCGTCTATTTTGGATTCCAGCACCGGCAGCGGCATGTCGCCTGTATTGAGCACCTGCTCATGGAACCTGCGCACGTCGAAGTTTTCGCCCAATGCGGCCTGCGCCTTGGCGCGCAGTTCCTTGATCTTCAGTTCACCCGTTTTGTAGGCGAGCGCTTGCGCGGGCATCACGATGTAGCGCGCCGTCTCGCTCTCGGCGAAATCGCGGGGTTGCCCGTTGGCAACCATATATTCGATCGCCTGATCGCGGCTCCAGCCGAGGGCGTGCATACCGGTATCGACAACCAGCCGCACGGCGCGCAGCAATTCACCGCCCTGAAGGGCTGCAAGGCGATCAACCGGATCGTCATACAGGCCAAGTTCGTAACCCAGGCTTTCGGCATACAGGCCCCAGCCTTCGCTGAAAGCGGTGAACCCGCCGTAGCGCATGAATTCGGGCAATTCCTCATTCTCGATAGCGAACATAGACTGGAAGTGATGGCCGGGATTGCCCTCGTGCATGTACAGCGCGATCGACGTGCCCAGCTTGCGCTCTGCAACATTGTAGCCGCTGAAATAGAAGGTGCCTGGCCGCGATCCGTCGGCTTTGCCAGCCATATAGCTAGCGGCAAGGTTGAACTTTTCACGGTAGGGTTCGTAAGGTTCGATCCGCAGTTCGGTCTTTGGAATGCGCAGGAACAGTTGGTTCATCAACGGATCGACCCGTTCGGCGACGTCATACCACGCGGCCTGCAAATCCGCCTTGCTGGTATAGGTTTCACCCGTCCGTCCTGCGGCCTCCGCTTTCGCTTCCTCGATCGCAGTGTTGATGCGCGCGACTTCGGCGAGACCGGTGTCGTGGACCTGCTGCGCGGTCAGCGGGAGGGTCGTGTTATCCTCGATGCGATAGGCATAGTAAGCTTCGCCGCCGGGATTGTCGGTAGCAGCAATGCTTGTGCGCGCTTGCGGCAGATATTCGTTGGCCAGATAATTCCGCAGCTTCTTGAACGCAGGCATCAACGTGCCGGTAAGTACCTCGCGATGCTCCTTCGTCAGCCGTTCCTGTTCGGCCTGCGAAATGCTGTCGGGGAAATTTGCAACCGGAGACCAGTAGGGGCTTTCTTCGATCGGCGCATCGAGCTGAAGATCGAGTTGTTCGATCATCAATTCTACCGACATGCGCGGCAAAGTGATGCCCGATGCTGCGCCAGTCTTGAAGCGCGCGATCGCCTGATCGACGATCTTCGCCATTTCACGGTGACGGCTGAAATTGTTTTCGTAGTCCTCGACCGTGTCGTACGGCATCAGCGCGCCGGGCGCGGAAAAACGCGGGTAGAACACATGCATCCCGCGGAAATGATCGATCGGCAGCGCAAGCACGGTGGGCAGTATCTCGGGCGAGGTCATCGCCAGCGTCCGCTGTTGGGTGTATTCGAAGACATCATAGGCGATGCGATCGGTTTCGCTCAGAGCATCGCGGTCCACGGTCGCCAGTTCGGCCAGATTCGCCTCCGCAGCGGCGCGCTCTTCGGCGTAGCTGGCGGGAGAGAAATCTCCCAGCTTGTCCGCATCGGAAAAGTCCCCGCGAAAGAAGGCGGTAATGGGATTGCGATCGAGCGCTTCGGCTTCGCTGCGCTCGAAAAGTGCATGCAGTTTGGCAGCATCGTGTTCGCTGGCAGACATGCCGGCATGGTGCCCCGAATGATCCTGTGCGAAGGCAGGCACGGACACGGTGGCGCAAGCGATGGCGATCGCCGATGCGAGGCGGCTGAAATTACGGCTCATTGATGTAGCTCCCCAGATATGCGCCGGGAGGCTAGCTGCACTCGCTCCGGTAGCAAAGCCCTCTCGACCAACGGTCGGCAAGGGTCCGCGAAATACGTGGACCTATGCGCCCAGAATGCCGGGAAGCTGCAGGCCCTTTTCCCGCGCGCAATCGAGCGCATCCTCGTAGCCCGCATCGGCGTGTCGCATCACGCCGCTGGCCGGGTCGTTCCACAGCACGCGTTCGAGCCGGCGCGCGGCGTCTTCGGTCCCGTCGGCCACGATGACCATGCCCGAATGCTGTGAAAAGCCCATGCCGACCCCGCCCCCGTGATGCAGGCTGACCCAGGTCGCCCCGCTTGCCGTGTTGAGCAGCGCGTTGAGCAGCGGCCAGTCGCTGACTGCATCCGAGCCGTCCTTCATCGCTTCGGTTTCGCGGTTGGGGCTGGCGACGGATCCGCTGTCGAGATGGTCGCGACCGATCACCACCGGTGCTTTCAGCTCGCCGCTTGCGACCATCTCGTTGAACGCCATGCCCAGGCGGTGGCGGTCGCCCAGCCCGACCCAACAGATCCGTGCCGGCAGGCCCTGGAAGGCGATCCGTTCGCGGGCCATGTCGAGCCAGTTGTGCAAGGCATGGTTGTCGGGCAGCAGTTCCTTCACCTTGGCGTCGGTCTTGTAGATGTCTTCCGGATCGCCCGACAGCGCGGCCCAGCGGAACGGACCGATCCCGCGGCAGAACAGCGGGCGGATATAGGCGGGCACGAAACCGGGGAAGGCAAAGGCATTTTCCAGCCCTTCCTCCAGCGCGACCTGACGGATGTTGTTGCCGTAATCGAGGGTCGGCACGCCCGCCTCCCAGAAGGCGATCATAGCTTCGACCTGCTTGCGCATGGATGCGCGCGCGGCCTTCTCCACCGCCTTGGGATCGCTTTCGCGCTTGGCGCGCCATTCGCCCATGGTCCAGCCTTCGGGCAGGTAACCGTTGACCGGATCATGCGCGCTGGTCTGGTCGGTGACGATGTCGGGCCGCACCCCGCGCTTCACCAGTTCGGGGAAGATTTCCGCGGCGTTGCCCAGCAGGCCGACCGACTTCGCCTCGCCCGCGGCGGTCCAGCGCTCGATCAGGGCGAGTGCTTCATCCAGGCTTTCGGCCTTCTCGTCGAGATAGCGCGTGCGCAGGCGGAAATCGATGCTCTCGGGATTGCATTCGACCGCCAGGCAGCAGGCCCCGGCCATCGCCGCGGCGAGCGGCTGCGCCCCGCCCATGCCGCCAAGCCCGCCGGTCAGGATCCACTTGCCCGTCAGATCGCCGCCATAATGCTGGCGACCTGCCTCGACGAAGGTTTCGTAGGTGCCCTGAACGATGCCCTGCGTGCCGATGTAGATCCACGAACCGGCCGTCATCTGGCCGTACATCATCAGGCCCTTCCTATCGAGCTCGCTGAAATGGTCCCAGTTCGCCCAGTGCGGCACGATGTTCGAATTCGCGATCAGCACGCGCGGGGCATCGGCGTGCGTGCGGAACACGCCTACGGGCTTGCCCGACTGCACCAGCAGCGTCTCGTCGTCCGCCAGTGTCTTGAGGCTGGAAAGGATCGCTTCGAAATCGCTCCAGCTGCGCGCCGCGCGGCCGATGCCGCCATAAACCACCAGCTCGTCGGGGTTTTCCGCCACTTCACGGTCGAGATTGTTCTGGATCATGCGGAACGGCGCTTCGGTCTGCCAGCTGCCGCAGGTGAGTTCGGGGCCGGTCGGCGCCTTGATGTCGCGGGCGTTGCGGCGGTCGATACTCATGCAAGGTCTCCGAATGTGCTCTGGATGCCGCCGAACACTGCGGCGAGCGTATCGCGCAGGCTGGCGGCCTTGTCGGGGGAATAGGCGAAGGGCGGTTCCTCCGCTTCGAGATAGGTCGATTGCGCGATTTCCATCTGGATCGCGTGAACCTTGCGGTCGGGCCGGCCGTAATGCCGCGTGGTCCAGCCGCCGCGAAACCGCCCGTTGACGACATGGCTGTAGGGCCCGTTCGCACAGGTATTCGCGACCGCCGCCTCGATCGCGGGATGGCAGGTCGCGCCATTGTCGGTGCCGATATTGAGATCAGGCAGCCGGCCTTCGAACAGGAATGGCAGGCACGACTGGATCGAATGGCAATCGTACAGAACGGCGAAACCGTGGACGCCGCGCACCCGCTCCAGTTCGGCCTGCAAGGCCGTGTGATAGGGGCGGTGAAACGCCTCGCGACGGCGCGCGATTTCGGCGTCGCCCGGTTCTTCGAGCCACAGGGGGTGGTTTTCGAAATCGACCATCGGGACCAGCCCGGTGGTGTTCTGCCCGGGATACAGCGTCGCGCCATCGGGCGGACGGTTGGCATCGATGACATAACGGTTGAATTCGGCCCGCACGATCGTGGCATCGGGTACCAGATCGTCGTAGAGCTGCGGAATATGCCAGTCCGTATCGGCGAGCCTGCGGCCCCGCGCGGTCAGGTTCGCCGCGATGTCCTGTGGCACGAGAGTGCCCGAATGCGGCTGGGCCAGCACGATCGGACCATCGCCCGGGGTGACCGTGACCGGGTTCACCCGGCGAAATCCCCGATCAAGGAACAGGCAACGCCTTCAGTCAGGAGCCGGGTGCCCAGCAATTGCGCCATGGCAGCGATGTCGGGTTCCATCAGCCGGTCTTCGGTAAGCGTGGGCGAGGCGTCGCGGATACGCGCGATGACCGCGCCCAGCGTGTCGCTGGTGGCGAGAGGCGCGCGAAACTCGACCCCCTGTGCCGCCGTCATCGCCTCGATCCCGACGATGGCGGCCAGATTGCCGTTCATCTCGATCAGGCGGCGCGCGCCGTGGCAGGCCATGGACACATGGTCTTCCTGATTGGCGGATGTGGGGGTGGAATCGACCACGCGCGGATTGGCCAGCGCCTTATTCTCGCTCATCAGCGCGGCGCTGGTAACCTCGGCGATCATCAGCCCCGATTGCAGGCCCGGCGACGGCGCCAGGAAAGCGGGCAGCCCGAAGCTCAAGGCCGGATCGACCAGCAGCGCGATGCGCCGCTGGGCGATGGCGCCGATTTCGGACACGGCGATGGCGATACCGTCTGCCGCCATGCCGACCGGTTCCGCGTGGAAATTGCCGCCCGACACGATGGAGCCGTCGCTCAGCACCAACGGGTTGTCGGTCGCGGCATTGGCCTCGATCCGCAGGACTTCGCCGGCATGCGCCAGCTGGTCGAGACAGGCGCCGATCACCTGCGGTGCGCAGCGCAGGCAATAGGGGTCCTGAACGCGCAGATCGTCTTCGCGGTGGCTTTCGCGGATCTGCGATCCGTCCAGCAGGTCGCGAATGATCTGCGCCGCCACGATCTGGCCGCGATGGCCGCGCAGGCGGTGGATCTCGTCATGAAACGGCGCGGTCGAACCCATCGCCGCATCGAGCGACAGCGCCGTGGTGACGAGCGAATTGATCGCCAGCCGCCAGCTGTCGAACAGCGCGGCAAGGGCCAGAGCGGTGGACACCTGCGTGCCGTTAAGCAGCGCGAGCCCTTCCTTGGCCTCGAGCTCGACCGGTTCGAGACCTGCGCGCTGCAGCGCCGCGCCCGCCGCCATGCGTTCGCCCCTGTAGAAGGCGTCGCCTTCCCCGATCAGCGCGGCAGCGACATGGGCCAGCGGCGCCAGATCGCCCGATGCGCCGACCGATCCCTTTTCCGGGACCACGGGGGTCACGCCGGCCTCGACCAGCTGCTGCAACCGTTCGACGACCACGGGCCGGACCCCGGATGCCCCGCGCCCCAGCGAAAGGCATTTGAGCGCAATGATGAAGCGCACGATCTGCGGATCGAGCGGCGGTCCGAAGCCCGCGCTGTGCGAAAGCACCAGATTGCGCTGGAGCGTGCCGAGATCGGTTTCGCCGATGCGCACGCTGGCGAGCTTGCCGAAGCCGGTGTTGACGCCGTAGATCGCCTCGCCCGAGCCGAGCGCCGCGCCGAGGCGGTCGGCCGATCGGGCCACGGCATCCATCGCCGGCTGGTCGATCCGGAAGGGGCCGGGCGAACGGTACAGTTCCTCGATCTGCGCCAACCCCAGCGAACCGGGCGACAATTCAAGCATGGCGATATGATCCTGCAGTGATCCGGCCGCGCAGCAAGTGCCCGCCGATCCAGTAGCTGAGATAATCGGGGTGAGAGACGTCCCACACTGCCAGATCGGCGCGCTTGCCCACCTCGATCGTGCCGTGGTCCTCCGCCAGCGCCAGCGCCTTCGCGGCATGGCGGGTCGCCCCGGCGAGCGCTTCTTCGGGGGTCATGCGAAAGAGGGTGCACCCCATGTTCATGGCAAGGCGCAGCGAGGACATGGGCGAGCTGCCCGGATTGCAATCGGTGGCGAGCGCCATCGCCACGCCGTTCTCGCGCAGCGCGTCCAGCGGCGGCAGGCGCGTTTCGCGCAGGGCATAAAATGCCCCCGGCAGGAGAACCGCGACCACGCCTTTTGCCGCCAGGACGGCAGCATCTTCGGGCGCGAGCCATTCGAGATGGTCGGCAGACAAGGCGCCATATTCGGCGGCCATTACCGAGCTCTTGAGGTCGCTCAGCTGCTCGGCATGCAGCTTGACCCGCACGCCCAGTTCGCGTGCCTTGTCGAACACCTTGCGGATCTGCGCGGGCGAAAAGCCGATACCTTCGCAAAACCCGTCGACCGCATCGACCAGACCTTCGGCGACGGCCGCTTCAAGGCCCGGGATCACGATTTCGTCGATGTAGCGGTCGGCCTCGCCCTCGAATTCGGGGGGCAATGCGTGGGCCGCCAGCCAGCTGGTGCGAATGCGGACGGGGCGGTGCCCCTCGATCGCGCGCGCAACGCGCAGCATGCGCATTTCCTGTTCGATGGTCAGGCCATAGCCCGATTTCACTTCGATCACCGCGACACCGTCTGCGAGCAAATCGTCGACGCGGCGCACGGCGCTGGCAAGCAGGTCCTCATCCGTTGCTTGCCGCGTCGCAGAAACAGTCGAACGGATGCCGCCACCGGCCTTCGCGATCTCTTCATAGCTCGCGCCCTCGAGACGAAGTGCGAATTCGCGGCTGCGATCGCCGCCGAACACCAGATGCGTGTGGCAATCGACCAGCGCGGGCGTGACGAGTGCCCCCTCCAGCTCGACCTTCTCCCAATCGGCGTAATCCTGCGGCAGATCGCTTGCATCCCCGACCCAAGAAATCCGCCCCTCTTGGACTGCAATCGCAGCGTCTTCGACCAGACCATAGCCCGTCGCCCCTGCGACCAGCGTCGCGGCTTTGCAGTGGGTGAAGACTCGGCCTGCCATACTCTTGCGCATCTCCTTACCGTGTGATTATGTATGCACATATTACCAGAAAGGCGCAACGGTAAATGGCTGGCATCATCTCCGCACGGCAGGTTCTAACGCCCTCTGGATGGCTTGCCGACCACGCCATTCACCTCGATGAACTTGGCACTATCGTGGAGATATCCCCGCGCGGTTTCGATCCCGCCACTGCTGTCGGAACTGCCCTGCCCGGCCTCGCCAACGTCCACACGCACAGCTTTCAGCGTGCCATGACGGGGCTAGCCGAAGCGCGGGGCCCACAGGGGGCGGACGATTTCTGGACCTGGCGGAAAGTGATGTACCGGTTTCTGGATATACTGACGCCGGACCACATCGAATCCATCGCCGCACTCGTGCAAATGGAAATGGCACAGGCGGGCTATTCCGCATCGGCCGAATTCCATTATGTGCACCACCAGGTCGGCGGCGAAAAGTTCGACGACATCGCCGAATTGTCCAACGCCATCTTTGCGGCGAGCCAGACCAGTGGCATCGGCCTCACCCACCTGCCGGTGCTCTATACTTATGGCGGGCTGGACAGGCGTTCGCTGAATGGTGGTCAGTTGCGGTTCGGCAATAGCGTCGATCAGTTCGAGGCGCTGTATACGCGGATCGCCGACAACAGCCGCGGTCTGCCGGAAGACTTCCGCCTTGGCATTGCGCCGCATTCGCTACGGGCGGTCGATCGGGACGGGATCGAGGCATGCCTGGCGCTCTGCCCTGAAGGGCCCATCCATATTCATGCCGCCGAACAAATCAGGGAAGTTGAAGAGGTCGAGGGTCATCTGGGCGCGCGCCCTGTTCGCTGGCTGATCGACAATATGCCGGTGGATGAGCGCTGGTGCCTGATCCATGCCACTCATCTCGATGCAAGTGAGGTTAATGCCCTTGCCATTTCGGGGGCAGTGGCGGGCCTTTGCCCGACCACCGAGGCAAACCTTGGCGACGGGATTTTCGCAGCCCGTGACTATTTTGCGGCTGGCGGGCGCTACGGTATCGGTTCGGATTCCAACATTCGCCTTTCGGTCGCGGAAGAACTGCGCATGCTGGAAGTTTCGCAGCGACTGAAGCACCGCCAGCGCGCAGTGCTGACCAATGACGCGACCCGCTCCAACGGACGCTATCTTTACGAGCGTGCGGCACGCGGCGGCGCGCAGGCAATCGGGCGGAAAGCAGGCACTATCGAAATCGGGATGCGGGCCGATATCGTCGGCCTGCGCGATGATCTGCCCTTCCTCGACTGGCCGCAACCGGACCAGCGGCTCGATGCGTGGATTTTCGGCGTGGAAGCACACGCCGTTAGCGACCTGTGGTCCGCGGGCCGCCACATCGTGCAAGGCGGTGAGCATATTCGCGCTGCCGACATCCGTGCGCGCTTCGCCCGCACTATCCGCGAACTGGCCGCCGCACTGTGAATGCACATACCCACCGCGGCATTCGCGAAGCAATTCGTGCCCGCATCGTGGCGGGCGAATGGAAACTGGGTGAACTGATCCCGGGCGAGGTCGACTTCGCCGAACAGTATGGCTGTTCGCGGACCACGGTGAATCGCGCTCTTCAGGCCCTGGCCGAAGAAGGCATCGTGGAACGCAAGCGCAAGGGCGGCACCCGCGTACGCCCACTGCCCCTCCCCCAGGCGCAGGTCCGCATTCCGCTGGTGCGCGAACAGGTTGAAGACATGGGACGAACCTACAGCTGCGAGATCGTAAAGCGCCGGACGACGCGGCCACCCGTCCCAACTTCGCTTGGCCTTCAGATCGCGGAAGACAAAGAGGCAGCCTATCTGGAGACCCTGCATCTTGCGGATGGGCAGCCTTTCGCTTTCGAAATGCGCTGGGTAAACCTTGCTACCGTACCCGATTTCGAAACCGCCGACTTCGGCACGCTGAGCGCAAACGAATGGTTGGTTCGCAAAGTCCCCTTCACGCGCGGCGAGGTAGAACTGTCGGCGATATCGGCTGAAGCGAGAACAGCGCAAATGCTGAGTATCGGGCCCGGAGAGGCGCTTTTCACCATGCGCCGAACGACGTGGCTCGGCGAACGCTCTGTCACGACCATGGCGTTGCACTATACTCCCGGATATCGGCTTGATTTCGCGATCTAGGTCAAAACGAACGGGCTAAGGTCCCAACCGCTTCAGATCGTGCCGTGTGTCGATATCTGCGACGGAGCCGGGATCGTCGGTAGGAACACGGATAACACCGCTCTGGCCGGCAAGAACGGCGCGAGCGCCCTGATCGCCCTTAAGACTTTCGATCAGAGGAAATAGCTCGCTGGAAAAAGCCACCGGATGCCCCGGGATACCTTCGCATTCGGGATAAGCTGCCGGGGCGCCGCCAACTACCTCTGTCAGCACACGATCGGCCAGTCCGGGATCGAGGTCGGGCATATCGCCCAGAAAGATCGCTACCGCGCGCGTGTCCTGTGGCAGCGTTCGCAGCCCGAATGTCAGCGACGCCGACAACCCCTCTTCCCACTGCCTGCAGCGAACCAGAGAAAGACGGCGATCGGCGAACGGTGCCAAGGCTGCCGCGACGTCATCGGCCCGCGCTCCGAGAACAGCCGTTACGCTGGTTACACGGGATGAAAGGGCTGCTGCGACGGACCAGTGGATAAGCGGGCGTCCACGAAAAGGGGCAAGCAGTTTCCCGCCTCCGAACCGACTACCCGCCCCCGCGGCGAGGACAATGGCATGGCACCCGGTCGCTTCAGGCAGCGACATGCGGTTTGCGCGAGGGAGCAACGACGCGGTGTGTGTCGCCGCGGGAGGCGTCAACTATTTCAGCGACGACCGACAGTGCCACCTCCCATGGAGACGACGCCCCGATGTTCAGACCAATGGGAGCCGAAAGCCGTGCGATCGCCGGCTGATCCAACCCGGCAGACCGCAGGCCGGCGAGGCGTTGGTCCAGCTTACGACGCGAGCCGAGCACTCCGACATAGCCTGCAGGCGATTGCAGGGCTGGGATCAAAGCGCTTTCATCCTGTTCGAGATCGTGAGTCGCCACGGCGACGGCCGTCCAGCGGTCGGGCGCAGGATCGTTCATGGCCTCTGCAAGGGTCCGCCGATCATAGGATACACCAATGGGCGGATGGGCTTGCGGTCCGAATGGAGCGAGAATGGATACGTCCCAGCCGACGGTCTGGCCGAGCCCCGCAATCGCAAGTGCAAAAGGATCGGAGCCGACGACCACCAGCCTCTGACACGGAAAGTAATGACGGACGATCAGGGCTGGCGCGGTGTCATCGCCATGTTCCTGCGCAATGCATTTTCGCAGCCGTCCATCGCTGATCCAGACAGCGGGTCGTCGCGCAGTTGTAAGCGATCGCAGATCGGCGAGCGCCGCATCGGTCGGCGACACCCGCTCGATGATCACTTCGATACTGCCGCCACAGGGTAGGCGAATGTCAATCAGCGGACTTCCGGTTCCATAGACGATAGTGCGGGGTTGCCCGTCATCGATTACCTCGCGCGCATTCAGCGCCACGTCGTCTTCGATGCAGCCGCCCGACAGAAAACCCCAGCTTTCTCGCGCGGTGACGACCATCTGTGCACCAACTGGCCGCGGGCCGCCATCGGCCTTCACGATGGTGGCCAGGGCAAAGGCTTCGCCCCGATCTGCCACCTCGAACATACGCGGCCGGACATCGTCTTCGAGCCCGCTCATCAGCCAGGCAGAGTTTTCAGCCATCCTTGCGGTTTGCACCCCGTCTGATGCGATCACGCAAGCGCCGGTAACCGGTCGAGATATTTATCGACCGTAATCGGGTATTCGCGCACCCGCACACCGGTGGCGTTGTAGACGGCATTGGCAACCGCCGCATTGGGACCGCAAATGCCAAGTTCGCCCACGCCCTTCGCCTTCATCGGGGAAACGATGGGATCCAGCGTGTCGAGGAATATGCATTCCTGGTGGGGAATGTCCGCATGAACCGGCACTTCGTAACCGGCCAGATCATGATTGGCGAAAAAGCCGAACCTTTTGTCGACATGCAGGTCTTCCATCAGTGTCGCACCAGCTGCCATGACCATTCCGCCGATCACCTGACTGCGCGCAGACAGCGGGTTCAGGATGCGCCCGGCATCGCACACGGCCAGCATGCGCGTGATGTGCACTTCGCCGGTAAAGGCATCGACGCGCACTTCGGCGAAATGGGCGGCATAGGTGCCCACGTCGTAATCCGATTTGAAATCGCCATAGGTCATTTCGCCATCGGCACTGAGTGCCCCGGCTTCGGTGATCTGCCAGCCCTGTCCATTCAGCGTCGCGAGGCCTCCTTGGAAATCCGCCGCATCGCCATCGAAGCCGAGCTTTTCGCCAATCATCCGGCGCAGATTGACGCAGGCTGCGTAAACGCCCGCGGTCGAGCTTGCCGCGCCCCATTGCCCGCCGGAGCCCGACGAGACGGGGAAGTTCGAATCCCCCAGTTCAACCGTTACGCTATCGAGCGGGAGACCCATGGTTTCGGCGGCGGTCTGCGCAATGATGGTGTAGGAACCGGTGCCGATATCGGTCATGTCGGTTTCGACCTTGAGCTTGCCGTCCGCGGACAGGCTGACACGAGCAGCCGATTTGGCCGTCGGACCCGCACGGTATCCGGCAGCCACGCCCATGCCGGTCAGCCAGCGGCCGTTGCGCGCCTGACCTGGCTGCGCCTTGCGTTCCGACCAACCGAAGCGTTCGGCCCCTTCCTTCAGACAGCGGGCGAGATGGCGATCCGATATCTTGGTTTCGGGATCGCCCGGAACGACACCGCGTGCATCGTTGAGGATACGCAGCTCCACAGGATCGATGCCCGCCTGTTCGGCCAGTTCGTCCATCGCGACCTCGAGCGCCATGTGACCCGGCGCTTCGCCCGGGGCGCGCATGGCATTGCCTTCCGGAAGATCGATCTGCGAAACATAGGAAGCGGTCAGCCGGTTGGCGCCGGTATAGAGCTTGGGCGTTTGCAGCGTGCCATGCTCGCCATCCTCGCCGGTGATATTTGCCGACCAGCATTCATGCGCGATGGCGGTGATCCTGCCATCCGATCCCGCCCCCAGGCGCACGCGCTGGATGGTGGCCGGGCGATGGGTCGAATTGTTGAACATCAGCGGGCGCTGCATCGCGATCTTGACCGGGCGCTTTGCCGCCTTGGCTCCCAGCGCAGCCATCACCGCATCGGCGCGGATGAACAGTTTCCCGCCGAAACCGCCGCCGACATAGGGCGAATCGACCCGCACATTGTCCGCCTCGATACCAAGGATCGATGCCAGCGCCCTTTTGCCCCAGTTGATCATCTGGTTCGACGTCCACACCGTCAGCTTGTCGCCTTCCCAGGCAGCTATGGTGGCAAACGGTTCCATCATCGCATGCGCTTCGTCAGGCGTGGTGTAAGTGGCATCGATCTTTACGGCCGCACCGCCGAAAGCCCCATCGAAATCGCCCAGGGTGTCCTTCATCGATTCGCCGCTGAAGCCGGTGCCGATTTTGGCCGCGCCTTTGACGCGGGCAAGATCGTGAACGCCATCGGCGGCATCGTATTGCGTCCGGATCAGGCTCGCTGCGGCTCTGGCCTGTTCGAACGTCTCGGCCACCACGACGGCGATCGCCTGATGGTAGTGGGCGATGTCGCGGCCGCCGAAGAGCGGCGCGTGATTGTAGGGGCTGGTCCCAACCGGCTCATGTTCGGTCGCCGCAACGATCGCGATGACCCCGGGCGCCCGGCGGGCATCGCCCAGCTCCATCGACCGGATCCGGCCCTTGGCGATCGCCGCGCCGACGATCCAGCCATAGGCCTGACCAGCGGCGACGTCGTGCCGCTCGGCCGCATAGGGCGCGGCGCCCGACACCTTGAGCGGCCCGTCGATACGCGGAGTGGACTTGCCGACCAGCTTGGCGCGGTCGAACAGGTTCTCAGTCGCAGGAGCGTTAAATTCCATCTGATCAGCCTCTCGCGTCTGCAAGGATGCCCGCAAGTGCCCGTTCGGCGAGCGGGATCTTGAACTTGTTCTGTTCGGTCGGACGGGCATCGGCAAAAGCCTTGGCCACCACAGCCGATGCGCCTTGCTGAAGCAGCGCGTCCGCTGCCTCCACACGCCACGGCTTGGGCGCTACACCGCCGAAAGCAACGCGTCCTGTGCCGTCAGCCTGTATGACCGCCGCCACAGACACCAGCGCAAAGGCGTATGACCGACGATCGCGGACTTTCTGATAGAAATGCTGTCCGCCCAGCGGCTCCGGCAGAACCACGGCCGTGATGAGTTCGCCGGGCTCAAGCGCCGTTTCGGTCTGAGGGGTGTCGCCCCAGAGGCGATGGAAATCGGCAATCGGTATCGCCCGCGCCGTCCCGTCTGGTTTCACGGTCTCGACCACTGCGTCGAGCACCCGCAGCGCCACGGCCATGTCTCCGGGGTAAGTGGCAATGCAGGCATCAGAAATGCCGATGACACCCAACTGCCGCGAAAAACCGCCAAGCGCGGCGCAGCCATCGCCCGGCTTGCGCTTGTTGCAGGGCATGTTGGTGTCGTAGAAATACGCACAGCGGGTCCGTTGCAACAGGTTTCCGCCGGTCGTGGCCTTGTTGCGCAACTGTCCCGACGCACCTGCCTGGATCGCCCGCGTCAGCACGGCGTAATCCCGCCGCACGACAGGATGGGCAGACAGGGCAGTATTGGAAACAAGCGCGCCGATCCGCAACCCGCCTTCCGGCGTTTCCTCGATCACATCGAAGCCCAGGTCCTGTACATCGACGAGATGAGTGGGCGTCTCCACCTCGATCTTCATCAGATCCAGCAGATTGGTGCCGCCGGCGATGAATTTGGCGCCCTGCGTTTCCGCAACCGTCTTTGCCGCATCTGCCGCCGTTTTCGCCCGTTCGTAAGTAAAGCTGCGCATGATCAGGCCCCTGCCACTTCGGCCATCGCCTCGGCGATGTTGGAATAGGCGCCGCAGCGACAGATATTGCCGCTCATCCGTTCGCGCATCTCCACATTGCTCGGCTGCATTGCCCCATCGAGATTTTCGGTGACATGGCTCGGTATGCCTTTGCGAATCTCATCCAATACAGCGACCGCCGAACAGATCTGCCCCGGAGTGCAATAGCCACACTGATAGCCATCATGCTTCACGAATGCGGCCTGCATCGGGTGGAGCTTGTCGGCAGAGCCGAGTCCTTCGATCGTCGTCACCTCGTCACCCTCGTGCTGTACCGCCAGGCTGAGACACGAATTGATCCGCTCGCCATTCACCATCACCGTGCAGGCGCCGCATTGACCATGATCGCAGCCCTTCTTCGTGCCGGTCAGCTGCAAATGCTCACGCAAGGCGTCCAGAAGCGTTGTCCGCGTATCGAGGTCGAGCTGGCGATCTTCGCCGTTCACGGTAAATTTGAGGGGCACGGTAGCCTCAACGGCAGAAGCCACGGAATTTTCCTGCGCAAATGCGATCGACGCACGACCGGCCGCCGCCGAAGCGACTCCCCCTGCCAGAACGCCCCTGCGAGAGACCTTGAGAAATCCGTCCTGAGCCATGGGCGCCTCCTGTTTTCCTGCCTTGCCATCACTATGGCAGCAAAGCTCCCGATACCAAAATGCTGATTTGCGAGCACACCGTGGCTGCTTGGATGCCGACGTGGGTGCTTTTGACTTCGCCAGTAGCGGAGCAGTCGCCCGGCGATTTTGTGCAACGAACACATGGCTCGCTACAACGTGGAGCTTCAGAACCGGAACGCGCGACTATGCATGCTTCGATCGGTGACGAGGCGCGCTACGCTTGTCAGAGAGACGGCGGCACCGTGGCATGCGGTAGCGATCACTTGCATCGGGTCGCCGCCCGTCTCACGGGCCAACGGCGGCGGCGCATCAGCAGTCTCCACCGCAGTTTCATCATGTCCGGGGACACGAAGGCGTTCTATCACGGCTTCCAACTTTGCCGAAGCTTCCAAAGCGCGAGCTGGCGATCGCTTCACGCCGGCGCTATCCAGTTCGCGCACCGCAAGCGCGATTTCATGAACCCAATAGCTGGTAAGGACGAGCTGGCGCGTTATCCCGTCCCGCTGGCCGCTGGCACGTGCCCCGGGAAAAATACGCAAGGGCTCGATCACGTCCCGCATGTTTGAAACCTTCGCCTCGAAATCATGCAGTGCGGCAGTCAGCTGCAGCCGATCAATCGGGCCATGCGGTAGTGATGTTTTCAGCACACCACGGGTCGTATCAAGAAGATCGTTCAATTGCTCACGGGCATAGGCATCTGTGCTCTTCGGCAGCACGAACGCTGCGACAATGATCCCGGCAGTTGCACCGATCGCCGTTTCTTCAAGCCTCAGCACCATCAATGCGTCGGTGAAGCGCCCCGTCGCCAGAAACAGCAAGGCAACGGTCACCGTGATCCAGAAAGCCATCCAGGTATACGATTGAGTGAAGGCGTAAAAAACGCAGAAAATCGCGAGCGGCATCAGCGCCAGAGCGACATGAATGTTACCCTGCAGGGCCCAGACAACGCCCATTGCCACCAAAATGCCTGCCAAGGTTCCGAATGTGCGCTGGAGGGACTTGGCCAGCGCTTGGCCGCGCGAAAATGTGCCTGTGAACATAACGAACACGGTTATGACCGCCCAATACCAGCGTTCGGGCGAGAGCATCACCCCGCCCAGGATAGCGAGCGCTGCAGCCGCCGCCGATTGAATAGCGGAACGAAATTGCGCTCGCACTGGCGCGGCCGGTGGCACTTTTCGCGACCTCGCAGCGTCGAGGTCAGGCGGTAGCAGCAGCGCTTGCTCGAGCCTGTCTATCCCAGAGCCAATCGAGGCAAGATCGCCGTTGTGCGAGAGCGGCGTGTAATCGATCAACGCCTTCGAAAGGCTCTCCAGTTCGCGCTTGTCGGCATTCGGCATGCCGACCCGTTCCAGCTGGTCCTGAAGCTGTAATGCAAAGCGCTCTGCCAGAGCCAGGATGGATAGAAGGGCTTCGGCAAGCGGCCGGTGAGCAAGCCGCCCGCCCGGAAGATTGTCCAACTCGTTTTCGGCAATGTTCACCGCATTGGCAACCCGGGCCAATTCCCGCTTCAAGTGAGGAGCTTTCTGCGTTTCACCGAAGCGTGCAGCCACTTCCAGCATGCCCCCCATGCGCATCCGTATCGAGCTGACTGCCCAACGCATACGCCGCCAGGGCCTGTGCGGCACGACCAGTTGGTGTACGATCAATGCGCAAACTGCGCCGATTACCACTCCGACCCACTGCCAGTGGAGCATCTGCGTGTCGGGTTTGAGAAACGCACCGAAGAAATAGCTGACATTCGCGGCAAGCCCGACCGGGATCCAGGGGCCGCCAAATTGACGTGCATATGCCACTGCTCCGATCAGCAGCACGAAAACGAAATGATTTATCCAACTCGTATGTAGCAGAGCCGAAAGCGTAAACATCGCACCTGCCGATGCGGACAAGGCGAGTATCTTGCCAATCCGCGCCCGCGTCTCGTCGTCACTGATCGCCGCGCAGCTGAAAACCGTGACGGGAAAGGCAATGAGAAACGCCGTGACGGGTGCTCCAAACGCCCCGCCGGCCAAAACGGTCACCGCCATCGTCAACACAAAGGCGAACATGGCACGCGCACCGCGGGCAGTCCGCAGCAGCCCGGGATCGGCACGTACCAACATCCGCCGGGCGCCTGGCGGCAAGGCATTTACGAACAAGGTGAGGAGGGTTGGCACTGCCTTGCCGATACAGCAAATGCGAATGGGTGCGACAGCGTATTGCTGTTTCAGGCGAATATCTGCCGCTATTGTTCCAAGGTTCTCGGCGGTCGTGAATAGGGGCGCTCGGACATGCGCAGCAGTCCAGAAGATGGTGAAAAGCGGCGTAGCTTATATGAATCGACACCTGACCGCGTCATTACGAAACACTGGTAAGGGAGGTCAGAAAACTACATCCATCATGCAGTTATATGCTGATAGCTCCGGCTTTTTGCCTTTTCTCCAAAAGACACCCAAAGGGCTTTCCCGAGCACTCGCATATCTACACTAGCCAAAGTACTTTCGCTTGATCTTCCGGAACTGTCCCCTTTCACCCTCCTCAGAGCCGCGCTGCTGGCAACCAGGCAAGTGATAATTGCAACGATCGGGAGAGCTGATAGCGCCTAGGAATAAGCTTCATTTTGCACCACCTTTCAGTCAGTCGAGAGTGCTCTTTAAGGGTCGGTTATGGTTTGTTGATATATGTCGGCTCCCTGCCTCGAGTTCTACTGCCGAGCTAACAACCTCGTTCGTAAGGGCTGATAGTGAGTACCAATAATCTCAGCCATCCTCTGACGGCGAGTCTCGCTCCTCGACCTGAAAAGGTTGGGGGTGATTCGTTTAAACGGATCGTTTGGGTTGATATAGCCAAAGGCCTCTCAGTCCTTCTCATCGTTTTCGGTCACGTGCTAACATGGGCCGAATACCTGACCGGCCAGAGCGAAGCTTTGCGTGGCTTCGTTACAATGCTCACCCCCGTGCGGATTCCCATGTTCTTCTTTGTCTCGGGCCTGTTCGCCGTCGGCGTCCTTACCGGACCGCGAGAAAGGGTTGTCCACAGGGTGGCGGACCTTTTTAAGGTTTTCGTCCTTTGGAGCGTTATCACTTTCCTCCTAGAGAAGACTTTCTTCCATCGCTTTCCGGCGGTCGAAAAGTGGACGTACGATGCAGCCCTCAATGCGCTCGCACTGCCCCATCTTTTCACGTGGTTCCTCTGGGCATTAGCCGTATTTACCCTCTTGGGCTCCGTCGGCGTGCGCCATGCCCCGCGGATTACCTTGTTTGCAGCTGTGGCAATGCTGTTCGCTCTTGAACTGATACCGACTTACCTCCCTGGAACCCATACAGTCGGAGGCAGGGGCTTCTATGGCAATTTTCTGTTCTTCATCTTGCCGTTTTACCTTCCAGCGGCGCAGCAAAGGATTTCGTCGCTTCCACCAACCGGGGCAGCTGCCATGACCGGCATTAGCTACTGCCTCCTCCTTTTTATTGAACCGCACTTTGAAGGTCACTGGTTTCAATCAGCGCTGAGGATTGGAGCCACGGCTATCGGCGTGACTTCGCTTCTGTGTATAGCCCGCCTCATTGAAAGTCAGCGACGCGTAGGGCACATGATGGCCGCGCTCGGGCGCAAGACGTTGCCCATTTACCTAACCCACTTCCTCATCGGGATGGCTCTGATGCTCATGATCGATTCTGCTGGCTTATTCGGCAGTCCTATTGGCAACACACTACTGATTTTAGCTGTCACCGCGACGTGCGCATTTCTCGGAACTTTTATTGAGCAAGTGATGCCTCCATCCGCACGTGATTTCCTATTCGTGCCTAATCGCCGCAGAAAGATTGTTTGACCGTGCGGCGAAGGTCCTCCACCATTTCGAAAGCTATATTTGGACACTCCCCATTAAGTCTGGCGCGGATCAACTAGATTGCAGCCACATTTTTAGATTCGACTATGAGTGGTGGGTGAACGTTTCGGCCGAATGCTAGCTGATCGTATCCGCAATGGTGATGCAGCCCCTATCCGAACCTGGGTCAGACTGTTCGTCGATCAGGTGACGGTTTCACATGACGAGATCATCACTAGGGGGTACCAAGCGCGCTCTCAAAGCAGCCCTCGTGAATGGAGAAATATCGGGCACCCCTGTCGTGCCCAGTTTTGACCAGAAGTGGTGCCGCTTAGGTGACTCGAACACCTGACCCCATCATTACGAATGATGTGCTCTACCAACTGAGCTAAAGCGGCACTTTCGCACTGCTGCGAGAAGTGGAGGCCCGAGCCGGAATCGAACCGGCGTGCAAGGATTTGCAGTCCTCTGCGTAACCACTCCGCCATCGGGCCTCGCCCGGCCTCTCGGCACGGGAAGCGGCGCACTAGCGATTCTCGCACCCAAAGGCAATCACCACATGACACCTTACGTAACGTCAGTCTTTACGCGTGGCCGGTTAGCGGCAATGTCATCGACCATGAGCATTGCCAATCTTCTCGATCCGATCACAGCCCAAGGCGGGCAAACACGCTTTTCCGGTCTCGACCAGTGGATGCAGGGCCGGACGCTTTATGGCGGTGCATCGGCGCTTGTCGCCTATACTGCAGCCACCCGCGCCTTTCCCGATCTGCCACCCCTTCGCGCCGCACAGGTCGCCTTCGTGGCGCCGACCGGATCAGATATCGAGGTCAGACGCGAAATCGTGCGGCAGGGGCGCAATGTGACGCAGGTGCGCAGCGAACTGTGGTGCGAAGGCCAGTGTGCGCTGAGCGCTTTCTGGCTGTTTGGCACCCTGCGCGAGGCGAATGCAGTCCATCCCGCCTCACCGATCGAGGAATGGCCCGGGCCGCCCGAAGATGCGGAGGATGCCATGAATGGGAAGGGGCCGGCCTTCATCACCAATAATTTCGAGATTCGCCGCGCGCAGGATGTGCGGGGCCCGGGCGCGCCGATCGTGCGGCGGTGGGCGCGCCTGACCGGTCGCGACGCGCTCGATCCGATATCGCAGCTCATTCTGATGGGCGATGTGCTTCCGCCAGGCGCGATGCGAGTCATGAAACGACAAGGTCCGCTCAGTTCGATCAATTGGTCATTCAACCTGCTCGACACCGAACCGACCACACGGGATGGCTGGTTCCTGTCGGAAAATGCCAGCCAGCACGCCGATCACGGCTATTCTTCCGAGCGGCTTCGCCTCTGGAATGCCGACGGCCATCAAGTGCTGGACGGTATGCAGAGCGCCGCGATCTTCGGCTAGGTGCAGGAGACCGAGCGGGCGCCGAGCCCTCTCCGTTCCGGCTAGAGACAGATTTCCCGCTCCAGCGCGATAGCCCTGCAAAATGCCTCATCATAGCTGACGCACAGAATGGCTCCGTCATAATCGCGTAAAGCCTTTTCGAGCAGTTCGATCGCGTCGATATCAAGGTGGGTGGTCGGTTCGTCGAGGATCAGCAATTGCGGCGGATCCGACCGCGCGAACAGACAGGCCAGAGCCAGCCGCACCTTCTCCCCGCCGGACAGCGCACCTGCCAGCCGGTCGGCCCAGTGGCCCCTAAAACCAAAGCGGGCCAGCACAGCATGCGCCTCCTGCCGATCAAGCGCCGGGTTGTGCCGTCGCATGACGGCAATCAGCGTTTCATCATCACCCAGCAATGCCAGGTGCTGGTCGAGCACAGCGATACGATCCCGGTCCGCTTCGATCTGCCCGGTGGCGGGTTCGGCTGCACCGGTCAGCAGGCGGATTAGGCTGGTCTTTCCGGATCCGTTCGCCCCGACGAGCGCGATACGCTCGGGGCCGCGAATATGGATGTCGAGCGGGCCGAACAGGCGGCGCGGGCCGAAATCGCATGCCACACCCGAAGCATCGACGAGCACATGGCGCGAGGACAGCCCGCAGGAGCCAAGCTCGATATGCACGGGCACCACGCGCTCGACCCGCGATTGCGCATCGCGCAGCGCCTCCTGCGTTGTGCGGGCCCAATCCTCCCCGACAGCCAGCGTGCGGGCGCCAGTCTTTTCCGCCCGCTGCTGCTGGGCATGGAGATGCATTTTGGGTTCCGCTTTGCGCGAGGCGACGGCGCGGCCGCGCTTGTCGCGCCGAGCCTGCTTTTCCTGTTCACGCTGCTGGGTGCGCTGCGCCGCCTTGTGATCCGCCTTTGCCGTCTCGAGCGCGTCGATCGCACGAGCGCGCTCCGCATCGCGATAATCGCGAAATGCCGACCAGGCACCGCCGAACACCGTGGCCCCGGTCGTGGACAGATCGACGAGGCGGTCGACGTTTTCCAGCAGTTCGCGGTCGTGGCTGGCACACAGGATCGCCCCATGCCACCCCGTCAACAGCCGGATAATGGCATCGCGCCCGTCGCGGTCGAGATTGTTGGTCGGTTCGTCGAGGAGTAGGATAGCGGGTTCGGGAAGCAGCAGCGCGGCCAGCTTCAACCGCATCCGCTCTCCGCCGCTGAAGCTCGCATAGGGGCGGATCCAGTCGACGGCAGGGAGATCGACCTGCGCCAGCGCCGCCTCCAGTCGTGCCGACAGGGTCCAGTCGGCACGATCGATATCGTCGTCGCGCGGCCTGCCCTCCTCTATCCGCCGCAGCCGTGCCAGGTCTTCCGCAGCACCCAGCACATCTGCGACGATGCGATCCCCTGCAATGCTTTCCTGCCGCAGGAAGCCGATGGCGCCATTGCATAAGATGGAGCCGGAGTACGAACCGTCACCCGCGATCGCGCGCAACAGCGTGGTCTTGCCCGACCCGTTCCTGCCGAACAGACCGACGGCTTCGCCACCTACGGTCAGCGATAGGGCCGGGAAAAGCGGAGTACCGTCGGGAGTCGCGACGGACACGGAATCGAGAACGAGATTGGGCATGAATCACCGGAGCAGAGAATTGTCAGGAAGGACGAATTTTTGCTCAGATGTTCATCGATGCCTTGCTCCTGTCAGTTCGGCCACACCGAGCCGCGCTCGCAATTTGGCGACGGATGTCGCAAAGTGCAAGCGGCCAGCGCCTCAGTCGGCGAAGCGGGGTGGGCGCTTTTCCATTTCCGCCATGACCGCCTCGACCTGATTGGGTGTCCGCATGATGCCATCCTGTTCGCGGCTTTCTGCCAGGAGGATCGCATCTTCGCCTTCTTCCTGCATGACCGTGAACAGGCGCTTGGAGCCGCGGATGGCATCGGGGTTCTTGTTGGCGATGGTTTCCGCCAGCGCGGTGGCCCTGGCCAGAGGATCGTCGTCGATCATGGTGGCGAAGCCCAGGCCGAGAGCCTCTTCGCCAGAGAATTCGCGGTTGGTATAGGTCAGCTCGCGAAGGATGTCGTCACGCACCAGGCCTCGCCACAGGGCATAGCCGCCCATGTCGGGGACGAGGCCCCATTTCATTTCCATAACCGCCATGCGCGTTGCCGGATGGACCACGCGGATGTCGGCGCCGCTGGCGATCTGGAGGCCGCCGCCGAAGCAGACACCGTGGACGGCGGCGATGACGGGGACGGGGCATTTGCGCCAGGTCATGGCGGCTTCCTGCGCGCGGTTGGCATTGCCGTGCGTGCGATCGACGAGCCTGGCCTGCGGGTTCGAGCCGCCGGCCGCCATGCTGGACAGATCGAGCCCGGCGCAGAAGGCGCGGCCTTCGCCCGATAGGACTGCCACCCGCAAACCCTTCATTTCGCGCAGGGCCTGGCCTGCTTCCAGCACGGCTTCGAACTGCGCGCCATCAAGCGCATTCATCTTGTCGCCGCGCGTGAAGCGGACCTGTGCCACGCCATTATCGGCGAGATCGATCGAAACGCGATCCTGGAAATTCATGCCTAAATCCTCTCTCCCGGCGCCGACGGTTCGCCGCCTACATGTCAATCATACGTTTGATCAGCCGTGTTCGGCGAGAAAACGCTTCACGTTTCGGGCAGCCTGTCTGATGCGCTGTTCGTTTTCGACCATGGCGATGCGTACGAAGCCTTCGCCTTCTTCGCCATAACCCACACCTGCCGCGACCGCGACGCCGGCATGTTCGAGCAACTGCTTGGAGAATTCCAGGCTGCCGACATTATGGAAGGCTTCCGGGATCGGTGCCCAGGCGAACATGCTGGCGGGCGGCGAGGGAATATCCCATCCGGCGCGGCCGAAGCTTTCGACCATCACATCGCGGCGATGCTGATAGCGCGCCCGGTTTTCTTCCACCACGTCCTGCGGCCCGTTGAGCGCGGCACAGGCGGCCGCCTGGATCGGAGTGAAGGCCCCGTAATCGAGATAGCTTTTCACCCGCGTCAGCGCCGAGATCAGTTCCTGATTGCCGACCGCGAAACCCATCCGCCAGCCGGCCATGGAATAGGTCTTGGACATGGAGGTGAATTCGACCGCCACGTCCTTGGCACCGGGCACCTCGAGGATCGAGCGGGTGGGCTTCCCGTCGTAATAGAGTTCGGAATAGGCGAGGTCCGAGAGAACCCAGACCTTGTTCTCTTTCGCCCAGGCGACCAGCCTTTCGTAAAAGGCGAGATCGACCGTTTCCGCCGTGGGGTTGCTGGGATAGTTCACCACCAGCACCGTCGGGCGCGGGACGGTATAGGCCATCGCGTTGTCGAGCGCCTTCCAGTAATGTTCGTCCGGCGTGGTCGGCACGCTGCGGATGGTGGCGCCGGCAATGATGAAGCCGAAGGTATGGATCGGATAGCTGGGGCTTGGCGCCAGCACCACATCGCCCGGCGCGGTGATGGCAGTCGCCATGGACGACAGGCCTTCCTTCGATCCCATCGTCACCACGACTTCGCGTTCGGGATCGAGATCCACATTGAAACGGCGGCCGTAATAATTCGCCTGAGCCTTGCGCAGGCCCGGTATGCCTTTCGACTGGGAGTAGCCGTGCGCGCTGGGCTTGGCCGCGACTTCGCACAATTTGTCGATTACATGCTGGGGCGGCGGGCGGTCCGGATTGCCCATGCCGAGATCGATAATATCCTTGCCCGAGCGCCGCGCCGCATGCCGCATCGCGTTCACTTCGGCGATGACATAAGGTGGCAGGCGCTTGATGCGGTAGAATTCGTCGGACATTCGAGCTCTTTCGGGCGTTGGTTGAGTCACACTGATTACCTATTCACCATGCAGGTGCAAACGCCGCAGGTGCAAGCAGACGCGTAATATCCTATTGCTGCCCAAACAGGCGCTTGAAACGCCAGAGGAGCGAGAATGACCGACGACGGCCCCGATCCCTTCACCAACATGTTCGAAGCACCCGCGAAATTCGCGCGCACGATGTTCGCGCCCTTCGCCGAGGCGAGTTCCGGAACGCCGCTGAGCGCGGAGGACATGCGCGAGTGGACCGCCGTCGGCGCGAAGCTGCAGGGGATGTGGCTGGAATACCAGTCCGAGCAGCTGACCAACCCGCAGGCGCTGGCCGCCTATATGGACCCGACCCGCTGGATGAAGCTGGCGCAGGACTGGTACCGCCAGATGCCGATCGCCAACCCTGCGCAGCAACAGGCGCTGATGCAGGAAGGAATGGCGATGTGGCAGCAGGTGCTGGGACAGTACGGCCTTGGTCCGGATGGCCAGCCCGAAGCGAAGGGCGAGCCCGACCTGCCGCGCACGGACCGGCGCTTTGCCGATCCGCGCTGGCGTGCCCATCCCGCCTATGCGCTGATCCACCAGACCTATCTGTTCCTGGCCGAACGCGTGGCCGACATGGTCGACAAGATGGAAGGCCTGTCGGAAGACAAGCGCGAACAGCTGCGCTTCACCACCCGCACGATCACCGAAGCGGCAAGCCCGGCGAACTTTCCGTTGCTGAACCCGGTAGTGATGGAGCGCACGCTGGAGACGCGCGGCGAGAATCTGGTGAAAGGCATGGAACATCTGCTGGCCGATCTGCGCCGGGGGCAATTGTCCCATACCGATGCCAGCGCCTTCAAGCTGGGCGAGAATATCGCCGTGACGCCCGGCAAGGTCGTTCACGAAACGCCGATGTACCAGTTGATCCAGTATTCCCCGACGACCGAAACGGTGCTGGACGTGCCGCTGGTGATTTTTCCGCCCTGGATCAACCGTTTCTATATCCTGGACCTCAACGCCAAGAAGAGCTTCGTGCGCTGGGCGGTGGAACAGGGCATCACGGTGTTCATGGTCAGCTGGAAATCGGCCGATGCCAGCATGAAGAACGTGATCTGGGACGATTACGTGCGCGCCCAGATGGACGCCATCGACCACATCCGCGAGCGGCTGGACGTGAAGAACGTGCACGCCATCGGATATTGCGTATCCGGCACCACGCTGGCGGCGACGCTGGCACTGCTGCATCGCCGCGGCGAGCAGGACAAGGTGAAGAGCGCGACGTTCTTCACCGCACAGGTCGATTTCGAAAAGGCGGGCGAACTGCTGAATTTCGTCGACGATAACCAGCTGGGCATGGTCAAGGCGATGAGCGCCGACGGCTATCTGGACGGTCGTTATATGGCCGCGACCTTCAACATGCTGCGCGGCACCGATCTGATCTGGAATTACGTGGTCAGCAATTACCTGCTGGGCGAGGACTATCCCGCCTTCGACCTGCTGCACTGGAACGGCGATGTGACCAATCTGCCCGCCAAATGGCATCAGCAATATCTGACCGACCTTTACCGCGACAACAAGCTGGTCGAAGCGGACGCGCTGAGCGTGGACGGCACGCCGGTCGATATCGGGCTGGTGAAGACACCGACCTATGTCCAGGCCGGCAAGGAAGACCATATCGCCCCTGCCGAAAGCGTCTGGCGGATCAACGATCATTTCAGCGGACCGCTGAAGTTCGTCCTGGCAGGTTCGGGCCATATCGCGGGCGTGGTCAATCCGCCCGATGCGAAGAAATACCAGTACTGGACCAATGACGGATCGCCCCGCACGCTGGCAGAGTTCCGCGAGGGCGCCGAAGAACATCCCGGAAGCTGGTGGCCCGACTGGATCGACTGGCTGCGCCAGCAGGACGATGCGACCGTACCCGCAAAGGGCAAGCGCAAGCCCGGCGGCAAGGGCGACACGGTCATCGAAGATGCGCCGGGACGGTATGTTTCGACACGTTAAGTAGCGGACGGCAATAGACTTTCCGGATTATTGTGCACTGCACAAAAAATCCTTGACTTCGCGGGTGCAATGCCTATTTTGTGCAGTGCAACAAAGCGAGGTCTCCCATGGCTGATAGCCAGAGTAAAATCGATGCGGCCGCTGAAAAGGCATTTGCCGACGCCGCCGAGAAAAAGACCGCGGATTCGGCCAAGCAGCCGGTAGACGCCAAGGCAGTCGAAAAGGCTGTCGATGCCGGAGCTTCCGCTCCGGTCAAGGCCGATGCCGTCGCCAAGGCCGTTGCTGCCGAGCCCACCCCCAAGGCGAAGGCATCTGCAGGAAAGACCAAGCCGAAGAAGGCACTTGCAAAGAAGAAGAAGGCCGCACCGAAAACCGCTGCTGCCAAGACTACACCGGCGTCCTCGACCAAGGGCGCTCCTGCCGAGGCGACACCCGCCAAGCGCAGTTCGATTTCCCAGTTGAAGGATACGATCATGGCCACTGCCAACAAGACCACCAATATCGAATATACCGCCAAGGCGAAAGAAATGGCTGCCGACATGCAGACCCGCGCCAAGGCCGCTTATGAAAAGGGCACCGAAATGACCAAGGACGCCGTCGAGTTCCAGAAGGGCAACATCGAAGCGCTGGTCGAATCGGGCAAGATCCTGGCTGCCGGCATGCAGGACATGGGCCGCACCTATATGGACGAAGCCAAGTCGGCTGCCGAAACCGTCCAGGGCGACGTCAAGAAGTTCGCTGCGATCAAATCGCCGACCGAACTGTTCCAGCTGCAGGGCGAAATCGCCCGCCGCAATTTCGACGCCATGGTTTCGACCACGTCGAAGAACACGGAAGCCATGCTGAAGCTGGCCAACGAAGCCTTCGCACCAGTTTCGAACCGCATGAGCCTGGCCGTCGACAAGGTTTCGAAGGCCGCCTGAGCGCGTTCGACCGAATTCAATTCCGCCGGGCCCTCTCTCCTCTCTCCCAAAGCCCGGCGAATTGGACACCGTGGGCCGGATGGTTTCGAACCATCCGGCCCATTTTTTGTCGTTTGCGCCGCGCAGCCGTGCTTTCTTGTCCTGCAAATGGCTTTGCTGGCCGCTGACGCCTTGCGATTTGGCAAACCGATACGATAATGGGTCACGTAATGTTTTATTCCCCGCCCCGCCTGCCCGTCCGCGCCGCCGGAAACGACGACGAATCGCGTGACGGCGAAGGCCAGCTGGGTATTGCCACCAAGACCCGGGCCAAGCCCAAGAAGCCGAGCCAGTACAAGGTTTTGCTGCTGAACGACGATTACACGCCGATGGAATTCGTCGTCATCGTGCTGAAGCGGTTCTTCAAGATGGACATGGAAGAAGCGACCCGGGTGATGCTGCATGTTCACCAGAAGGGCGTGGGCGTATGCGGGATCTTCCCGTACGAGGTCGCCGAGACCAAGGTCCATCAGGTGATGGATTTCGCGCGGCAGAACCAGCACCCGCTGCAATGCACGCTCGAAAAGGCCTGAATGCCCGCCACGCCCACGAAGGGCATGACCTGCGCTCAAAAGCGCGCTAGGGCCGTGGTCCAAGACAACTGATCCGGCGAAATCTTGCTCAAGTTCCTGCCCAGCATCGACCGTTACATCTTCAGGCTCGTCATCGTGCCGATGCTGTCGGTCTTCGCCATCGCGGCATCGCTGCTGGTGCTCGACAAAATGCTGCGGCTGTTCGATTTCGTCGCGGTCGAAGGCGGTCCTGTCGGCGTCGTGTTCAAGATGCTGATCGCGCTGGTGCCCGAATATGCCAGCCTGGCCATTCCGCTGGGACTGCTGCTGGGCGTATTGCTAGCCTTCCGCAAGCTGGCGACCAGCAGCGAACTCGACGTATTTCGCGCCGTCGGCCTCGGCTATGGGCGGTTGCTGCGCGTGCCGTTTGCGATCACGGCCGTGCTGATGATCGTCAATGTGGCGCTGGTGTTCTTCATCCAGCCGGTCAGCCGTTATTATTACGAGCAGATGGAATACGAACTGCGATCGGGTGCGCTGGGCGCATCGATCAAGGTGGGCGAATTCACTACGCTGGCCGACCGGATGGCGCTGCGGATCGACGGCAGCGAAGACGACGGACGCCGGCTGCAGGGCATTTTCGCCCGCGTGGCGAACGACAAGAACCAGGTACTGTCGATTTCAGCCAAGGAAGGCGCCTTCCTGGCGACGTCCGACAATCCCGACACGATCATCCTGCGCCTGACCAATGGCACGATCGTGCAGGAGACCGGCAGCCAGACGCCGCGCGTCCTTACCTTTACCCGCCACGATCTGCCGATCGACCTGCCCACGGTCGACCAGTTCCGCGCCCGCGGCGATGCCGAACGCGAGTATATCCTGCCCGAACTGCTGCGGATCGGGTGGAATTCATCGCTGCCGGAAGGCCAGCGCGACGCCAGCCAGGCAAGCTTCAACTTCCGGCTGGTGGAAGTGGTGATGATGGCGCTGATGCCGCTACTGGCCGTGGCGCTGGGCGTACCGCCCAAGCGATCGACCAGCGCGCTTGGCGTGTTCCTCTCCATCGTGATGGTAGTCGCCTATCACAAGGTGAACCAGTATGGCGAAGATGTCGCCGCGCTGGGCCGGGTCGATCCGATCCTGGCATTGTGGGGGCCATTCTTCCTGTTCGCGGCACTGATCATATGGATGTACTGGCGGGTGGCGCATGTACCCGGCGGGCAGGCCATCGGTGCGCTGGAAATCTGGTTCGAGAAGATGACCAAGCGGATCGGCAGGCTGTTCCGTCGCCGTTCGGTCAAGATCGATCTGGCTGCGGCCGAATAACGGGATCCGATGCAACTCGACTTCTTCCCCTCGCGCACGCTGACCGTCTATCTGGCAAAGCTCTTCACCGTACGCATCGCGGCGATGCTGTTCGTGCTGGTGCTGGTGCTGCTGATGCTGGACCTGCTGTCGAAGAGCGGCGAAATCCTCGCCGTACCCGGTAACGGGCAAGGCGAATTGCTGACCTATGCGGGATTGCGCGTGCCGCAGCTTATTTCGCGCTTCCTGCCCTATTCCGTGCTGCTGGCGACGCTGATCACACTGGTGACGCTGAACCAGAACAGCGAGGTGATCGCGATGAAGGCGGCCGGCCTGTCGGCGCATCAGGTGCTGGCGCCGCTGTTGCTGACGGCAGGCATCGTGTCGGTGGCGACCTTCGTCTTCAACGAACAGGTCGTGACGAAATCGACCCAGACGCTGAAGGCGTGGGAGGCGGTCGAATACGGGCCGATCCCGACGGAAAGCGGGGTCAAGACCAACGTCTATCTTACCGATGGCGACAATATCCTGACCGCCGCCTATGTCGCCGGATCGGGCGAGGCGATCGCCATGCGCAAGGTGACCTGGTACCGGCGCAATCCCGACGGAATGATCGTGGAGCAGATCGATGCGGACCGGGCACGCTATGCCGGGCCGGGATGGCGGCTCGAAGGGGGGCTGACCCGCTTCAACGTCCAGAACGCCGTGACCGACGATCCGGCCAGCGTCGTGGTGGGCGAAGGCCTGCTGCCCGAACAGATCGACCTGGCGAAGATCGACCCCGATGGCGAACCCTTCTGGACGCTGGGAAGCTCGATCGCGGAATTCGAACGCGCCGGGCGCCGCACATCCGAACTGCGCGCGAAATGGTGGCACAAGATTTCCGGGCCGCTCTCGGCTTTCCTCATGCCGCTGCTGGGCGCAGTCGCTGCTTTCGGGCTTGCGCGGTCGGGCCAGCTGTTCGTGCGCGCGGTGATCGGGATGGCGCTGGGTTTTGCCTATTTCGTGGTCGACAACGCAGCGCTGGCCATGGGCAGTTTTGGCGGCTATCCGCCCTTCCTTGCAGCCTGGTCGCCGTTCCTGCTGTTCCTGCTGATCGGCGAAACCGTGCTTATCCGCACGGAGGAATAGGCCGGGAAAAAGTTTGGTTTACCCTGTCGATGGCAGGGTGAAATGCGAAGGCCGTTCCCACCCACCGAGGGGAGCGGCCTTTTTGCTGCGCAGCGCGCCGTCAGCCGCGCGGGCGCATGGTGTTGCGCGCGATCCGTGCGACCAGCACGCCCATCCCGGCATGGTTCGCACCATGATAGCTCGAAGTATTCTCCAGCTTCGCCACCAGCCGGCGATGGGCTTCGGGAAGGGAGTGATAGGGCATCGAGGGCATGAGGTGGTGCAGCGCATGATAGCGCAGGCCCACGGGGGCCCACAGTTCGGCGATGCGCCCGGGCGGCGGCACGTTGACGCTGTCGAGGAACTGCGCGGTGACAGTCATCGCGTCGCCTTCGTTCTCCCACAGATGCGCGACCAGCGTGCGCAGCTGGTTGAGCACGGCAACCACGGAGAAAATGGCCAGGGCCACCAGCAAGGGCTTCCAGCCGAAAGCAAAGATGCTGCCGATCAGCACCCAGCTCCACAGCATACCGCCGAGCTCGAGCCAGAACACCCGCCGCGGCAGATCGCCTTCGGGCGGGCGGCGGCGAAATTCGGGATTGATCGCCAGCGCGCTGAAACGCTGCCACGTCAGCTGGCGCACGGGCGGAAAAAGCGCGCCCAGCGGCACCAGCACGGCGAAGCGGAACAGCAGCGCAGCAGGCGCAAGAAGCGCGATGAGCACGAAGGTTGGCAGGCTGAGCGGCTTCATCAGCGCCAGCGGCAGATATTCGGGATCCGCGGTGGTCCCGTATTGCGTGCGCTTGTGATGCAGTGTGTGCACCTGTTCGTACATGAAGGAAGGCGTCAGCATGGGGACACCGACAAGCGCGTTCCATGCGGTGCGGAAACCCGGCAAGGCACCGTTCCTGAAATGCGAAATTTCGTGGATGAACAACAGCGCGCGATAGAGCGCGAGCACTGCCAGAACGCCAAGACCAATGGCGAGAGGCACGCTTTCGACCAGGATCGCGCCCGCCAGCAAGCTATAGCCGACCAGCGCCGATCCGATCATATCGGGCCAGTAGATATCCGCCCGATGGTCGGAAATGTCCTTGGTCAGGTCGCGCGCGGCCCGGAGCATCGCCTTGTCATCCGGAATTTGCGCGTGCCAGCCCGATCCCGCGTCACGACGCGAGACGATATCGGCGGCCGAAATCTGTGTCTGTTGCACGTTCATTATTAAGCTTCCCGGGAGGCCTTAGCCGAAATAACGCGAGCGATACAGCACCCGCTGTCGATCATAGTGATCGCGCATCCGCGTTTCCTTGACAAAGATCAGCTAGCGCACTCAGGGCTAACGCAATCTGAACGAAGGTATTGCGCGAATGTCCGATGCAAATGTGGTGATTGAACTGGTCGAGGGCAAGGCGGGGCGGGCGGCCTTCGTCGATACCGGTCGCGACTTTGCGGCGCGTGAACCACACTGGGTCCCGCAACTGCGTTCCGAACAGCTGGAACTGGTCAATCCGGAAAAGAACCCGTTTTTCGGCCATGCCGCACACCAGCTTTTCCTGGCCCGTCGCGGCGGCAAGCCGGTAGGCCGCATTTCCGCGCATATCGACCGCCTGGCGCTCGAACTGCCGCGCGAGCAGGGATTTGGCCCGGGCGCCGGCATGTTCGGCTATTTCGACGCCGAAGACGAAACCGTCGCCCATGCTCTGCTGAAACGCGCCGAAGAATGGCTCGCCAGCCAGGGCATGAACCGTGCCATCGGGCCGATATCGATGTCGATCTGGGAAGAACCGGGTCTGCTGGTCAAAGGGCAGGATCACGATCCGATGATCATGATGGGGCACCACCCGGCCATCTACCGCGAATGGATCGAAAGTGCAGGCTATTCGCGTACGAAGACGTTGCTGACATATGATCTGGACGTAACCAGCGACTTTCCGCCGCTGATCCGCCGCATCGTGCAGTCGGGGCAACGTAACGACCGCATCACCCTGCGGCCCGTCGATGTCAGCCGGTGGGACGAGGAAGTGGAAACCATCCTCGCCATCCTGAACGATGCGTGGTCCAACAACTGGGGCTTCGTGCCCTTCACCAATGCCGAGATCGCCTATGCCGGCAAAAAACTGAAGCCGATCATCCACCCCGATCTCAATCTGATCGCCGAACTGGACGGCAAGCCGGTCGCGTTTATGCTGACGTTCCCGGATATGAACGACGTGCTGCGCAAGGTGGATGGCAAGCTGTTTCCGTTCGGCTGGTTCCATATCCTTCGCTGGTTACGCAAGCCGCGGCGGATGGGCATGCGTGTACCACTCATGGGCGTGCTTCGAGAGCTGCACAATTCGCGGCTCGCCAGCCAGCTAGCCTTCATGATGATCAGCCAGATCCGTGACGTAGCGGTAGACAAATACGAGACCCGCCGGGCCGAGATCGGCTGGATCCTCGACGACAATCAGGGGATGATGGCGATTGCCGATGCGATCCAGAGCACCATCAATCGCGAATATGCCATTTTCGAAAAGTCGCTGATCTCCTGAGAGTTATCGGCTGTCGTATTTGCGCCACGGCGTGGAACTGAAATGCAACTGCCGGGAACCCCGGCGGCCACCATCCCGTTGTTGGATGAAGCGCGGCACTCGCCAATTTCAAGAGACCCGATGAAGCAGCAATCCGTTACGACCGCGCGTAAGAAGCTGCCTGCCTTTGTGCTGGTGGTCGAAGATGACGCGGTGCTCGGCCTCACAATAGAGAATGCGCTGCTGGATGCCGGCGTGAAGCAGGTTGCCTTGTCGACGTCTACCGAAGAGGCGATGGAACATCTTCGCGACGAGCGCCCCGATGCGATCGTGCTGGACGTTCATCTGGCCGACCGAGACGATGGCTGGGCGATTGCCGAACTGGTCCGCACCCTTGGGCCGGACAGCCCGCGCATCATCTTTTCGACCGGTGCGCCGCAGGACATTCCCGAAGATATCGCCGCGCTCGGTTGCGTTCTGGAAAAGCCTTACGATGCCGCCATTCTGGTCGATTTGCTTCGCGAACCCGAAAAGAAGGGGCTTATTTCCCGCCTTCGCGACGTTCTGCGTTAGCGTCCACAGCGCGTAACAGGCTGCGCATCATGTCACCGCCGACACGGCCTGCTTCGGGTGCCATCTTCCGCAATGTGAGGGCGGGATCGATATCCTGCGCTTTCTCACCCGCCATATCGGCGGCAGCCTGCGCCAGCGGGGCGATCGGCATGTCGAGCAGCACTTCGGTCATTGCCTGCATCATCAGCTTCATTTCGCGCTGCCGCTCTGGGTCGCGCAACTGGTGGCTCAGATCGCCAAGTGCCGCCACTGCATCATCCACATTAGCCTGCGCAACGGCAGGTGCGGGCAGCGTTAGCGCACCGAGCATGACGGGAAGTACGAGTTTGCGCATGAAAGACCCCGGCGAAATCTGCGATTCGGTGAGCGATTTAGGCCGCGCGCGGTGACTTTTGTCTGAACGCAGCTTCACAGCCCCGATGCGTCCAGCATCATCAGGCAGGCGGGCATTACCTCGTCGATCCGTTCGGGCGTATCGAGCAGATCCGCGCTCTCCCTTTTCACGAGCGCCATGATGGTTTCGCGATCCGCGCCCAGATCGTCCATCAGCCGTGCAGTCGCGCGGACGAAGAATTCCTGCCCGCGGGGCGCCATGGCGGGATACTGCGCTGCCGCAGCGTCCCCATCAGCCTGCTGGCGATGAACGATGCCGAAGGCGACCGAACAGCGCAGCGCGCTCGATTGTTCGAGCGTAAGTTTCGGCAGCGGCGGCGCGCCGGTCGTCGCTTGGGCTATTGTCAGGGCGATGGGGGCGAGAAAGGTCAGCATGACGTGCTTCTAGACCTGCCAGTCTGAACCGCAAGCGACCAGCGCCAATCGCGGCTTGCCAGCCTATGGCGAGCGCTTAAGGTGGCGAATCGAAACTCAAAGGAGAGAGTACCGGATGTACAGTCACATGATGGTGGGTTCGAACGACATCGATCGGTCGAAAACATTCTACGACGCGACCTTCAAGGCGATCGGCGGAAAGGAAGCCATCGTCGACGACAAAGGGCGCCTTATGTATCTTCATAACGGCGGCGCTTTCCTGGTCACCAAGCCGATAGACGGCAAGGACGCCACCCCCGGCAACGGCAGCACCGTAGGGTTTGCGATGACGCCGGAGCAGGCGGATGCATGGCACGCCGCTGGCGTGGCGAACGGCGGCACCGCGATCGAAGACCCGCCGGGCGAACGCCCCGGTTCGGGCATGTATCTCGCCTATTTGCGCGATCCCGATGGCAACAAGCTGTGTGCCCTTCACCGCATCGGATCGTAAAACCACGTGCAAAGAGGCGAAGCGGGATTGCTGGCCGACCTGGCGACGCTTGCGATCCCGTTTGCCGCGCATGAGCATGCCGCGGTTTTCACCGTCGAAGAAAGCCGGTCGATCGACGCGGACATTCCCGGCGCCCACACCAAGAACCTGTTTCTGAAGGATGCAGGCGGGACTTTCTGGCTGGTTACTGTTCCCGCACAGACGCGCGTCGATCTGAAAGCCCTTCCCCATGCCATCGGCTGCAAACGCGTCAGTTTCGGCCAGGCCGACGATATGGAACGCCTGCTGGGTGTAGCGCCCGGATCGGTGACGCCATTGGCAATGATCGAGGCACAGCCGGGCAGCATCACCGTGGTGGTGGACGAGGAACTGGCCAGAAGCGACCGGATGAACGTCCATCCCTTGCGCAATACCGGGACATTGGGCCTTGCTGGCGCCGACGTGCTCGCGCTGGTGCGGCACTGGGGTCACGACCCGGTGGTGGCGGCCGTACCGAAGAAGTCGGCCTGAAGGATCAGCGCGAAAGTTCGAAGACAGCGAATTCGGCGCGCATATTGGCGCCCGCCCGCAATACCGGCCGCTTGCCGGCAAAATACCAGTCCCGCACGATCGTGGCGCCTTTTTCGCGCGCAAGTTCGCGAAAATCGTGGACCGTGACGTGGTGGATGTTCTGCGTTTCATACCAGCTTATCGGAATGCTCCGCGTTACCGGCATCCGCCCGCCGAACATCAGCGCCGCGCGCGTGCGCCAGTGAGCGAAATTGGGAAAGCTGACGAAGGCCCGCGTGCCCACCCTGAGCAATTCGTCGAGCATCCGGTCGGGCCGCGAGGCGGTCTGCAGCGTCTGGCTGAGGACGGCATAATCGAAGCCCTTGTCGGGATAATCGCCGAGGTCGCTGTCCGCATCGCCCTGCACCACCGAAAGGCCCTGCGATACGCAACGCTCGACACAGGCGCCGTCGATTTCGATCCCGCGCACGTCGCAGCCCTTGTTGCGCAGGGCCATCATCAGCACGCCATCACCGCAACCGATATCCAACACCCTGCTGTCGGGCGTGATCCGACTGGCAATCGCTGCCAGATCGGAACGTTGATCGATTGCCGCCACGCTCATCCCAGGAACCCCCCGATCACCCGGTCAAGCGCCGGCACATCGAGCAGGAAACTGTCATGCCCATGCGGTGCAGACAGTTCAACGAAGCTGACCGCAGCCCCTGCAGCATTGAGCGCATGCACCACATGGCGACTTTCGCTGGTTGGATAGAGCCAGTCGCTATCGAAGCTGACGAGGCAGAAACGCGCATCCGTTCCAGCGAACGCATCGGCCAGTTTGCCGCCGTGTTCTTCGGCCAGATCAAAGTAATCCATCGCCCGCGTGATATAGAGATAGCTGTTGGCATCGAAGCGGCGGGTAAATCCGCTGCCCTGATAGCGCAGATAGCTTTCGACCTGGAAATCGGCATCGAAGCCAAAGCTCTTGGCCTCACGATCCTGAAGGTTGCGGCCGAACTTGCCCGTCAGCGCCTCTTCGGAAAGATAGGTGATATGCGCTGCCATGCGCGCAACGGCCAGGCCGTTGTCGGGCCCATCGCCGCCGTAATAACTCCCGCCCTGCCAGCGCGGATCGGCCATGATCGCCTGACGGCCCAGTTCGTGAAAGGCGATATTCTGCGCCGAGTGCCGGCTGGTCGATGCGATCACCAGCACGCGGCGCGCCCGATCGGGCCAGTTCGCCGCCAGGCTGAGGGCCTGCATTCCGCCCATCGAACCGCCGACCACGGCGTGGAGCGTTTCTATATCGAGCATATCCAGCAACCCGATATGCGCGCGGACCATGTCGCGGATGGTAATGACGGGAAAGCGCATGGCATAAGAATGGCCATCGCTCGCCTCGCTCGCCGGGCCCGTAGAACCCATGCAACTGCCGATGACATTGGCACAGATGATATGAAAGCGGTCCGTATCGATCGGCTTGCCCGGCCCGACCATCCGTTCCCACCAACCGGGCTTGCCCGTTATCGGATGCGGCGAGGCGACATACTGATCCCCCGTGAGGGCGTGGCACAGAAGGATCGCGTTCGACCGGTCCGCATTCAGTTCGCCATAGGTTTCGAACGCCAGTTCCACGCGCGTCAGTTCGCCGCCGCCATCGAGCGGCAGCGAGCCGGGGAGCGTCAGTGTTTGCGAGTGGGCGTTCAAATCGGACCTTGGGATGAAACAATCAAACCCTGTCTCTATCGCCTAGCCTTGCGCTTGTCGAAGGGCCGATATTCTTTCATGCGAAGAAACTGACATGGCAGCGAGCGAGAAAATGGACCGGCCCCACATGAAACCCTGGATCGAGGGCATCCATGCCTATGTTCCAGGCAAGTCCAGGGGTGAGGACGGGCGCAAGCTGGTCAAGCTGTCGGCCAACGAGAACCCGATGGGTTGCAGCCCGGCTGTGCTCGCCGCTCTGGCGCAGGGGCATGAACCCAGCCTCTACCCTGATCCCGACGCCACGGCGCTGCGCGAAGCGATCGGCGCACTTCACGGGATCGATGCGGCGCGGATCGTGTGCGGCACCGGTTCTGGCGAATGCCTCCATGGCGCGGTACAGGCGTTCGCGGGCCCCGGCGACGAGGTGCTGTTCCCGCGCTATTCCTTTTCGCTCTACCCCCTGCTTGCGCACAAGGTCGGCGCGACGGTCGTGCTGGCTGAAGACACGGACTATGCGCCCGACGTGGACAAGCTGCTCGCCGCGGTGACGGAGCGCACACGGGTCGTCCTGCTCGACAATCCCAACAACCCGGTCGGCACATGGCTGCCGCGTGACGAAGTCGCCAGACTGCATGCCGGGCTGCCGACGAATGTGCTGCTGGTGATCGACCAGGCCTATGCCGAATTCCTCGACGAAGGCGAGGACGATGGAGGTATGGAACTGGCCGCGAACAACGACAATGTGCTCGTCACCCGCACGTTCGCCAAGGCCTATGGCATCGCGGGCGAGCGCGTGGGCTGGGCGACCGGCGCGCCGCATCTGATCGATGCGCTGAACCGGCTGCGCGGGGCGTTCAATATCACGGCGAGCGGGCAACGTGCGGCGCTGGCGGCGCTGTCCGACCAGAGCTTCGTCGCCGCATCGCGGGATGCGAACATTGCGGCACGCGCGCGCTTCGTCGAACAGATCGAAACGCTGGGAAATCATGGCCTTCGCGCGCTGCCGAGCAAAGCGAATTTCGTGCTGGTCGTGTTCGAAGGCGCGCTTGCGGCAGAAACTGCGCTGCAAGCCATCGCCGCAGCCGGCTATGCCGTGCGCCACCTGCCCGGCCAGGGCCTGCCGCAGGCGCTGCGGATCACCATCGGCACATCGGCTCAGATGGACGAGATCGCTGCCGTCCTGCGCGGTCTTTGCGGAGCGCAGGCATGACTATCGAACGCGTCGCCATCGTCGGGCTGGGGCTGATCGGTGGATCGGTCGGGCTGGCGGTGCAGCAGATGCTACCCGGCATGACAACGACGGGATGGGATGCCGATGCCGATGTGCGCCAGCGCGCAGCCGGGCGCCGACTTGTGGGCGAGGTCTGCGACACGGTTGCCGAGGCGGTACGCGGGGCGGATCTGGTGATCCTTTGCGTACCCGTCGGCGCGATGGGCTATGCTGCCGAAGCGATCGCACCGCATCTCGAACCCGGCACGATCGTCAGCGACGTCGGATCGTCCAAGCGCAGCGTGGGCGATGCCCTTGCGGCCGCCCTTCCGGATGCCATCGTCATTCCCGCGCACCCTGTTGCCGGGACGGAGAATAGCGGGCCGGATGCCGGATTTCCCGAGCTCTTCCGGCATCGCTGGTGCATCGTCACGCCCGGCAAGAATACACCGCCGGACGCTGTGGACGCGCTCACCCGGTTCTGGGAAGGACTGGGGGCGACGGTCGAGATCATGGATGCCGAACATCACGACCTGGTGCTCGCGGTGACCAGCCATATTCCGCACCTCATCGCCTATACAATCGTCGGCACGGCCAGCGATCTGGAGGATGTGACGCGGGGCGAGGTGATCAAATATTCGGCCGGCGGGTTCCGCGATTTCACGCGTATCGCCGCCAGCAACCCCACCATGTGGCGCGATGTCTTCCTGTCCAATCGCGATGCCGTGCTCGAAGTACTGGGCCGCTTCACCGAAGATCTCAGCCGCCTTCAGCGCGCCATCCGCAATGGCGACGGCGACACGCTGTTCGACCTGTTCGACAAGACCCGCACCATCCGCCGCTCGATCATCGAGGAAGGCCAGGACGATGCCAGACCCGATTTCGGACGCGGAGATCATTGAAGCGCTGCATTGTCAGGGGAATTGTACCGTCTCGGCGCGCCCATTAACCATAATGATACCCCCATTTGCGGGTCTGGTAAGTAAGCTGGGACGTCTTATTGTCGACTGACTGAGCTCGCTTTGCACATCAACAACCTCGGAGCCATGTCTGATGGCGATTCGCATGTTTTTCCGGGATTTCGCGTTTTCGGCAGGCGAGTTGCTTCTACCCAAATCGATCCGGAACAAAGGCGCGCTGCTCGCGATGCGGCGCCTAGCGAGTGCCTGGGCGAGAGACGGCTATGTCCTGTCCTATCCAAAGTCCGGCAGAACCTGGCTTAGAACGATGCTCGGCAGCATGGTGTGCGCTCAGTATGGGCTCAAGGTCGAAAACCCGATGGAGCTTCAGCACTTCTGGAAACTTTCGTCGGGCATTCCGAACATCGGCTTCACTCATGACGACAGCCCCAACCTCAAGTTCGGGCACGAGGTAGAAGAAGACAAGTCCCGCTATCGCAATAAGCGGGTTCTGCTGCTCACGCGCGATCCGCGTGACGTTCTGGTATCCTATTATTTCGACGCCAAGAATAGAATGAAGGTGATCGATTGCGATATCTCGACCTTCATTCACGAAGAAAAGGGCAGCGTCGACGCAATCGTAGCGTTCTATAATGCCTGGGCCGAAGCGCGTTATGTGCCGCGTGATTTCCTCTGGGTTTCTTACGAGGAAATGCATGCAGATCCTCGGCAGGTCATCCGCAGCACGGCGAAATTTCTCGGTCTTCCCGATCCGGACGAAACCCTGCTTCGGGAAATCGTCGAAAAGGCATCGTTCCGCAACATGCGCAAGGCCGAGCTGCATGACAGCTTCGGCCATGAGCGCCTACGCCCGGCAGATCCGCATAATCCGGAAAGCTTCAAGGTACGTCGAGGGAAAGTGGGGGGCTATGTCGATTATCTTTCCAGCGAAGACATCGCCTATGTCGATGCCTATATTGATCGCCACCTCCATCCGTTCTTTGCCTGTTATTACAGCAAAGAGAAGGTGGCGCCCTCCGGGAAGGAACTTGCTCCCACCACAGGACAGATACAGGCACCTACCATCGCCAGTATTGGACTGGCGCAGAACACCGAATTGCGTGCGAGCAACGACAACCATCGCCGCGAGCGATTCATGCGGCTGGCGGCAGCAGTCGCCTTGTTCGCCAGCGGCTGGATCGCCAACGAGCTCGATGCGAATTTCGCACCGCCCGCGAGCGCGGCATCGCTTATCAGTGAAGCGCAGGAAGCCTATGTCGCGAGCAGCGTGCGCGCGAAAATGGTTTCGCAAATAGAGACCAGCGACGTCGACAGAGGCGAGATTTTCGATGCTACCGGTGTCGATCTGCCGGAAATTCCCGTCGACTGGGTCGTGACCGATGCCCAGCTCTACCCTTCCGATCTGGGAAATTCGGTCGTGCTGACCATGGTCACGGCAGATGACGAGCGAGTATCCCTGTTTGCAGCAGAAGAAGACACATCCATTGGCGACAGCCCGTCGATGGAGCTGAACAACGGCGTTCCGGTTGCGTACTGGGAAGATGGCGAGGCCGCGCTCGCCTTGGTTGGCGAGCTGGAGGGCACCCGGTTAATGGAGCTTGCCACTACTCTCGATCGCGAATCCTGATCCCTGCCTCAGCAGATCATAATCATGGCGCGATATCAGAGCCCCTCGTCATTGAGCGCGTTGATTGCCGCGAGGACGCGTTTCTCGATCTCGGGACGGGGCAGCCCCGGCGGGATCGGTTCACCGAAGCGGTAGATGATCCGGCCGGGCTTTTTCAGCCGTTTGTGGTAGACCGGCCCGCTATTTACGGCGACGGGGACCACTGGCAGGCCGAGCATCTTGTAAAGTCCGGCAAAGCCCGATTGCAGCGGCCGTACCTCGCCATGGGGTACGCGCGTGCCTTCGGGGAAGATCACCAGCGGGCGTCCGTCAGCAACCAGTGCCTTGGCCGATCGGATCATCTGCATTAGCGCTTTGGCGCCAGCCTCGCGGGCCACAGGCACAAGGCCGAAAGACGCAGCGGCGCGGCCCCATAGCGGAATGTTGAAGAGTTCCTGCTTGGCGAACACGCTTGGCGTGTCGAACAGGGCAGGCGCATCGATCGCCTCGAAGAAGCTCTCGTGCTTGATCGCATAGAGCACCGGTTCTTCAAGCGGGGCGCCTTCCAATACCAGTTCGCAACCGAGCAGATTGACCAGACACCAGCGCTGCCACTGCGCCCAGTTGCGCACGCGCCGACGGAAGGCCTCGACGCTGAAAGTCAGGGCGATAAGCGATGCGGAGGTGATCAGCAGGCTGCCGATGTAAAAAGCGAAGTAAAAGGCGATATTGCGGATGAGGCGCATCACGGATCAGCTCGGCAAGCCTTGCGACACCACTGCGGCGAGCAACTTGTTATATTCTAGAAACAGCGTCGCCAGGCTGGGGTGGGACGAGACGGCATCCTCGACTACGCGGATATCGGGTGGCAGCGTTTCTTCGAATTCCGAACTGGCGCGGGCCATGTGCCAATCGGTCGTCACCAGACGGACGGAGGTAAACTTGTTTTCACGCAGCCACTGGGCGGCTTCACCGGCATTGGTGCGCGTGTCCACAGCAAGGTAGCCGAGCTTTACGCAGCATTCCATCGTGCCGCGCGACACGTCGAATTCAGCGGCAAATTCGGCGGGACGAACCTCGGGATCGACACCGGACACGAACATTTCCTTCGCCAGCCCCTGATCCACCACCGACAGGCCGCGCGCAATCCGGCCTGGACCTCCGGTCAGTACGATGACGGCATCGGTCGGCTCGCCCGCGAGGGGCTTTGGCAGCGAAACGGCAAAGCCGAGAAAGCCGAATGCGTAGACCAGCAAAGCGGCGGCAAAGAAACGGAGGATCACAGAATTTTCCTGAGCGTGGCAAGCACGGTGAACCGCGCCGTCAGCACCGCTAGAACAACCGCCCCCACGGGGACAAGTGCCAAGACCAGCCAGTCCGCCATTTGCAGGCCGCCCCCGGCAACCAGGCCGGAATCGAGTGCCGAGAACTGCAGGCCCATCAGCCAGACCGCTGCAGTGCCGATCACGAAGCCGAGCGTTCCGCCGACCGCCGCATCGGCAAGGATGGATCGCTGGAAGATCCGCGCGATCTGGTCGTCGTTACCGCCAAGCAAGTGAACGATCTCGATCGTGTCGCGATTGGTGCCGAGCGCATTGCGCGCTGCCAGCCAGACCGCGGCTGCCCCGGTGAAGGCCAGCAGGCCGATCAGCCCCAATGCCGCCCAGCCCAGTGCCGACAATGCAGACAGCACCGGCGCAAGCCATTGCGCCTGTGCATCGATACGCGCGGCGGGCGCACGCTCGGCCAGCAGGTCGCGCAGCCGTTCGAGTGTCGTCTCGTCGGCGTCGTCGGTCAGCCGCAGATCGATCAAAGCCGGGATAGGGACGGTATCCTGTGGGTTGTCGGTACCCAGCCAGGGTTCGAGCAATTGCTCGACCCTTTCCTGAGGCACGATCTCGAGTTCTTCGACAGCGCCGTCCTGCGACAGGATAGCGGCGGCCTCCTGCGCCTGTCGGTCGCGCTGGCGCGGATCGGCTTCGACGATCTGCACTGTTGCACTGCCCGCCAGATCGCCACGTGCCCGATCGGATAGATTGTCCAGCGCCAGCCCACCGCCCGCGGCAAGTACGGTGAGCGCCACCATGATCGCGATGACCCAGGGCATCGGCCCGCCCAGCCGGGCACGGGGCAGCAGATGAGCGGCGCGGCGCCCGCGAAAGGGCGCGAGCCCGCGCTCCACGGCCCGGGTAAGCGCCGGCGGCTTGGTCATGTACCGGCCCCGACCCGGCGCGGGGGATAGCGAAGGGCGCCGGTCGGATCGGCCAGCATTCCCTTGTCGAGCCGCATGATCAGAGAATCGGGAACCTTGCGCAGCAAATGCACATCGTGGGTCGCGACCACCACGGTGGTGCCCAGCCGGTTGAGCGCTTCGAACAGGCGGATGAGCTTGAGCGCCATTTCGGGATCGACGTTTCCGGTCGGCTCGTCAGCCACCAGCATGTCGGGCCGTCCGATTACCGCGCGAGCAATCGCGACACGCTGCTGCTCGCCGCCCGAAAGAGTGGCGGGCCGCGCATCGGCCCGCTGCGCGAGCCCGACCCATTCCAGCATGTCGGCAACCGGCGCCTGCAAATCCGCTTCGCGTACGCCGGCAACGCGCAGGGGCAGGGCGACATTGTCGAAGGCGGATAGATGGTCGACCAGGCGGAAGTCCTGGAACACCACGCCCATGCGCCTGCGATAGGCGGGCAAACGATCGCGCGGCAGCGTGATCACATCGGTGCCGAACATCCGGATCGCCCCGCGCGAGGGACGCTGGGCGAGATAGAGCAGCTTGAGCAAAGACGTCTTGCCGGCCCCGCTGGCTCCTGTGAGAAAATAGAAACGGCCTGGAAACAGAGTGAACGATACGTTGGACAGCACTTCGCGATCGGTACCGTAACGCAAGCCGACATTGTCGAATTGCACGATCTCATCTTCGGCCATGCTCACTGCCCGGCCAGTGGGATAAAGAGAAAAGGAGCACCCGCCATCGTCGCAAACAGCCTATAACCACGCTTGCATGTGGAAAAAAGCGGTTCTTGCGCTTTGCGAACAGGCCTGTCGCTTGTCGTGATTCGCATGGCACCTTAAGGCTTGGGTCATCATGATCATTGCCTGTCCTGCCTGTGCCACGCGCTACGTCGTCCCCGACAGCGCTATCGGTATCGATGGGCGGACCGTGCGCTGTGCGAAATGCAAGCACAGCTGGTTCCAGGATGGGCCCGATGCGGATCGGCTCGCGGCAGTTCAGGATATTCCTGCGCCCTCACCCGCACCGCCCCCTCCGCCGCCTGCGCCGGCCAAGGCTTCGCCGCCCCGTACTAGCGCAGCGGTCTATACCGATCCCGCAGTGGCGGATCGCGGTAATCAGGCTCCCGCAGCAGAAGAGATGCCGCCGCGGGATGGACCCGATTTCGACGAGACTGCCCCGCCCTATGGCGATGTGCAGGACGATCTGCCTCCTCCCCCCAGGCCGGAAGACGAACGTGGTCCCTCGCGCTTCGATCATGCCCCGCCCTTCAGGCGGCGGCTCAACATCAATCGCCTTTGGACCTGGGCGGCAGCGATCTTTGCGGTGATCGCCCTCGGGACCGTGGTGGCGGTCAATTACGTCGGCGTGCCCGAATGGGTGCCGGTCACGCGTCCACTGTTCGGCGCTGCCCAACCCGATCTCGAACTGTCGTTCCCCGTCGAGCAGCAGGAACGACGCACGCTTCCCAACGGCACCGAGTTTTTCGGGGCGCGGATCATCGTCAAGAACACGGCGCGCGAAACCCGGCCAATCCCGCCGATCCTGATCGTGCTGCGCGATCAGCGCGAACGGCAGGTCTACAGCTGGGTCGTGCAGCCGCCGCAGTCGAGCCTTGCGCCTGGCGAGGATCTGACGATCAATGAAGCGGTAACCGACGTGCCCAAATCGGCGGTTTTCGCCGATGTGGGCTGGGCTCCGCGCTAGGTTTCCATTTCACGCAATAAAGATGCTTGCCGGGGCGATGCACCGCTGCTAGTGGCGCGCTCCTACCGACGGGGGCGACGCCAAGCGGATTCGCTCCCGAGCAGACTGTGTGCGGTCGTGGCGGAACTGGTAGACGCGCAACGTTGAGGTCGTTGTGGCCGCAAGGCCGTGGAAGTTCGAGTCTTCTCGACCGCACCAAACAGTCCATCCCCCTGACAATCGGCTCCGACGACGGAGCCATCGGATGGCGTTGATCGCGGCGCCGCGTCGACCACGGATGCGCCGCCCGATCGCGCGCGCCCGGCTTCGATCGGGGTGCTGGCACGCCGGCGATCCCATCCAAACTCAGCCATAGCGAGCGCGCGGACCTGCTAATGAGAGCCATTATCATTGACGGCGCCATGCGATCCACCTAGGCGACTTGCGAACGATTCGCAGGAGGGTGTTCGTGAGGGGTTATCTATCGATCGGTGCGGCGGCTGTGGCCCTGCTTCATACGCCGGCTGCAGCGGAGCCGGTCGAACAGGGTGAAGCGGACCGAAGCCCGCAGATCGGTGCGGCCGCTTCGGGTTTGCTCCATGCGCCAGCTTCAGCAGAGCAGGCCGAACAGGCGGGCGCCGACCTAAGCTCGCAAATCGAAGCGGCCGCTTCAGGTTTGCTCCATGCGTCAGGTTCAGCAGAGCACGCCGGACAGGCGGGAGCGGACCTGAGCTCGCACAACCGTGCGACATCCGTAGCTTCGCTTCACGCGCCGGCTGCTGCGGGGCAGGTCGACCAAGGTGAAGCAGACCTAAGGCCGCAAATCGGTGCAGCCGCAGCGACCCAGCTTCATGCGCCGGATGCGGCGGAGCAGGTTGAGCAGGGTAAGGCGGCCCCAGGCTCGCAGAACGGTGTGAGCGCCATTTCCTTTGACGATGCGGATGCCATCGTCGTTACCGGGCGCGCGCAGAAGCTGTACCGGGTGGCAGAGACCAGTTCGGGAAAGCTCGACACCCCGCCTCTCGAATCCAGCCTCGTCATCACGACGATCACGGAGCAGTTGATCCAAGATCAGGGCGCACGCGATGCACAGGATCTCTATCGGAACATCTCCGGCGTGAGTTTCTTCTCCTACGCCGGAGTGACGGCGCGCGGCTTCCGGCAGGAGGAAATCTTCTATGACGGGCTGCGCGGCGACCCCTATGCCGGATTTTCCGTCCCGCAGCTTTTCAACGTGCAGCGGGTCGAATTCCTGAAGGGACCGAGCGGAATGCTCTATGGCCCCGGCGCACCGGGCGGCCTGTTCAACTACATCACCAAGAAAGCGCAGGCCGACAGGTTCGAAGGTCAGGTCAAGGCGATCGCCGGCACCGAAGATCGCTGGGGCGGTTCGGCCGAACTCAACGTGCCGCTTGGTCGAGGCTTTGCGGCACGTGGCGGCCTGTTCTACGAAGATCGCGGCACCTTCCGGTTCAATGCCGCTTCGCGCACGTTGATTGCCGATGGCGGGGTGTCGTTCGATCCCGGTCCGATCCGTGTGGACATCCAGGCGACCCGCTACGACCAGGAGCTCGACGCCAACCGCATTCGCGGTGTGCCGGTGGACGATAACGGCAAGTTCCTCACCGATCGGCGGTGGAATCACAACGAGCCGGGCGATTTTCTGAATCTCGAATCCGATGTGTTCCAGATGCGCCTCGAAGCCGAACCGTTCGATGGCCTCTCGCTGGATGCGACGGCACGCTACAACAATGCGGTCGAGGTGCAGAACTATCACGAGCCGCGCGGCCTGTTCGATTCCGACGGGGACGGCGTGATCGATGCATCGATCCGCGAATTTCGCGACCAGATGCGCACGCAGGAAACCTGGTCGTTCGGGGGCAATGCGGTCTGGGCAACGCAGCTGTCCGACACGATCGGAAACCGTGTGCTTGCCGGGTTCGACCATTTCATCTCGGACCAGTATTTCCAGGGCCGCTCGCTGCGCGGGACAACGCAGGCCACACCCGGCCTCCCCAACCCCATCAGCCTGTTCGATCCGCAATACGGCCTGTCCGATCCTGCAACCTACGAGCAGGGGCCGTTCAATGTGACGCTGACCGAAGGCACGCGCACCGGTTATTACCTGTTGAACGAACTCACGCTCGGCAGGCTCATACTTACCGGGGGTATTCGCCGCGACAGCTTCCGCGACGATGCCGACGGAACGGTGTTCGAAGACAAGGAAACGACCTATCGCGCAGGTGCAGTCTATCGGATCACAGACGATATTTCCGCCTTCGGGCAATATGCCACCAGTTTCGAGCCGCAGAGCGCGAGTTCGCAGAACCCGCTGGCCGGCGGCCCGTTCGCACCGACCGAGGGCGACATCTACGAGGGTGGACTGAAGACCGCGCTGATGGGCGGCCGCATACAATCGTCCCTTTCCGCCTATCGCATTCGGCGCACGAATATCCTGCAGACCGATCCGCGGGGCGATATCGGCGATGACGGGGTCGACGATCTCGTGTCGATTGGCGAAATCACCAGCAAAGGGATCGAGTTCGACCTGGCGGCGGACATCACGCCCGATTGGGTAGTCACGGTTGCCTATGGCTATAACGACACCCGCATCACGGCGGACAACGGCGGTGGCGGCTTTTCGAACGCTGTAGGTGACCGTTTCGCCAACGCACCGGAACATCAGCTCGGCTTCTGGACTCGATACCAGTTTCCCATGCTCGGTCTGGCGGCGGCAGTCGGCGGCGATTACGTATCGAGCCGCGTGAGCATCGATGGCCAGCCGGTCAATACGTACATGGTGTTCGACGCCTCGCTCATCTACGAGACCGGCCCGATCAGGGCGATGGTGCGCGTCGACAACCTGTTCGACAAGACTTACGCCGCGTCGGGTTTCATCTCGCGCACCGGACACTTCCCCGGCGAGCCGCGTTCGGCCTTTCTCGAAATCGGCTACCGCTTCTGATGGACATGGCGCGCACGCTCGATAGCGGGGTACGCCCGCTCGACAAGGCCAAGCCCAGGCCCAAGGCTGCGCGCATATGGTGGGTCGTGCATCAGTGGACGGGGCTGAAGCTCAGCCTGTTCATGACCTTCATTCTCTTTACCGGGACGCTGGCGGTATTGAGTGCGGAAATCGACTGGGTCCTCCAGCCGAGCCTGCGGGTTGCGCCATCCACTGTCGAAGGCCCGGTCGCCTGGGCGGACATCGCCGAGAATGCGTCCGAATATCCCGGGGTTTCAAAGGTCACATATATCAACGCGCCAACCGCTTCGGCCTTTGCAGCGAAGGTCACGGTCGAGAACAAGAATGGCGAGCTGTTCTTCCTGCACGCGCATCCCACGACCGGCGAAATTCAGGGAACCGGCCCTTGGGCAGGCGCGCAGCGTGTGCTCAGGAACATGCACCGCCATCTCAACTTGCCCACGTGGCTTGGCGTGCCGATCGTCACATCGCTCGCCTTCCTGCTGCTGATCACCCTGGTCACGTCCTTCTTCGTGTACAAGAAGTGGTGGAGGGGCTTTGCCAAGCCGCTGCGCAAACGCGACGCCCGTACATGGTGGGGCGACTTTCACCGCCTGGCAGGGGTGTGGTCGCTGTGGTTCGTCGCGCTGATTTCGTTGACCGGCGTATGGTATTTCATTGAAAGCCTGGGCGGCCAGGCTCCTCCCCAACCGAAGGTAGAACGCGAAGCCTTCGCCGGCGAGCGGACCGGCAGCGGCAACTTGCGCGCTTCAATCGATGCCGCGCTCGCAGCCTATCCGGGCCTTCGCGTGGAGTCGGTAGCCTTGCCCACCGACGATGCGGTGCTTCAGATCAACGGCGATTTCGAAGCGGTGCTGGTCCGCCCACGTTCGAACGCGGTCTATGTGGACACCAGCACGAACGAGGTGCTGCTGACGACCGATGGACGCGATCTCAATCTTCACCAGCGCATCGGCGAAATGGCAGACCCGCTGCATTTCGGATCTTTCGGCGGCTACTGGACCAAGCTGGTGTGGTTCCTGTTCGGTCTGGCGATGACGGCGCTGTCCGTTTCGGGGGCAGCCATCTATTCGTTGCGGATCGCACGCGAGCGAGGTGACAGGGTAGCGATCCGGCGCGGCTTTAAAGGCATGTGGCAGGGGATGGGCCGCTGGCGTGCGCTGTCGGTGGCGCTCATCGGGATCGGGTTTATCCTGACCGCCTTCCTGATCCTGGGCATCCAGTAGCCTGCGGTCAGGCAGACCCGCCCCATCCGACTAGGCCGAGGATCGCGCCAGCAAGCCCCGGATATCTTCCAGGTCCTGGAGCTTGTCGACATCGACGGCAGCGAGCCCATCGGAAGCCCTAACCAACCGCGCTTCGATACCGATCCGCCGCCCCAATTGGGCAATGCCATCGCCCAGACCGAGACGGCCCAAGGCATATGAGACAAGCGTGGACACCCCAAGCTTGCCGACTATCCGCCATGGCCGCTTGCGATCTTTTTCGACATTGTTCCACGTCGCAAGGGCGTGCTGGGCCCGGGAGGTTCGCAGGTAGAACAGATTGCAGCCCGACCATTCCCCGTCGGCAAATCGCAGATAGGTTCGCCGGCTTCCCGGCAAGGCGCGTTCGATGTCATCCCGTTTCGCCAGCGCGACGCCGAGATCGGCATCGTCCGGCGTCCCATTCACCAGTTCGCGTACCCATTCCGGACGCAGCAGGGCATGATCGGCGGTGGTCAGGACGAGCGGTGCGCCGAACCGGGCAAAGCCGATGCCGGCACTTTCACTCGGCCCCGCCCCTGTGGGCACAACCTCGCATTCCAGCAATCGGGCGAGGTCTGCGACAGGTCCTTCGTCGCATGACACGCCGATGCGCTCCATCCCGGCCAGTCGCAGCGCCGCAACGACCCGCTCGAGCAGCGGCCTGCCCTCTATCTCTATGAGCGCCTTGTGCGGTTTGCCTTCCAGTCCGGCAAGCGGATCGCCGCCTGCGCGCGTGCCGGCCAGCACCAGTGCCGATGTCACTTGGCCTGCTCCGCCTTCACCAGACTGCGCATCACATGCCACACGGTCGCGCTCATCAGCACCCACAATACGGCCATGCCGAAAGCTACCGCGATGCCGACGCCGATCGGTCCCATCGGTGACAGCAGCATGATCCCTACCCCCAGAACGGCGACGGCCACCAGCCGGATCATCAGCGGATATTGGGCATGTCCCGTCGAATAGAGCATCGGCTCATAGGCGACCGATGCGAGTTCGAACGACGCCGCGACGGCCAGAGGGATGAGCACTGCCGCACCGGCGATATACGCATCGCCGCCGATCAGCATCAGCAGCGGTTCGCCCAGGAAAATGGCGACCAGAGTGACACAGACCCCGCTCAACGCTGCAATCAGCGACACCTGGCGCACCAGCTTGCGGAACATGTCGATGGCCTGCGTGGTGCGTGCGACTGCGAATTCGGGAAAGATCGCGCGCGTCAGTATGCCCGACAGCTTGCCGATGCCCTGACCCAGCTGGTCGGCGAGGCGGTAGAGACCGGCCGCGCTCGTACCTAAGAGCAAGCCGACGGCGAGCACCGGCCCCTGCTTGTAGATCGCATCGAGCGTCGAACTTCCGTAGGTTATGCCGAAGAATTTGGGCAGATCGGGGTGCGTCGCCACGGTTTCGCGGAAATGGCCGAAGTTTTCGCGATTGAGCGCCTTGGGCACCAGGCGCCAGGCGACCACCCAGTATAGCAATCCCGTGAGCAGGTCGAAGAAGGCCCAGGCGAACAGAAAGCGCCCCACGGTCGGCCCGACCAGAATGATGATCAGCGACGCGATCAATCGGCCCGCAGGAACCACGGCTTCGACATAGGTGCCCAGATCGAACCGGTCGAGCACGCGAACGATGCCATTGGGCGTCGTCATCCGCGACCACAGCAGGGCGACGTTGAACCAGAAAGCCATGTCGATGAATTCGGGATTGAGCGATAGCGCTTCCCCGAAGCCGTAATAGACGACGAAGGCGACCATCGTACCGAGCATCGCGCCGGACACGTCGATGGCGCCGCACAGCCACACGATCCGCCCGAAACTGCGCCAGTCCTTGAGACGCGACGGTTCGGCGCCGAACTTCACGACGGTCTGCCAGGTCTGGAAGCTCGCCACGGCGACCAGCGCAAGGCCGGTCGCGAATATGAGCGAGAAGTGACCGAAGTCCTTGAGACCGAGCGAGCGGGACAGAATGGCGAGATAGGCGATGGAGCAGATCGCCCCGAAGCCCTTGCCCCCCATCAGCCAGGCGACATTCTTGAAGATGTTGAGCAGACCGCCGCGCCGGTGCGGACCGGTTCGATCTTCCTCCATTGCCGCAAGTGTCATTCTCAATCCTAATGCGGCATGCGCGCCGATAGTCGGCGATGCGGTAGCGGCTGCGATCATTCTACGCAAATGCCGGGCGCTGGCTATTCACTTTGCATCGGCGGGCGGTTGCCCTATCCGCGCCGCCTATGGCCCGGGCAGTTTTCCTGTTCAATCACGATGCGGCGCATCAGGTGTCTCACCTCGCGCCGATCGCCGGCGCTATGGCGCGGCATCACCCCGAAGTCGAGACGACGGTCGCCTATGCCAGCCAGACCGTGCGTGCGCAGATCGAAAGACTTGTCCGGCCGGAAGATGCCGCGCGCATTGGCTGGCACGAACTCGCCCTGCCCCGCCCCATCGCAGCCGCGACCGGTGTGCTGGACAAGATCGCCCCGGTGACGCGGCTCGCCCGTCTTCGCCTGCACCAGCCGCTGTTCAAGGCGAGCGACGCGGTCGTTTCGACCGAGCGGACCTGCCTGAGGGTGAAACGCCGGCTGCGCCCCGGCACCGCACCGCTGTTCATCAGGGTGCCCCATGGGACGGGGGATCGCAGCGTCACATTCCATCCCGACCATCGCCAGTTCGATCTCAGCCTCGTTGCCGGACCGAAGTTGAAGGAACAGCTCGTCGCAAATGGCGTCGATGCGGCGAAGATCGAGGTCACCGGTTATTCCAAGTTCGAGGGCATCGATTTCGATGCGCAGCCCGATTTCTTCGGCAACGGTCGCCCGACCATCGTCTACAACCCCCATTTCGATCCGCATCTGTCGAGCTGGTACGATGCCGGGCCCGACGTGCTGCGCTGGTTCGCCAGCGAAGCGGGCCAGGCCTATAATCTGATCTTCGCACCCCATGTGATGCTGTTCCGCAAGTCGGTCCACATCTCCCCTGAATACAAGGTAGGCAGGGTCCGCCCGGACATCCCCGACGAGGCGCGGGCAGCGCCCAATATTCTGATCGACACTGATGGCCCGCGCCTGTTCGACATGTCCTACATGCTCGCAGCGGACGGTTATATCGGCGATGCATCGAGCCAGATCTACGAATTCCTCATGCGGCCAAGGCCGGTATTCCTGCTGGATCCGAACGCCGCTCTCGGGTCGCAGGGCGAGGAGGTGCTGCCCTTCCTGCGCACCGGGCCAAGGGTGGAGAGCATAAACGATCTGGGATCGGCGATCGGCGGGTGGGACGAGATCGGGCCGCGTTACCGTGCCGAGCAGGAGCGACTGATCGCCTACACTTTCGCGCTGTCCGAAGTGCCCGCATCCCAGCGCGCGGCCGATGCCATCGCCGCCGCCATTGCGCGGCGAAATGGCGCTATGTGATGCGGATAGCCTACGTCATCAATTCGATGGAGGGCGGCGGCGCGCAGACCCCGCTGCCGAAGATCGTCGCCGCACTGGCAAAGGCAGGGGCAAGCGTGCGTGTCCTCGCGCTCACCCGGCGAAACGGGCACGCGATCGAACGGTTGCAAGCCGCTGGCATCGATCCGCTCGTGCGCGAAGGTGGTGAAAGCGACCAGATCGCTGCCTATCGCTGGATCTGCGAACAGGCCCGCGAATGGAGGGCGGATGCGATCTGGACCTCGCTGACGCGGGCGACACTGCTCGGCCAGATCGCGGGCAGGCGGCTGGGGATCCCGGTCGTAAGCTGGCAGCATAACGCCTTTCTCAAGCCCTGGAACGAGCGGCTGCTGCGCTGGCGTGCGAATGCGGCCGATCTGTGGGTGGCGGACAGCGCTCAGGTGGCGACCCTCACTCTCGACCGTCTCGGAGTAGCTGCAGAAAAGCTGGTCACCTGGCCGATCTTCGCCGCCGATCCCGATGCGCCCCAGGCCAGGCCGTGGCAGGCCGGCGAAACGTTGCGGATCGGGAGCCTCGGCAGGCTTCACCCCAACAAGGGCTACGACATTCTGATCGAGGCCCTCGCCATGGTGAACGCGGCGGCCACGCCAGCGATGCCGCCCTACCGCGTGGCGATCGCGGGGGAAGGGGCTGACGAAGCAATCCTGCGCAGCCTTGCGGCGGGCTGGGGCGTGGATCAGCTCGACTTCGTGGGATTTTGCGACACGAGCGCCGATTTCCTGGCGGGGTTGCACCTCTATGTTCAACCCTCGCGCCGCGAAGGCTTCTGTATCGCCGCGCATGAAGCCATGCAGGCGGGCCTGCCCGTGATCGTTTCGAAAACCGGCGAAATGCCGTTCACGGTCGACACGCCCGATATCGGGCGAGTGGTGGAGGTTGCCGATGCGCAATCGCTGGCCGCGGCGCTGGGGGAATTGCTGAAGGCGCCGCATAGCCTCGCCCCAATGGGAAGCGCGGCGCGCGAACGGGTGCTGAACAGATTTTCGCAGGAGAGGTTCGAGTTGAATGCGGCCGAGATCGTTCGCCGCCTCGAAGGTTTGGTCAGTCGGCGCTGATTATCCGCCAGCCCCGCGCTTTGGCTTTTTCCCTCTTGCGGGAACTTGCGCTGATGAAGATCGGCTCATCGGCCAGATCGAGCAGCGGCGCATCGGCGAAACTGTCGCTCACAAAGCGGAACTCTGCGTCTTCCAGCTGGTGATTTTGCTCCGCCGCCCATGCCCGGACCCGCGCCAGCTTGGTCTCGCCATAACAATTGCCGCCCGGGATGGAACGGCCTTCCCAGCGCGTGCCGATCACGGTATCGATATCGAGATGCCGGGCGAAGGCCGCCGCGTAAAATTCGAACGCTGCTGTCGCAATGGCGATGCGCGCGCCCTGCCTGCGGTCTTCCTCCAGCAAAGCGAGCGTCGCTGGCATCAAGCCATCATCGGCAACGCGTCGATCGGCGAACTCCCGTCCGACCTCCTGCAACGTCGCAATCCGGACCTTGCCGACCATCAGCTTCATCCCGGCGGTCTTGAGTATCGTACGATCGTACAGCCCGGCGCGATAGCCGATCATCATGGCTACCCAGACCGGAAGCAGCGCCAGCCTCCATGGCGCGATGCGCCGCGCCGCAAAGATCAGGAAAGGCGTAAAAGTCGCCCGCCGCGTCAACGTATTATCGAGATCGTATATGGCGATTCGCATTTGGTGGCGTGAGGCTTACTGGACCGTTGCCGGTACGTCCGTAACAGCCATTAGGCACGCCAGCATGGTGGCCGTCGCGGATTCGATTTCTTCCGACGTCGTCGTGCTCAGCTTCAGCCCCATGATCGAATGATGGAGCATTTCGCCCATCCCCTTGGCCGTGATGCCACGGCTTTCGAGCGCGGCTTCGTATGGCAGGAGAAATTCGCACAGATTGCGACGCGCCTCGACATGGATGTCGGCGAGTTCTTCCTTGATGGTGGTGGCGAGTTCCAGCTCGAGCTCGTCGGCATGCGGCATCGCTTGCATGGATTTCCACGATTCGATCACGATCTCGTCGAGCAGTATAGAAAAGCGGGTCTTGCGGTCCTGGTCGGAGGAGCAACGAGACAGGATGGCGTCCCATTTCGAATTAAAATGAAATCGCACGACCCCGGTCAACAGGGCCTCGCGGTTGGGAAATATGTTATAGACGGTCTGCCGTGAGACGCCTGCCGCTTCGGCTATATCGTTCATGGTCGCCCGCCGTACGCCGTACTGGCTGATGACCGCATAACCAGCGGCAGCGATCTTGCATGCTCTCTCTTCCATGCAGGCAGATGGACATATGATGCAAAATTGTCAATTTACATTTGTATAGAAAATGTCAAAGCGCGCAATTGTCGAGCCGTCGGTGGGGCGGTGATTCGTTTTATGAGGGAACTCCATGTCGTTTTACCGGACACTGCTCCTGCTCGTGCTAGGGCTCGTGACTGCCGCTTGCGGATCGCAGGAAACTGCGCAGCAAGGACAGGCCGTTCCGGTGCGGACCATAACGGTATCCGCCACGAATATCGACAATGTGATCGAACTTCCTGGCCGTGTTCAGCCCGTCCGGGTTGCCGAAGTGCGGGCCCGTGTTACCGGCATCGTGCAGCAAAGAACCTATGAGGAAGGAACGGATGTCAGCGAGGGCCAGGCCCTGTTCCGCATCGATCCGGCCGAGCTCAGGGCCAGTTACGCGCAGATCAAGGCTAGCCTCGATCGGGCACGCGCCACGGCCGCGAACGCCAACGCCGTCGTTACGCGATACCGGCCCCTTGTGGCGGAAAACGCCATCAGCGGGCAGGAATTCGACGCGGCCCAGGCTGCTGCACGTGAAGCCAATGCCAATGTCGCGCAGATCCAGGCTCAGCTTCGCGCTGCATCGCTCCAGTTGGGGTACACGACCGTGCGTGCCCCTATTGCGGGCCGTGCCGGCCGCGCCGTGGTGACGGAGGGCGCACTGGTTTCGCAGCCCGAAGGCACTCTGATGACGCGGGTCGAACAGATTTCCCCCATCTATGTCTCCTTCTCGCAATCGGCCATGGAAGTTCTCCAGATCAGGCGCGCCATAACCAGCGGCGAGCTCGACCTGCAGCCGGGCGATGCGGTAGAAGTGCGTCTGACCCTTCCCGACGGCAGCGAATACGGCACGCCGGGCCTGATCGAATTTCTCGACTTCTCGGTGGACGAAGCCACCGGCACGGTCCAGCTGCGCGCCGAATTCCCCAATCCTGAAGGATTGCTGCTGTCGGGCGAGTTCGTGAAGGCGCGTATCTTCGCAGGCAAGTTGACCAACATCATCGCGATCCCCCAGCTCGCCGTGACCGTGGCCGACGATGGCGGCACCGTCATGATCGTGGACAAGGATGGCAAGGCTGCCGTCCGCCCGGTCAAACTGGGTGAACTCGTGGATGAAAAATGGGTCATCAAAAGCGGGCTCAAGCCCGGCGATCGGGTTATCGTATCCAATCTGCAAAAACTGCAGCCCGGCATGCCGGTTCAGATCGCCAATGCCGCGACCGCCCGCAAACCCGCAGCGGCTGACCCGAAAGCAACGGCCAAGGCTGACTGATCGTGGCACGCTATTTCATCGACAGACCCATCTTTGCGTGGGTCATCTCACTCGCCATTCTCCTGTCGGGATTCATCGCCCTGCGGGCCTTGCCGATCGAACAATATCCCGAGGTCGCGCCGCCGTCTCTGGCGATCAACGTCGTATATCCGGGCGCCGACGCATCCACACTTGAACAGAACGTCACCCAGGTAATCGAGCAGCAGCTCAACGGGGTCGAAGGCTTCCTTTACATGGCCTCGTCCAGCCTCTCCAACGGCACGGCTTCGATCACGCTAACCTTCGAAGCCGGCACTGATATCGACATCGCCCAGACCGAAGTTCAGAACCGTCTGAGCACAGTCGAGGCGCGTTTGCCCGAGGAGGTCCGGCGACAGGGTATTACCGTCCGTCAGGCGAATTCCGGCTTCTTGATGATTGTCGCCCTGACGTCCAAATCCGGCGCTCTGGACACGACCGATCTGGGCAATATCGCCTCCAATCAGGTGATCGATGAACTGCGCCGGGTCGCCGGCGTCGGGGATGTCACGCTGTTTGGCTCTGCCTACGCGATGCGTATCTGGCTCGATCCGGAAAAGCTTGCTTCCTACAATCTCTCGCCCAGCGCAGTCGTGTCGGCAATTCGCGAACAGAACGCCCAGACGGCCGGTGGCGCGATCGGCGACCTGCCATTGCAGGAAGGGCAGCAGATCACGGCGACGATTACCACGGAAAGCCGCTTCCAGACCGAAGAACAGTTCCGCAGCATTATCCTGCGGGCGGATAGCGGGGGTGCCAGCGTTCGCCTGGGCGATGTCGCACGCGTCGAAATCGGCGCGCAGAGCTACGCCACCTCCACCACTCTCGACGGCCAACCCATGGCGGGCATGGCCGTCCAGCTCGCTACCGGAGCCAATGCCCTGGCCACCGCCGAAGGCGTGAAGGAGCGGATGGAAGAACTGGGCAACGGCCTGCCGCAGGACATATCCTGGTCGATTCCCTACGACACCACGCCCTTCGTCCAGATCTCGGTCGAAGAGGTCGTCAAGACGCTGGTCGAGGCCATGGTCCTCGTCTTCCTGGTCATGTTCCTGTTCCTGCAGAACTGGCGCGCCACGCTGATACCGACATTGGTAGTGCCCATTGCGCTTGCAGGCGCATGCCTGGGCCTGTGGCTGTTCGGCTTTTCCATCAACGTGCTGTCCCTGTTCGGCATGGTGCTGGCGATCGGTATTCTGGTCGACGATGCCATCGTCGTGATCGAGAACGTAGAGCGCATCATGCGCGAGGAGGGTCTTGGCCCTGTCGAGGCGACCCGCAAGGCGATGGATCAGATCACCGGTGCCATCATCGGGATCACGCTGGTACTGGTTGCAGTCTTCGTGCCGATGGCCTTCTTCCCCGGATCGACAGGCGGCATTTACCGCCAGTTCTCGGTCACGCTTGCCATCTCCATCTTCTTCTCCGCCGTCCTCGCGTTGTCGCTGACGCCGGCGCTCTGCGCCACATTCCTGCGCACCAAGGATATCCAAGCCCACGACGCCCACGAGATCGACGAACACGCCGCGCAGGAACCGATTCCAGAAGGATGGCGCGGCCGTGTCGAAAAATTGCGGCGGCGCAGCAGTGGCTTCTTCGGAAAGTTCAATCGCTGGTTCGGGCGCATGACCGAAAAGTACGGGCGGACCAATGAACGCATTCTCGGTCGGCCAATGCGCGGCCTGGCCGTCTTCCTCATGCTGGCACTTGTCACGGCATTGCTGTTCTTCCGCTTGCCGGGCGGCTTCCTGCCGACCGAAGACCAGGGCTTTGCCATTACGATTGTGCAGTCCCCCACAGGGTCCACGCGCGAACGGCTCGATGAAGCCATCGCCCCGGTCGAAGGCTTCTGGTCTTCGCAGGAAGAAGTCGAACGGGTCGTCGTGGTGCGCGGCTTCAGCTTCTTCGGTCAGGGCCAGAACAATGCCATCATGTTCACCCCGTTCAAGGATTGGAGCGAACGCAGCGGATCGGAAAGTTCGGCGGAGGCGCTGGTTGGCCGTGCGATGGGCACCTTCATGGGCATCGACAATGCGATGGTCTTCTCCATCCAGCCGCCCGCGATCCAGTCGCTCGGACAGGCCAGCGGCTTCACCATGAAGCTGCAGGACCGCGCCGGTGTAGGGCGTGAAGCCCTGACGGCAGCGCGCGATCAGATGCTCGGCATGGCTATGCAAAGCAGCCTGCTCGCCGATCTTCGACCCGAAGACCAGCCGCCCGCGCCGCAATTGCATGTGGAAGTAGACCGGGTTCAGGCCCGTGCCATGGGCCTGTCGATGACCGACGTGAACAATGCCCTGTCGATCAATTTCGGTTCGGCCTACGCCAACGATTTCAACCGTGACGGGCGCGTGCTGCAGGTGCTGGTGCAGGCAGATGCCGAACACCGCATGACGCCTGAAGACGTGCTTTCGCTGCGCATTCCGAATGCCCAGGGCGAACTGGTACCGTTCAGTTCCTTCGCCATGGCGGAGTGGACGGCCGGCCCGCCCAGCCTTGCGCGCTATAACGGCTATCCGGCGATGACCATTTCCGGAACCGCCGCGCCGGGCGAATCGTCGGGCGCCGCGCTGGCCGAGATGGAACAGCTTGCCAGCCAGTTGCCGGAAGGCATCGGCTTCGAATGGACCGGCATCAGTTACGAGGAAAAACAGGCCGGCGGTCAGATCGGCCTGCTGCTCGGCCTGTCGGTCATCATCGTATTCCTCGTCTTGGCAGCGCTCTATGAAAGCTGGGCGGTCCCGTTTGCGGTGCTGCTGATCGTGCCGATGGGGGTTCTCGGCGCAGTCCTCTTCACCATGCTGCGGGGGCTGTCGGCAGACATTTACTTCAACGTCGGGCTGATCACGATCATCGGGCTTGCCGCGAAGAACGCCATCCTGATCGTCGAATTCGCGATCGAGGAAGAGGCCGAAGGCAAGAGCCCGATGGAAGCAGTAAAGGCAGCTGCCAGATTGCGCCTGCGCCCTATCATCATGACCTCGCTCGCCTTCATTCTCGGCATGGTCCCGCTGGTGATCTCCACCGGCGCGGGCGCTGCCAGCCGCATCGCCGTCGGCACGGGCGTGATGGGCGGAATGATCGCCGCGACCGCGATCGGCATCTTCGTCATCCCGCTCCTCTACATGCTCATCCGCACGCGGATCGGCGGGAGACAGCCCAAGCCGGCCGGCACACTCGAAGGAGATGGCGCATGATCCGCAAGCTATCTGTCAGCCTGATGGCGCTCGCACTGGCTGGGTGTGTGAACCTTGCCCCTGATCACGAACGGCCCGCCCTCGCCAGCGCGCCCGCCTATGATCCGGAATTCCGTCCGGACGGCACGGTGGTCGCCTCGACCCTGTCCTATCGGGAATGGTTCAGCGACCCCCGGCTCGTCTCGCTCATCGATACCGCAGTGGCGAACAATCGCGATCTCGTCGCCGCCACCGCGCGGATCGAGCAGGCCCGGGCCCAGTACCGCATTCAGGACAGCCGCCGCTTGCCCACCGCCGTGGCGGATGCCGCGGCAACGCGCAGCCGCATTCCGCTGGGCTCGATCGCGCCGGGTACGCCCGGCTCGGTAACTATCAACCGCTACGACGTAGGCGTCGGCGTTTCGTCCTTCGAACTCGATTTCTGGGGCCGCATCGCCAATCTGTCGGAGGCTGCCCGCGCGCAGTATCTGGCTGCCGAGGCCAACCAGCGCGCGTTCTACCTCTCGCTCATCGCCGATGTCGCGACGACCTATTTCGCCCTGCTCGAAAGCGAAGCGCAGATCGATCTGGCGCAGGCGACGCTCGAGAGCCGCCAGGAGGGCCTCCGGATCGCCCGGCTCCGGCTCGATGCGGGTGTCACCTCCGCGCTGCCCTTCCGGCAGTCTGAAACGCTGCTGACGACGGCCGAGCAGCAACTTGCCGCACAGCACCTGTCGCAGGCCCAGCAGCGCAACCAGCTCTCGGTGCTCGTCGGCGGAACCACGCCGGAGAACCTGCCGGTTGCCCTTCCGATGAGCGGTCAGGAAAACGGCATGGAGCTCGATCCCGGCACGCCATCCGATCTTCTGCTGGTACGTCCGGATATCGTCGCTGCGGAAGAGCAGCTTCGCGCAGCCCGCGCCAATATCGGCGCGGCGCGGGCAGCCTTCTTCCCGACCATTTCCCTGACTGGAAATGCCGGTTTCTCGTCCAACGATCTCGACAATCTCTTTTCTTCCGACGGGCTGTCCTGGTCGTTCGGCCCATCGATCTCCCTGCCGATTTTCGACTGGGGCGCCCGCGAAGCCGATCTGGATCTGGCCAAGGCGCGCGAAGTGGAACAGGTCGCCGTTTATGAAAAGACCGTGCAGGAAGCTTTCCGAGAGGTATCCGACGCCCTTGCCGGGCGGCGCTGGCTGGCCGAACAGGTGGCTGCGCTGACGCAGGGTGTCGCCGCGCAGGAACGCATTACGCGGCTTGCGCGCCTGCGCTACCGCGAAGGTGTGGCGGATTATCTCGAAGTGCTGGATGCCGAACGCAATCTTTTCACCGCGCAGCAGCAATTGCTCACCACCCAGCGCGCATTTCTGCAGAACGGCACGTCGCTGTTCGTGGCGCTGGGCGGCGGCCTGGCCGTGGAAACGCCTTCATAATCCGGGACTTTTCCAACTCGGCTCCCTGACAAAGACCTGCTAGGGGGCGCCGATGCTAGGAACGTTCCTTACCGATTATTCGGCCTGGATCGGCCTCGGCCTGTTGGTCGGGCTGTTCATTCTGTTCGCAACGGAACGGTTTCCGCCGGTGACCGTCGCCGTGGGCGGCGCGGCCGTCATGCTGGTGCTGGGCTATCTTCCGCGCAGCGAGATGGAACAGGTTTTCGCCAATCCCGCCCCCATCACCATCGCGGCCATGTTCATCCTCTCGGGTGCATTGATCCGTACCGGCGTTGTCGAAGCGCTGGCCAGCATCGCCGAGCGCCGGACCGAACGCCATCCGCGCCGGTCGATCGCGGAACTGTTCGGCGGCACGTTCCTCGCCTCCTCGCTGGTCAACAATACGCCGGTGGTGATCATTCTGGTCCCGGTCATTCGCAAGATCGCAGGACTGGCGGGCAGTACGGCCAGCCGCCTCCTCATCCCGCTATCCTATCTCTCGATCCTCGGCGGCACGCTCACGCTCATCGGCACGTCGACGAACCTCCTCGTCGATGGCGTGGCGCAGCGCTCCGGCCAGCCGCCCTTCGGCATATTCGAACTGACCGGCGTGGGCCTGGTCGCGGCACTGACCGGCACCCTCTTTCTTCTCGTCAGCGGGCGGTTTCTTCTGCCCAACCGCCCCGATGCCGCGGATCGCGACAGCGGCCGACCGCTGGAGGAACGCTACCTTACCCAGTTGCGCGTGACGCAAGACGATAAGGACATCGGCAAGGCCTATGGCGACCTTTCCCAGTTCGGTCGCTCCGGGCTGCGCCTCGTCGGTCTGGAACGCGGCGGCGCCATCCTGCGCAGCGACCTCGACGAGATGATCGTGGAGGAAGGCGACATCATGCAGATCGCAGCCGATCAGGCCGAAATGCTGTCGCTAGCCGCCGGGCGCGGGTCGGAACTTGGCCTTTCTGCGCGCGCCGCACCCGCATCGGATGAAAACCGTATCGTCGAAGCCGCGATTTCGCCCAGCCACCCGACCCTCGGCCGCAAGCTTTCCGAAGTCCCCTTCCTCACCAAGACGGGAGCCCGCATTCTCGGCCTGTCGCGCGCCCGGCACTTCCCTGGCCCCACCCTGTCAGATGCGCGGATCCGCGCAGCCGATCATCTGCTGATCGAAGGCAGTCCCGCCAGCATCGCCGCGATCGAAAACAATATCAATCTGATCAACATCTCCACGCCGGACACGCGCCCCTTCCGGCGTCTGCGCGCACCGATCGCGGTTGTGACGATGATGGGCATCATCGTGCTCGCCGCGCTTGGCGTATGGACGATCGAACTTCTGGCCATAACGGGCGTGGCTATCGTGCTGCTCTCGCGCTGCATCGATCCGGAAGAAGCCTGGCGCAGCATCGATGGCAATGTCATCGTGCTGATCTTTGGCATGCTTGCCGTCGGTCTGGGTCTGGAAAGCGCGGGGACCGTCGACCTGATCGTCGATGCCGCCCTTCCGCTCCTCGCAAATCTGTCGCCGCTTTACCTGTTGCTTGCGATCTACCTGCTGACCTCCGTGCTGACCGAAACGGTTACCAACAATGCTGTCGCGGTCATCATGACCCCGATCGTGCTGGCGCTCGCCACCGATCTCGGGGTCGAACCGCGCCCGCTGCTCTTCGCCGTGATGTTCGCCGCATCGGCCAGCTTCGCAACGCCCGTCGGCTATCAGACCAACACCATCGTCTATGCCGCCGGCAATTACCGCTTCGCCGACTTCTTGAAGATCGGTGCGCCCATGAATGTCGTGGTAGGTCTGGCGACCTGTCTTGCGATCAATGCGATGGTCTGAGGGGTTGACGCCCGTAACGCCTGCCACCCGACCTAGGCGAGCGGTTCGTCTTCCGGTTCTGCTGGCCAGTCAGCCTCTTCGTGCCCGCGCGTTTTCCATAGCGAATAGAGCACGCCCGCTGCGATGAGCACGAACGTTACGCCGAGGCTGATCCAGGCCGGGAATTTCTCGCCATCCATCAGGAAGTCCGTGACGAAGATCTTGCTGCCGATGAACACCAGGATCGCTGCCAGCGCATACTTCAGATAGTGGAAGCGGTGGATCATGGCGGCGAGCGCGAAATAGAGCGCCCGCAGCCCCAGAATGGCGAAGATGTTGCTGGTATAGACGATGAACGTGTCGGTCGTGATCGCGAAGATCGCCGGCACGCTGTCCACGGCGAATACCAGATCGGCCAGATTGATGACGACCAGCGCCAGCAGCAGCGGTGTGGCCGCGCGGACCATCTTGCCCGTCTTCTCGTCCTGCACCTTCACCAGGAACTTCTGTCCATGCAGATCCGGCGTCACCCGCATGTGACGGCTGATCCATAGGACGACGGGGTTGCTTCCAACATCCATCGGCTCGTCGCCGGCGAAGAACATCTTGATCCCGGTGAACACCAGGAAGGCGGCGAAAAGGTACAGCACCCAATAGGCTTCGGCCAGCAAGGCCGCGCCCCCGGCGATCATCAGGCCGCGCAGGATGATGACCGCGATGATGCCCCACAATAGCGCCCGGTACTGATACTTCGCCGGGATGGCGAAATAGGTGAAGATCAGGCTGATCACGAAGACGTTGTCGATCGACAGTGCCTTCTCGATGAAGAAGCCTGTGAAATATTGCATGCCCGCGGTCTCGCCGCGCTCGAACCACACCCACACGCCGAACAGCAGCGCCACGGTGATGTAGAAGACCGACAGCTTCAGGCTTTCTGCAATGCCCAGTTCCCGGTCTTCCTTATGCAGGAAGCCGAGATCGAAGGCCGTCAGCACGACGACGATTGCAAGAAAGGCGCCCCAGAACCAGACCGGGGTGCCAAGCCATGACGCCAGCAGGAAATCAGGCACTCGGCACCTCGTTTAGAGGTCTGGTCGCGGCGCGCGGCGCGGTGGCGAGTACTGTCATGCCGATCACCGCCGAAATCAGGGAACCGACCAGCACACCCATCTTCACCGCATCGATCTGGTCCGGATCGATGAAGGCAAGGCCGCCGATGAACAGGCTCATGGTAAAGCCGATACCGGCCAGACAGGACAGGCCATAGATATGGCGCCAGGTCACTTCGGGCGGCATGGATGCAAGCTTGGTTTTCGCTGCCAGCCAGCATGCGCCGAACACGCCGATCTGCTTGCCGACTACAAGACCTGCCGCAATGCCGAGCGATAGCGGCGCAAACAGCGCCTCCAGCCCGGCACCGGCGAACGAGACGCCGGCATTGGCAAAGGCGAAGATCGGCAGGATCATGAAAGCGACCCAGGGATGCAGTGCATGTTCCAGCCGTTCGAGCGGCTGTTCGTCACCTGTCGCGATGGGGACGAACATGGCCGTCACGACACCCGCCAGTGTAGCGTGCACGCCGGACTTCAGCACGCAGACCCACAGAAAGACGCCGAGGAGGAAATAGGGAATGGTTCGCGCCACTCCGGCCCGGTTGAGCAACAACATGCCCGCCGCCGGAACCAGTGCAAGCGCCAGTGCGCCCACGTTCATGTTTTCGGTATAGAACAGCGCGATGATGGCGATCGCACCGATGTCGTCGATGATGGCGATGGCCAGCAGCAGCGCCTTCAGCGCGACCGGCACCCTGCTGCCCAGCAGAGCGAGGAGACCCAGTGCAAAGGCAATGTCGGTAGCGGCGGGAATGGCCCAGCCGCGAATATTGTCCGGCGAACCGGCGTTGATGGCTACGAATACCAGCGCAGGAATGACCATGCCGCCAACCGCGGCAAAAACCGGAAGCGATGCCTGCTTCCAGCTTTGCAGCTGACCGGTCACGATCTCGCGCTTCACTTCCAGGCCGATCAGGAAGAAGAACAGCGCCATCAAGCCGTCGTTGATCCACAGCAGCAATGGCTTGTCGATAGAAACGAGTTCGCCCGCCGTGAAATTCACCGGCGTGGCAAGCAGGCTCTGATAGCCGGCAAGCAGCGCTGAATTGGCGATGACAAGCGCAATTGCGGCGGCAACGATCAACACGATGCCGCCTGCACTCTCGCTGGCGATGAAAGCGCGAAGGCGCTGCGTGGGGGTCTGTCTGGTCATATGATCAAAGCGGGCGACGGTCCGTCAAGTGTGGGGGGGAGGGAACGGACCGCCGCCCTATGCCGCAGCTAAGCGAAGCTGCGACCGTAATAATGGCGCTGTAATGCGACGATCTTGTCCTTGAGGCGCAGGCGTAGGCGCTTCAGCGATTTCAAATCGTCGCGCGCGCCGATCGCCTTGGTCGTGTCGATCAGTCGGTTGAGGGCGCGATGCTCGCGCACCAGCTTGCGCAGATACGGGATCATGATCTTCTCGTCGGGCGTCTTGCTCATCGCGCTCTCCTTCGTTTGCTATGGTACATATGCGTGCTTCGCTGGCGATAATTCAATTCGAAAACTTGCCATCTATCGATAAGTTTTACTAATGGCATTGGCCATGGTGACGCTCAAACAGATCGATATCTTCGTAAGGCTCGCCGACATCGGCAATATGGGCGAAGCCGCCACCGCGCTCGGCATGACCCAGCCTGCTCTCAGCCAGCAGTTGCGGGCGCTCGAAAGAAAGCTCGACCTGCAGTTATTCGAACGCGTGCCCAAGGGCATGCAACTCACACCCAGCGGGCGCAAGCTGCTTGCGCAGGCCCGCACGGTCATTGCCAGTACGCGCGACTTCACCGATGCGGCCGATCACATTGCCGCTCGCCCCGCCGGTACGATACGATTTGGCGTCAGCCCTACGCTCGGCCCCTATCTCATGCCGCGCGTCATCAAGATCCTCCACGAACGCTATCCCGATCTTCGCCTCTTCATCCGCGAAGGCATTCCGTCGAAGCAGCAGGCGGATCTGGCCGCGGGGCAACTGGACATGCTGCTTTCGCCCATGCCGATCGAAGGCAAGGGCCTCAGGGTGGAACCGCTGTTCCGCGAACGCTTGCGGATCATCGCTCCGCCCGACGATCCGCTGGTGGCCCTGACGGAACTTCGGAAGGAAGATTTCGCAGGCCGCATGTTCCTCTCGCTCGATCATCGCCACCATTACCACCGCCAGCTCGAAGATATCTGCAAGAATCTCGGCGCCACCATTCTGGCCGATTACGAAGGCACCAGCCTCGATGCCCTGCAACAGATGGTCGGGTCAGGTCTTGGTCTGGCCATCCTCCCGCATTTCTACATCCGCTCGGAAGCGGGCGGCCTCGATGTCGTGCGCATCGCCGAACCGGCGGGGTGGGAACAGCATCGCAGCATTGCCGCTGCATGGCGCGCCAGTGCCGCCTTTTCGGATCTTTATGCCGAAGTGGCAGCCGTCATTGCGGAGGAGGGGCGCCGCAAGCGCTAGCCACCACGGCTTCGCCATCCGGGCTGGCCGCTGCCGAGTGGAGTGCGATGAACGCATTCGCGAGCGCCGCCTCGTTGTCGAGCAGCGATTCCCGGCTCGAGATCAGCTGGCGCTGCGCATCGAGCACGTCGAACAGCGAGGCGAGCCCTTCGCGATACAGGGCATTGGACTGGCCGAGCGCGGTCTCGCTCTGCTCGATCGCCTCGGATAGCGATCCTGCACGGGCGCGGTAGGCGGTGATTGCGACCAGCGCCGTTTCGGCCTCGCCCAGCGCCTCCAGGAAGGCTTGGCGATATTCGGCCAGGCTCGCATCCAGTTCCGCCCGCGCCGCCGCAACTTCGGCCCGCCGCCGCCCACCGTCGAACAGCGGTAGATCCAGCGCTGCGCCGAGCGTTGCGAGAAATTCCGAGAACAGACCATCGATCGAGCCGTCGCCGATGATGATCGAGCCCGGCACGACGAGCGAAGGCCTGAGATCCGACTGCTCGATCCCGACCTGCGCCGCCGCGGCAGCCAGCCTCGCCTCGGCCGCCAGCACATCGCCGCGCCGCCGCAGCAGATTGGCGGGTCCGCCCAGCGGTGGTCCATCGCCGTAATTGGGTATCGTCGTCTCGCTTTCGGGCTCCGCAATCACCAGCGTCCCCGGCGCCTCGCCTACCAGTATCGCGAGCGCATGGGCTGCCTGCGCCCGGGCGATTTCGATCAGGCCCAGCCGCGCTTCGGTCTGCGCCAGATCGGCTGCAGCGCGGCGCACGTCGAGATTGGCCGACAGCCCGGCTTCGAACCGCAAGGTCACGATCCGCAGCGTCTGTCGCTGGAGATCGGTCGATTCCGCCAGCAATTCCAGCTGCGCCCCCGTTCGGCGGTATTCCACATATTGCGCGGCGATGGCGGCGGCGATCAGGCGGCGCTGGTCGGCACGAATGTATCCCGCCTCGGCATAGCGCGCCGCCGCCGCGCGCACTTCCGCACGCAGACGCCCGGAAAAATCGGGGTCGAAGGTGCCGAACAGCCCGACACTTGCACCCGTTTGCGACGTCCCCTCGCCCACATCGACACTTGCCTCGGCCGATCCGTCGATCGTGGGAAGCCGGTCCGCGCGCTCTGCCCGCAGCAGGGCTTCGGCGGCTGCCAGTCGCCCCTCCGCCGCCGCAATGTCGAGGTTCGCCGCAAGGCCGCGATCGACCAGCGCATCCAGCACCGGATCGGAAAAGGCGCGCCACCACACGCCGTCCATGCCGGCAGGCGGCAAGTCCGCCCGGTAGCTTTCCGGCGGAGCGATCTGCGCCTCGGGCAAGTCGGTGGGAACCGTGGCACATCCGCCGAGCAGAAGCGCGAGCGCGCACAGATGGAAACGCGCAGCGATCATGCAGGCGCCATCGTCATGTCTTCGTCGATGTCGTCGATTTCTTCCTGCAGTTTGGCGAGGTCGACACTGCGCGGCTTGCCGAAGCGCGCCACGCCCAGATAGATCACCGGCGTCAGGAACAGGGTGAAGACCCCGGCAATGCCCAGCCCGCCGAAGATCACCCAGCCGATCGACTGGCGCGCCTCTGCACCGGCGCCGGACGCGAGGATCAGCGGAACTGCCCCGACCACGGTCGAAATCAGCGTCATCGCGATCGGTCGCAGGCGAATGGCCGCCGCCTCTTCCACGGCCTCGCGGATAGTGCGGCCCTGATGGCGCAACTGGTCGGCGAATTCCACGATCAGGATGCCGTTCTTCGCCATCAGGCCGATCAGCATCACCAGCCCGATCTGCGAATAGATGTTGAGCGAGATGCCCGACAGGAACAGCGCCAGGATCGCCGCGACGAGCGCGAAGGGAACGGTCAGCAGCACGACGAGCGCGCTCGTCAAGCTTTCGAACTGTGCGACCAGCACCAGGAACACGATCACCAGTGCGAACAGATAGGTCAGCAGGACGTCGTTCGACGTTTCCTCGAGGCTTTCCGCATCGCCCTGCAGGATCATGTCGGTATCGTCCGCGACCGTTTCTGCCGCCAGCCGTTCGATCTCGTCGATGGCGTCCTGCAGGGGTGTTCCCTCGGCAATATCGGCCTCCACCTCGATCGCGCGGCGCTGAGCGGTGCGGTTCAGTTCGGCAGCGACCCCCTGTTCCACGATCTGCGTGATGCTCGACATCGGCACCAGCGCATCGCCTTCGGTTCGGACATAGAGGTTGCGCAGATCGGAGGGATTGGTGATCGTCGTCGCCTGCGATGTCAGGAAGATCGGCACGGCCTGATCGCCGACGTTCAGATCGACGATCTCGTCCCCGCCGACCATCGCCCGCAACGTCTGGGCGACATCGTCCAGGTCCACGCCCAGATCCGACGCCCGCTGGCGATCGATGCGGATCGAAAGCTGCGGCTGGGTCGGCTGGTAGGAAATGTCTGGGTTCGACAATATGGTGGATTGCGTGTCGATCGCCTCGCTCAGCTTCAGGGCGGATGCATAGATCTGGTCATATTCCGCGCCGGTCAGGGCGACTTCGATGTTTCCGCCGCCTCCGCCACCGAAACTCAGTGTGCCGCGCCCACGCGCATTGGTCCGCGATCCGGGAATTTCACGCAGCGGTCCGTTCAGCTCCTCGACGATGTCCGACTGTCCGCGATCGCGCTCGCCCCAATCGGCAAGCTGCGCGGTCACGCGCACCCGGTTGGGATCGTACCTGCCCACGATGGAAAAGGTGCTCTCGATTTCGCCGCTGTCCAGATAGGGCTGGAGGACCATTTCGATCTCGTCCAGTTCGCGGTCCATGAAGTCCAGTCCCACCCCGTCGGGGCCGGTCGCATCGACCTCGATCACACCGCGATCTTCATCGGGGACCAGTTCGCTGTCGAGCTGCGTGAACAGCAGCGCGGTCAGGCCCGTGACCAGCACCGCGCCGCCCACCACCGCTTTCCCGCGGTCGAGGCACCAAGTGAGCGCGGCGATGTAGCGGTCGCGCATTCGCGATCCCCAGCGCGACAGGCGGTCGGATCGATCGCCGCTCGTGCGCAGGTCGAACTTGGCCGCCAGCGCGGGTACCAGCGACAGGGCGACGAAGGATGAAATGATCACCGCGAAAGACAGCACGAAACCGAATTCGCGGAACAGCCGGCCCGCTTCCGATGGCAGGAAACTGATGGGCAGGAATACCGATACCAGTACCGCCGTCGTGGCCACGACGGCAAAGAAGACCTGCCGGGTCCCGACAACCGCGGCCGCTCGCCGTCCCAGTCCCTTGTCCTGCAGGCGCTGGGTATTCTCCAGCACCACGATGGCATCGTCGACGATCAGCCCCGTTGCCAGCACCAGCGCCAGCAGCGTCACCAGATTGACCGAAAATCCCAGCGCCCAGATACCCGCCAGCACGCCGATCAGTGCCACGGGGATGGTCGTGCTCGGTATCACGGTCGGCCGCCATGCGCGGAAGAACAGCAGCATCGTGCCCACGACGACCAGCACGGTGAAACTCAGCGTGATCAGCACCTCGCGCACCGAAATCTTGATGAAATCGGCATCGTCGGACACGATGCTGATGGTTATGTCCTCGTAACGCGCATTGATCCGGTCGACCGACGCGCGGATGGAATCGGAAATCTGGATCGTGTTCGAACTGGCCTGCCGCACCACGCCAAGTCCCACAATGGGGCGCCCGTCCAGCCGCACGAAATTGGTCGCATCGGCAGGGGCCAGCGTTACGTCCGCGACATCGCCGATGCGCGTGTTGCCCGCCACGATGACGTCGCGGACAAGGCCGGGATCGGTCGCGCTGGCATCGGCGCGCACGACCAGTTCCTGCGCGTTGGACCGGAAAGATCCTACCGGCACGTCGTACGGCGCGCCCTCCAGCGCCGTCGAAACGTCGCTCATGGTCAGGCCGAAGCGGTTGAGCCGCGCGGGGTCTACCGAAACGCGCATCTGCAGGGCGCGGGTGCCGAACTCGTCGATGCTCGCCACGCCGTCGGCGGTAAGCAGTTCCGGCACGACATCGTTTTCGACCAGCTGGGTGAGCTCAGCTTCGCCATAACGTTCGCTCGACACGGCCAGCGTCATGATCGGCTGCGCATCGGCATCCGCCTTCACGATATTGACCTGTTCCACCCTGTCGGGAAGATCGCGCGTCACGCGGCTGACCGCCTCGCGGACATCGGATGCGGCCGTGTCCAGATCCACCCCGGGATTGAATTCGGCGCGAATGCGGCTGTTGTTTTCCTCGCTGGAAGACCGGATCTGCCTCACCCCGGTGACGCGCGCGATCGCGTCTTCGAGGATGCTCGTCACCTCCCGGTCCATCGTTTCGGGGGCAGCGCCGGGAAAGGTCGCGGAAACCGACACGATGGGCCGGTCGACATTGGGCAATTCGCGCACTTCGATCCCGGCGAAGGCGGCAAGCCCGGCAATGACGATAAGCAGATTGAGGACGCCCACCAGCAGCGGCCGCTTGACCGCCAGCATCGGCAGGTCGGATCTATCCGCCATCGTTACCGGCTTCGGACTGGCCGCTGGGCCGCAGTTCGACGTCTTCGGCCGGCACACGGGTCGGCCGCACCAGGCGGATGGCCTGCCCGTCGCGGACCTTCTGCACACCCTTCACGATTACCCGGTCCCGGGCACTGACCTTGCCGTCGACCAGCACCTGACCGTCGCGGCGCGAGGTTATGGTAACCGGAACGCGTACGGCCTTGCCGTCGCGGACCACGAAGATATGCGATCCCTCCCCGCCCCAGACTATGGCTTCTTCGGGGACGGAAGGGCGGCTGGTGTTGTTGCGCGTGAAGGTCACGCGAAAACTCATTCCGGGGCGCAGGCTATCGTCCGAATTCGAAATTTCTGCCCGCGCGGTGAAATTGCGGCTGTCGTTCGTGATACTGCTGTCGGTCGAGATGATGCGTGCATCGCGCGTGGTCCCGGGTTCGGAAAATGCCACTGCCTCGACCACCTGCCCTTCGCGGAGCGAGGCGAACACCTCTTCGGGTGCCGGGAAGTCGATATAGAGGCGGCTACGCTGGTCGAGCTGTGCGATGGCGGTCGCGTCGCTCACCCGGTCGCCCGGATCGACATCGGTCAGCCCGATATGGCCCGAAAACGGCGCCCGGATGGTCCGGTCCGCCAGCGCGACCTGTGCCTGCTGCAATGCCACTCGCGCAGAATCGAGTGCGGTCTCTCCCGCTTCGATCTGGCTTTCGGATATTGCGCCCGTATCTTCGATCCGCCGGTATCGCCCGAGCAATTGCTCCGCTTCGCGCACCTGGACGCGCGCGGCATCTACGGCGAGCCGTTCCTGCCGCGCATCCAGTTCCAGCAGCGGCTGGCCCGATTGCACATAGTCGCCGGCGGAAAACATCACGCGGGTTACGCGGCCTGCCGTTTCGGGAAAAAGCTGGGCGGATGTAACAGCCCGCGCAGTGCCGATTGCCTCGATCCGGGTCTGCTCCGGCAACAGGCGAATTGTTTCGGCCACCACCGGGATCGCCTCTTCCGCACGTTCTGCGCCCTCTGGCGAACAGCCTGCAAGAAGTATCCCGCCCAGAAGGCCGAGCGGTCGAATTATGGAACCCATGCCGCGTGGCGTAACCAATGCGGACACATAGCAAAAGCCCTAATCCGCTCAGGCCTCTATCTTGTTTCGATACGATGATCGCCAGACCCGGACATTGCCGGACCTGGCGATCTGTCACCGCGTCGATATCGACGGGTTATATATCGTTACTTGGCAGGGGCCGGCTCACGCAGGTTCTTCGCTGCGTTCTTATCGCCTTCGCCCTTGGCGAGATCCGACGTCGCCGGTACGCCGGCATAGCCCTTGATGGACTCTGCGCTGGCCATGCCGGGGGCCTTCGACTTGCCGCCGACCAGATCGCGCGTTGCCTTTTCGATGCGATCGCCGATGTCCTTGTCCACATTGCGCCAGTAATCGAACGCGCGCACGAGGATCGGCTCGCTGACGCCATCGGCAAGGTGCCCGGCGACATTGTCGACAAACCGGTCGCGCTGCGCGTCGTCCATGACTTCGCGCACCAGCGCACCAGCCTGGCTCCAGTCGTCGTCGTCCTCGCGCAGCGTATATGCCTGGCGGACCATGTCGCCATCGGACATCCAGGTCGCTTCGCCGCCAACCTGCGGCTGCGCGCCGGCGCCGCCATAGGAATTGGGTGCATAGACCGGGTCGACGGCATTGACCGTACGCCCCTGTCCCGCGCGGGAATAGCTGTGAACCTCGGCATTCTTCGCCTGGTTGACCGGGATTTGCTTGTAATTGACCCCCAGCCGGGCGCGGTGCGCATCGGCATAGGAAAATCCGCGGGCCAGCAGCATCTTGTCGGGTGACAGGCCGATGCCGGGGACCATGTTGTTGGGCTCGAAGGCGAGCTGTTCAATCTGGGTGTCCCAGTCGACCGGATTTTCGGTCAGAGTCAGCTTGCCGACTTCCATCAGCGGGTAATCCTTGTGCGGCCAGACCTTGGTCAGGTCGAACGGATTGATGCGGTAGGTCTTGGCGTCCTCGAACGGCATGATCTGCCATTTCAGGGTCCAGCTGGGATGATCGCCCTTCGCGATGGCATCGAACAGATCGCGGCGGTGATAATCGCCATCCTGCCCGGCCATCTTGTCGGCTTCATCCTGCGTCAGATGCGCATTCCCGTCGCCCTGATCGCTGTGCCAGTGGAACTTGACCCAGAATTTCTCGCCTTCTTCATTGACCAGCATGTAGGTGTGGCTGGAATAGCCGTTCATCTCGCGCCAGTTCTTCGGAATGCCGCGGTCGCCCATCAGATAGGTGACCTGATGCGCGCTTTCGGGGCTCAGGGTCCAGAAATCCCACTGCATGTCATGATCGCGCAGGCCATTGTCGGCCCGGCGCTTCTGGCTGCGGATGAAATGCTGGAATTTCAGCGGATCGCGAATGAAGAAGATCGGCGTGTTGTTGCCGACCATGTCGAAATTGCCGTCCTCGGTATAGATCTTGACCGAAAAGCCGCGCGGATCGCGCCAGGTGTCCGGGCTGCCGCGCTCACCGGCAACCGTGCTGAAACGCGCCGCCGCTTCGGCCTTCGCGCCCTTCTGGAAAATCTTCGCCTTGGTGTATTTCGACACGTCCGCGGTGGTTTCATACGTACCGAATGCGCCCGAGCCTTTCGCGTGGGGCTGGCGCTCCGGAATGCGCTCCCGGTTGAAGTTCGCCATCTGCTCGATCAGGTAATGATCGTTGAGGACGATGGGGCCGTCGCGCCCGACCGTCAGCGAATGTTCGTCGCTCTGAACCGGAATGCCGGCGTCGGTCGTGGTGAATGGGCATTTGGGGGTATCGGCCATGGCTGGAATCCTTCGCGTTTGCGTACCCTTCCAGAACCGGCGCTGCCGATGGACGTTCCGCGAAGAATCGTAGTGCGCAAAGAAACCCTGTAATTACCCGTGCGCGCCGAACTCGTTGGCAATGGCAGTCGAGATGCGCAGGCACAGTGCATAGGCCTGCTCGATCGGATCGATGTACTTCTCGCGGATCGCCGCATAGCCTTCGCCCGCGCCGATCGGATACTGCCCGGGCTCCTCCAGCGCGAAGTCGTCCTTGCGCGGAAAACTGGTCGGGAACGCGCGGCGCAGCTGTGCCAGCGCATCGTCGATCCGCAGCGTGAAGACCATTTCCAGCACATCCGTCCGGCTGATGTCGTTGGCCCGGCTGAAGGCCGGCACCGACACCACCTTTAAGAACATGTGCTGGAGCAGCGCCAGCCGCACGGCCTGCAAGACGCCGATCGCGCGGCGCACGCTTTCCCGTTCCGGATGCGGATCGTCGTCGGGCACGAGGTCCAGCAGCCGGTGCAGCTTGAGCGCATCGACGCGCAGGCGGGACGACAGGCGGCGGAACACGCCGTTGCGATCGTCCTTGATGAGATATTCGGCCAGCGCTTCGCAGGCTTCGGCCAGATGCGGCTCGGTCCCGCGATAGGGGCGGCTTGCCCAATAGGCCGAATTGAACAACTCGCCGAACGCCGCCACTGTCTTGATGCTTGCAAGGGCGTTCGATGCCCGGATCAAACGTATGATCTGCATGCCTCTCGGGCTGTCGGCAAGCAGGGCGCCCATCTCTTCGATCTGGCTTTCGGCCGCGCTGCCAACCCCGGCTATGATGTTCACCGGATAGCCCAGCTGCTGCAGAATGGCGTTGTGCGGGATGGCGCGGATCTGCCGCAGGCTCATCTCGCGATCGGCGGATAAGTCGCTCTGGCGGCGTGATTTTCTGCTGCCCGTCTCGTTCAGCAGGCCCAGCCCGAACGCGGTGATCGCGCGGCTGTAGGTCCGGCTTTCCAGATGGTCGCGCTGGTGCTCCTTGATCGCCCGATAGAAATCCAGGCTGAGATCGGTCCGGCGATAGAACGGGTCGGTCGGCACATCCGGATCCGTATGCGCCGGACTATGCGCAACCACCTGCGTAAGCGTCGCCAGCGCGATGTCGGGGGTCGCGAACAGCAGATAACCGTCCCCGCCCTGAAAGCTTGCTTCGGGCTCGAGCGCGATCCCGGCGCGCGTGAAACGCCTTTGCGCCCAAGGACTTAGTGCCCATTCGATGCGATCTTCGAAGCTGGAAGGATGCGCCCCGCGGCCCATACCTTCGCCATGTGTGTCGAAGATCAGTGCGGCCACATCGGTGAGACCGTTCGCCGCCATCGCTTCCGCCAGACGCCCCTGCAGCCGCTCGATCGCGAGGCTTGCAGGGATCTGGCCAACGAACCGTCCCGCATCCGAAAAACCGGTCTGGATGGCAATCCGCCCACGCGCTTTCGCATAGGCCTGATAGTCAGGTTCGGAGAGCAGCAGGTCGAGAAAACGCCCCCCATGTTCCAGCGCGGTTTCGGTCTCGAACAGCGGCGAGACATCGACCCTGTCCGCGATGCCGAAGAGCCTGGCGAAATACAGTGCGGCGAGCACGGTCGACGGCTGTTCGCATTCTGCCACGAGCATGCGGATCGGCGCATCCGCATCGACGTGCTTCAAGATCTGCGTCATGACGAGAAACTGCCTGATCGCAGTTGAGCTTTCCACCGCGAGGCTGGCGAAATTGGCGCTTTGCGGTTCGACATCGGCGAGCAATTCTCGCAGCGCCGCGACTGCCCCGCGGCTGGAAAGGTCGATATCCGCCGCATCGCCGAGCCGTGTACGAATGGCATTGTGCAATTGCTTGGCATTCACCCGAAAATGTATCCATCCCATCCCCAAGCCATCGGCCCGCATGGCAGCCGCAAGCGTGCGGAGCGCCACCGCCGTATCGACACCTTGATCGTCCGCCTCGCCTTCCAGGCGCTCGATGAGCGGGGTCAGTGAAAGCAATTTGTCGGGATGGTCCTGAGTGAGGCGATTGGCCGCGGCCGACATGTCTTCGGGGGCAGAAAGGTCGCCCGCGAATTCGTCCGCGCTGGCCTGCGCCCGCTCCTGCGCCGAGCGCAATGTGGCGATCAGTTCGTGCGAGGGATCGATCGCTTCCAGACTGGCAGCGTAACGCCCCAGCCGCTCGGCCTTTTCAGCGAGGCGGAAAGCGATGGAAGTGTACCATTTGATGTCGGTACGCCCGTCCATGTCGTAGCCGACCCAGGTGGCGAACCGGAATGGCAGCGGTTGCAGTTCGGTCCACCGGTCGGGGAATGCCTCCCCCGCCTGACGTAATACTGTGGCGACTAACTTGTCACGGGCATCCTGCGCATTGGCCATCGCTGACATCGCGCACCCGTGCTCGTACCGCAGGGTGATTTCCGGCCTTTCGCCATCGCGCACCGTCGCCTTGCCCCCGTTGCCGACCGCGGCGGCGACCGCATCGCTCTGCTGCGGCGATAACAGGAAGGTCGGGTGAGCGGTGAAGACCGCATGCATGTGCGGGCGTTCCCAGAACGCTCTGAATGCTTCGAAATCGCCTTTCGGGGCCGAGAGCTGCGAAAGCCTTTCGCCTGCGCGGTCGGGCCGAAGGAGCTTCTTCAGCCGTGACGCCCGAGCATCGAGCGACTGCGCTTCGAGTTCATCGACCAACCCGGCAAGCTGTCCGATATCCAGTTCGCCATTCTCCAGCTTTCGCGAGATATCGAGCGAAAGCTGGAAAACCGGATTGAAGAGCGGAGTCTCGCGAGTTTGGCGATGAAGCACCCTGAGGCGATCGCTCAGACTTGCGAGGGTCGGTTCGATTGTCGTTTCTGCCATTGCTCTACTCTACCCCTGGATCCGGGTGCGAGTTCCGCGGCAACGCTGCCTTTGTGTCAAGATACGAGCTTCGCGAGCCGCATGAATACGGATGCAGGTGACATTATCCGACCGCGCGGATCAATCCCCCGACATCCCGGCAGTTGATGAGCGCAGCCACATCGCTCGCAGGCACCGGCCTGCTGAGCAGAAAGCCCTGGATATATTCGCACCCTTCTCGCCTCAGAATTTCACGTTGCTCGGCATACTCGACGCCCTCAGCCAGCGTGCGCATGCCCAGCGCTGATGCAAGCGTGGTGATCGCCCGAATGACCGCGTGGGCATTGTTCCCCTCCACGTTCAGATCGCGCACGAAGCTCTGGTCGATCTTGACCTTGTCGAACGGGAAACTGCGCAGATAGCTGAGTGAGGAATACCCGGTGCCGAAATCATCCAAGGCGATGCGGACCCCGAGATCCCGCAATTTGTGAAGCGTACTCAATGTCTTTTCGACATCGGCAATGAATATGCTCTCGGTAATTTCCAGCTCCAACCGGTTCGGTCTGAGGCCCGATTGGGTGAGCGCCTGCAAGATCGTCGTCGTGAGGCCGGGTGTCGAGAACTGTTTCGCCGATACATTGACGGAGACCGACAGATGCTCAGGCCATTCGCGCGCCGATCGGCATGCTTCGCGCACGACCCATTCGCCTATTTGCAGAATGAGGCCGGTCTCCTCGGCCAGCGGTATAAACTCTGCCGGGCTGATCATGCCGCGCTTGGGGTGGTTCCAGCGGATCAGAGCCTCGAACCCTTCCAGTTCTTCCCGCGCGAGACTGTAAAGCGGCTGGAAATAGAGCTCGAAGCCCCCGTCTTTTATGGCCAGGCGAAGATCAAGCTCCATCTCCCGGCGGACACGGGCTTGTTCATCGAGCGAAGGCTCGAAGAAATGGAAGTCCGATTTGCCCCCACGCTTGGCCCGGTAGAGCGCAAGGTCAGCATGCTTCAAAAGGTCGACGCCGGTTTCGCCGTCTATCGGCGCGACCGCGACGCCCACGCTGGCCGAACAATCGACCGTATGGCCGCCGATCTCTACCTGTTGGGCAAAGCAGTTCTGGATATGCTGAGCGATGGGGAGCAGACTTTCGTTCTCGTTCTCGACCACTGTAAGAACGGCGAACTCGTCCCCGCCCAGCCGCGCAATCCGCGCATTGCCGAGTTCGGAGTTGAGACGCGCGGCAATCTGCCGAAGCAGGGTATCGCCTGCTGGATGGCCCAGCGTGTCGTTGACCACCTTGAAATCGTCGAGATCGCAATATGCGACGAGGACGCGTTCGCCATCCTTGCGCCGCGCCAAAGCCTGACCCAGCTGCTCGACGAACAGCTTGCGGTTCGGCAGGTTCGTGAGCCCGTCGTGCAAGCCGATATGAATGATCTCGCGTTCGCGCTCCGCAATTGCCTCGACCATGGAATTGAAGCTTGTCGCAAGCCGGCCGACCTCGTCGTCGGTTTCGGCCTGCAATACGGCTTCTTCGCCGCGGCCGAACTGCCGGACGGCATCGTCAAGCGCGGACAGCGGTTTGGTAATGCCGCGTGCGATCCGCCACCCAAGTGCCACGACCAGCGCCAGTCCCAATGTACCGACCAGCACGATCAGATATTTCAGCACGGCATATTCCGCCATCGCCGATGCCAGCGAATGGCGCAGCACGAGGCGAGGATCCAGTCCATCCTGCAGGCTTGGAAGAACACTGACGCGAAAGAGATTTCGGGCTTCGTCGTGAGCTTCAATCACGGTCCCCGGCGGCTGTGAGGCTGCTATCTCCGGCAAGTCATCGTGGAGCAGGACTTCCGAGTGGAAATCGACCGCCGCCAATTCGCCCAAGCGTGCCATTTCCGCTTTGTCGAGCGGCGATGCCAGGACCAGCCAGCCCATCAGATCGGGCACCTCGATCGGCGACGCAGCGGCAAGCGCAAGCGTGTCGCCGAGCTGGATCACCCCTTTGTTTTCGCCAGAATCCAAAGCGAACCAGATCGGTTCTGCCGGAGGAAGTGCGCCCGAGCGATCACCGATGATGTCCCCGTCGAGCCCAACGACGAAAGCGGAGCTGGCGTTCGTCCGGTCACGCACATTACGCAAGGCACTGGCGAGCGTGGCCTCATCCTCCGTCGCCAGGGCTTCGCGGAACCCATAATCGCGCGCCAGGACATCTGTCGCACCGCGCATCTGCCGCGCGCGCAGTTCAATAATCTCGTCGAAAACGCGCGCACTGGCGGCGAGATCGCGGCTCGCGCTGTTCTCCCCGAAACGCTCGATACTGACGTTGACCAGCGCCAGCACCACCGCCAGCACTGCCGCGAAAAGGCCTGCATAAAGTATGGCAATCCGCAGCTTCAGCGACGCAAAGCGCGGCAACTTGATTTTCGCGAGCATGGCCATCACCGCAGGCGCACCGCCACCTTGTGATTACCCGATGCGGAAATCTGCTTCGACATTTCACCGCCCGGACCGCGCAGTCGGGGATGCCAGACGGTCAGCTTGGCGGATCCCGACGGTACATTGGCCAGGGTCACGTAGCCATTGGCATCGGTTTTGCCCGCAAAGGGCGTATCGACCACGCGAATATAACCGCGCATCTCATCGTGAATATTGCACCCGAGCGCCACGGCGCCGGCAATGGGAAAGGTATGGGTTCGGGTCTGGTCCCGGCCATACAGGTCGATCTCGAAGCGTGCAGGCTTCGAAAAGCTGTAGATCGAATGGCGCACCTTATCGAGGTTGGGAAAGGCGACGGTGCTGCCACGTGCGACCACCAGTGTACCGGGCGCGAATTGCTCGTTCCGCTGCGCCATCGCCATCCGCCAGGGGAAGGTGATGCGCCCGGCGCGTCCGCCCGCAGCGTCCAGTTCGACCACCGCATCGCGCACGGGGACACCGCGTTCATCGACCACCTGGACCCGGACCGGACCGACGGAGGCCGCCCATGCAAAGGAAGCCGGTATCGCCACAAGGGCTGCGAAAAAGGCAAAACGCGTCCACATCCCCGGTATCGTACGGGGTCAGGAGTTAAGAAAGTGTCCGCATACGGTTAATAACTTTTGCACCACATCCTGCCATCAATTGCGCATGACCCTTGTTTTCAATCGCTTTGCCACCTGCTTGATCGTGGCGCCTCTCGCTCTGCTGCCGATGTCGCTCTGCGCTCAGGAAGTGCCTTCGGATACGCAAACTGTCGACCAGGCCGGAACCTTCCCGGAATACAATGCCAAACTGCTGCTGACCAACGCGGTCAGCGCTGTCGATGGTGCGAGTGGTGGCGGCATTTCGAACTGGGCGACCATCGCAGGACGGCAGGAAACACGCGGCGTGGGCGTTCAGGCTCATGTGACGGCAGTACTTCTGCCGGACTTCTTCTATCAGTCGCATGGGGTGGCGCTGGGAATCGCCGACAGGATCGAATTGAGCTACGCACGGCAGAATTTCGACACGCAGGATGTCGGTGCCGCGCTCGGCATTGGACAGGGCTATATGCTCAATCAGGATGTATTCGGCGCCAAGGTCAGGCTGTTCGGGGACGTCGTCTACGGCAATACAATGGTCCCTCAGGTCGCTGTGGGCGCACAGTATAAACGCAGTCTCGACGGCGCTGTCGCGAGCGCAGTGGGGGCAGCGCATGACGAAGGTGTCGATGTTACGTTGAGCGCGACCAAGCTGTTCCTCAGCCACAGCGTGCTGGTCAATACGACGGCGCGGCTGACAAAGGCCAATCAGAACGGCTTGCTGGGGTTCGGCAGCGTTTCAGACGATAGTTACGCGGTCCAGTTCGAGGGCGCTGTCGCTTATCAGCTTTCCCGTCGCTTCGTTATGGGGACCGAGTTCCGCACCAAGCCGGACAATCTCGGCCTTGGCGAAGGCGACTGGTTCGATGTGTTTGCCGCCTATGCGCCCAGCGACAATCTGACCGTGACCGCAGCATATGCCGATCTTGGCTCGATCGCGACATTCACGGGTCAGCGCGGCGCATTTCTGCAGGCGCAGGTCGCATTCTAGGAGTTATGCCCATGCTGCTCACTGCCACCCTCTCGCTTTTGCTCATGCAGCAAGCTCCTGCAGAAAATGTCGACTGGGATGCCGAATTCGGCGTCGAAGAGGTCGAACGCGATCCTGCAACCGGGGAAATTCCCGTCGAACCTTACGAACAGAAGAACGAAAACGCCGGCGCCAGGCCATTCACAGGCACTGACATGGCTGAAACGTTCGGCGGCCGTGACGGCATCCGCCAGATCGCCGAAAGGTTCGTCGAGATCAATTTCGCCGATCCGCGCATTCAGGGCATATTCGCCGGCCACGACGAAGTCCGACTGCGGCGCACGATTTTCGAACAGTTCTGTTACATCCTGAACGCTGGCTGCGACTATACCGGACGCGATATGAAAAGCTCCCACGAAGGGCTTGGCTCGCGCAAGGCTGACCTCAATGCCATAGTCGAGAACCTCCAGCAGGCGATGCGGGAACAGGATGTGCCGTTCGCTGCCCAGAACCGTTTCCTGTCCAAGCTGGCACCGATGAGCGGGGACGTCATCAACCGCTAAAGGACTGGACACGAAAGGTCGCAAGGCCCACCCGTTACCGATGGTCGGGATTATGCGAGACGAAGAAAACTCATGAGCGATTGGACGATCGGCATCATCGGGGGATCTGGGCTCTATGCCATGGATGCCCTCGAAGATGCGCAATGGATCCCGGTTCAATCGCCTTGGGGCGAGCCCTCCGATGAAATCCTGTGCGGCAAGATCGGGCATGTCCGCGTCCGCTTTCTGCCGCGGCACGGACGCGGCCACCGCCTGGCCCCTTCTACCGTCAATGCGCAGGCGAACATCGATGCGCTCAAACGCGCAGGCTGCACCGACATCCTTGCCGTGAGCGCAGTCGGATCGCTTTCGGAAGAACTTTCTCCGGGCCGGTTCGTCACCATCGATCAGTTCATCGACAACACCCGCGGGCGCCCATCGAGCTTCTTCGGAAATGGATTCGTTTCCCATGTGTCGATGGCCGACCCGGTGTGCCCACGGCTGTCGAAACACGCTGCAAAGGCCGTTGCCACCGCTGGCGGTGAATGTGCGCAGGGCGCGACTTATGTCGCTATCGAGGGCCCGCAGTTTTCAACTCGTGCCGAAAGCCGCCTGTACCGGCATTGGGGTGCCGAAGTGATCGGAATGACGGCCATGCCCGAAGCCCGGCTCGCTCGCGAAGCGGAACTGCCCTATGCCCTTCTGGCCATGGTTACCGACTACGACAGCTGGAAGGACGATGCCGAGACGGTGGACGTTGCACAGGTGGTCGAGCAGATGCGTGGCAACGCCAAACTGGCAAGGAAAGCGATCGAAGCTTTTTGCAAAGGCCTGCCAAAGAAACGTAGCCCGTCCCCCATCGATCATGCCCTGACCGACGCCGTCATCACCGCGCCCGAAAGACATGACAAGACTGTACTTGCCAAGCTCGACGCAGTTGCAGGGCGGTTGTTTCGGCAGGGATGACCGATAGCTACGACCTCCTCGTCATCGGCGGCGGGATCAACGGTGCCGGGATCGCGCGGGATGCTGCAGGGCGCGGCCTGAAGGTTCTACTTGTCGAGAAGGACGATCTGGCTTCGCATACATCTTCCGCCAGCACCAAGCTGGTGCATGGCGGCTTGCGCTATCTCGAACACTACGAATTCCGTCTGGTCGTGGAATCCCTGCGCGAACGCGAAGTGCTGCTTCGCAATGCGCCGCATATCATCTGGCCCTTGCGTTTCGTGATGCCGCACGAACCCAGCATGCGCCCGAAATGGATGCTCGGCCTTGGCCTTGCCCTTTACGATCGGATCGGCGGCCGAACGAGCCTGCCGAAGAGCAAGAGGGTCGATTTGCGCGTCGCTCCCCACCGCAATACCCTCCAGGGTCGGCTGAAGTCCGGTTTCGAATATTCGGATTGCTGGGTGGAAGATTCCCGCCTGGTCGTGCTGACGGCGAAAGATGCGGAGGAGCGCGGTGCCGAAATCTTGGTTCGTACCGAATGCACCGATCTGGAACGCAATGCGAGCAACTGGATCGCACATCTCCAAAGCGGGGCGGGGGAACGCAGCGTAACTGCGCAGGCTGTCGTCAATGCGGCCGGCCCCTTTGTCGACCGCGTAGCCGTGACCGCGCTCGGGCAAGGAACGCCAGCGCACTTGCGACTGGTGAAGGGCAGCCACATAATCCTTTCGCGTCGGTTTGCCGGAGATCATGCCTATATCTTCCAGCAACCGGACGGGCGGATCGTCTTCGCCATACCCTACGAACGGGATTTCACACTGATCGGCACCACCGATCTCCTGTACGAAGGCGATCTCGATGACGTGGTGATTTCTCCAAAGGAAATCGCGTATCTAATCGAGGCGGCTTCGCGATATTTTTCGAGTGCGATTACCGAAGACGAGATTGTGTCGTCCTACTCTGGCGTACGTCCGCTCTACGAAGATCATGCCGCCAGCAACTCCACCGTAACCCGTGATTACGTCTTCGAACTCGATAAAGAAGGCGGCGCACCGATCCTGTCTGTATACGGCGGCAAGATCACAACGTACCGCAAGCTTGCAGAACATGCGCTGGAAAAGCTTGGGAGAGTGCTGGCCCTGCCCGGAAAAGCCTGGACCGCTAACGCCCCGCTACCAGGCGGAGACATGCCGGATGGCGATTTTGCAGCCTTCCTGTGGCGGATTAGCGAGCGCTATGAATGGCTGCCGCCGGAAATGCTCCTTCGCCTTGCACGCGCCTACGGTACGCGGATTGAAGCCGTCATCGGCTCGGCCGGCTCACTTGGGGAGCTTGGAGCGCACATGGGCGGAAATCTCTTTGAGGCAGAATTGCAATACCTTGTGGACGCCGAATACGCGCGTACGGCGCAGGACGTATTGTGGAGACGCAGCAAACTCGGTCTCCATCTGCCTGTTGGCGCCCAGCAGGCGGTCGCAGACTGGTTTGCGGCCCAAACCTCATAAGCCGCTACGGAACAAGGACGTTTCACAAAGCTTGTAAGGGAAACACGGCGGGTCCAAGGGGCTTGCTTCAATCCTCCTTTCCTTTCGGAGTCGTATGGCCCTGCACGATCCTGTCCGCCTGTCCCCCATCTCCCGCCAGTCCGTTCGCGAAGCTTACCGAGCGGAAGAAAATACCTGTGTCGCGGAACGCATGGCACAGGCATCCGGCGCAAGCGCCAAACACGCGGAAGCAGCGCAGATAGCCATCCGGCTGATCGAGGACGCACGCAAGCGCAAAGCCAGTGGGATCGATGCATTCCTGCAGCAATATGGTCTGGCGACGGAAGAAGGCGTAGCGCTGATGTGCCTCGCCGAAGCTCTGCTGCGTGTGCCGGATGCGGCGACGGCCGATGCATTGATCCGGGACAAGATAGGTCACATCGATTGGGCGGAGCACATGGGCGAAAGTTCGTCCACCTTCGTTAACGCAGCGACATTCTCGCTGATGCTGACGGGAGAGGTTCTCGAGCGCCCCGAAGAAGCGCAGAAGGGGATGGGCAAGACGCTCAAGCGTGCGGTCAATCGGCTTGGCGAACCCGTGATCCGCACGGCCACTTTGCAAGCCATGCGCATTCTGGGTGGGCAGTTTGTCTATGGTCGTACGATCGACGAAGCGCTCAAGCGTGCCAAGCCAGAACGTGCAAAGGGCCTGACGCACAGCTTCGACATGCTTGGCGAAGCGGCGATGACCTACGACGATGCCGAACGCTATCGCGTCAATTACCACAAGGCGATCGACCGGCTGGTCCGCGAAGCGACGGGAGATGTCCGCACTTCGCCTGGTATCTCGGTCAAGCTTTCGGCACTGCACCCGAAGTACACCTTCCTCCACGCAGATCTCGCGATTGCCGATTTGCTGCCAATCGTACGCGATCTCGCCACGGCCGCGCGCGATGCGAACATCCATTTCACGATCGACGCAGAAGAAGCTGACCGGCTCGAACTATCGATGGATCTCATCGAGGCCTTGGCACGTGATGACAGCCTCTTCACCCGGCCGGACGGCAGCCGTTGGGAAGGTTTCGGCCTCGCCATTCAAGCCTATCAGAAACGCGGCGTTCCGATGGTCGACTGGGTTGCCCGCCTCGCTCGAAAGCATGACCGCAAGTTCTTCGTCCGGCTCGTGAAGGGGGCTTATTGGGACACTGAGATCAAGCTTAGCCATGTTGGCGGCTTCAAGGATTTTCCGGTGTTTACCCGCAAACTGGGCACGGATGTCAGCTACCTTGCCTGTGCGGAAAAAATGCTCGCGGCCGACGATGCAATGTATCCGGCGTTTGCAACGCATAACGCTTACACCATCGGCGCAATCAAGGCGCTTGCAGGCGAAAAGCCCCTCGAATTCCAGCGCCTGCATGGCATGGGCGAGGATGTGTACGGCGCATTGGCGCAGATGGAAGGCAACAAGCGCACGAGCGTTCGAATTTATGCGCCGACCGGGACGCACAAGGACCTGCTCGCCTATCTCGTACGGCGATTGCTCGAAAACGGCGCCAACAGCTCGTTCGTCAACCGGATGGCGGATGCCGAGGTTCCGGCAAGCGACCTGGCCACCGATCCCGTGGCCGACATGGCGGCACTCGAACCATACCGTAATCCGACCATCCCCCTGCCCGCCGACATCTTCGCAGACCGTCGCAATTCGGCAGGGATCGACCTGTCCGATCCTCTCGTACTCGAGCCTTTGCAGGAACGCCTGGCCGAACTCGAAAACAAGCACTGGGTTGCAGAGCCCACCTTCAAGTCGGGGTCCGAGGCGGAAATCGCGCCCATCAACAAGCCGCACGATCTGACTGCGGAAGTCGGAACACGGCGCGACACGCTCGACTTCGAAGTGGAAGAGGCAATCACGCGTGCCCAGGCGATCCAGCCCGGGTGGGACCGGCTCGGCGGCGAAAAGCGCGCGGTCCTGCTCGAAGCTGCAGCAGACCTGTTCGAAGAGCACACGGACGATTTCCTAAGCCTATGCCAGCGTGAAGCCGGCAAGACACTGATGGATGCCGTTCTGGAACTGCGCGAAGCAGTCGACTTCCTGCGGTTTTATGCCAATGAAGCGCGGCGTCAGTTCACCCGCCCCATCATTCTTCCCGGACCCACTGGCGAAGAAAACCGGTTGAGCCTGCATGGTCGCGGCGTTTTTTCCTGCATCAGTCCATGGAACTTCCCGCTCGCCATCTTCATCGGCACACCTGCGGCTGCGCTGGCAGCAGGCAATACGGTCGTCGCCAAGCCTGCCGAACAGACCCCTTTGATTGCCGCACTGGCCGTGCGCCTTTGTCACGAGGCCGGCATCCCTGAGGAAGCATTCCAACTGCTCCCCGGAGCGGGCGAGGTCGGCGAGATGATAACTTCGGATCCACGCATAGCAGGCGTTGCCTTTACCGGCTCGACCCAGACGGCACAGGCCATCAATCGCAGCCTCGCTTCGCGTGATGGGCCCATCGCGACCTTGATTGCTGAAACCGGCGGTCAGAATGCCATGATCGTCGATTCCACGGCCTTGCCCGAACAGGTCACGCGCGATGTCGTCGCGTCGGCCTTCCAAAGCGCTGGACAGCGCTGTTCGGCACTGCGCGTTCTGTACATTCAAGACGATGTGTACGACGAAATGCTGCGCATGATCCGCGGCGGTTTCGAAGCTCTGACGATCGGCAACCCGGAACATCTGGCGACCGATGTCGGCCCGGTGATCGATCCGGATGCGAAGTCTTCGCTCGAACGTCATATCGCCCGGCGCAAGAAGGGTGGCCGTCCGGTGTGGCGTCGCCGCCTGCATCGCGGTGCCAACGCCGGCTGCTTCGTTGCCCCCACGATCATCGAGATGGATTCGATCCTCGACCTCAAGCGAGAAAATTTCGGTCCGATTCTCCACGTCGTTCGATACCGTGCGGCCGATCTCGAGCGGGTGATCGAAGACATCAATTCCACCGGTTTCGGCCTAACTATGGGTCTTCATAGCCGTAACGACGACACGCGTGCCTTCGTCGAAGCGCGGGTCAAGGTCGGCAATTTCTATGTGAACCGCAACCAGATCGGCGCGGTCGTCGAAAGTCAGCCTTTCGGCGGCGAAGGACTGTCCGGCACGGGTCCGAAAGCCGGTGGTCCGCATTATGTCCAACGCTTCGCGACGGAACGCGTCGTGTGCGTCGACACGACGGCGGCGGGCGGAAACGCCACCCTCCTTGCCAGCTAAAGGCGGATAAATAGCCCCGGCCGCTTGCCCAATGGCGGCGGCTGGGGAATCGTCCCATTATGGCGATTCTTTCCGATAAGTGGATCCGCGACAAAGCGCAGAACGAAGGCATGATCGAGCCTTTCGTCGAAGCGCAGCGTCGCGAAGGCGTGATCAGTTACGGTCTCTCGAGCTACGGCTACGATGCGCGCGTTGCTCCCGAATTCAAGATTTTCACCAATGTCGATTCTGCGGTGGTCGATCCCAAGGATTTCGCGAGCAATAGCTTCGTCGATCGCGAAACCGACATCTGCGTGATCCCGCCCAACAGTTTCGCTCTCGCCCGGACGGTCGAATATTTCCGCGTGCCGGAGGATGTTCTCGTCATCTGTCTCGGCAAGAGCACATATGCCCGGTGCGGGATCATCGTGAACGTGACACCGCTGGAACCGGGCTGGGAAGGCCACGTGACGTTGGAGTTCTCGAACACCACGCCCCTGCCAGCAAAAATCTACGCGAACGAAGGGGCGTGCCAGTTCCTGTTCCTGAAAGGGAATGAACGCTGCGAAACGAGCTATAAGGATCGTGCTGGTAAATACATGGGCCAGCGCGGGGTGACGCTGCCTCGGCTTTAGGCAAAGCGGCCCTGACGCTGCGTCTTTGACTCTCCCTTCGGGCACGCGCAATCATGCCGGACGAGGAGAGAAGTGTTATGGCAGATCGTGAATTCGACATCATCGTCTATGGGGCCACGGGCTATACGGGACGCCTGGTGGCAGAGCATTTCTTGCGCGAATACGGCTCGACCGTCGATGGCCCCAAATGGGCGATGGCCGGCCGCAGCTTGAGCAAGCTGGAGGCTGTCCGCGACGAGATCGGGGCACCCGAAACCATCCCGCTGGTCGTTGCCGACGCCGATGACAGAACCAGTCTCGAAGCGATGTGTAAAAGGGCCAAGGTCATCCTGACGACCGTTGGCCCTTATCAATTGTATGGCGACGGACTGGTGGCAGCCTGTGTGGCAACGGGCACGGATTACGCTGATCTCTGCGGCGAACCGGCCTGGATGCGGGAGCAGATCGACCTTCATCATGCAGCGGCCGGGAAATCCGGTTCGAGGATTACCTTCTCGTCCGGCTTCGATTCCATCCCCTTCGACCTGGGGGTACTCATGCTGCAAAGGGAAGGTATCGCCCGCCATGGCTCGCCTGCGCCGCGCGTTCGCGGACGCGTACGCAGCATGCAAGGCACCTTTTCCGGCGGAACCGCAGCCAGCCTGACTGCGACAATGAAGGCCGCTGCAAGAAACCCGGGTATCATCAAGGTACTTAACAATCCCTTCGGCCTGACCCCGGGCTTCGATGGTCCTGACCAGCCCGGCGGAATGATCCCTCATTACGAAGACGATCTGGGCAAATGGGCCGCTCCCTTCATCATGGCGACGATCAATACCAAAAACGTCCACCGCACCAACTTCCTACTCGGCCACCCGTATGGCAAAGATTTTCGTTACGACGAAATGATGCTCACAAGTCCTGGCGAAGCGGGCAAGGCCGCTGCCAATGCTGTGGTAGACATGCTGAAGAACCCGTTCGGCGCCAAGCCACCCAAACCCGGCGAAGGTCCGAGCAAGGAAGAACGCGAGAACGGTCATTACGACGTAGTGTTCATCGGCGAATGGCCGGATGGCCAGCGCCTGCACTATGGCGTGAAAGGCCGATACGATCCCGGCTATGGTTCAACCAGCCGAATGCTCGCCGAAACCGGGATCGCACTGCTTACGAGCGAGGCCGAAGGGGGTGTAGGCACGCCGGGGGCATTCCTGGGCGAAGCACTGGTCGAACGCCTGCGGGAGCATGCTGCACTGACCTTTGCCGTAGAAGAGTAGGGAACTACATACCCTCAGGTGCTTTCAAACCTTATCCAAGGGGAGAAGCATCAATGGCTACCATCGCGGCGCTTATCGGGCGCATACTGCTCGGCGCACTGTTCGTTTTCGCCGGGCTCGGCAAGGTTATGGATCCGGCAGGCACGGCAGCCTACATGGAAGCGGAATCGCCCTTCCCCGGAAGCTTGGCCCTCGCCGTCGGCGTATTCGAGATCGGTGCCGGCCTGGTTCTGGCAAGCGGCTTCATGACCCGTATCGCCAGCGTCGCATTGATTGTTTTCACGGCACTGGCCACTTTGTTCTTCCACGAACGGGTAACCGATCAGGCGCAGGCGGCAATGGCCCTTAAGAACCTAGCCGTGATCGGCGGGTTGCTCATGGTTTTTGCTTATGGCCAGGTTCGTGGCCAGGTCGGCGTATGGCGAGAACGGGACCGCGCTCATGATGCCGAAATCAAAGCGGCGCGAGCAGAAGGAAAGGCCGAGGCTACGGCCACCGTAGCCCACGATGATAGTCCCACACGTCCAGCCTGATCCAGATTGAAGTGCGCGAACGTAACGTCGGCGGCTCACCACCGCCGACACAGCACTGCGCCTGACGCGCACGCGCATGAGATACGTCTCGAATATCCGGAGAAACTGGAGCGGGCGAGGCGATTCGAACGCCCGACCCCAACCTTGGCAAGGTTGTGCTCTACCCCTGAGCTACGCCCGCTCACTGGCGCTACCGAAACCGTATGGCCCGGTGGGGAGGCGGCCAACTAGCAGCGGTCCACGAGTCCCGCAAGCCGAAATTTGCAGATTTTTTGCGCAGCTTGCAGGGTGGCATCTCCTTCTTCACATTTGCTCTGCAATGCCCACATGGGGCGGATAGGTTTTCAGTTGAAAGGTGGACTTACGTGGCGAGCATGGGCCTGAGCATGGATGAGCAGAAGGCGGTCGAACGCTTCAAGACCGAAGTCGTCGAACCGTCGATGACCAAGCTCGTGATCCTCGATTTCCACGCTGAATGGTGTGGGCCATGCAAGGCCTTGGCTCCGATGCTCGAAAAGATTGCCGGTGAGTATGCCGATAAGGGCGTGGTGCTGAAGAAAATCGATGTCGATGAAGAAAAGTTCATCGCCGCCCAGTTCCAGGTGCAGTCCATACCGACCGTGTACGCGCTGTTTCAGGGGCAGCCGGTCGCCGACCTCACCAACGCACGTAGCGAAACGCAGATGAAGCAGACGCTGGATCAGATCCTGTCGCAATTGCCGATAGAAGCGGGTGCCGCGCAGGACGCCAAGCCGGAGCAGGACGTTTCCCAATTCGTCACGATGGCCGAACAGATCCTGGCCGATGGAGATGCCGAGCGGGCAGCCGGTATTTTCGACCAGGTTCTGCAGATGGCGCCCGACAATGCGGCAGCCCATGCGGGCCTCGTTCGTTCGCTGGTCCAGGCAGGACATGTGGAACAGGCTCAGGCGGCGTTATCGGCGGCCGAGACCAATCCTGCGATCGCTACCGACCCGCAGATCGAGCAGGCCAGGAGCGCGCTGGAACTGGCGGGCAACAGAGTTGATGAAGGTGAACTTACAGCCCTGAAGGAAGCCGCGGCAGGCGGGGACATGCAGGCCCGCTTTGATTACGCAGAGGCAGCCTTTGCAGCAGGCCATCGCGATGCGGCGGCTGATGAGCTGCTTGCCATGTTCGAAGCCGACCGGGAATGGAGCGATGGCGCTTCCAGAACAAAGCTGCTGCAGATTTTCGAAGCGGTCGGGCTGGAGGATCCCTGGGTAGTCGCCACCCGGCGCCGCCTCTCCAAGATCCTTTTTGGATAGGGGGTCGATCATCCGCATCCCCATTTTTCCGCTGCCAGGCGCTATCCTGTTTCCCGGCCTGCAATTGCCGCTTCACATCTTCGAGCCGCGCTATCGCGATCTTGTCGGGAGTGCGCTTGCTAAAGATCGCCTGATCGGGATGATCCAGCCACAGCAGTCGAAAGATGGCGCCCCGCTTTACGATATCGGCTGTCTGGGGCGGATCGGCGATGTCGAAGCGCTGGAGGACGGTCGTTATAACATCGTTCTCGACGGTGAGACGCGGTTTCGCCTTGTGCGCGAACTGGATGTTCGGACCAGTTTCCGGCAAATCGAGGCGGAAATAATCGACGATGCCGAGGACGAGGTCCTGTCCAGCGTCGAACGGGCCGGTTTCGAATTCGAGGCTCGGCGTTTTGCGGACATGCAGGGTTATTCGGTGGACTGGGATTCGGTCGAGCGGCTCGACGACGAAACACTGATCAACGGCGTGGCCCAGATCGCACCGTTCGACGCGGCCAGCAAGCAGGCGCTTCTCGAAGCTCCCAACCTCGCCCAGCGCTGCGAGTTGATGATCCAGCTCATGCAGTTCTTCGCCCTGCGCGATGACGGAGACGAAATCGTCACCTTGCAATAGGGCTTCAGATACTGAAGCTGTTGCGCAAGCCGTCAATGACATATTGCGCCGCCAGGGCCGATAGCAGCACGCCCAGCACGCGGGTAATCGCCGCCTCCACCTTGTCACCGAACAATCGCATAATCGGTCCGGCGGCCATCAGCGCGATCATGGTAATGGCCAGAACTGCGGCAAGCGCAGCCAGCACGACCAGATCCTGCTGCAACCCGCGCGCTTCGTTCATCAACAGCATGATGGCGGCAATGGCGCCCGGTCCGGCCAGCATGGGTATCGCCATGGGAAAGACCGAAACGTCTTCTACTTCGGGCGTCGCGGCAACCTTCTGAGCCCGATCCTCGCGCCGCTGCGTGCGCTTTTCAAAGACCATCTCGAAGGCGATCCAGAACAGCATCAGTCCGCCCGCGATACGAAAGCTGTCGAGTTCGATATGGAGAGCCCCGAGAAGATCTTCGCCGAACAGCGCAAAGACCAGCAGAATCACCAAGGCGATGCCGCTGGCGCGAATGGCCATATTCCGGCGCTCGGCAGCGGTCGCGCCCTTGGTCAATCCGGCATAGATCGGGGCGCAGCCCGGAGGATCGATCACGACGAAGAGCGTGATGAAGGCAGAGAAGAACAATGCTGTCATGTCATTCGTCCCGCGGCGCGCTGACGCTACCGGCCATGGCATCGATCATCGAACCGTCCTTGTACAGCATCAGCTTCCAGTGGCGTGACAGATCGGGCGATACGACGAAGGTAAGAAACAGGCTGCTGTCGCCACTTACCTGATCGAAATAGGTGCCGCCCCCTGCCGGGCGTGACTGCTCGGCCTGATTGCGCAGTTCCGCCGCCATGCCCCTGTCGGGACATTCGGCAATATCAGTCCGCACGAATTCAGGCGCTTCCAGCGGCGTTTCGAGCGTATCGCCTTGATCCAGTTTCCAGCGATATTCACCATCGGCACGGCGTTGCCAGACCGTCGTGAAATAGCCGTTGGTACCATCGGCGCGTTGCCACGCACCGCGTGTCACTGCCAGTGATCCATCGCAACTCGACCATACGTGGTGAGGCTGCCACTTCACCGCCTGTGCGGGGTTATCACGCCCCTTCAGCCAGTCACGCGCAATAACGGGTTCCGGCACGAACATGACGGCTTCGTCATGTGCAAAATCGCGAAACGCGGTCCACTGCCCCTTGTCCTGCGCCGCTCTTGCAAAGGCGAGTTCGGCGGCGACAACTCTTGAGGGATTGGCGACCGGCTTCAACAACCGCGAATAGTAATCTCCGGAACCGCCGGCGCAGCCGGCAACACCCAGAGCAAGCAGGACCGCGGCAATTCTCACAATGCGCCTTCCGGGAGGTCCAGCACTTCATTGCGATGAGCTGCAACCAGCGTGTTACGCAGCAGCACCGCAATGGTCATCGGCCCCACTCCTCCCGGGACGGGGGTAATTGCGGATGCGACATTCTCTGCCGCCGCATAATCGACATCGCCCACCAGCCGGCCTTTGTCAGATCCGGGCTCTGGCGGAAGTCGATTGATGCCGACATCGATAATTGTCGCCCCGTCCTTGAGCCAGTCGCCCTTGACCATCTCGGGTCTACCGACGGCGGCGACTACGATGTCCGCGCGGCGAACCACGCCAGGCAGATCCTTGGTCCGGCTATGGGCGATGGTCACAGTAGCATTCGCATCGAGCAGCAATTGCGCCATGGGCTTGCCGACGATGTTCGAGCGTCCAATCACCACTGCCTCGAGGCCGGACAGGTCGCCCAGGCGATCGGCAAGCAGCATCATGCAGCCCAGTGGTGTGCAGGGCACGAACCCGGTCTGGCCAACCGCCAGCCGGCCGGCATTGATGACATGAAACCCGTCGACGTCCTTGTCCGGGCTGATAGCGGCAATGACTGCCTGTTCATCGAGGTGGCCGGGCAAGGGCAGCTGGACGAGTATCCCGTCGACCGCTGCGTCGTTATTCAGCCGCTCGACCAGTGCGAGCAGGTCGGCGTCGGATGTGTCCGCGGGCAGACGATGTTCGAAGCTTTCCATGTTGGCCGCAACGGTCGCCTTGTGCTTGCTGCGCACATAGACCTGGCTTGCCGGGTCTTCCCCCACCAGCACCACGGCGAGCCCCGCCTTGCGGCCCGCCTGCTCTTCGAACTTAACAGCCTGGACGCCGACACGTTCGCGCAATTGCGCGGCGAAGGCTTTCCCGTCGATAACCTCTGCAGTCATCAGCCGTGGATCACATTTCCGAGAACGATCAGGACGACGTTCAGCAGGATGATCAGGACGAGCGGCGAGAAGTCGATCGCGCCGGTATTGGGAAGAATGTTCCGGATCGGCCGCAAGACCGGTTCGAGGAACCGGTTGATCGCCATGTAGAAGCTGGCGAGGAAATCGTTCGATCGGTTCACCACGTTGAAGGCGAACAGGAGCCCGATGATGAACTGGATGATGATCAGCATCACCAGGATGTTGGTGAGCATCGCGATGATCTGGTAAACGGTGCTGAGTGCCTGCATTTCGTCGAGCGTTCCCGTGGAATTGTGCCGTGTTGCGCGTCCTACAAGAGCAATACGGAGCGCGCCACCCCCGACGAGCGGGTTACCGACCTTTCGCGACCAGCGTACCGGCGCCGCGGGCGGTGAAGAATTCGAGCAGCATGGCGTGCGGCACGCGGCCATCGAGCACGACTGCCGCTTCGCAGCCGGATTCGACGGCCTGGACGCAGGTTTCCAGCTTCGGGATCATACCGCCCGATATGGTCCCGTCGGCGCGCAGATCTGCGATGTCGGCGGGGGTAAGATCGGTGAGCAGATTGCCCTGCTTGTCGAGAACCCCGGAAACATCGGTCAGCAAGAGCAGCCTTGCCGCGCCGAGGGCAGCAGCCAGTGCGCCTGCCATGGTATCGGCATTGATGTTGTAGGTATGCCCATCTTCGCCGACACCGATCGGCGCGACGACGGGAATCATGCCCGCCCCGTTTGCGGTTTCGATGATCGTGGTATCGACCCGCGACGGTTCGCCGACGAAGCCGAGGTCGAGCACTTTTTCGATATTGCTGTCAGGATCGCGGTGTGTCCGTTGCAGCTTGGTGGCAGTGACGAGGCCGCCATCCTTGCCCGAAATGCCGATCGCCTTGCCGCCGGCGCGGGCGATGGAGCCCACGATCGCCTTGTTGATCGCGCCGGAGAGAACCATTTCGGCAACGTCAGCGGTCTGCTTGTCGGTGACGCGCAGGCCATCCACGAAGCGGGTTTCCACGCCCAGCTTTTCCAGCATGGCACCGATCTGTGGTCCGCCTCCGTGGACGACAACGGGATTGATACCCACTGCCTTGAGCAGCACCACGTCTTCGGCGAATTCGCGCGCGGCGCGTTCGTCGCCCATGGCATTGCCGCCATATTTCACGACGAAGCTGCGGCCCGCATAGCGCTGGAAATAGGGCAGCGCCTCGATCAGCGTTTCGGCCTTGGCGTGGATGTCGGGTGTGTGGGTCATCGCGTGGCGATTAGCGGCGCGAGGCGGCGGAGGCAAAGGAATAGCGGCCCCAAAAACGGGGGCGAAAGGGGAACGCGGGCTAAACCGCAGATGAACCGGCTCGCCCTGCCAAGATTCCGCCACATTTCGGCGCAACCGCGGGAGCCGGGGTCCGCGGCAACCGTAATTGAGGTTCCTATCCTAATCCACGGGACCAGATTTATGACCAAGCTTACAGTTCTTGCAGCCGCCCTTCTCGCCACGACCGGTGCCACCGCCGCCAGCGCCCAGATCGTTTCGCCCGCAACGGGCGATGTCGATGCGACCACCAGCGCGACCGTCCAGACGACGCCGCCGGTCCAGACCACCGAAGAAGCCATCGACAGCATGGACAGCACGGTCGATTCGACCACGGACACCATGGACCATACGATGGACCACACCATGGACACGACCACCGATACCGTCGACACGACCACCGACACGGTCGATGACACTCTCGACACCGAAGCCGATGTCGATGCGGACGCCAGCGTCGAAGCCGATACGCCGGTGACCGACACCGAAGCCGATGTTGCGGCCGATGCCGAGGTGGACGAACCGGAAGCCTAAGCTTCGCAACCCTTCAGGCCGCATCGGACAAACCCCTCCTAGTTCCGAGAGCCGGCCGCACGGGGGCGGTGGGATTATCCCGCCGCCCCTTTTGGATGCGCGCCATCCGCGGCTAGGGCCGCGGCCATGCAGATCCCCTTGCCCGCGATAGCCGCGCTCGCCATTCCTTCCCTGCTCGCCGCCTGTGCGAGCGTGCCCGATGCGCCCGCCGGCCCGCAAGAGGCCTATTGGAATGCCCTGTCGAGCCATTGCGGCAAGGCCTATGCGGGCAGCCTCGCCACGCAGGATGCGCGCGATGCCGACTGGGCGGGCAAGCCCATGATCGCGCATTGGGCCGACTGCAGCGACGAGAGGATCGCCATCGCCTTCCACGTGGCGGACGAGGATGCCCACGGCGGATGGAACCGCAGCCGCACCTGGATCCTCACCCGCGCGGGCTCTGGCGCGGACACGCGCTTCACCCTCAAGCACGATCACCGCCATGCCGACGGCGAGGCAGACGCGGTGACGTTCTATGGCGGCGCAACCGGCGAGGCGGGCAGCGCGCGGGCGCAGGACTTCCCCGTGGACGCGGAAAGCATCGCGCTGTTCACCCGCGAGGGGCTGGACGTATCGCTGACCAATGTCTGGCGCGTCGAGGTGGACCCGGCGAGCGCGAGCGATGCGGCTTTCGCCTATCAGCTCACCCGCACCAACGACCCGACACGCCTGTTCCGCGTCGAATTCGACGCCAGCGATCCGGTGAGCCCGCCCCCGCCTGCCTGGGGCTGGTAGAGAGCCGGGCAAGGCGGCGGCGGGCCGCGCGAGTGTGGCCTTTCGTGGACCGCCTATTCGGGTTTTAGAAAGTGTGACTTTCCTCACTTCCAATCGATGTGGGCACAGGCGCGGTCGAGCCGGGCGAGATGCTGGAGATGGGCCGAATGGTCCGGTTTCCGGCGGATTCCGACGAATTTGCCTGCGTCCATGACCACCTGCAGGCGGCCCGACTGAAAACGCGTTCCCGCATCGAGCCCTGTGGACTTGGCAGACGAGAGATTCACGGGCTCGTGCGGCTTGCCCAGCGCCGCATCCCACGCCGCGGCAAAGCCCGCCGCACCGGGCCGCTTGCGCAGGCGATAGGCGCTTTCGCGGCCCATGCAGATACGGCGACAGGCGGCAAGGACGGAGCGGGTTTCGGCAAGGACGCCGATGAACTGCGCCTGGCGTTCATGCGTCCAGCCATCGCTGCGGGGGCTGAGCGGCACCGGATGAAAGGCGGGAATGCGCCGCCGCCGGGGCGGAAGGGCGCGGGGCTGCTTGGGAGGATATGTTTTCATCCCGGATGATGGAGCAGATTTCGCGCGTGTAGGAAAATGGATGTGTGGGAGGCTGCGGTTGTTGCGGCTGCGCGCCCCCACCCAAACGACAGCGGCCGCCCCGTGAGGAGCGGCCGCTGCATTGCGCCGGGTGGCGCGTATAAGGCGAGCCTTAGCGGTTCTGGCTCGACTTGTTGTCGGACTTGCCGCCGCCGCCCTGCTGCTTGGAACCGCTGTCGCGCTGTTCCTGCTGGGGGTTGCGGTCGTTGCTTGCCTTGTCGCCCTGCTGGGGCTGTGCGGGCTTTTTGTCCTTCTGGTCCATCTGCTTGGTCCTTGGGTTATATGCGGCGCGGAAAAGCCGTGCTGCACCGGAACAAGCGTATCGGTGCGATCGGGTTTCCGCGCTTGCGACAATAGGGGGCCGGATTGCGCCAAGTGGCGGTTCCGTAGGGGAAATACCCGTAAATATCCCTAGCGAGCTTGCGCGCTGGCCCCTCCGGCGAAGGGCGCTATGAAGGAGCGGATGGGCAGGATCCTTCGCTTCAATCCGAAACGGCGCAACCCCCAGCGCGGGCGTAGGGTCCGCCCGGTGCGGTTTGCGAAGGAGCGAACAAGCTGGCGCGCGGCGTGGGTTTCCCTGCGTCCGGCGATCCTGCTGATCGTGCTGGCGAGCATGGCCTATATCTTTGCCCTACCCGGCGTGATGACCGCGCCCGCCTTCCTGTCGAGCGAGCCGCAGGTGATCGAGGGGCGCTTCACCCGCTGCGGACCGGGCCGCGGATATTATTGCGTGGTGGATGGCGACACGTTCAAGCTGGGCGATACCAGCGTGCGCGTGGTGGGCGTGGACACGGCGGAGCGGGATGCGGAATGCCCGGCAGAGGCGGTGCAGGCCGAAGCATCGACCAGTGCGCTGCAAGGCTGGCTCAACCGCGGACCTTTTCGCATGACCGCCCGGCTGGACGAACCCACCGACCGCTATGGCCGCGCCCTACGCAGCGTAGTGCGCCTAGGCCCTGACGGCAGCGAGGACCGGCTGGCGGACTATATGCAACGCGAGGGCGGTGCGCGTGGCTATTGGGGCGGGTTCAGGGATGGGTGGTGTTGAGGGGAAAATGTAAACTGGCTGGAGCGCTGCTGCCTGAAAACCGGCCGCTACGACGGCGCCGAGCGGCGGGACTACTTGCGCTGAGGCTCGTCCAGCGCCCAAGGGCTCCTGGCGTGGTGCGGCTCTGCGACGGGTGGAGCTGAAGCGGCTAGCCCTAGGCCGAGCGGCTGTTCCCCCTCGTCCGGCACGGAGCAATAGGCGGTCAGCAGGATCGTTACGGCAAACCACACTGCCCGCCAGCGGCTGGCAAACACGGTATTGAGTCGCGGCCCGAACATAATCAGCATTGTGGGCGCGAAGGGTTAAGGTCGGGTGTGCTGTTGAACAAAAGTCAGACGGGGGGACTAGTCGGTAGGGTCGGAGATTTCGTCGGTCTTTGAGAACGTCACCCCATCACAATTCACCGACTGTTTGTCCGCTGCCAAATCGCAAAGCAGCAGCGCCGCATCCTCCATTTCATCGGCTTTGTCGCCGTTTTCCGATTCGCCATCCGTGAGTAAAGACGCGACTGCTGCAGCTGCGGCTTCGGGAGCTGCGCCCGCGGGCACTTCGGATTCGCCGTCGATGGCTTTGTGCATGATCTCGTTCCATGCTTCGTTCGGATCGGAAAGCTGGCGTTCGATATCCTGCGCCATCAAGGTTGCAACCAAATCGCCTGATTGCGCCAGCAGTCGATCCCGCTCCGCTTCAAGCATTGCTTTCCGGCGCTCCGCATCCTCAAGGGGAATGGTTGCATAGAAACGCGCAAGCTTCATCCACGGCGCATTCTCTTCGAGCACGTCTTCCGCCCAGCGAGAAAAGGCACCGCCAGCCGGAAGCCATTTTCCGTCATGTCTATCCAGGAAGAAGAGAGCGGTCGTGCCTTCAGGAAACATGTAGCGAATGCAGCCGCCGATATAGCTGAGCGGGTGCGCCCCCTCCAATTGGTAGGGATTGCTGAGCAGGCCGAGCCCGCGCTCGTCTGTAGTGGGAATTAACCCAACACCGGCAATTTCGACAGTGCCCGAAGGCATGCTGCCTTTTAGTGTCTCTATCGGTTCGACAAGCAGCGTGCTGTCTCTAGCTCGGTCGCCCTCCACCTCTCCGATGACGCGACCACGCAGGATCAGTTCGGACTGGCCCGCCAATTTTAGATTGGTCGGGACGCGATAATCATCTGCGAGCGTACAAGCCTGGACAGCAGCCGGCGCGACAACAATGGTTGCGAAAAAGGTCGCAACGGCAATGCGATAGCATCTCATTAGCGCAAGTTAGCGGGACGTAGAGGGATGTAAAGGGTCCCCCGATCCGCGCCCACTGAATTGAGATGCGGCCTATTTATTCCGCCGCCTGCACCCCGGCATCTTCGCCGAACAGGCCCGGGCCGTCGTCGGCTTCGGCTTCCTGTTCGTTCGCAGCCTTGGCTTTTTTGCGCTTGTCGAAGCTGGACCACACCGTGTTCCAGTCGCCCTTGGTCGCACCCTTCGAATATTCCGTTGCGCGGGTTTCGAAGAAGTTGGCGTGCTCCACGCCGTTCAGCAGCGGGGCGAGCCAGGGCAGCGGGTGATCTTCGATCATGTAGATCGGCTGGAGGTTGAGCTGGCTGAGGCGCCAGTCCGCGATGTAGCGGATGTAGCGCTTGATTTCCTTCGCCGTCATGCCGGGCACGGGGCCGTCTTCGAAAGCGAGATCGATGAAGTTGTCTTCCAGGCGCACCGTTTTCTGACACATGTCCATGATGTCTTCCTTGACCGCCTTGGTCAGGCAGTCCCGCTCGCGCACGAATTCGTGGAACAGGCGGGTGATGCCTTCGCAGTGCAGGCTTTCATCGCGGACCGACCAGCTGACGATCTGGCCCATGCCCTTCATCTTGTTGAAGCGCGGGAAGTTCATCAGCATGGCGAAGCTAGCGAAGAGCTGCAGCCCTTCGGTGAAGCCGCCGAACATGGCGAGCGTGCGGGCGATATCTTCATCCGTATCGACGCCGAATTCCTGAAGGTAGTCGTGCTTGTCCTTCATTTCCTCGTATTCGAGGAACATGCCATATTCGCTTTCAGGCATGCCGATGGTGTCGAGCAGGTGCGAATAGGCGGCGATGTGGACCGTTTCCATGTTGGAAAAGGCGGTCAGCATCATCTTGATTTCGGTGGGCTTGAACACGCGGCCGTATTTGTCGTGATAGCAATCCTGCACTTCGACATCGGCCTGCGTGAAGAAGCGGAAGATCTGCGTGAGCAGGTTGCGTTCGTGATCGGAAAGCTTCTGCGCCCAGTCGCGGCAATCCTCGCCCAGGGGCACTTCTTCGGGCAGCCAGTGCACCTGCTGCTGGCGTTTCCAGAACTCGTAGGCCCAGGGGTACTCGAAGGGCTTGTAGGTCTTGCGGGCTTCGAGCAACGACATCTTGTGGGTCTCCGTATTCGCGTGAACGACTCATATAGTGAATCAGAGAGCGGATTCGAAGGCAAGCCTTGTCGATTCGGCGGGGATAAGCCCGGTACGAAATCTCTTGCAGGTGTGACGAATCGCAGGAACCTGCGGGCTTGAGGCCGGTTAGATAATCAGACGGTCCTGTCTCCGGAGCCACCGGTCGGCAGGACAATCACGGGGATAGCGACATCGTTCGGTTTTCCCCTTTTGCGGGCGATGTCCGCAGCCCCCGGCGCCCTGCCCTTCCTGCGAGGGGTGGGGCGCCAATTTTTTGGGGGTGGTTCAGGGACCGCGGACGGCGCGGTGCGGGCTCAGCCGTTGGGATCGGCCACTTCGACACCCAGCGGGGTCTGCTGGTGCTGGATGACCACCCATTCTTCATGATCGAGGCGCAGCAGCGTGCTGGTGCACAGCGCATCGTAGGTGCGTTCGCCGCCTTTCGCCCTGGAGCGGTAGGCAATCACGATCAGCCCTTCCTGATGGCGTTCCACCCGGGTGTCGGCAAATTCGACCTCGTCCCAGCGCGGAGTGTTCTTCACCGCTTCCACCGCGGCGCGGCGATCGTAGAGGAAAGGCGCAGCCGGAAGCGACATCACCACATCTTCTGCCACCTGCGTTTCATAAGCGTCGGCCCCGCCGGTCCACAGCGTGCGTTCGAATTCCCATAGCCGGTCGTCGTTCATCGAAATGTCTCCTTGATGCTTCCCCTTCCCAATGCATCGCGGCGCCGATCGTTCAGAAACAGGCGGTCTGGAGGGGCGATCCAACAGGGCGTGCCTCACGCCGGACGGACCGTGGACCTTTTATGCGCTGCCACCCGTTGGTTTAGTGTAAGTCACACAAAATAAAAGGGTTTTCAATGTTTGAGAAGCTACGCATCAAGGAACACATGGAAGTCGCCGATTGCAAGGGCATCCATGTCGGCACAGTCGATGAAGTCGAAGGCGATGCCATCAAGCTGACCAAATCGGACAGCAGCGATGACATCCACCACTTCCTGTCGATGGACGATGTCGAAAAGATCGACGACAACCGCATCTACCTGAAGGAAAGCGCACGCATTCCCGCAGGTCTGGGGACAAAGGCCGCAGAACGCGCCTGATCCCGCGACATAGCGATCCCGTCAGCGGATCGGCTGAAGCCCCGCCCGGTTTTTGCCGGAGCGGGGCTTTCTTGTGGGACGGGTCCAAAATCGAGCCAAATCATTGCGCGCAGGCGGTATTCGGGTAAGTACGTAATCAACAATGAACCGGGCGCACGATTTCAACCTTGGCAAGGCAGCGCATGCCGCGCTTGCCGGCGACAACCCACCGTCTGCGTGGGACGATCGCCTGCGCGCTGCGTTGACAGACGCGCTGGCCGACACGCATTACCGCGAAGGGCGGTTCCTGCTGGTGGTGATCATGGTGGTGGCCGTGCTGTCGCTGGCGACGGACCTGCTGGTGGCGCCGCAGAACCTGGGACAGGTGGCGGCCGTGCGGCTCGGCCTGGTCCTTCCCTTGAGCGGGATCGCCCTGCTGCTGCCGCGGCGGCTGGTGGGGCTGCAAAAGGTGATGATCGCGCTGGCGCTGATCGCATTCGGGCTGAGCATGGCGTTCGCCAGCCTGTTCGTCCCCTCGCCCGGCGATGCGCTGCTGGCGCTGGGTGTGGTGACCCTGCTCGCGCTGGCGCTGCCGGTGCTGCCGTTCCGCGGGCCGGCGCTGGTCGCCTTCATCCTGCTTTACGTGCTGGCGGTCGGCGGTTTTCTCTACATGAGCCAGCACGATATCGTGAAGACCAGCGCCTTCGCGGCGATCACCATCGTCACCGCCGCAACCGCGACGATCATTGCGCACCGCGTCCACTGGCTCGAGCGGCGCAATCTGCTGCTGACGCTGGAGGCGGGCAGCCGCGCGGCGACGCTGGAAGGAAGCAACGCCCGGCTGACCGAACTGTCGATGGAAGACCCACTGACCGGCCTCGCCAATCGCCGCCGGGCGGAGCAGGCCTTTGCCGAACATTACTCCATGCCCGCCACGGCGGGACAGGCGGGCCCGGCGCTGTTCATGCTCGATCTCGATCATTTCAAGGCGTTCAACGACCGGTGGGGCCATCAGGCCGGGGATGCCTGCCTGCGGGCGGTGGCAGAAGTGCTGCGCCACGCCGCCAGCCGCCACGGCGGGCTCGCCGCGCGCTTCGGCGGGGAAGAATTCATCTTCCTGCTGCGCGCCGACGACGCGGGCCGGGCCCAGGCCATTGCCGAAGAACTGCGCGTCGCGATCGAACGTATCGAGATCGAAGACCATGGCGCAACGTCGACCGCCACCTGCACTTCCAGCATCGGGATCGCGCTGCATCAGGGGCCCGAGGCGCCCAATCTGGCCCGCATGCTGTCCGCGGCGGATGCCGCCCTCTACCGCGCCAAGGCGGACGGGCGGAACCGCACGATGGTCGAAACATAGGCGTTCGCCCCAGGGTCAGACATCCGGCAGGCGCTGGTCGGCAAAGCCCCAGCCATGCAGCGATTTCGACTGCGCGCGATCGAGCAGTTTTTTCGCGTCGTCGATGGAATAGGGGTGAGCGTCCTTCATCCCCTTGAGCTCGTTCCAGGCGAGCGGGATGGCCACCGGCGCACCGGACCGGGCGCGGGCGGAATAGGGCAGGATCGCGGTCGATCCGCGCTGGTTGCGCAGCCAGTCGATGAATATCTTCCCCTTGCGCTTCGCCTTGCTCATCGTGGCGATGAAGCGATCGGGCTCCGCTAGGCTGAGCGCTTCGGCAAAGCGGCGCGCGAAATCCTTGTGCTGGTCCCAGTCGTGGCCGGTGGTCAGCGGAACCACGACATGCACGCCTTTCCCGCCCGAGAGCATGGCGAAACTGGTCAGCCCCAGATCGGCCAGCCGGTCGCGAATGTCGCGTGCGGCCTGCTTGACCTCTTCAAAACCGAGACCCTCGTCCGGATCGAGGTCGAAGATCATCCGGTCGGGCGCCTCCACATCGCCCGACCGCGCGGCCCAGCCGTGGAATTCGATGGTCCCCATTTGCACGCACTGGAGCAGCCCCTGGGGATCGTCGATGTAGAGATAGTCTTCGTGGCCGCCGTCCTTTTCTCGGATGGCGACGTGATGTACCCCATCGCCGAAACTGCCGCTATCGTGTTTCTGGAAGAAGCATTTCTTGGCGCGTCCCTGCGGACATCGCACGAGGCTGATGGGCCGATTGGCAGCGAAGGGCAGCATGATCGATGCAACTGCCGCATAGTAATCGGCCAATTGCCCCTTGGTCTGGCCGCTATCCGGAAAGACGACGCGATCGCGGCTGGAAATTTCGACCTTCGCGGCAGGCGCGGGAGAGGCTTTCGCCTGTTCGGGTTTGACGCTGCCGGCATCCTTGTCGCTGCGCAGGCCAAGAAAGCTGCCGTGCCGGACATTCCCGTCCGCAGTGAATTCGGCAAAGGCGATCTCGGCGACCAGCTTGGGCGTGACCCAGGTAACGCCGCGCGCGCTCGCCTTGTCTGTTTCGACGGGGCTGGTCTTGCGTTCGATCCGTTTCAGTTTCGCGGCCAGATCATCGAGATCGTCTGCGGAAAAGCCCGTACCGACATTTCCTTTGTAAACCAGTTCACTACCCTCGTTCTGCGCAAGTAGTAGCGAGGCGAAGGGCCGGCCCTTGGCCGAAGACTTCTTCCACCCGACCACGATGAATTCCTGCCGCCGCGTGCATTTCACCTTGACCCAGGATTTGCTGCGACGCCCGGAATAGGAGCCGTCGACGGTCTTTGAAATGATGCCTTCCTGCCCGGCATTGCACATGGTCCGGTAGAGCTTTTCACCTGCCCCCAAGACATGCTGCGCGACATGGATCGGCGGTTCCGCGGTATCGAGCAGCGCTTCGAGCCGTTCCTTGCGCTCTATGTTGGGAAGGCCGGTCAGATCCTCGCCGTCCAGAGAAAGCAGATCGAAGGCATAGAGAGCGAGACTGTCCGCTGCGGTCTGCGCTCCCTTGCCGCGCTTCAGCACTTTCTGCAGGCTGGAAAAATCGGGATTGCCCTTGGCATCATGGGCGACGATTTCGCCGTCGATAAGGCAGGCCGGCAAATCGAGTGCGGCGATAGTGTGAACCAGGGGGCCGAACTTGTCGGTCCAGTCCTTCCCGTTGCGCGTGTAAACGCGAACAGTCTTGCCCTTTGCAGCAATCAACGCGCGATAGCCGTCGAACTTGATTTCGTGCATCCAGCCATTTCCGGCCGGGACATCGTCGACGAGCGTTGCAAGCTGTGGCTTGCGGTATTTCGGTATCGGCGCCGACTTGCGCCTCTTCGGCTTGGCCTTTCGCGCATTATGCGCAGACGCCTTTTCCATCTGCGCCAGGAAGGCATCGTCCTTCTTGCCCGCCAGTGGATATTCGCCGTTCTTGTCCGCCGCAATTTCCGCCATTGCACGCCCGGTCAGAACGCTGGTCAGTTCGCGCTGGACGAGCGCGTCACCATCTTCGGCGTAATCGTCCTGCAATTTGCGCAATAACCAGTTCTCGCGCTTCTCGCCGGGCTTTTTCTTCAGCCGGATCAACAGCCATTCGCCCTTCATGCGCTCGCCGTCGAGGGTGAAGTGAAGGTGCCCCTTGTCCAAATCCCTGGCAGTCTTGCCCTCTACAGGCTGCCATTGCCCCCGGTCCCACAGCATGACGGTTCCGCCACCATATTCGCCTTTGGGGATCACGCCTTCAAACTCGGCGTAGGACATGGGATGATCTTCGGTCCTGACGGCCAGCCGTTTGATATCGGGGTCTGGCGATGGCCCCTTGGTAACTGCCCAGCTTTTCAAAACGCCATCGACTTCGAGCCGAAGATCCCAGTGAAGCCGTGTCGCGTCGTGCTTTTGAACGATGAAGAGGTTGCCCCCTTTTCCGCCTTTCCGCTGGCCGGCCGGTTCGGGCGTCGCCTTGAAATCGCGCCTGGCATTATATTCCGCCAGCGGATCCGTGCGCGCGGCCATCGATCAGGCCGACTTCTTGCGGCGCGTCGTCTTCTTGGGCTGTTCCTTCCCGACAGACTTCTTGAGGGCCGCCATCAGGTCGATCACATTGGAGCCATCGGCGGCTTCGGGCTCGTCGACATCTTCGATGACGGCCTTTTTGCTTTTCGACTTCGCCTTCTTGTCGATCAGCTTGCGGAGCGCCTCGACATAGTGATCTTCGAATTCGCCTGCATCGAAAGGCGCGCTTTTCTGTTCGATCAGCGTATTGGCGAGGTCGAGCAGTTCCTTCTTCGGCTTCGCATCGCCGATGTCATCGAAGAAGGACTGTCCCTGCCGGACTTCGTTGGCATAGCGGAGCGTTTCGAGAAGCAGACCCTTGCCGCATGGCTTGATGGCGACCAGTTTTTCGCTGCCGCGTACGGATAGCTGGCCCAGCGCCACCTTCTTCGATTTTCGCAAGGCTTCGCGCAGGACGATGAACGCTTCTTCGGCGAGTTCATCATTCGGGACGACGTAGTAAGGTTTCTCGAAATAGAGTGGGTCGATCTCGCACGCATCGACAAACTGGACGAGTTCCAGCGTACGCTTGCTTTCTATCTTGACCGCTTCGATCTCTTCATCGTCCAAGAGGACGTAATTACCCTTGGAAACTTCATAGCCCTTGATGATTTCGTCGCGATCGACCGGGCCGATGCCGGGCACGACCTTTTCATAGGAAATACGTTTGCCGCTGGGCTCGTGGATCTGATTGAAACTGATGCGCGCACCCGACTTGGTGGCGGAATAGATTTCGACCGGTATCGAAACCAGCGCCAGCCTGATCTGTCCCTGCCAATATGCGCGCGCTGCCATCGAAATCTCCTCGAACCCTGAAAGGAGCGCTTGAGCGCGCGAATAGGTTCCGAAGAAGAACGGCCCCGCAAGTGCCGAACACTCGCGGGGCCGCAGATTTGGTCAGTCCATCACCTTACTGACAGGCGAGGCATTCCTCGTAATCGGTCTGTTCGCCGCCGGCAGCCAGTTCGTACTTGGCGGCATCGGCCGTATTGTCGGCTTCCACGCCGCCAGCAAAGCCAGCGCGCTGCACGCTCTTCGACCGCAGGTAATAGAGCGATTTGATGCCCTTTTCCCATGCCTGGAAGTGCAGCATCATCAGGTCCCACTTGTCGACATCGGCCGGGATGAAAAGGTTCAGCGATTGCGCCTGATCGATATAGGGTGCGCGATCGGCCGCGAATTCGAGCAGCCAGCGCTGATCGATTTCGAAGCTGGTCTTGAACGCGGCCTTTTCCTCCGCCGTCAGGAAATCGAGGTGCTGGACGCTGCCGCCACGTTCCAGGATCGAGTTCCAGATATTGGTCGAGTTCTTGCTCTTCTTGTCGAGAATCTTTTCCAGATAGGGATTCTTGACGATGAAAGAGCCGGACAGCGTCTTGTGCGTGTAGATGTTGGCCGGGATCGGTTCGATGCAGGCGCTGGTGCCGCCGCAAATGATGGAAATCGACGCGGTCGGCGCAATCGCCATCTTGCAGCTGAAGCGTTCCATCGCGCCGGTTTCCGCCGCGTCCGGGCACGGTCCGCGTTCCTGGGCGAGCACCAGCGAGGCTTCTTCCGCCTTGGCGCTGATGTGTTTGAACATCTTGAGGTTCCAGACCTTCGCCATCGGGCTTTCGAAACCGATGCCCTTGCTCTGCAGGAAAGAGTGGAAGCCCATTACGCCCATGCCGACGCTGCGTTCGCGCATGGCGGAATATTTGGCGCGGGCCATCTCGTCCGGTGCGCGATCGATATAGTCCTGCAGGACGTTGTCGAGGAAGCGCATGACGTCTTCGATGAACTGCTTGTCACCGTTCCACTCGTCCCACTTTTCGAGGTTGAGCGAGGACAGGCAGCACACCGCAGTACGATCGTTGCCGAGATGGTCGATGCCGGTCGGCAGGGTGATTTCGGCGCACAGGTTCGACGTCGAAACCTTGAGGCCCAGTTCGCGGTGATGCTTGGGCATCATCCGGTTCACCGTGTCGGAGAAGACGATATAGGGTTCGCCCGTGGCAAGACGGGTTTCGACCAGCTTCTGGAACAGGCTGCGGGCATCCACGGTCTTGCGGACCGATCCGTCGCGCGGAGATACGAGGTCGAATTCCTCGCCATTGCGCACCGCTTCCATGAAGGCATCGGTTACGAGCACACCGTGATGCAGGTTCAGCGCCTTGCGGTTGAAGTCCCCGCTGGGTTTGCGGATTTCGAGGAATTCCTCGATCTCGGGGTGAGTGACATCGATGTAGCAAGCGGCAGAACCGCGGCGCAGGCTACCCTGGCTGATCGCGAGAGTCAGCGAATCCATTACACGGACGAAGGGAATGATGCCGCTGGTCTTGCCATTGAGGCCGACAGGTTCGCCGATACCGCGAACATTCCCCCAGTACGTGCCGATGCCGCCGCCTTTCGAGGCGAGCCAGACGTTTTCGTTCCATGTGTTGACGATACCGTCGAGGCTGTCTGACACCGAATTGAGGTAGCAGCTGATCGGCAGGCCGCGCGTGGTGCCGCCGTTCGACAGCACGGGCGTTGCAGGCATGAACCACAGGTTCGAAATGTAATTGTAGAGCCGCTGCGCATGATCGCCATCGTCGGCGAAATAGTCCGCGACACGGGCGAACAGATCCTGATATTTCTCACCCGGAAGCAGATAGCGGTCGGTCAGGGTTTCCTTGCCGAATTCGGTCAGCAGCGCATCGCGGCTTTCATCGATCTGCACGTCGAAACGGCGATCGAGAACCTTCTTGCTGTCTTCCTTGGTCGCCTGCGCAGCAACGGCCGCAACCGCGCCGGCAAGAGCTTCGCCCGCGGCTTCCTGAACCAGCTGTTCGCTACCGTTGTCGGACTTGTCCATGGCGACCGCCTTCTTCTTGGTGGTGGGCTCGTCGACAGTGTCGTGCGTATCCAGATCCAGTGCCATCGCCGTGTCGTTCCCGCTCTTGAAATCCATCGTCTGCCCCGCCGTTTGAGTGTACCGCCCGCCCATGACCGGGCTGCGCATGTTCCGCTTGTGTTCGAGTCGGCGGGACTGTCTTCCCACCTAGCAATTTTGTGCGGTTCGAGGGCAAAAACTTATCCCGCTTTTCCCCACAGCCCCGGCGTGAAAGCGGCTTCTCCCTATATGGGGAGCAAACCGCCGATAGCTAGGTCTTGTGGGTACCCCCGGTATCCCGACTACTAGATACTGAATCAGACGGGACTCGTGTGCAAGACCGTAAATGAACTTTTAAGAAGGTCGGCGGCCTGTTGGCGAAGTGCTTTATCCGGGTGCAACGCCGCGACGCGTGGATCAAGCTGGATTTGGCGAACACGCAAGCCCGAAAATGAATCCGGGAAAAAAATTTTGCGGGCAAAAATCATCGTGCCGGGTTGAGAATCATTCGAATCCCGGCGCGCAATTTTGCAACCCAACGCTGTCCCGCTCGCTGCGAGGTTCCTTAGGACCATTACCTGCACTAGCTTGTGAGGAAGTGGGTCAGCCTGTCGCAGTCCTAGCGTGGCCGGCGATGGCATCTGCCACCTCATCGACCAGTTCCAGAGGCAGGTCATGACCCCATCCGCGAATGGTCTTCAGCTTCGCGCCCGGAATGCAGGCGGCGGTGTCCCTGCCGCCTTCGCACGGCACAAGCGGATCGTCTTCGCCATGCAGCACGAGGGTGGGCACGGCGATATCCCTCAGCATAGGCCGCCGGTCCCCATCCGCCACGATGGCCGAGAGATGGCGCGTGGGCCCTTCAGGGTAGAAGCTGCGGCGAATGCTGGCGCGCGTGCGATCGCGCAGGCGGTCTTCCGCCGTCGGGTAGCCGGGCGATCCGATGGTTCGCGCGAGCATCACCCCGTGATCGACGAGCACGTCTTCGTCCGTGCTGTCGGGACGGGTCACCAGCGCCTTCATCGCCTCCGGCCTGGCGGGCGGCAGTTTGGGATTGCCGCTGGTCGAAAAAACGGATGTCAGCGAAAGGCACCTATCTGCATGGCGATGCACAAGATGCTGCGCGATCATTCCGCCCATGCTCGCGCCGACGATATGCGCCTTGTCGATTCCGAGCGCGTCCAGCAGACCGGCGCCATCGTCGGCCATGTCTGCCAGCGTATAGGGAACCTTGGGCGTGAGGCCGATCTTGGACATCAAGGTCAGCTTGATCAGACCAGGTGCCTTTACCCCATCGAATTTCTCGCTGAGGCCGATGTCGCGATTGTCATATCGGATTACCCGGAAGCCGTGACTGGCGAGTCTTTCGACCAGTTCGTCGGGCCACAGGGTAAGCTGCGCGCCGAACCCCATGATCAGCAGCATCGCTGGATCGGCCGGATTGCCGGTTTCTTCGTAGTGGATTTCGATCCCGTTCGCTGTCGCCTTTGGCACATGCCTCTCCCGTGGTTCACAGAATCGCAGGTTCAACCGAAAAGCAACGCCTTGTCCATCGGAAGTGTGCGACATAAGAACAATGAGCGCATGCCATAAGCCGCATGATACGGCGCTTGGGTCACGGTAGAATGACACCTTTATTTCGCTTATGTCGCCTTCCTACAATACAAGGCGCGAACTGTCTGGCTCTGCTATTGCGGGATCTCAATCCGCGGGGGCACCGGGATGGAAAAGCGTAGGGGCAATCGCTCCAAGACCGACGACGACGTGATGGTTTCCATCAACGGCGTTGCTGCGCACGGCAGAATGCTCAACCTCTCACGCGAAGGCTGCAAGATCACCGGAACCCGCGTCAATGCGCAGGTGGGCGAAGCCGTGACGGTTACCCTGCTCGAAGGGGTGGCGGTTGAAGGCGAAGTCATGTGGGCGGAAGGCGAAGAAATCGGGATCGGGTTTGCTCGCCCGATCGGCGAGGCCACGGTGAAATACTTCATGCTCGGCACGTTGCAGCATGCGCGGGACGAGATACCCGTCGACCAGTTCGGCCGGGGGTTTCCCCCCATGCGCCCCGACCGGGGCCTTGCCGACTAGGCGTCGCGCTACGGCACCAGTACCGTATCGCGCCCGATCGGGTTGGTTTCGGGATAATCGAGGATGAAGTGAAGCCCGCGGCTTTCGTGCCGCTTCAATGCGCTGCTCACGATAAGGTCCGCGCATTCGAGCAGATTTCTCAGTTCGATGAGATCGGTCGTCACACGGAAATGTCCGTAATAATCTTCGACCTCGTCGCGCAAGAGGCGGATGCGGTGCGCCGCACGTTCGAGCCGCTTGGTGGTGCGTACGATACCGACGTAGTTCCACATGAACCGGCGAATTTCCGTCCAGTTCTGCTTGATCACCACTTCCTCGTCGGAATCGGTCACCCGGCTTTCATCCCATGAGAGGATTTCCGGCGGGTCGTCGAGCTTGTCCCAGCATTCGAGGATGTCCTTGGCCGCCGCCTCGCCGAACACGAAACATTCGAGCAGCGAATTCGACGCAAGGCGATTGGCGCCGTGCAGCCCGCTTTCCGTGCATTCGCCAGCCGCCCACAGGCCCGGCAGATCGGTCTTGGCATCGAGCCCGATCTTAACGCCGCCGCAGGTATAATGCTGAGCCGGGACGACGGGGATCGGTCCCTTGGTCATATCAATCCCCAGCCCGAGCAGCTTTTCGTGGATGGTGGGAAAATGCTCCATCACGAATTCGGGCGGCTCGTGGCTGATGTCGAGATGGACGTAATCGAGGCCGTGACGTTTGATTTGATCGTCGTTGGCCCGCGCCACGATATCGCGCGGGGCAAGTTCCATCCGCTCAGGATCATATTTCTTCATGTACCGCTCGCCCGTGATCGGGTTCAGCAAGCGCCCGCCTTCGCCGCGCACGGCTTCGGTAATCAGGAAATTCTTGACGTCGAGATTATAGAGGCACGTCGGGTGGAACTGCATCATCTCCATGTTCGAAACGCGCGCGCCTGCCCGCCAGGCCATGGCGATACCATCGCCAGTCGCGCCCCGTGGAGCCGTACTGAACAGATAGACGCGCCCTGCGCCACCTGCCGCCAGCACCGTTGCGCGGGCAACATGTGACACGACCTCGCCGGTTTTCTCGTCGAGCGCATAGGCACCCCACACCCGACCCGAACCGGAATAGTCGACCTGATTGCGTCCTGTAATCAGGTCCACGCAGCTTTGGCCGGGCAGCAGGGTAATGTTCGGATTTTCCTCCGCCGCCTTGAGCAATGCCGCCTGCACGGCCCAACCCGTCGCGTCGTTTACGTGGACGATGCGGCGATGCGAGTGCCCGCCTTCCCGAGTAAGATGAAGATCGCCCGCTTCGCGATTGAAAGGAACACCCAGTTCGCTCAACCGGTCGATCGAGGCGGGTGCCCGCTCGATCACAAATTCCACCGTTTCGCGATTATTGAGGCCCGCGCCAGCGATCATGGTATCGCGAACGTGGTTTTCGAACGTATCGCCCGCATCGAGAACGGCGGCGATGCCCCCTTGCGCCCAAGCAGTCGAACCGCTGTCGAGCCGCCCCTTCGCCAGAACGAGCACCTTTTTCGTTTCGGCCAGGGCCAGTGCCGCAGTCAGGCCGGCAGCGCCTGAACCGATCACCAGGACGTCATGAGGAATTGCTGTCATCACAACGTCATGGCTGGCCAGAATGCGGGCGGCAAGAAAAACAGACTTCGTCGAAATACAGTGAAACTGCTCAATTCGCCGCGGATATTTCAAACTCGCAGCATGCCAGCCACGATTCGGCGCAGCACGGTTAACGCAGCGTCACGGCCGCCTTAAGGCACGAATCGATAGGGGAATATCACAAGGGACGCAGAGGGTCGTAAATGGGACTGGGACGTATTGCCTGCGCTGTCGGAAAGCACAGCGTAGATCGCACGAATGTAAAGCGCGCAGCAGGCCAGCAGGTAGGGCGCTGCCGTAATTGCAAGGCACCGATGGAAGAGATCGAGCCACATCACTGGGAACTTCAGCGGGTAAAGGATGCTGGCCTGGGGCCCCGCGCCTTTATGTAGCGGTTGTTATCACCCCGCGCCGGTCAACTGGACAAAGACGTCTTCCAGATCTGCCTCGCGCGTAGTGACATCCTCGATGGCATAGCCATGCGACTGGACCAGGGCCAGCACCTGCCCAGCGCTCGCCTTGTCGCGATCGTAAGTGATTTCCAGCCTGCGCGGTTCGATTACTTCGGCTTTTGTAAAAGCCTCTTCCATGATCGGACCGCCCAGATCCTTGTCCACCGTGATTGACACGACCTTTTCCCGCGCCATTCCCACCAGTTCTCTCGTCGGCTTTTCGGCGATCAGTTCACCATGGTTGATGATCGCGATGCGATCGCAAAGCTGCTCCGCTTCTTCGAGATAGTGCGTAGTCAGAACGACCGTCACACCTTGCCGGTTGAGATCGGTCACCAATTCCCAGAGCTGGCGGCGCAATTCGACATCGACTCCTGCAGTGGGTTCGTCGAGCACGAGGATCGGAGGCGAATGAACCATCGCCTTTGCGATCAGAAGCCTGCGCTTCATCCCGCCAGATAGCGTGCGCGCGTAGGCATCCCTCTTGTCCCAAAGATGCACCGCTTTCAGCAGTTCCTCGCTGCGCCGCTCCGATTTGGGGATGCCGTAAAAGCCGCCCTGGTTTTCCAGCACTTCGAAAGGCGTAAAAAAGGGATCGAAGACGATCTCCTGCGGAACGATCCCGATGGATCGCTTCGCATTGCGTGGGTTATCGCCGATATCGAAGCCCCAGATTTCGGCGCTGCCGCGGGTTTTCCTGACCAAACCTGCGAGAATATTGATAAGGGTGGATTTGCCTGCGCCATTAGGACCCAGCAATCCGAAAATGCCGCCTTGCGGGACATCGAAGCTTACCCCCTTCAGCGCAAGTTTGGGCTTTTCGCCCGGGCCGGCAGGTGCATATTCCTTGACGAGGTCGTCGATGCGTATCGCTGGGGGAGTAGTCATGCAGCCGACCTAGGTGCAGCGCGCCAATGCGACAAGCGGCGAATGCTTGCGTAGGCGCGATGCACATATTATCGGCATTGTTCATGAGCCTGCCTCCTCCCGAATTGTCCAAGGTCACCACGCGGCGCGTGTGGTGCGATGGCGCAACCGACATCCGTACCGGCGTGAATTACAAGCCCGCCGCACTCGGTCACCCGAAAGTCTATCTCGAGATCGACGAGCATGGTTATGTCGATTGCGGCTATTGCGACCGGCGCTTCGTGCTGATCGGCGGACCAGCAGATGGCGTCGATCAGTCGCAGTTGATGGACATATCCGAAGGCGCCGATCCCGGGCACCCGTAAGGCTGGCAGTGGCCCCTCGCCTTTGGCCTCAGCCATCCCTACATAGGATCGCATGACGCCAGCGAACGATCCCCACGCCCTTCTTTACAACCAGCTCGACCCCGAGGAAGCCAAGGCACTGACAGCACGGCTGCTGGCACCTTGCGACGATGGCGAGCTTTATCTCCAGTTTATGGCGACCGAGAGCTTCGCCTTTGACGATGGTCGGCTGAAGACTGCTGATTACAGTCGAGATTCGGGGTTCGGCCTGCGTGGCGTTTCCGGCGAGACAACCGGCTTTGCCCATGCGAACGAAATCAGTGCCGCAGCGATCGCCCGCGCAGGCGAGACGCTGCAATTGCTGGACGCGACCAAATCTCCGCATTCCGCCCCGCCGGAACGAACCAATCGCCATCTTTACACCGATGCCAGCCCACTGGATCTGGTGCCCTTCGCCGAGAAGGTGGCCTTGCTCGAGAAGATTGACGCTGTTGCACGGGCGAAGGATCCGCGCGTAGCGCAAGTTACTGCGGGCATGTCGGCTAGCTGGAGCGCGATCGACATCATCCGCGCCGATGGTTTCACGGCGCGCGATATTCGCCCCCTCGTGCGACTAAACGTCAGCATCGTTGCCGAAGCGAACGGGCGCCGCGAAACCGGCAGTTTCGGCTTCGGCGGACGTTATCTCTACGACACGCTGTTCGATGAAGGCCGGTGGATGAACGCGGTCGATGAAGCTGTGCGCCAAGCGCTGGTAAATCTGGAGAGCATCGAGGCCCCTGCGGGCGAGAAGACTGTATTGCTCGGCCCCGGCTGGCCGGGTGTGCTGCTGCATGAAGCTGTTGGACATGGCCTCGAAGGAGATTTCAACCGCAAGGGCACGAGCGCCTTTTCCGGCCGCATCGGCGAACGCGTGGCGGCGCCCGGCGTCACCGTCATCGACGATGGCAGCATCGCAAACCGCCGGGGTTCACTCAGCATCGATGATGAAGGAACCCCCACACGCGAAACCGTCCTGATCGAGGACGGCATTCTCAAAGGATACATGCAGGACCGGCTCAACGCACGGCTGATGGGCGTGGAGGCGACCGGCAATGGGCGCCGCCAGTCCTACGAACACGCGCCCATGCCGCGTATGACCAATACCTTCATGCAAAGCGGAACGGACGATCCAGAAGAACTTCTGAGCCGTATGGACGACGGAATCTACGCAACCAGCTTCGGCGGCGGGCAGGTCGATATTGTATCCGGCAAGTTCGTCTTCGCCTGTACGGAAGCCTATAAGATCGAAAAGGGCAAAGTGATTGCCCCGATAAAGGGTGCCACCCTGATCGGTGACGGGCCGACTGTGCTGACCAAGGTGCGCGGTATAGGCAACGATATGGCTCTCGACGAAGGCATCGGCGTCTGCGGCAAGGGAGGCCAGAGTGTGCCCGCCGGCGTTGGGCAACCCACCCTGCTTATCGATGGCATCACCGTGGGCGGAACGGCCTGACCCCGCCAGGCGTTCGACTCATCGAAGGTTCAGTCACGAGGGTCTAGTATCCGAACATCCTTCAGGAGATTCGACATGTTCAAGCACATCGCCTTAGCCACTGCCGCTTTCGGAATGCTCTCCTCGCCCGTTCTGGCGGATGAAAACGCCCAGATGACACGCGGCGAAGAGAAGCTGGCCAAGCTGCTTGACGGTCGCGTTGCAGGCGAGCCGCAAAGCTGTATCCGCACACTGGGCAGTCGCAATCTCAGCCAGATCGACGGCACGGCCCTGACCTATCGCGATGGCGACACCGTATGGGTCAATTATACGCGCAATCCCGACAGTATCGATGATCGCGACATCATGGTCATCGACCGGTTCAGCGGATCGAGCCTGTGCCGTACCGATCAGGTGAAGCTGGTCGATCGGGTCAATGGCTTCCTGTCGGGAATCCTGCTGCTCGACGAATTCGTCCCTTACAAAAAGGTCGACACCGAAGGTTGATCGCCCGGTCAGGTCGCGGGTAACGCTTTTTGGCCCGCCGCCCGGATAACCGCCCTCGCTACGAATACGCCGACCACAGCAAAGGCCGGGAGCATCAGGCCCGGCTCGGGCAATTCGAAGCCGAAGGCGGTACCGGCTGCGCGCACCAGCGCAGTCAGTCCCAGCATGGTGGCAACCCCGACGACGAGCAGGCCGAACGCATTGGCGACAGGTCCGTTGGCATTCTCGCCTAACAAAGCCCCATCGTTCATCGCTGCAAGCAGGAATAGAGCGACCAGCGGTAGAAGAACGCCGTTGAACGCCTGCGCGGCTAGGATTGCGGGTGTCGGCCGGATGTCGGCCAGCCCGAACCCCACGCCGATGATCAGGATAACCAGCCATACTGAACGAAAACGCCATCCGGATGCCTGCCACCGGGCATCGTCGGGCGCGCCGAACAGGCCCCGCGCCGTCAGTGCGGCAGCCAGCGGTGCCGTCACTGCCGACGAGACGCCGGCAGCGAGTAGGCCGATCCCGAAACCGGTCCGCGCCCAACCGCCCAGTTCGATTGCCAGAACGTCGCCCAGTGCATCGAACGAAAATTCGCCGGTGAGCGACGTCCCTACCACGAGAATGCCAGCGGTAATCAGCAGGCCGAGGCCGACGGCCACGCCCAGTCCGAAACGCATTTCGTTCAACCCCTGCCCCCGGGCCAAGGCAGCGCCCAGAAAGAGATTGTACGGCACCACCGTGGTGCCGACCAGGGCAAGTACCCCAAGCAAGGCAGCACTGTCGTCGCCGAAGCCCGGTGTGGGCACAAGTCCGGTAAAGAGCGACGCAAGCGGGGGAGCCAGCGAGATCGCCACGGCGAGAAATCCCGCGCCCATGAGCGCTACGAAAATCGCCATCGTCCGCGCCACGCCTTGCGGCGATCCCGAAAGCAGGAGGGCCGCAGCGATCGCGGCCAGGATGAGCGTAACAGCTTCCTTGGACCAAGGTAACGCCAGCATCGCGCCCGCTGCCCCACCCAGTATATTGCCAGCTTCATAGGCAGCGCACCCCAGCAGGATAGCACCGCCAATCAGGATAAGGGTGGCGATGCGTGCAAAACCGGTGGGGTACCGACGCCGCAGGATAGTCGCCAGGTCATCGCCCGTAGCTACGCTCAGCCGGCCAGCGAATTCCTGAAGAGTAAATGTGGCAATGCCGGAGAACACCACTGCCCATAGCAGCGCCGTGCCGGCATCGGCACCGGCGCTGGCGGCAGCCGTGACCGTGCCCGGTCCGATGAACGCTGCCGCAATCGCGGACCATAACAGGATCGAGGCCAGGCGCTTCATCGACTGCCTTTCTGCAGCAAGCGGGACAATGCAGCAATCATGTGTTTGCCAGGCCGGTCTTGCACAGGGCCAGGGCCGGACAGGTGGCGCAATCCGGCATCGACGGTCGGCACCATGTCTGGCCCAGCTTCTTCATCAGCAAGTGGTGTTCATCATAGTCAGCGCCGGACCATTCTTCCGGCATTACAGGCATGATCGCGTCGAAGGCGCGTTCCGTGTTTGCTTTCGGCGGGACAAGGCCCATTCGCTGAAGGATACGCTTGTGATGACCGTCGAGAACGATGGCGCGCCGGTCAAGTGTGGATGCATTCATGACCCCGGCAGCGATCTTGCGCCCCACACCGGGTAACTGCTCCAGCCAGTTCATGGCTTCGTGAGTTTTCATTTCACCAAGATGCGAAAGATCGACCTTGCCGCGCGAGGCCACAATCGCCGACAGGCTGGCCTTCAGCCGTTCGGCTGCGACGCCGGGATAAGTCTGCGTCGTGAGTTCAGCTTGCAACTCGTCCAGCGCAGCGGTCGCAACCTTTTCCCAGCTCTTGAACCGCTTTAGCAGGCGATCGGTAGCAGCGTTCGAAATCTCCGATTTCGTCTGCGCACCGATCACACCCTGGACCAGTACCCATTCCGGTTGCCGCCACGCGGCGGCCGCGCGTTCGATACGTCCGAACCGTTGGACAAGCAGCGCCTGGAGCCGTCGTATGACGTCCGTGCGGGGATCGGACCCTAGCGGGAGTTCCAATTCACTCCCATTCGATCGTACCCGGCGGCTTGCTAGTATAGTCGTAGACCACCCGGTTGATGCCCTGCACCTCGTTGATGATGCGCGTTGCAACGCGGCTGAGGAAGCTGGCGTCGAAGGGATAGATGTCGGCGGTCATCCCGTCGGTGCTGGTTACGGCGCGCAAGCCGCAAACACTGTCATAGGTGCGGCCGTCCCCCATTACGCCTACGGTCTTGACGGGCAGCAGCACCGCAAAGGCCTGCCAGATCGCGTCGTAAAGCCCGGCGTTGCGGATTTCTTCGAGGTAGATCGCATCCGCCTTGCGCAGAATGTCGCAGCGTTCCTTGGTGACTTCACCGGGAATGCGGATGGCGAGGCCGGGCCCGGGGAACGGATGGCGGCCGACGAAAATCTCCGGCAGTCCCAGCTCGCGGCCCAGTTCCCGCACTTCGTCCTTGAACAGTTCGCGCAAGGGTTCGACCAGCTTCATGTTCATGCGTTCGGGCAAGCCGCCGACATTGTGATGGCTTTTGATCGTGACGCTCGGCCCGCCGGTGAAGCTGACGCTTTCGATCACGTCTGGATAGAGCGTTCCCTGCGCAAGGAAATCCGCTCCGCCGATCTTCTTCGCTTCGGCTTCGAACAGATCGATGAAGGCCCCGCCGATGAACTTGCGCTTCTTCTCCGGGTCGGTCTGGCCTTCCAGCCCACCCAGGAACATCTCCTCGGCATTCACATGGACGAGCGGGATATTGTAATGGTCGCGGAACAGGGTCACGACCTGCTCGGCCTCGTTCATGCGCATCAGCCCGTGGTCGACGAAGACGCAGGTCAGTTGATCGCCGATCGCTTCATGAATGAGCACTGCGGCAACCGCGGAATCGACGCCGCCAGACAGGCCGCAGATAACCTTGCCATCACCAACCTGCGCGCGAATTTCTTCGATCTTGGTCTTGCGGAATTCGGCCATCGTCCAGTCGCCGGCGAGGCCGCAGACATGGCGCACGAAATTGGCCAGCAGTTTTCCGCCGTCGGGGGTATGCACCACCTCGGGGTGGAACTGCGTGCCGTAATATTTGCGCTCTTCGTCGGCGATGACCGCAAACGGCGCCCCATCGCTTGTCGCGACGATCTTGAAACCGGGTGCAAAGCGCGTGACCTTGTCACCATGGCTCATCCAGACCTGATGACGTTCGCCGTTCTTCCATAGGCCGTCGAAAAGCGCGCACTCTTCGGTCACGGTCAGATAGGCTCGGCCGAACTCTCCGCCATCGCCGGTTTCGTGGCCGGGACGCACTTCGCCGCCAAGTTGCTGACTCATCACCTGCTGGCCGTAGCAGATGCCAAGGATCGGCAGTCCGCTATCGAACAGAATTTGCGGTGCGCGCGGGCTGTCTTCGTCGCACACGCTCGCAGGTGACCCGGAAAGGATGATCCCCTTGGGTTGCAGGCGATGAAAGGCTTCCTCGGCCTGCGTGAACGGCGCGATCTCGGAATAGACCCCCGCCTCACGCACGCGGCGTGCGATAAGCTGGGTGACCTGGCTGCCGAAGTCGACAATGAGTATGGAATCGGGGAGGTGCTCTGGCTGCATGCGGTCCGTTAAAGGCAGCGCGCGCCCGCTGTCCAGCATTGGCTCTTACGCTCGGGAAATTGTCCCCATGGCCAACAAGAGGCTGGTCGGGATAGGCGCTGTTGATCGCCTCGCTGTGGCGATCAACGGCAAAATGTGCACTTCCATGCAACCTATTGGATTCTCACGTCTTCGGCGACCACAGTAATAAACAAGGGACATACTCGAAATGGGTTGCGTAAAACGCAACACCCATCCAAGTTTTCACACTTTAGTTCAAAGACGTGAAAGATTATTACAACCCTCACAGTCAGACGGCGACCCATGAGGAGCCGTTTCGGACGAATTACAGATACGACGGCAGTCCAAGCAGCCGCGTTTCTGGCCTTCCTCGCCAAGAGCGGTCGGCAACATGCCTACCGGGTCTGCGAGGCGATATGGCAGCGAGTAGAGACGCGGCCGCCGACATTCCTCTCCCTCCCCCCAAGAAGTTGGCCCCGCGTCTCGAAAGCCGCAACCACCGCGAGCGTCACGCGGGCAAACCGCGCCGTACCGCTTCCTCGCGAAGTTCCGTCTTGAGAAGTTTCCCGATGTGGCTGCGCGGCATTTCATCGATAACATGTAGCTGAGCCAGCCGCTGCGTCTTTCCCAATCGGGAATTGACCGCGTCGCGAATCGTATCGCAGTCGCGGGCGCTTTCCTTCAATGTGATGAAGCCAACCGGCGTCTCACCCCAGCGTTCGCTGGGAACGCCGATGACGGCCGCTTCGACGACATCGACTTCCTTGCTCAGTTCATCCTCGAGGTCGACGGGAAAGATATTGAACCCGCCGGAAATGATCATGTCCTTTGCGCGGCCCACCAATTCGACAAAACCTTCGGCATCCATCCGCCCGATATCGCCCATCCGCTGCCACAATTCGCCTGTCTCAGGGTCGGTCCAGTACCCTTCCCGTGTTTTGTCGGGCTGGTTTTTGTAACCCGTCATCATCGTCTGGCTTCTGCCGATGAGATTTCCCGCCTCACCGGGTGCTACGGGCTTATCCTCATCGTCGAGCACCTTGAGTTCGCTGCCTGGAGCGGGGCGACCGACAGTATGAAGCTTGTCGGGAAATTTGTGGGCTTCCAGAAGACACACGACGCCGCCTTCGGTCATGGAATAGATTTCCACCAACGCGCCAGGCATGCGATCAAGCACTTCACGCTTCAGTTCGGCCGGGAACGGCGCAGAGGTGCAGTATTTGAGCTGTAGCGAAGAGAGGTCGAATTCGTCGAAGCGTGGCTCTTGCATCAGACGGCGGTACTGTACCGGCACCAGCATGGTGGCAGTCGTGCCGTCTTGCTCCGCGAACTGAAGCCATCGCAGCGCGTCGAATTTGCGCGTTACCCGTACGGTGCCGCCAGCGAGCAGGGGTGGCAGGAACGCAACCATCGTAGTGTTCGAATAGAGCGGCGTTGATGCGAAGGTGCACACCCGCATCCCGTTCTCCAGCCAGCTCGATGCCGTTGAAGCGAATTGGCGCCACCGCATCTGGTGAGAATGGACGATACCCTTGGGAACGCCGGTGGTGCCGCTCGAATAGATAATGTTGAAGGCATCGGCAGGTTCAGGATCGAAGGAAGCGGCCTTGGCGCCTTCGGGTGCCATCCACGTGTCGAGGTCTTCGTCCAGCACGATACGCGTCATGTCCGCAAAGCAGCCGTCGCCCAACTCGTTCAACTTCGCGCGATCCATGAAGATATGGGTAGCGCCGGAATCCTTCGCCATTCCGGCCAGCTGCTCGGGGCTGGCGCTGGTAGTCAGTGGAGCCGCTACTCCGCCCGCCCGCACAGCCGCAAGAAATACGAGCGCGTAGGGAATGGACGAATACCCAAGGATCGCTACCGATTGCCCGCGCTCCAGCCCTTCTTCCAATAGCCGTGCAGCGATCCGCTCTACCTTCTCGCCGAGTTGCGCCCAGGTGATCTCGGCATCATCGTCCCGAATGGCGATTTTTTCGCCCAGCTCAGCAGCATTGTCGGCGATGATTTGCGAATAGCTGCCAAATGGTTCGGCAAGCTTGGCGGCGATCTGTGTATCTCCCATACCCGCACCCTTATCGCTGACCGCGCGTCTGTCTAGCCGCCCGATAGACTGCCGAGCGAAAATGCCAGGATCACCCCCAGTGCAGTAGCGATGCCGGCCCAGTGCCGGTCCTCCCGAAAGGCCTGCGGGAAAACTTCGGTGGCGAGGCTGGCGACCACTGCACCGGCAGCAAAGCAGCGTATAAGCGCCAGTGTACCTTCTCCCACGCCGGTCAGCGCCAGATTGCCGACTATCGCGGCAAGAGACAGCAGGACGGCAGTGCCTGCCCACAGCAGCATGATCTTGCCCTTCGACCGCCCGTCCTGCGCCATCGAGCGTGCGCCGCCTGCCGCCTCGGGCAAGTTCGACAGCAGGATCGATCCGGCCAGGGCGGCAATCTCCAGTCCCCCCGCACCAATGAGCGCGACGCCCAAGGCAAGGTTTTCCGGAATACCGTCGAGGGTAATGGCCGCCAGCAACCCTCCGCCTCCGTTGGAACCCCATTTTTCGTCGATCAGATAATCGCAGATCGCGAAGACGATTGCGCCGGCTCCAACGCCGAGCATGGCGTGAAATACGCTGGACTTTTCGATCGAGGGCTGGATGAGTTCGGTCGTGACCGAAAGCAGCAGCGCGCCCCCGGCCAGCGCGACGAGAAAGCCTTCGAGGCGTTCGGGCAGCTTGCCGTAGATACCCCATGCGGCGCCGACGACAAGAGCGCCCGACACCACCAGCACCACGGCAAAAAGCATCAGCATTCGATCACGTTGACCGCAAGCCCGCCCTGGCTCGTCTCCTTGTATTTATTACTCATGTCGAGCCCGGTCTGCCGCATGGTTTCGATTACCTGGTCCAGAGACACGAGGCTTTCCGCCCCCGTTCGATGAAGGGCCAGTCGCGCGGCGTTGACCGCCTTCACTGCGCCAATGGCATTACGCTCGATACACGGCACCTGCACCAGCCCGCCGACCGGATCGCAGGTCAGGCCAAGGTTATGCTCCATGCCGATCTCCGCCGCCGAGGCCACCTGCACCGGCGATGCGCCCCACAGGGCCGCGAGTCCGCCCGCCGCCATGGAACAGGCAACGCCAACTTCGCCCTGACAGCCCATCTCGGCACCGGAAATACTCGCGCGCTGTTTGTAAAGCAGGCCGATTGCCCCTGCCGTAAGGAGGAATGTGCGCCGACTATCCGTGCACGGCTGTTCGTCGTTTGCCACGCAATAGAACCGGATCACAGCAGGAATGATGCCCGCCGCGCCATTGGTCGGCGCGGTGACCACGCGCCCGCCCGCGGCGTTTTCCTCGTTTACGGCCATGGCATAGCAATTGAGCCAGTCGAACAGTTGTTCACGCTCGTTCGACTGGGGGTTCGCGGAAAGCTTGTCCCACAGGTCCGGCGCACGCCGTTCGACCTTCAGGCCACCCGGCAATATCCCGCGCTGGGTGAGGCCACGGTCGATGCACTGATCCATGGCCTTTGCAATCCGGTCGATACCCTCGAGCGTTTTATCACGCGGTCGGAAAGCGTCTTCGTTGGTCAGGATCAGATCCGCGATCGAGACGTCCGCCGTGTCGCACGCCGCCAGAAGCTCTGCTGCCGAACCGAAATCGTGCGGAACCTGTGTGCCGGTATTGATGCGGTCGCCCTTGGGCTTGCGCTTGAGCTGAGCTTCGGATGCGACGAAACCCCCGCCGGTCGAGTAATATGTCCGCTCGGACAGCTTGCCGCCATCGGCATCGAAGGCGGTCAGCTTCATGCCGTTGGGGTGCAGGTCGGGAATGATGTGCCCGGCCAGATCGATGTCCACCGCAGGGTCGAAGGCAATTTCACGCCCCCCGCCAAGATCGAGCCGTTTGCTGGCGCGAACCTTTTCGAGCGCCGCAGCCGCTTCGTCAGGACATGTCTTGTCGGGTGCGAACCCCATCAGACCCAGAATGCTGGCATCGACCGTCCCGTGCCCAACGCCCGTAAGCGCCAGAGAACCCTGCAGTTCGATCGCGATGCGGGCCGTTCGCTGAAGCTTGTCCGATTTTGCCAGCGCCCTCGCGAAGGTGCGGGCGATCCGCATCGGACCCACCGTATGCGAGGACGAAGGACCAATCCCAATTCGGAAGATATCGAGCACTGAAAGCATGGCTGGCGAGATGCGCCTTCGACCGCCTGAAATCAACCAGTTGCCACTCCTGCCGGACAGACGGCAATCTGTGGGTAAAATCGGCGCTGAAACTTTGGAATTTCGGCCTCGAAAGCCTATATGATCGATATGGACGATACCCCTGAATACACGGGCGCCGAAGCGCCGAAGAAAAACGGTTACGGCGCAGATTCGATCAAGGTCCTCAAAGGCCTCGATGCAGTGCGCAAACGGCCTGGCATGTACATCGGCGATACCGACGATGGCTCGGGCCTCCACCACATGGTGTTCGAAGTGTCGGACAATGCGATCGACGAGGCGCTTGCCGGGCATTGCGACCTCGTCTTGATCGAACTCAACGCCGATGGCAGCGTGTCGGTCGAAGATAACGGTCGCGGCATTCCGGTGGACATGCACAAGGAAGAAGGCGTGTCAGCGGCAGAGGTCATCATGACCCAGCTGCATGCCGGCGGAAAGTTCGAAAACACCAGTGACGACAACGCCTACAAGGTTTCGGGCGGGCTTCACGGTGTCGGCGTGTCGGTCGTCAATGCGCTGTCCGAATGGCTCGAACTCACCATCTGGCGCGACGGCAAGGAACACTGGATGCGCTTCGAACATGGCGACGCGGTCGAAAGCCTGCGTGTCGTGGGCGATGCTCCCAAGGTCGAACAGAATCCCGACGAAGAAGGCTTCAAGAAGGGCACTCGCGTAACCTTCAAGGCATCGGAAGACACCTTCAAGAACGTCATCGAATTCGATTTCGAAAAGCTGGAGCACCGCTATCGCGAGCTCGCTTTCCTCAATTCGGGCGTACGAATTCTCCTGCGCGACAAGCGGCACGAAGAGCCGCTCGAACACAATCTGTTCTACGAAGGCGGCATTGCGGCATTCGTCAAATATCTCGACCGCAACAAGCAGGCGCTGGTCGCCGAACCCATTTCGGTAAGCGCTGAGAAAGACGGTATCGGCATCGACGTCGCGCTGGAATGGAACGACAGCTATTACGAAAACGTCCTGTGCTTCACCAATAACATTCCGCAACGTGACGGGGGGACCCACCTTGCGGCCTTCCGCACCGCGCTGACGCGCACGCTCAACAATTACGCCACCGCCAGCGGGTTGATGAAGAAGGAAAAGGTCAGCCTGTCCGGCGAAGACATGCGCGAAGGGCTGACCGCAATCGTATCGGTCAAGCTGCCGGACCCCAAGTTCGGGTCCCAGACCAAGGACAAGCTGGTATCTTCGGAAGTTCGCCAGCCGCTCGAATCGCTCATGGGCGAAAAGATGACCGAGTGGCTCGAAGAGAACCCGAACGACGCCAAGCAGATCATCCAGAAGGTCATCGACGCGGCCGCCGCGCGTGAAGCTGCCCGCAGGGCACGCGAGATGAGCCGCAAGGGCGCCATGAGCATCGCTTCGCTGCCCGGCAAACTCGCCGATTGCCAGGACCGCAATCCCGAAAACTGCGAACTCTTTCTGGTCGAGGGCGATTCGGCAGGCGGGTCGGCCAAGCAGGGTCGCGACCGTAAGACGCAGGCAATCCTTCCGCTCAAGGGCAAGATCCTCAATGTGGAACGTGCCCGCTTCGACCGGATCATCTCGTCCAAGGAAGTCGGCACGCTGATCCAGGCAATGGGCACCGGCCTGCGCGACGAATTCAATCTCGAAAAGCTGCGCTATCACAAGATCGTGATCATGACCGACGCCGACGTCGACGGCGCCCATATCCGCACGCTCCTGCTGACCTTCTTCCATCGCCAGATGCCCGAGATCGTCAAGGCCGGGCACCTCTTCATCGCTCAGCCTCCGCTGTACAAAGTGTCGCGAGGCAAGAGCGAAGTCTATCTGAAGGATCAGCCGGCCTACGACCGTTACCTGATCGCACAGGGGCTCGACGGGCGGGTGCTCGAAGCACAGGGGGGGCCGGTTCGCGGTGGCGGCGAACTGCAGGCGCTGGTCGACCACGGTCTGCGCATGCGCAACATGCTCGGTTTCGTACCCCGCAAATACAATTCGGAGCTGATCGAGGCGATGGCTCTGGCCGGCGCGCTCGATCCTGCCGGAGATCGTTCTGCTGCTCTCGATCGTGCCGCCGCCCACCTCCAGATGGGCGATCCCGATGCTCGCTGGAAGGCCGAGACGGGCGAGGACGGCAAGGTTCGTCTCAGCCGCGTCTGGCGCGGTGTGACGGACGTGCACGAAATCGACCCGGCATTTCTCGAAAGTGCCGAGGCACGCAAACTGCACAAGATCGCGCAGGATTTCGCCGACGTATACGCATCGCCCTTGCGTCTCGTGCGCAGCAGTGCGGAAACAGAGCCCGACGATGGCGAAGCGAACGAGGCGGAAGACGATGCGCCGATCCTGACCGAGGATGCGATCACCCTGCCGACCCAGCTGCTCGACGCGGTGATGGTCGCCGGGCGCAAGGGGCAGAAGATCCAGCGCTACAAGGGTCTTGGCGAGATGAATGCCGAGCAATTGTGGGAAACCACCCTCGACCCCGACAACCGCGCGCTACTGCAGGTGAAGGTCGAGGATGCCGACGTGACCGATGAAATCTTCACCCGCCTGATGGGCGACGTCGTCGAACCGCGCCGCGAATTCATCCAGAACAATGCCCTCAACGTGGCAAATCTGGACGTTTGATGACCTGAGCTCAACACAGCCAGGGCATGCGGCAGCAATGAAGTCGCCTTAGAAAGGGCCGGGAAAAGCGTCATTGCCTATCCCGGCCCTTTTTATGCGGAAAACTCCCGAGCAGTAATTTCCGAACAGTTCGACGCATCGGTTCGTGGCGGAGATTCGCGGATGCATGTCCTGCGCAAACGGATCGGGCCAGCTCCCACCCTCCACAAAGCAGGTATTCCGTGACAATCGCGTCGCAGTCTCCAGTTTGAAAGAAAACCGTCGCGAGCTTTTCACCTAGCTCTGGGAAAGGCCCCTCACACCGAGAACGAGGGGCTACATGAACATCAAATCGCTTTCCCACGCCGCACTGTTTTGCGCAGCATCGGCCATTCCCTTTCAGGCCCTTCAGGCCCAGGCACCGGCGCAACCGGACGACGAGGATGTCGCGCCCGACGATAACCAGATCATCGTCACGGCACAGCTTATCGAGCAACGCGCACTCGACGTGCCGATTACCATTTCCGCGCTCACCGGCGATGCGATTGCGGAACTGGGTGTCACCGATCTCGACGAACTGTCGAACTATATTCCCGGCCTCAACATTCAGGAACAGAGCGCCAATAATCCGGGCATCGTGATCCGCGGGATCACATCTGACAGCGGGTCCGCACAGCAGGGACCCCGCGTCACGCTATATTACAACGGGGTCGATATCTCGCGCTCGCGTGGTTCCTATCAGGCGATCTACGATCTCGATCGTGTCGAAGTGATCAAGGGCCCGCAGGCGACGCTGTTCGGCACCGCATCCGCCGTCGGCGCGATCAGCCTCGTTTCTGCACGGCCTCGCGCCGGCTACTGGGCCGAACTGACCGGCGGCTACGGCAATTTCGACCAGACGCTGGTTTCGGGCTTCGTAAATGCCGGGTCCGATGTCGTCGCGGGCCGAATCGCCTTCGAATGGCGCACCCGCGATGGCTATGTCGAGAACCTGGCCCCCTCGCAGGAAGAGGATCTTTACGCGCAAGACCAGTTCGGCGCGCGCGGTTCGCTCCGCTTCACGCCGAACGACCGCTTGACGGTCGACCTCATCGGCACATTCGACCGGCAAAGGCACGGCGGCACGCCGTTCATCTCGGATACTTTTGCCACTCCCGACGGGCCCGCAGATCCGTTCGGTCGCGCCTTCCTGGGCGGGTCCCCCTATTCGGAAGCCGCCCTCGGGGACAGCCAGCTCGGCCTCGACCGTGAAGTCTACGATGCGAATCTGACGGCGGAATACCTCATCGGTGACAGCCTGACCTTCACCACCGTCAACGGCTATCGCGAATTCGACAGCCATGAGGTGTTCGACGCCGATGGCGGCCCGGCACCGTTCCTGGAATTTGCGGAAATCGCAAAGGGGCATCAGGTCAGCCATGAAGGCCGCTTCACCTATGTCGATCCGCGATGGCGCGCAGCCTTCGGCTGGAATTTCTTCACCGAGGACAATCTCCAGCGCGTGCCATTCTCGACCGAGGAGGGCACTTTCCTGCAGTGCCTCACCACGTCGCTGGGACTGGCTCCGGTCATTCCGGGCATCCCCTGCGTCGCCGCCGACGGCAGTGTGCCCGCGGCACAGGTTACCCAGCTCGCGACCGGCGGTGCCGCCACCGCAATCCCCTACAGTTCCGTGTTCGAAAACCAGGGCAACAATCAGAGCTATTCGCTCTTCGCCGATGCGACCTTCATTCCCACCACCTCGCTCGAACTGACCGCAGGCGCCCGTCTGCTGATCGAGCAGCGCCGATCGGGCTTCGTTACGTCCGTGCCCAATTCGGTACTGACGGGCGCGCCGCTCATCCCTGGCCAGATCGATACCGGTGGCCGCACGTTCGAAGCCGAAAACAGCTTCTCCGCCGTGCTGCCGCGATTCAATGCGCTCTATCGGATAACGCCCGACCTCAATGTCTTCGCAACGGTTTCGAAGGGCCGCCGCTCTCCGGTCGTATCGCTTGGCGCACGCCGTGCCGGGACCGAGGTCCTGCCCAACATCAATGTCATCCCGCAGGAAGTGGTGTGGAACTACGAAGGTGGGATCAAGTTCGGTTCGCGCACCGTCTCCGGCTCGCTGGGCGTTTATTATCAGGATTACAGCAACTTCCAGACCACGCGCACGATCTCGGACCCGAACGATCCTTCTGGCCTGCCGCTCGGCACCACGGTTACGGAAAGCGTCGGCTCAGCCAGCAACCTTGGTGTCGAGGCGGAGATCAACATACGGCCCACCAGCTGGCTGAGCGTCTTCGCCAATGTCGGCTACATCGATGGCGGGATCGACGACGATCCGATCAACGGCACGGTCGCGGGCGATCGTTTCCGTCTTCAGCCCGAATGGCAGGCTGCCGGCGGTTTCACCATCGATTACCCCGTCGCTCCCGGTGTACGGATCTTCGCAACGCCGTCGGTCACGCACCGTAGCCGCATTTTCTTCGAAGTGCCGAACAGCCTGCGTATCTCGCAGGAAGCCGTCACTCTCCTGAATGCGCGCGCTGGTGTCTCCTTTGCCGATGATAGGTTCGAAGTCGCTGGCTTCATCCGTAATGCCACGAACGAGCGCTATCTGCTCGATGCCGGCAATACCGGCGGGGCCTTCGGGCGACCGACTTTCATTCCTGCCGAGCCGCGCTTCTACGGTGTACAGCTAACTGCGCGGATCGGGCGGTGAGCGGGGGGCTCGATCGGCGCACGGTTCTCGGCCTGCTCGGCGCGTCGGGAGCCGCCGCGCTACCCGTCGGCGTATCGGCTCAGGCAACCGGGCCCGTTCGTTTCGATCACGGGGTCGCCAGCGGCGACCCCGCCGCGGACGGGGCAGTGATCTGGACCCGCGCCAGTGTCGATGGCGCAGGCGATGTTCCCTTGCGCTGGAAAGTCCGTGAGGCCGAAGGCGGGCCGGTCGTCCGCGAAGGCGAGACGATTGCGCGCTCGGTTGCCGATCGTACGGCCAAGGTGGAGGTCGACGGTCTCGAACCGGGCCGGGAATACTGGTATGCCTTCCATGCCGCCGACGGCGCGCAGTCACCCTCCGGTCGCTTCCGCACCCTGCCTGTGGGTGCGGTGGACCAACTCGTCTTTGCGGTCGCTTCCTGCCAGTTGTACCCCGGCGGCTATTTCAACGCCTTTGCCGACATGGCACGAGCCGAGCGGCTCGACGCGGTCATTCATCTTGGCGACTATATCTACGAATATGGCGACGCCGGTTACGGCGCCGATATTGGCCGACGCCTGAATCGGCTTCCCGATCCGCCGCATGAAATCGTGACGCTGGCAGACTATCGCTTGCGCCATGCGCAGGCGAAATCCGACCCGGACATGCAGGCCGCCCACGCGCGTGCGGCTTTCATTTGTGTGTGGGACGATCACGAAATTACCAATGATGGCTGGCTGCACGGTGCGCAGAACCACCAGTCTGAAACCGAAGGCGACTGGGCAGGCCGCAAGGCGGTAGCGATGCAGGCTTATTTCGAATGGATGCCGATCCGCGATCCTTCGGCGGCGCGAGCAAAGGAAGCGATTTATCGCAGCTTCGAATTCGGCGATCTGGCAACGCTCGCCATGCTGGAAACGCGCCTGCTGGTTCGCAGCGAGCAACTCGAATTCGCAGGCGATCCGGATGATGCAAATGCTTATGCCGCCTTCGCCGAGACGCTGGCGGACGAGACGCGTCAACTGATCGGGAACGAGCAGCGCGACTGGCTACGGAATACTCTGTCCACTTCGGTCGCGGCAGGCAAGCCATGGCAGGTGGTAGGAAACCAGGTGGTGATGGGCCGCGTCGCCGGTCCCGATCTGGAGGCAGGAATGGGCCCCGATCAATATGCCGACCTGATTGCCAGCCTGCCGAGCGGATTTAACGATCGCATCGCGGCGGCGCAGGTGGGCTATCGCAAGGGCGTGCCGTTCAATCTCGACAGTTGGGATGGCTATCCTGCCGCACGCGAGCGGCTCTATGCGGCCTTTCGGGATGCAGGCTCCAGACCGATCGTTCTCGCAGGCGACAGCCACGCGGGTTGGGCGAACCGCCTGCGCGGCGCTGACGGTGAGATAGTTGGCCTGGAGACCGGCTGCACCGCGATCACCAGTCCCTCTTACGGATCCATCTTGCCGGGCATCAGGCGGTATATCGAGCAGGCTAATCCGGACACGATCTACTGCAATCAGGATGCAAAGGGATATACCTTGCTCACCCTGCGTCCGGGTTCGGCGCGAGTGGATTATCGAACGGTCTCCACTGTCACGGACAAGACCTTCGAGGCGGGGATCGACGCGTCTTTCGAATGGAAGCGCGAGGCTGAAACACCGGACTGGTCGGAAGTCTGAACGGGACGGGGGGCAGGTTGGCGACAACCCGCCGATTGCCGATAAAGCCAGTCCCTTTGCCGGATCTCACCTCTCGAGAGAGATCGAGATCCGGCGATTTCTTGGATCCGCGGGGTCGTCTGCGATAAGCGGCTCGGTATCGGCGACGCCTTCGATGCGGCGGAACCTGTTGAACGCTATTCCTTCGCGGATCAGCGTCTGCCGGGTGGCTTCGGCCCGCCCGGCGGACAGCGACCAGTTGTTCACCCGGCTCGGGTCGCGATAGCGCAGTGCATCGGTATGGCCGCGCACGGTTATCTTGCCGCCTTCGGGCGAGATTGCCTCGGCCACCACATCCAGCAAAGCGCGCGCATCTGAGGTCAGGACAGTCGTGCCGAGCGAGAACATCGAGAAATTGGCGTCATCGACCAGATCGATCCTGATCCCGGTTGTGGTATCGATCATGCGTACCTGCCGCATCAGTCTTTTCAGCCGCTCTTCCTCGGCGATCGCTTCCGAAACACGTTCGCGAATGCGCTTGATCGTGGCAGCGCCTTCTTTCGGGCCACCCGTCGCATCGCGTGGGACGGTGAGCGTCTTGGTGCCGGTCTGGCCCGCAGCATGCGGGTAGTTGTCGACATCGACCAGGGACGATCCGCCCAGCACGCCATCGGCGCCTGCGCTCTGTTCCTTGGTCTTGACGAGAGTGGGCGTGAAATAATCCGCCAGTCCCTTGCGCTGATCCTCTGTCGTTGCACCCAACAGCCAAAGCAGCAGGAAGAAGGCCATCATCGCCGTAACGAAGTCGGCATAGGCGACTTTCCAGGCGCCGCCGTGATGGCCAGCGGCGACCACGGTTACCTTCTTGACGATAATGGGGACGGGGTCGTTGCGACCCGCCGGGGTGCTGGCCATCTTACCGGCCCCGCAGCGCGTCGAGCAGTTCGGTCAGCCCCGGCCGGACCGTATGGCCTAGGCCCGAACGGGCGCTTTCCACCACCAGCGGCTGCGGATGGCCATAGAGCGAGGCGATGATCACCTGCTTCACCGCGTGGAAAATCTGTTCGTCCTGCTCCAGCACCTGCTTCAGGCGTCCCGCGAGCGGGCCGACGATGCCATAGGCCAGAAGAACCCCGAGGAACGTACCCACGAGGGCCGAACCGATCATGCCGCCCAGGATTTCCGGTGGCTTGTCGATCGAACCCATGGTTTTCACCACACCCAGAACGGCGGCAACGATCCCGAGTGCAGGAAGTGCGTCAGCGAGCGACTGCAGCGTGTGCTGGGGTTCGTGAAGCTCGTGGAAATGCGTCTTCATGGCATTGTCCATGACTTCTTCCACCGCATGGGTTTCCAGCGTGCCGGACGATACGACCAGCAGGGTGAGCGTGTCGCAGATCAGCCCGATCAGCGGCTCGTTCTTGAGCAGGTTCGGATAGGCGCTGAAGATCGTCGAATCCTGCGGGTTTTCGACATGGCTTTCCAGCGCCACCGGGCCTTCGTTCTTGAGCAGCTTCATGCACTGCGCGGTCAGCGCGATGGCATCGATATGGTCCTGCTTGGTATGCTGCGGCCCCTTGAAGATGACCTTCATGGACCTGCCGATGGCCTTCAGCCCGTCCATGGAATTTCCGGCGACCAGCGCGCCGATCGCGGCGCCGCCGATGATCAGCATTTCGTGAGGCACGGCCTCCATGACGGGACCCAGCGCACCGCCCGTCAGCGCGAAGCCGCCGAAGACCATGACCAGCAGGATGACTATGCCGATTGCCGCAAACACTTTGAATTCCTGTCAAATAGGGCCGCGATCAGCGCAGCATCGAGAATAGGGAAAGGTTGGCGAGGCGAACGAAGCTCGCCTGGCTCGCTTCCAGAATGGTCAGGGTTTCCTGGAGCCGCGTCATGGTTACCGCGATATCCGCGCCGCCCACGTCGGCGCGTTCTTCGGCGATACGCTCCGCGTTGTTTTCACGCCGATCCGACATCAGGTCGATCCAGTTGAGGCGAGAACCGACGACGGTCTGCGCGGTCGTTACCTTTTCAAGCCCGATGTCCAATTCTTCCAGCGCCGCAGAGCTGGCATCCATTGCCGTCTGCCCGCCGGTCGCGAGAGCCGCGGCCAGATTGCCCAGCACCGCAAACAGATCGGTCGGGCCATTCGCCGTCGTGAACTCGAATATTTCAGGTCCGGCAAGGCCGGGTTCGACCGACTGCCCCTCGCCGATCTCGAGCGGGGTAATGTCGGGCGTACCGACAAACTGGACGCCGGTGCCGTTATCGACATAGGCGTTACCGGCAGTCTGGCCGCCGAAGAGGGCATGGCCGGAAATATTCCGGCTGTTGGCGAGCACGACGAGATTTTCGCGCAGGCTGGCAACTTCGGTGGAGATCGCCGAGCGTTGCTCGTCGTTCAGCGTGCTGGAATTGGCCCGAACGGCCAGTTCGCGGACCCGAACAACTATATCGACGACCGAATCAAGCGTTTGATCCGCAAGCGAGAGGTCCGCTTCGGCAAGCTGCGAGTTGCGCGTATCGACATTGGCGATGCGCTCCGTACGGCTCAGCATGCGCAGCCGCGCTGCGGCCACGGGATCGTCCGACGAGCGTTCGAGCCGCTCCCCCGTACCGATCTGCTGCTGAAGCGTCTCCGCGCGAGCCCGCAAGCCGCCGATCTGGCGACTACTACGTTCGTAAAACGCGCCGGTGCTGAGATTGATCATCGGCCGATCCCCAGTAGAGTGTCGAATATGTCGCTCGCCGCCTGCATCGCGCGTCCCGAAGCCTGGAAAGCCTGCTGGAAACGGATCAGATTGGCGGCCTCGGTATCGAGGTCCACGCCTGATTGCTGCTCGAGCGAGATGCGCGCGGAGGATGCGATGGTATCCAGCGCGCCCTGCGTGACCGTGCGACCAGCCACCTTGCTGGACACGTCGAAGAGAAGCCCGTTGAGTTGCTGTGCCGGGTTCAGGCTTGCCAGCGATTGGCGCAGAGCGTTGAGATTGGAATCGTCGCGGCTTCCCGCGCCAGCACCGGTCGGCGCGGTCGCGAGGCCCTGACCTTGCGTCATGACGACCGTCAGCGTGCCTGCCGTCGTGCCGGAGAAGATCGGCTGACCTTGCGTACCGTCGAGCGCCACACCAGCCGCCTGGGCATTGTTCACCGTATCCGCGAGGCTGGCCGCGATCGTGTCGAGACGGCCGCGGACCGATGCCAGTTCGGTCAGCGCGAGCGAGGCACCAGCAAGACTTCCCGAGCCCGGACTGACGGGCTGGCCATTGACAGCGAAGCTGAGCGTTCCATCGGCAGCCACTGCGGAAGACAGGGTCTGCGACGTGCCTCCTTGCACAAAGCTTTGGGTCGGACTGGCTCCGAGCGCGACGGCAACGGTCCCGTCGCTTTCGAAATTCGTGGTAATGGAAGTGAAGCCCGACAGCCGTTCCAGCAACTGATCGCGCTGGTCGAGCAAGGCTGCCCGATCGCTGCTGCCCGCACCCGCGCGCGTCAGGCGCAAGTTCACGCGAGCCAGTTCGCCGCCGATGACGTTGGCTTCGGATACTTGCGCGTCGGCTTCGAACCGCAGGCCCTCGCCCACTGCGTCGAAACTGGACGCCGTGATGTTGAACTTGCTTGCGAGCGTTGTCGCCTCACCGATGACCGCAGCCCGCCGCGACGGGTCGACCGGATCGCCTGCAAGCTGCTGCAACGCTGCTTCGAATTCTACGATGGAGGAAAAGACGCCCGACTGTTCGAGCGCGCTCTCCATATTGCGCAAACCCTTCAGTTCGGTATTCGCGCGCTCCAGATCACCGGATGTGCGGCGAACTTCGCCCTGGAGAAAGGAATCCGCATTGCGGCGAATTTCCGCAATGCGCGAACCTGACAGCGAAATGTCGCCAATCCGGCCTGCTCCACCGGATGCAGAGACCTCCTCAATCCGCAAACTGCGGCGAACATAGCCATCGCTCGAAGCATTAGCGATGTTCTGCGCAGTGACGTCGAGTGCGCCGCGCGCTGCACGGGCACCGCTGACGGCGATCGATAGAAGGTCAGAAGCCATCAGTTTTCACCTTTCGGAAGAAAGCGGGCAAGCTGCTTCTCGATGGCACTGGCAAAACCAAGCTGGCCGGTCTGCGCGGTCAGCTCGGCAAAGCGCGCATCGCGCATTTCACGGAATGTGCCTTCGCCCTCGCCGCCGAACAGATCGTTTCCCCCGAAATCGGTGCTGCGCGCGCTCGAAAGCATCTGGCGGAGCAGGATTGCCTCGAACTGCTGTGCAGCTTCCCGCAATTCCTTGTTCAGGGGCGCCGCCTCGCGCTCGGACAGTGGCCTGGCGCCGGCCACATTTATCGGAAAGCTCGTCATATGATCACCAGTTCCGCTGTAAGCGAACCCGCCTGCTTGAGACCTTCCAGGATCGCGACCAGATCGGCGGGGCTCGCACCCAATGCGTTGAGCGCATCCACAACCTCGGCCAGTGAAGCACCCGGGCCGACGCGCGAGACGACGCTCTCTTTCTGGCTCGCCGTAATGGTGCTGCTGGGTTCAACGGCGGTCTGACCGCGCGAGAACGGTGCGGGCTGGACCACCACAGGATCCTCGTCGATCCGGACCACCAGGCTTCCGTGGCTGATCGCGGCCGGGGCCAACCGTACGGCGCTGGAGATGACGATCGTGCCAGTGCGACTGTTGATCACGACCTTCGCAGCGCGTTCGGCCGGATCCACATCGAGCATTTCGATCTGCGCCATGATTTCCGCACGGGTATTTGCGCCCGGCGGCAGCATCAGGGCCAGCGTCACGCCGTCTTCGACCTGCGCCATGCCGGGGTAAGCACCATTGATCGCATCGCGGACGCGCGAGATGGTCAGGAAGTCGGCGTTGTAGAGGTTCCAGCGCAGCACTTCGGAAAAGTCGAAGTTGCTGGCCACTGCCTGTTCGACAGTCGCGCCGTCGGCAATGCGGCCAACAGTCGGTACATTGACGGTCAGCTTCGAGCCGTCCTTTCCGGAAACGCCCAGGCCGCCAACGGCAAGATTGCCCTGTGCCATAGCATATATCTGGCCATCCGCACCATAAAGCGGCGTCATCACCAGCGCACCACCGCGCAGAGACTTGGCCCTACCCATGGTCGAAACGGTGACGTCGATGCGCTGACCAGGTTTTGCAAACGCAGGCAGATCAGCGGTTATGATGACGGCGGCCGCATTTTTGAGAGCTGGATTGACGCCGGGCGGCAATTGCAGCCCGAGACGACCCGACACGCCGCGCATGGCCTGCGTCGCGTAGGCGAAATTGTCATCGCCTGAGCCGTCCAGGCCAACAACTATACCGTAGCCGGTCAGTTGGTTGGAGCGCACCGACTGGAATTGCCCAAGGTCGCGCACGCGTTCGGCCATAGCCGGAACCGGGAGCGCGGAAACCAGAGCCGCGAACAGAAGGATAAGGGGGCGGATCATGTTCGACATCCTCAGAAGGGCGAGATCACGCCGAAGAAGCGCGACAGCCAGCCTTCGCGGCTAGCGCGCTGCACGGATCCGGCACCCGAATAGGAAATGCGGGCATCTGCCACGCGGATCGATGGAATGCGGTTGTCCTGATCGATATCAGCCAGCCGGATGATGCCCGAAAGCTGGACCCACTCTTCGCCCTGGCTGAGTTGCATGACCTTTTCCCCACGTACCAGTGCCGTCCCGTTCGGGCGTACTTCCACGATCGAAACGGTAAGATCGGCCCGGATCGAACTCGCCTGAGAAGCATCGCCTGCCCCTTTGAACGACCCGCCACCCGAAGCATTAAGGTCGCTGCTATCGATTCCGGTCCAGCTGGGGAGCGAAAGTCCGAGGCTGCCGTCGCGCTTGGTCGACCCGCTGGTGGATTTCGACGTCTGCGTCCGTTCGACCAGTGCGATGGTGACGATGTCGCCCACCCGCGCCGCGCGATTGCCGTAGTACAGAGGCGCATAGCCATGACTGGCCTGATAAATTGCGCCATCCCGGTGGCGATCAGGTTCGACCTGCGGCGCTGGCGGCAGTGCGACTGCAAAGCCTTCGGGCCGGGCAGAACCGCCACCGCAACCAGCAAGGGCGAGAGCGAGTGGAACGAGACAGAGTGCGGATTTCATGGTGAAGATACTCAAAGGGTCTGATTGGCGTTGCGGAGCATTTCGTCCACGGCGGACACCATTTTCGAGCTGATCTCGTAGGCACGCTGACATTCGATCATCTCGACGAGTTCCTCGACGATGTTGACATTCGAAGATTCCAGCATGCCCTGTCGGACGTTGCCGCGGCCGTTCTCACCGCCCGGCGCCAGTTCGGCGGCACCGCTGGCTGCGGTTTCGACCAGGAAGTTGTCGCCGATGGCCTGAAGGCCCGAAGGATTCGTAAAGCGGGCGACCTGGATCTGGCCCAGTTCCGCCGGCTCGGCTTCTCCCGGCAACGTAGCGGAGACGATACCGTCCGGTGAAACTGCGATCGCAGTAGCACCCTCCGGCACCGTGATGGCTGGCTGGACCGCATACCCCTGCTGGGTCACCAGCTGCCCTTCGGCGGAAAGCGTGAAATTCCCGGCTCGGGTATAGCTGATGCGGCCGCCCGGCATTTCGATCTGGAAATAGCCATCGCCATCGAGCGCGAGGTCAAAAGCATTGCCTGTCGTATTAAGAGCACCCTGCGTCATGATCTGGCTGGTGGACTGGACCGCCACGCCGGTACCGAGGTTGAGCCCGGTTGCATAAGCCGTTTCACCCGACGAACGCTGGCCGGCAACGCGGGCGTCCTGATAGGCGAGAGTCGCAAAGTTGGCACGGTCGCGCTTGAAGCCGGTGGTCCCGACGTTGGCGAGGTTGTTCGAAATGACGCGCATGCGCGCATCCTGAGCCTCGAGCCCGGTGCGGGCGACCTGCAGAGCTGAAGTGGGCATGATTGACTATCCTCTTGTCTGGTTAGCCGAGGCGCATGAGCTGCGCGCCGCTTTCGTCGATTTCACGTGCCGTCGCGATGACCTTGCTGCGCATGGCGAAAAGCCGCTGAGCATCGATCATTTCCACCAGCACTTCGGTGGTTTTAACGTTGGATTGTTCGAGCGCCCCGACCTGAACGGTCGCCGCTTCGTCGGTCGGCAGTATTCCGCCGCCCTCGACACGGAAAAGCCCGTCGAGCCCCTTGCTGATCGGCGAGCCTTGCCACGCTGCCAGCTTGATCCGGCCGACTTCGGCCGGCGGCTGATCGGGCGTTGCCGGATCCGCGATGGTCACCGTACCATCCGGTGCAATGCCCGGAATTCCGACCGGCGGAATGGTGATCGGCCCGTTATCGCCAAGCACCGGACGGCCTTCGCCATTGACCAGTAGGCCGGTGGCCGAAATCGACATGTCACCGCGGCGGGTGTAGGCTTCGGTGCCATCCTCAGCCTGCACTGCCATGAGGGCATCGGTCGCGATCGCAATATCGAGATCGCGGCCCGTTTCGATAATTTCGCCGGCGACCATATCCGCACCGCGCACCCGTGCGACTTGCATCGCGCGGGCTTCGAGGGGCTGGCCTTCGATCGTGACGGCGCGCTGATCGAGCAGTTCCGCACGGAAACCGAGCGTATTGGCATTGGCCATGTTGCTCGCGATGACGCGCTGGCTGTCCATCGATGCCCGCATGCCCGAAAGCGCGGTGTGGATAAGGCGGTCCATGGCGATCAGGTCCGCAGGTTGATGACGGTCTGCGAGATCTGGGTGGCAGTATCGATTGCCTTGGCGTTCGCCTGGAAATTGCGCTGGGCGGTAATCAGCCCGACAAGTTCTTCCGCGATATCGACGTTCGAGCGTTCAAGAGCGCCCGACAAGAGCGAGCCATACGCTCCGGTTCCCGGCGACCCGTAGGCAGCCTGACCGGAAAGGCCTGTGCCTTCCCAGTTCGCGTCACCGACCTTTTTCAGTCCAGTGGGAGCGATAAAAGTGGCAAGTGCGACGGCACCGACTGGTTCGACCGAACCGTCAGCATAAGATGCCGACACCACGCCGACATCGTCGATCGTAACCCCGACGAATTCCGAACCGGCGGCGTTCTGTGGGGGGAGATTGGCATCGGCCAGCGTATTGCCAGTGACCTGGCCGTTGGCATCGACCGGGAACAGCTGGAGGCGGTTGCCGCTGTTGCTGACGATGTTGCCGTTTCCATTGAGCGTGAACGATCCGGCTCGCGTGTACAGCGTCGAGCCGTCGGTAGCCGAACGGGTCGTGAAGAAGCCGTCGCCCGTGATCGCGAGATCGAGAGCCGAGCCGGTCTGTTCCACCGGACCAAGCGCGAAGTTCTGCGTGATCGATTTCACCGACGCGCCGATACCCTGGATCATGCGCGGATTGGTCAGCGCCGAACCAGCGACGATTTCGGAGAATTCCGTACGGCTACGTTTGAAACCATAGGTTTCCGAGTTCGAAATATTGTGCGCGATGACCCCGAGCGAGGTCTGCGCATTTTTCATGCCGTTGAGCGAAGTATAGAAGGACATGGATTATCTCCTGGATCAGTCGTCGGACGGCGACTGGTTGGACTTGATGAGCAGGTCGAGCTTGTCCGCGATCCGCTCGAGAGAGGCATTGGTTTCAGCGACACCGGCAAGCGAAGAGAACTGCGCCATCTGTGCCAGCATTTCCTTGTTATCGACCGGATCGAACGGATCCTGCTGCTGCATCTGGACTGTCAGCAGCTTGAGGAAATCCCCCTGCCCGAGCGAGTCCATGCCGCGGCCCTGAACCTGGCCGACGGAACTTGTCCCGGGCGTGGTGTTGGTGACGGAATTGATCATTTCATCCTCATCGTTTCCAGCATGAGCTGCTTGGCGGTCGACAGAGCTTCGACCATGTTGCGGTACTGACGGGACGCTTCGAGCATCTCGACCATTTCGGCATTTTCATCGACCGGAGTTTCCCAGACATCGCCATTCTCGTCGGCCAGCGGGTGACCCGGGTCGTGACGACGAATAGGTGCGACATCTTCGCGCACCACACCGCCCACACGGACAGAGGACAGGCCGCTTGCGCGGTCGAGTTCCTGTTCGAACACGGTACGCATCGGGCGGTACGCTTCTGCTTCGCTACCTGCGACCGAGCCGGCATTGGCAAGGTTGGAAGCAGCTGTGTTCATGCGCACGAGCTGCGCCGACATGGCGCGGTGGCCCACCTCGAAGAAGGATGTCGGTCCGGCCATCGTTATTCGCCTCTGATCGCGCGGGTTACGGTTTCTACCCGGCCGCGCAGAAAGTTGAGGGTTGCCGAGTAGGCAACGGCGTTTTCAGCAAAGGCGGCCTGTTCGGTGGCCATTTCGACCGTATTTCCGTCGAGCGTTGCCATGGTTGGGACGCGGTACTGGATCGAGCGACCCGTCGCCTGCTCAGCTTCGGCACCGCCGAGGCGCGCCTGAAGCGCAGAAGCGAAATCTACGTCGCGCGCTTTGTAGCCGGGCGTCGCTGCGTTCGCGATATTCGAGCCGAGCACACCCATGCGCTGCGACCGGATTTCCAGCGCCGCTCCATGAATGCCAAACAGTCCTTCGCTCATACGAGCCTCCGCAAAAGATTACGGGAAGTGTTCAGCAAGGGGCGTGCCAAAATCCAAAATTGAGGCAGCACAGGGCCATATCGGCAGATTGCGGCAAGCTTTTGCCGGGGAGCGGCAAAGTTCGTCCTCCCCGTAAATCTGCGCGAAATGGGGCCGTTCTTGTCTGCAAGGAGTAGCTACCCCATGCTGGAAACCTGGCTCGACCCGGCCTCTATCGCCATAGTTCTCGTCGGTACGATCATTGCGACCCTGCTTCGGTGCGGGGTAGCAGATAGCCGTGTAGCTATCAGCGCTCTGCGCGGACTTTTCGAAACGCCGTTCAACGTAACTCAGGCCAAGGCAGCGCTCTCCGTCCAGATACGCGAAATTGCCGACGATGGCTTTCTGCGCGCCGAGCCGCAGCATTTCGGAGACAATGAATTCGACAGCCTGTCGGATCTCATCATCAGCCAGCGATCGATCCAGTCGCTGCATGGCGAGCATCACAAATTCAAGGAAGTGCGGGTGGCGACCGCTCAGACTGCAATACGCGTCTTCGACAACGCGGCGGAACTGGCCCCTATTCTTGGACTCGCCGGCACATTGATCGCTTTGGGCCATGCACAGGGATCCGCGTCAGAACAAACCGGTATCGTCGGCGCAATTTCAATGGCCGTGGTGACCACGCTATATGGCCTGATAGCGGCCAATTTCCTTTTCTCGCCACTGGGCAACGCCATTGCACGCAAATCGCGACGTGAAGAACTGGACCGGGACGAAGTTCTGGAGTGGTTGGAACACGGCATTCGTAAAAGCGGGGTGGCAGTGACTTATGCCGAGCATGCCAAGGCAGTGGCATGATTGTGCGCGCCGCATCCGGTTGGCAAACCGTCATAGCAGACCTCGCGCTAATCCTCTTTCTGATTACCGCGCAGGCCGTTGGCAAGAAACCCGCAACGCAAAGCGAGGCGGAGGAAGAAAGGCAGCCTCCTGCATCCTCGTCTGCATTGGCGGTGCATCGGCCGAAACAGGGCGAGTCCGTTCGAGAATGGCTCATCGCTTCGACCACAGACCAGAGGCAGATGGCGACGATCTCTGTGGGATATACTCAGGAAAAACGAGCCGAAGCCTTGTCCGAGGCGGAAAGGTTTCTGGCCGAGGCCGACAGCGCGGGTGTTCCTGCACGTTTGATAGCCACGCCGAACGCGACAGACGATGTCGTGATTACAGTCGATTATCTCCGACAACAATGAAGGAATGGCACGAACCTTGCTCCGCCTGAGTGTAATACGGCCCAATAACCGTGCGGCCCCGTGAACCGGAGTGAGTAACAACCATGCGTAAACCCTTCTTCGCAGCCGGCCTGACCGCGCTTTTGGCGACAGGCGCAGCAGCAGCTTCGCCGATGGACCTGACGATCATCGATCGTGCCGTCGCGGACTTTACCGGCGCCGAAGTCGGTCAACCGGGCGGTGCCAAATTGCCAGTGGACCGGCGCCTCAGGTTGGCGAACTGCGACTCCCCCCTTGATATGCAGTGGTTCGGACGCGATCAGCGATCTGTTCAGGTCGCGTGTCCGGGTGCGGGATGGCGTATCTATGTCGCCGTGGATGCGGGCTTTTCCAATGCAAACCGGATGCCGCAGCAATTTGGCGAAGCGATCATCAAACGTGGTGAAAACGTGAGCATTCTGGTCCGCGGAAAGGGCTTTACGCTGACTCGCCAGGGTGCCGCCGTTGAGGACGGTGCAGAAGGCCAGTGGATCAAGGTCCGCGCTTCCGACCAGCGGACGGAAACGCTGCGCGCCCTCGTCCTTCGCCCAGGCCATGTCGGCATTGATTTGCCGTAATCGGCAAAATTCATTGCCGGGGAGTTAAACCATCGCATCAAGAGCCGTTCTGTTGGGTAACCAGCTTATGGAGCGAAACGATGCGTATTGTCGGATTGCCGGAATTCTCAGGAGCGTTGGTGCGGCCAAGCAAGGCCGTGGAGCCAACCGCGAAGGTCTCCGCCGTGCAGAAAGCGGCTGGCTCTTCGCGCGAAGCAGAAGCAGCCGTTGCCACATCGCGCCTCTCCACAAGTGGTGAAGCTCCGATCGATAGCGATCGCGTTTCAGAGATTCGCAAAGCACTCGAAACTGGCACCTACCCACTGATCCCCACCAAGATCGCCGACGCAATCATCGCCGCGGGCATGTACGGAAAGATTGGGAAATGACCGCCAAACAGGAAACGCTCGCAACCCTGCAACAGATGCTCGCACTTTTGCAGGGTGAGCGGCAGGCTCTTGCCGCTCTCGACCTCGATCGCATTGTTACATGCACAAGCGGCAAGATGGACCTGTGCGTGAAATTGGAAGCCGTCGAGAAGGCTAGCCTCGACGAAGAATGCCTCGGCGTACTCGACGCGGTTCGGCGCTTGAACGAGATCAATCGGCGCTTGCGTAACCTCATCGCCAGCAATGTGCAGAACCGTCTGGGCGCGTTGACCGGCAACAATGCTCCCTATGCGGCCCTGCCGCGCAAGGGCACGAGTATGGCGCTCGCCTGATAGGGCATTAACCAGACGCAGGACTTTTTGGCACGCATCTTGCTGAACTTCCGGGGAACCAGATCCCGGAGGAAGCGTGCCTACCATTAATCCAGTCCAGACCGCCGAAGTGCAGGGCGCTATCGCCCGCGCTGCGACGCGTACGGGGGTCGATTTCGATTACCTCCTGGCGCAGGCGAGGCTTGAATCTGGGCTGGACCCTAGCGCCAAGGCACAGACTTCAAGTGCGACCGGTCTGTATCAGTTCATCGATTCGACCTGGCTGCGGACGCTTGACCGGCACGGTGCCAAACACGGAATGGGCTGGGCGGATGCGGCCATCGGACCGGGCGGGCGTGTGACCGATGCGGCAACTCGCAATCATCTCCTCTCGCTTCGCTACGATGCCGACACTTCCTCGCTCATGGCGGCCGAGCTCACGCGCGAAAATGCAGAAGGTTTACGCACCACGCTGGGGCGTGAACCTCAGCCGGCCGAACTCTATCTTGCTCACTTTCTGGGCCTTGGCGGCGCGCAACAGTTCCTCGGTGCCCTAGGAAGCAACCCTTCTCAATCGGCGGTTGCTCTGCTGCCACAGGCCGCGCACGCCAATAAATCGATCTTCTTTTCCGGCGGTACACCCCGCTCGGTAGGAGAGGTCATGGCGGTCATGCAGGAGAAGGTTGCCGGCGCCTATGGCGATACATCCATTCCTCGCAACGGAGAGCCGGCCGGTTACGATTTTGCACGGTTTGCCGCCCAGTCACCGATGCGCCAGCCCGGCGCATCGCGAAGCGGTTTTGCCGTCCCCTCGCTTCCCGACGGCGGGCGGCGAGCATCGATGGCCGATACCCTTCGCGCGACATTCGGTGATGCGAGCTCGGGAGGCGGACGGGCTACCGAGCAGGTAGCAGCCGCATATAGCAAATTCAGGGCATTCGGCCTGTGAGCGCGCGTCAGTTCCTTAATCCCGGCCTGGCTCTGCCCGTCGGGATCCTCACGATCATTCTGCTGATGGTCATGCCGATCCCGGCGATGCTCCTCGATGTGTTCTTCGTCATGAATATCGCGCTCTCGGTTTCGGTCCTCATGGCGGCGATGAACGCGCAAAAGCCGCTCGACTTCTCGTCTTTCCCTTCGGTCCTGCTGTTTGCCACGCTTCTGCGGCTGGCACTCAACGTGGCGTCTACCCGTATCGTGCTGCTGAATGGCCACGAAGGTGGCGCAGCAGCGGGCAAGGTGATCGAAGCGTTTGGGGCGTTCCTTATCGGCGGCAACTTCGCCGTCGGCATCTTCGTGTTCCTGATCCTGATGATCATCAACCTGATGGTCGTAACCAAAGGCGCGGGCCGCGTATCGGAAGTTTCGGCACGCTTCACCCTCGATGCGCTTCCCGGCAAACAGATGGCGATCGACGCCGATCTGGCTGCAGGTCTGCTCACCGCCGACGAAGCCAAGGCTCGCCGCCGCGAAATCGCCACCGAGGCCGATTTCTACGGGTCGATGGACGGTGCCAGCAAATTCGTGAAGGGCGATGCGGTTGCTGCATTGCTGATCCTGCTGATCAACGTCATCGCCGGTCTCGTGCTGGGTATTTCGACGCATGGGCTCTCTGCCGGTGAAGCGGCCGAGTTCTATGTCACGCTGGCCGTTGGCGACGCTCTGGTAGCTTCGGTGCCCGCGCTCCTGCTTTCCATTGCCGCGGCAGTTATCGTCACGCGCGTTTCAGATGCTCGCGATTTGACCGGACAGATCGGCGGCCAGTTGGCTGACCCAAGAATATGGCTACCGGTTGCCTGCATTCTGCTCGCAATCGGCTGTATTCCGGCCATGCCGCAATCGATCATACTGCCACTTTCTGCTGGCACGTTCGGCTTATGGCATACTCTGCGCAAGCGCCAGCATGCCGCACAGAACATTCCGGAACCGGTCGTCACGCCCGATCCGGGACATATCGGGATCGAGGACGTGACCGACCAGACGCTGGTCACCATCCAGCTGGGCTACGGGCTTATCAGCATGACGGATCAGAAGCGTGGCGCCACGCTGGTCGCGCGGCTCACAGGACTGCGCAAGCAGATGTGCCAGAATTTCGGCTTCATCGTTCCCCAGTTCCGGATCGAGGACAGCTTCGAGGTCGAGCCCGACAGCTATCGCATCACTCTGGGCGGCGCGACCATCGGCGGTGGCAAGATCAAGCCCGGCCACATGCTGGCTATCGACACGGGAGAAGTCATGCATTCGCAGGCCGTTCCGGGTGAATCGACAATCGATCCGAGCTTCGGTTGCCCTGCCCTGTGGATCGACCCTGGTGCGCGGGACCTGGCTGTTGCCGAAGGATACCTCGCGGTCGATCCGGAAAGCGTGATCGCGACGCAGATCCACCAATTGCTTGCCGCACGCGCGCAGGATCTTCTCGGGCCGGATCAGGTACGCGACCTTATCGATCATCTGCGCGCGCGGCATGGACAACTGATCGAGACCATCACGCCGCAGCCACTGTCGCTCGCCGCCGTGACGCGCCTGCTGAAAGCGCTGCTGGCAGACGGCATCTCGCTGCGCCACGGCCTGCGTGTTTTCTCCAGCATCTCCCTCGCCGCCCAGCAGACAGCCGATCACGATCGCTTGATCGACATCGTTCGCGCAGATCTGGGCGCCATGATCGTAGCCGAAGTCTGCCCTCCCGACGCAAAGCTGCCGGTGCTCACGCTGGCGGCAGCGCTTGAGGATATGGTGGTAAGCGGACTGCAGGATCCGGCATCAGGCGAAATCGTGATCGAACCGGATCTTGCCCGGTCGATCGGCGAACGGATCGCGGCGATCCTTTCGCAACGCGATCCTGCGGCTACGCGTCCCGCACTGATCGTCCAACCTCGTGCGCGCCGTGCGCTTTCGGCCCTACTACGGCTGCGCGCGCCGCAATGCATCGTTCTATCTATCAACGAACTCCCCGCCGCGCAGCCGATCGAAGTGATCGCCGTGATTGGCGATGAAGCACCGGCCCAACCTGCACAACTTGGCCATGAAATGGAGGCCCTCGCAGCATGAAATACGACCACGCCAATTTCAATGCGCAGCGCGCCTATGCGAGCGAGGTAAACCAACGGATCGAGAAATTCCTGCCGATGGTTCACAGACTGGCATGGTTCTACGAAGGCAGCTGCGGCGGGTCGCTGGACGTGGACGACCTGCTGCAGGCCGGGATGATCGCGCTGACCGAATGCGCGCAGCGACACGAACGGCCGAGCGAGGACGGATTTGCGGCCTATGCTAAAATGCGGGTTCGCGGCGCCATGATCGATCTCCTGCGGTCGCAATCCCATCACGTACGCGGCGCGGCGGCCACCAGGCGCAAAATGGACGGCACCGCCGACGAATTGCGGCGTACGCTTGGCCGCGATCCGAGCGCCGATGAAATGGCCCATGCCATGGGAATTTCACTCGAGGAGTACCACAAGGCCCGAAACCAGATTGCCACTCGCGTAGTCGATCTGGAGAGCAGTTATTCCGATAGCAATCCTGCCTTCACCAGTGAAGAACCCACCGCCGAAGCGGTGCTGTTGGATGCTGCCGACAAGGCCGCTTTGGCGCACGCGATTGCGGCTCTTCCTGAGCGTCTGCAACTGGTTATTCAATTGCACTTCCTCGAAGAACTCAATCTGACCGAGATCGCAGCAATCCTCGATGTGAGTGTTCCGCGGGTCCATCAACTCAAGGCAAATGCGCTTGAAAAACTGCGCATCGGTTTGACGGCGCGCGAATCCATTTAGAAGCTTTATTTCCGTGCCATAAGTAGACACCGGCTCCAAAGCTTGGGGAACTTAAGTGCATTGACGTATGTTGGCGCACTCAATTTGATCTATTGAAATTCTCAATGATCCCCCAGACAAAGTGGAGCTATGGGCGAATGTCGCCGTGGGAAATTAGTGTTCAGCAATTTGTCGATGATTGCGTTGAAGGCCGTTTGCATGATCCCCATGCTGCGCTTAAAGCTTTCGCTGAATTGCGTTTAATAGCGCCGGCGAAATACGCGGCGCTATTCGATCAACCCGTCACTGAAGAACGTCTGGCAGAACTGTGCAATGCGCGCGCGTTTGTTTGCGCGGCGATGGAACTTGTGGGACCATATTGCGGAATTCTTGTTACCCGTGCGGCCAGTGGCCCATCTTCGGCGCTGGTTTCTTTTTCCGGAGAAATAGAAGAAGGCAACTTCTTCGGAGACGATCCGGCAATTGCCCTCGTCGCAGCTTGTGCGCGCGCACTTCTCCTTCTGGGAGGCGCGTCGATCGAGAAGATCCGGCCTGAATAACGAGGCCGGATTGGGTCAGAGTTCGGCTTCGAGAGCGAGCCGCACCGCCGAAATCGAACATGGTACGTCGAGCTTGGCAATCATATTGCGCCGGTGAACTTCGATCGTTCTGGGGCTGACCGACAGGTGCCGTGCGATAGCCTTGTTCGACTGCCCTTCGGAAACGGCACGAAGCACTTCCTGTTCACGTTGGCTCAGGGCCTGCAGTCTCTGAGCTGCGGCCTGGCGGCGGCGTCGCATACCTTCGAACTTTGCGTTCCGACGCAGCAGACGCATGATCGATTGGGTGGGATCTGCCTCCCCGCCATCGTAATCGAAATATCCGCCCGCGCCCTGATCGAGTATTTCGAATACTCTCTCGAGCTCGGGCTTTTCGGAATAGGCCAGAACCGCAGCCAGTGCCTCCTGAACGTTCTTTTCGCCCAGACACGCCTGCAGCTGCCTTTCTTCGTCATAAACGAGAAAGCAGGGTTTACCGGCGCTCACAGAACCAACTTCCGAGACATTGTCCAGCGGAACAGCGCGCGCATATTTGCTCAGCAGGCGCGCCAGAGCATTTCGCCTCTGCAGGTTTTGGTCGATGACGTAAAAGGTAAAGTCAGCGATATCCATAACAGCCCCCGATTGGTGTAGAGGTACTTTTGCTGGATTATGGTTCACACCCGATTGCCAAGCGGATAGGTGAAAATACCTATGCCCAGGTCAGTCTATCTGTGCATTGCGCCGCGAAACGCAGCAGCGATTTCGTTGAAATCGTCCTTGATGGCCGTGATGGCAGGGACATCGGTCTGCCGGATCGAATTGAGCAAAACGCCTTTGGCAGATCCGTAAAGATGCGCGAGGCTGGCTCCCAATTCGGCCGTTCGGTCGATGCCGAGTTCCAGAGCGGTCAAAGCAGTGACACAGCGGGTAATGGCCTGGCTTCGCCCGGCTGCATCGAAGCGGCTATCCGCCATTTCGAGCCGCCCGAGGTTCTCGATGAAATCTTCGAGGCAGAAGATGACGAGATCCTCTTTCGAGCTGCCAAGAAGGCGGGCATCGAAACTCGCCTGACGATAGGCCTCATTGGGTTTGGACCGGCTAAGCATCTCAATCCCGCTGAGAGTTCCATACGTCGATTTGCGACTGAAGGAAGGTAAGCGTCGAATTCGATGCGGCGATGCGGCTGTCTGCCTTTGCGAAGCGCGCGACCATGTTGGCCCGTAAGGCTTCCTGCTGGTCGGCGAGCTTTTCCAGATCACGGTTGATCTGTTGCGACTGCGATTGATAGCGCGCGACGGATCCCGCCAGTGTCCCTGGATTGCTGGAAACACTGTTTGACCGGGCCATTCGATCGATGGTCGAATAAACGCCATTTAGGCCAGTGGTGAACATCGCGGCCACGCCTGCGGGGTCGCGGGCCATGGCAGCAGTCAGTTTGGAACTGTCGAATGTGAAACTACCGTCTCGCTGAATTGCAAGGCCGAGCTCGGCTAAGGTCCGTGGCGATCCTTCGGGGGCGTTGGGCATGATCACCGTAGACCCGAGAGCGGCCAGCTGGGTCCTCAGCGCTCGCGCGCCGGTGTCCCGCGCAAGTTCGCCCGTCTTCGGATCGGTGGCGCTGCGAAGTTCACCGGAAATTTCGTTGAGAGCACCGGTGATGTCTTGCATCACAGACGAAAGCGCGCTGGAGGGGTTGTTGAAGTTGATGACCGCTGGCGCACCAACATTGGTACCTGTCAGCGCCAGCGACAAACCGGGCGCGATCCCGTCTATTTTATTGGACGAACTCGTGCGCGCGATCCCATCGAGTGTGAACTCGGCATCGGCCGACGTCTTTACCAATCGTGCAGGATCGCTCCCAGGCTGCCACGCCATTGCGGATAGTCCAGGGTTTGCAGGATCCTCAGTCGCTTCGATGACGAAACCGTTCTTCGCCCCGTCAGCACCCTTTATGACAAGTTGCGCACCCGTAGCTGTTTGGGCGACATAGGCGCTGAGACCGGCATTCTTGCCGTTTATGGCTTGCGCGACATCGGCCAAAGTCGCACCGGCAGCGATGTCCAGCGTCAGCGGAGCTTTGCCGGCATTCTCGGCAAACGAGGCCGAGTTCGTTTCTCCGAAACGGATCGTCAGCGTACCGGCACCGACAGTATCCTGCGCGCTCGCGTACGAGCCTCCGGTCAGAACCTGCCCACTGGCAAGTTTAGTGACTTCCAGCGAATAGCTACCCTTCCCGATCGAGCCCAGCGGGCTCGACACTGCTGCAACAGCGGGGTTCGAGATGGTCGGCAAAGGTGCAAGGTCGCCAGTGCGCAAACGCTCTCCCAATGCCGTAGCGAAGGTCGAGAAACTGCTGCGGATGGAACCGGCGAGCGAGATGCGCCGTTCGAGCGTCTCGGACTGGGTTGTCAGCCGCTGGTTGCGACCTGCGAACTGCGCTTCAGCCAGCTGCACCGCCAGGCCGGTCATGTCGACGCCGCTGCCGATCCCGAGAGAGGAGGCGATAGAGGAAGCTGAGATACTCATCGCTATGATAACGACGCTTCGGCTTGCGGATTAACCGTCAAACGACCATCCGCATCGAAACACAAGGCTGCAGGCACGTCGACGGCAGGCAGCGGCGGCGTTTCGCCGCGTTTCAACGAGAACACATATGCGAGGACCGATGCGACCGCGCCGTACAGGTCTTCGCAAATGATCTGCCGTTCGCGGGTCGTATAATAGACCGAACGCGCAAGCTGCGGGATCTCGAGTGTTGGGAGATCGAGCTCGCGCGCCAGTTCTTTCATGGCCATCGCCTTGTCGCCGCGCCCCTTGGCCAGAACGATCGGCGCTGACGCCTTTAGCGGATCGTATGTCATGGCGACGGCGAAATGGGTCGGATTGGTGATGACGAACTGCGCTTCTCGCATCGCGCCAGCTACGGAACCGGTCGCGATGTCACGCTGACGCTGGCGCCGGGCGGCCTTCATTTCGGGCGAGCCTTCGGATTCCTTGTTTTCGTCCCGCATTTCCTGATGGCTCATCTTGAGGCGCTTTTGTTGGCGCATCCACTGGATCGGAAGATCGACGAACGCGATTACCACGAGCCCGGCAGCCAGCGCGAAAATCAGCGAGATGATGGCATGCCAGGCCGCGGACAATTGCGCGGATAGGTTGCCTCTGCCCAGACCGACGACCGTCTCCATGCTGGTCCACCACCACCAGGCGGCGATGCTCCCAAGAAGAGCGATCTTGAGCAGACCCTTGCCCATTTCGATAAGGCCTTGCGGGCCGAACATGCGCTTCAGGCCGGACAGGGGATTGATACGCTGCCCCTTCGCCTTGAGATTGTCGACCACCCAGCGTCCCCGCCCGAATGCAAGCTGGGACAGGAGGGTCACGAGGATGACCGGTACGGCCAGTGTGAGAATAGCGGGGAGAGCAAGGAGCAGGCTCTGGTGCAGGAGCGCGTCGACGCTGAAATCATTAACATCGCGCATATCGAACATGAAGGCTTCGCGGGCGAGCTGCGAGAGGCCTTCCAGGAGCCATGGGCCCGCGATGGCCAGCCAGGCGCCGCCGAGCAGCATGACGGCGGCCGTGCCGGCGTCCTTGGAGCGCAGCACGTCCCCCTTCTTGGCGGCGTCGACGAGCCGCTTTTCAGTGGGCGCGTAAGTTTTTTCGCCGGCGGTTTCCTCGCTCATCGCGCAATCACGCTTTCGGTCTGGTCCAGCGCGTCGCCGACAAGGCCGGTGAACTGGTCGTAGATGAGCGGGGCGGAAATGATCAGAGCGGCCATTCCGGCAAGGACGCCTGCGGGCAGTCCCAACGCGAAGAGGTTGAGCGAGGGGGCCGAACGGCTGAGGATACCGGTGAGCACCTGCACCAGCAGCAGGATGAGCGTTACCGGCAGCGCGATCCGCAAGGCGGTTTCGAACATGAAACTTGCGAAACCGGCGATGGCGCCGAACCGTTCGGCGCCGAGCCAGGTCTGTCCGGGCGGAAACGCGTTGTAGCTTTCCGTCACCAGCGCGATCCAGTGAAGATGCGCGCCGGTCGCAAGGAAGATCAGCGTCAGGACGATCATGAAATACTGGCCAAAGGACGTGGTCGTCCCCCCACCCATCGCATCCTGTGACACCGCCATGCTCATCCCCATCCCGCCACCGATCAGTTCGGCGGCAACGGTCGGCGCGGCGAAGGCGAGCTGCAACACGAAGCCCAGAGCCAGGCCGACTATGACCTCGCCGGCGATGGTGAGAACGCCGTCGAGCGAGAGCAGTGCCGGCGGCGTGGCGATGGCGGGCATCCATATCGACACGAATATGGCAAGCGCGCCGGTGATCGATATGCGCACCGCCATGGGTACCGATGTCGCCCCGAAGAACGGGGCTGCAAGCAGGGCCGCACCCAGGCGGGTCATCAGAAAGACGACCCGCCACATGTCCTGCTCCAGCGCACCAATGCCGAGATCGAGCCCGTTCACCGCGTCAGTCTCAGTCGCCGATCCGCGCGATTTCGGTGAAGATGTCCTGCGTGAAATCGGCCACGACCGACATCATCGACGCCCCCAGAATAACGAGCACGAAGGCCACCGCGCCGAGTTTCGGCACGAAGGTCAGCGTCTGTTCGTTGACCGAGGTTGCGGCCTGCACGAGGCCGATGACGAGACCGATGGCGAGACTTGCGATCAGGATCGGCGCCGCAACGAGGGCGGCGATCCACAGCATCCGGTCGGCCATGGAAAGAAGGATGGCGCTTTCGTCCATGATATTATCCGAAACTTGAGGCGAGCGAACCCATCAGCAGTGCCCACCCGTCGACGAGGACGAACAGCAGCAGCTTGAAGGGTAGCGAGACAATCATCGGGCTCATCATCATCATACCGAGGCTCATCAGCACGCTGGAGACGACGAGGTCGATGACGAGAAACGGCAGGAACAGCATGAACCCGATCTGGAATGCGGTCTTGAGTTCGCTGGTCACGAAGGCGGGCAGCAGGATCGAGAAGGGTACGTCCTGCGGGCTGGCGAACTGGCCGGCATCGGCGATATCGGCAAACATCTGCAGATCGTATTCGCGCGTCTGGCGAATCATGAAGGCGTGAAACTGGTCGCCCGCCCGCTCGATCGCGACCTCTGCGCCGATTTCACCCGCCGAATAGGGGGCGATGGCGTTCTGGTTCACGTTTTCCAGAGTCGGCGCCATGATGAACATGGACAGGAACAGGCTGATACCGATCAGCACCTGGTTGGGCGGCGATTGCTGCAGACCGAGTGCCTGACGCAGGATCGCCAGCACCACGATGATGCGCGTGAAACTCGTCATCATCAGAAGAAGCGCTGGCAGGATCGTCAACAGGCCCATCACCAGCAGCAGCTGGAGCGACAGGCTCAGCGGTTCGCCGCCAGCACCTGCCATCTGGCCGAAGGCGCGGTCGAGTGCGCCCGAAACCGCGGTGTCCGAGGTCTGCGCATGCACCAGCGCCGGATAGGCGAGAGCAGTCAGAAAGGCTGTCAGCCTGGCGAAACGGGCGATCACTGAACGGTTTCCTCTGCCTGCGGACGCGCCGGCGCTTCGGCCAGGCGGGTGAGGCCGTTGCGCGACGTGGACACGAGGATCTCGCGACCATGGAATTCGATCACGGCCAGACGAAGGGTGGGCGAAAGCATGGTGGTTTCCACGATGCGAACCGCCTTGCTGCCGCCAGCGGGGGCACCGAACTGGCCCTGCATCTTCTTGGCAAGCTTGAGGCTGCCCCAGATCATTGCGCCAATCAGCGGCAGCAGGATCAGGAGCTTGAGGACGTACCAGAACATCAGGCGTGCTCGCCTGCGCCGGTCGGCGTGACCGTCAGCGGCGGAGTGCGGCGGTCGATCGCGGGTTCGCTGGAACTGGCACCGACGATTTCGAGGACACGGATGGCAAAGCGACTCCCCTGGGCGACGACTTCGCCGCGCGCAATCAGCTTGCCGTTGACGAACATGTCGAGCGGTTCGTCGGTCAGGCGGTCGAGTTCGATGACGCTGGATTCGCCCAGAGCCAGCACGTCGCGCAGGCGCATGGATTTGCGGCCGAGTTCAACGGTGAGGCGGACGTCGATGTCCTGAATGAGGCCGAAGCCGTCTGCGTGCGAAACCATGGGTTCTACTCCGAGAGGAATGTTTGGGTAAGTTCGAGGGCGACACGGTCGTCGAGTTCGCCGACACAGCCATGCGCGATGGTGAGATTTCCGGTCATCAGCGGGACGTTGCGGTTGACCGCGACCGGGATGACCGAGCCGGGTTCAAGGCTGGCGAGCCGCGCGATCGACATCGGAACGTCGACCAGTACGGCGCGCAGCGGAAGATCGACTTCGGCAATGGCCGACCCGTTGAGACCGCGTGCACCGATCGTCCGGCCGGTAGCCGGCGAGACGGCGCGCGTGCCGACGATTTCGGCGATCGTCGAGTTGCACGCCGCAAGCCGGACCTTCCACGGTCGCGCGCTTTTGGCAGACGTGATGGTGAGCGTTACCGTCCAGACGCGATCGCCCGATGCATAGGGTGCAACCTGTTCGACTTCTTCGCCATTCGCGCTTGCCGCGATGCCGCGCCGATCGCTGGCTGCCTGAATGACTTCGGCCATGCGGTCTTCGAACTGCTGTGCGAAACGGTTGGCGGAGGCAGGCAGGACGGTGCATTTTTCGTCCACTTCGCCCGTGCCGCCGAGGATCCGTTCGAACTGGCCAACCAGTTCGCCGATCCGGACCGAAATCAGGATTCCACGGCTTTCCTGCCCGATCGAATAGAAGCTGTGGCGATGAGCCGCCCCGACCTTTGCAAACCATTCGCCAACAGGCAGCAGTTCGGCGTCCGCAATGTCCACGGCAAGTCCGCGATCATCGCACAGTTGGGACAGCTGATGCTGCGACTGCTGGGCGATGCCGCGCGCAAACCGGGCGAACTCGATATCGAGTTCGGGCGGAGTTGCCGCGCGGCTGAGCAGCTCGTCGCAGTGACATGCTGCCCGGGCCACAGCCTCGGGGATACCGGTCGTGATCATTGGACGATGAAGGACCGGAAATAGACGCTGTCGACGCCGCCGAAGCCTTCGCGTTCTTCAAGCGTTTCGTTGATCGCCTTGGTCAGACGCTTCTGCAGTTCTTCCTTGCCGCGGATGCTGGCGAGATCTTCTTCGCTGGTTGCTGCAAGCTCGGCCAGGATGCGCGACCGCAAAGCGGTTTCATGCTCGTTCAGCCACATCATCACGCGCCCATCGTAATGGGTCGATGCAGCGAGGCTGACCTGGATCAGCGCAGTTCCGTTCGCCAGGTTGGACGTGAACTCGTCGGAAAAATTGTAATAGGCCGTGCGGTATTTACCCCCGCCGCCGCCGTGGATGGCGGGCGCCGCTTCCTTCTCGCCGCCTTCTGCGACGAAGGGATAGGGATCTTCTTCGCCCTTGAGCACCAGCTTGGGATTGCGATCTTCTTCCTTCGCCCCTTGCGCACCGAGCATGCCGCTGGCGAATGCGGCATAAGTGCCGCCCCCGCCTGCACCCAGCAGAACCAGCGAGAAAAGCACCAGCTTGAGCTTGCCGCCCTTTTTCTTTTTCACGGTTTCTTCGGAAGTTTTATCGTTCGACATGGGGTAATCCTGTTGAATGGAATGCTGACAGATCAGGCGTAGAGAGCGTCGTCGCCGGAGTTTCTGGCAGGCGTCTGGGTGCCCGGCCGGGCACGTTCATCGTGGCGGCCACGCTGGTCGAATTGCTGCGAACGGCCATTGTCCCCCGCATTGCCCTGACCGGATGCCGCGCTGGAATTGCCGTTGCCGCCATGACGGTCCGCAGCGGCGTGATTGTTCTGGTTCTGCGCGGATTGGGAATGACCGCCCATATCCTGCTGGCGGGGCATTCCGCGATCGCTGGCCATCGCCGCCGCCAGCGCGCGCTGGCTTTCCTGATTTTCGGCTGCGATCTCGACGTTCATCTTGCCGCCGGACTGATCGAAGGTCACGGTCAGAGCGCCGAATTCCTTGTGGGCCACGGCGATGGCTGCCGGTTTGGACAGATCCATCTGGCGGGCTGCGGTGAGATGTTCGACGACGCGTTCGACCTGAGCGAACTGGTCGGTGGTCACCGTACGCGGCGTTACAGTGCCAGCCCGGGCGGCAACCATCGTATCTTCGAAACGGGCCGAGACGAGCTGCGGCGATACCTTGGCGAGATCGGCCGTTGTGGTCTGGCTGGCGGGAGCCTGCCTGTCGCTGGCGGGACGGTCACCATCCTGCTTTTGGTCGCCGCTGGCGGGATCGAGGGTAGGCTGGACGGCGGGCTGGCTGGTCATGGCAGAAGCCGTTGCGGCTTTCGCATCGACCGGCGTGGCCTGTGCCGTGACAGCCGCGACGGCCTGGGAAAGGCGGTCGTTCGTGGCAGGAGCAGGCGAAGCGGACTGCGCCTTGCCCTCGGGCGCCGTGACGAACAGATCGGCCGCCTTGGCATCTACCGGTTTGTCGGCCGCGGCGATACGCACGACGAAGGATGTGGGCTCGGAACTTTCGGAAGGTGGTGCCTCGGCACCGGTAGCGACGAGTTCGGCAGCGATGGCCTGAGGCGCAATGCCCGAAGCGTTATTGATCGGTTTGCCTGCCGCGAGCGACGCGTCGGACGAGCCTGCGGCAACCGGCGCCTGGGCTGCCGGAGGCACGAGAGACATGAGGGGCGAAGCCACCAGGGCCAGTTCGACATCGGCATCGGCATCGGCATCGGCATCGGCAACCGGATCGACCGGCAAAAGCGGCAAGATATTGCCGGTCGGCAATTCACCGTCCTGCCGCTCTTCGGCACCGCTCTCTGCCGTACCGAGCCCGGCCGGCAGGACCGGCAAGACCGATGCGAGCTGGTTCAGCAGGTCGGCGAAGCCGTCCACGCCCTGCGAAGCACCGTTTTTACGCCCGCTTTCGCCATCCAGACCGGCGGCGACAGATTGGGTGTCGGGCGTTTTCGAAAGGGCAAGCGAGATGTTCATGGCAAGTCCGTGTTAGGTTCACGGACAGTCTATCAAGAAGCGTGCCAAACTCTCGCTCTGCTACCCCTTTTCCAGGCTGGCAACGATCTGGCGCACCAGATCCCGCCGGCTTTCCTTGGCCTTGCGCAAACGCATGTCGGACTGGGCGAGCACTTCGCGCTTGGCCTGCGACTGAAGTTCGGCTTCTTCCGCCTGTTTTTCACTCAGTTCGGTAAGGCGCTGCAACTGGTCGCCCATGGCCTTGCCGCTGCGCAGATCGGCGCCGACGATGTCGCCTTCGCGCTGGGCATAGTGCGCGGCGAGACTGCGGGTGCGTTCTGCCACGCCGAACAGGCGCGCGCGGGTGGCCTCCGCTTCGCTGGCGGCCGCGACAGACTGCATGCGCTCCACCGACCGGATGCGCTGGATGAGCTCGGCGCGCCTCAGCTTCCGGCGTTCAGGCGTCACGGCTGACGAGCTGCGTCAATTGTTCGGATGCGGCGGCGATATCCACGCATTCGCCATGGCCCTGAGACAGGAACCGGCTCATGTGCGGATGAAGGGCGATGGCTTCGTCGAGCAGGGGATCGGACCCTTGCCGATATGCCCCCATCATCACGAGATCGCGATTGGCCTCATACGTGGCACTGAGCGCGCGGAAGCGCCGCGCATTCACGGCATGTTCGGGCGCAACGATATCGTTCATCACGCGGCTGAGCGAGGCGCCGACATCGACTGCCGGATACTGGCCGCGCTGGGCGATTTCCCGCGAGAGCACGATGTGACCATCGAGGATCGCACGGGCGGTATCGACGACCGGATCGTTGTGGTCGTCGCCATCGGCGAGCACGGTGTAGATGCCGGTGATGGCCCCGCCGGATTCTTCCGAATTGCCGGCGCGTTCGATGAGTTTGGTAATGGCGGACAGGGCCGAGGGCGGATACCCGCGCGCTGCGCCCGGTTCGCCCAGCAGGATACCGATCTCGCGCGCCGCATGCGCAACGCGGGTCAGACTGTCGAGGATCAGGAGAACGCGTTTGCCTTGCGAGCGCAGATGTTCGGCGATGGATGTCGCGAGCATGGCGCCGCGCAGTCGCAAATTGGCCGCGTGATCCGCTGGAACCGCGACGATAGCGGTTTTCGCCGCGCGATCGCCGGCCATGTGCCGGGTCACGAAATCGGAGACTTCGCGCGCCCGTTCGCCGATCAGCCCGACGACGACGGCATCGGCCTGCGCATTGTCGACGATCATGTCCATCAGTACCGATTTGCCGACGCCGGATCCGGCCATGATACCGATGCGCTGGCCCACGCCGAAGGTGGTCAGCGCGTTCAGTGAGCGGATGCCGCTGTCGAACACCTGGGTCACGCGCGACCGGTCGAGCGCACCGACACGGTAACCGCCCGCCGGCCAGCTGGTGGTGGCCATGACCGGGCCGCCGCCATCGATCGGTTCGCCCGATCCGTCGACCGCACGGCCGAGAAATTCCTGCCCGACGCTGAGCATGCCCGGTCGCCCTTCGGGACGTACGATCGCACCGGGACGCAGCAGAACCGTATCGCCGAGCATCATCATCATGGTGTGCCCGTTGCGAAAGCCGATGGTTTCCGCGCGATGTTCGGACGATTCCCCCTGCGCGATCGCGCAGATCGTGCCGATGGGTACGCCAAGGCCGGAGACCTCGATCAGGCCGCCATCGCAGGCGACCACCCGCCCGAACCGGCGCGGGGCCAGATCGAGCGAGGCCGAGGCGACGGCCGAGAATGTGCGATCGATCAGCGCGTGCATGAATCGAAGATTTCGGCGAGCGCGCGGCGCCATTGCTGCGGCCCGTCCTCGACCCCGCCATCGTCGGTCTCGACGCGCAATCCGCCCCGCTCGACGCTGCCGTCGGCAACCAGTTCCAGGCTCGCCGGGACACTGGCTTTGACGAGTTCGAGATCTTCGGGATGGATATGGATAATCCGCTGGTCGTGCTTGCGCTGAAGCATGGCGGCCGCCGCTTCGACCCGCCGGGCTAGGCCTTCGCTGTCGAGGGCGAGCGGCAGTACCGCTTCCTCGCACAGCGCGTGGACGGTCGCGAGCATACGGTCGCGCAGCTGACGCTCGCTTTCCGCATCGAAGCGGGCGAAGGCGAGTTCGATGGTTGATCGGGCAGCCCGTTCGGCGGTCAGCTGGGCATCGAAATCGGCACGGGCGGACAGCTGGCCATCTTCATAGCCAGCGCGATAGGCCTTTTCGGCCACGTCTTCGGTCTCGACCGGTTCATCGGGAACCTGCGGCTTCGCATAGCGTCCGTCGCGGGCGAAACTGCCCGGCCGGCCGAGGGCGGCGTAGGCGATCCTAGACATAGTCTTCGTCGCCTTCGCCCATGATGAGTTCGCCGTCGGCGATCAGGCGCTTGGCGATGGTGACGATGTCCTTCTGCGCGGCTTCGACCTCGGTTTTCTTGACCCGGCCACGCGCTTCGATTTCATCGCGCAAACCGTCTGCCGCACGCGAGGACATGGCGCCGAAGAACTGTTCGCGCTGTTCCTCTTCCAGGCCCTTGAGTGCGAGAATAAGCGTATCGCTTTCGATTTCGCGCAGCAGCACGCCGGTCATCTTCGTATCGAGCACGAACAGGTGCTCGAACTTGAACATTTCGTTCTCGAGTTCCTTGGCGAGCTGTTTGTCGATCTTGCCGATCTTCGGCATGACGTTCTTCTCGATGCTGCGATGCGAACGGTTGATGATGTCCGCCGCGTGACGAATACCGCCCATGGTGAGCGGGATCGTGCCATGCAGCTTTTCGATCTTGGCATTGAGCGTGTGTTCGAGAATTTCGATCGCCTGGCGCGACACCGGGCCGAGGCGCGCGACGCGGTGCAGCACCGGCGTATGCAGATCTTCGGGCAGCGCAGCCAGGGCGGCAGCGGCCACATCGGTATCGAGCTGCAGCAGCAAAACGGCAATCGCCTGCGGGTGTTCGTCGGCGAGGATTTCACCGATGATCTTGGGATCGAGCCACCGCAGCAGGCCGAGGGCAGGCAAGCCTTCCTCTTCCGCTTCCGGAGCCACCTGACGCATGAGATTATCGGTCTTCACTTCGCCGACGGCGCCGTTCAGCAACCGGCGGACATTGTCCACCCGGCCATGTCCCGAAATGCCGCTATGCTCGGTCGAGCGTGAAAAGCCGGCGATGGCGTCGGAGATCGCCTGCGGCTCGACTTCGCCTATGCCGCACATCGTGCCCGCAAGCTGACGCAGTTCGTCCGGGGTCAGCTGACTGAGAATTCGCGACGCGTCTTCTTCGGCCAGCAGCATTACCATGATCGCCGCCTTGTCGGTGCCGCCGAGCAAATGCTGTGCAGGAGCCGTCATGCCGATGCTCCCTGGCGTATATCTTCGGCGAGCAGGCGACGTAGTGCCAGAACGGCATCATCGGGATTCTCGCGCGCGATGCGCTGGGCGAGTTCGATCTGCCCGTCGAGAGCTTCCCGGTCGTAGGGCGTGACGACGCCCATGCCGGGACCGCCCAGAGCGGCAACCTCGCCACCGGCGCCCTGCGGGTCGATCGTGCCACCATCCTTGGCGTTGCTGCGCAGCGCATTGATCGCAGGCCGCACGGCCAAAAGCAGGACGAGCAGCACGGCAAGAATGGCGACGCCGTTGCGCACGGCCATGCCGAACCAGCTCGTTTCGTAGAAGGGCAGTTCATCCCCTTCGACCTTTTCGAAGGGACGCATCACCACGGTCACCTGATCGCCGCGATCCTGACGCGCGCCGACGGCTGCCGTCACCAGTTCCTTGACCTTGTTGATGTCCGCCGCGCTCGCCTTGGCCAAGGCGGCCTGATCGATTGCGACGGCGACCGAGAGATATTTGATCGAACCGGGCGAGAGATTGGAGACCGAAACCTCGCGGCCCATTTCATAGACTCGGGTCGCACTGCTTTCGCCCACGCCGCCAGTAGTCTGGGCGCCCTGTGTATCTTGTGGCGCACCTTGCCGTGCTTCCCCTTCAGCAGGAGGCGTGTTCGCCAGCACACCGGGAATTCCGCCGGCAGGTGCGTTGCCGCTCTGCGACTGCTGCGTGGTTTCGCGACGGACGGTGCCATCCTTGTCGTAGCTTTCGCGCGCGGAGGTGACCTCGTTCATGTCCAGCTCTACCTGAACCTGGGAGGTAAAGGCATCGCTGCCGAACATCGGTGCAAGCAGGTGATCCACCTGCGCATTAAGCTTTGCTTCCATCTGCGCCTGCAGATCGAGCCGGCCGCTGTTCGGATCGCGAGCCTGAGTCAGCAATTTGCCGTGCTGGTCCACGACCTTGACCGCATCGATCCCAAGGCCGGGTACGGATGCAGCCACGAGATTGGTGATAGCCGTGACCTGTCCGTCGGTAAGCTGGCGACCGCGCGCCAGACGGACCATCACCGATGCGGAAGGTGCGACATCTTCGCGCACGAACACCGAACGTTCGGCCTTGGCGATATGGACGCGGACCGCTTCGACGCCGTCGATTTCCGCGATGGTCATGGTCAGTTCGCGTTCCTGCGCCGCGCGCAGACGATCGCCTTCCAGCGTACGACTGGCCCCCATCGGGAGACTTTCGATAAGGTCGGTACCGCTTTGTGGAGATGCGAGCGATCCATCGGACGCCACCAGCATCCGCGCGCGATAGACGTCGTCTTCGCCGACCGTCAGCGCACCGGTGCCATTGTCGATCGTATAATCGATCCCGGCCTTGTCGAGCGTCTCTACCACGCTGGCGCGTTCGGAATCGGCAAGGGAGGAATACAAGACACGCTGCGGCGCGGGCGACAATGTCGCCCACGTCAGTGCCAGCAGGCCCAGACCGGCCATTCCGCCGAACCAGGGCAGCGCCCGCTTCACGGCAGGCTGCGCGGTGAAGGCGCGAAGGCGGTCGCCAAACGAGCCCCCCCCGGCTGTGAGCGGAGTCAGCATGCCGGAGCCTTGGCTCTCGGCAGGTACCAGACCGTTCATGGATTAGATTCCCATCCGCATGGTTTCCTGGTACGCGGCAAGCAGCTTGTTGCGGACCTGGAGAGTGGCTTCGAAGGCGACCCCGGCTTCCTGCCGGGCCAGCATCACCTTGGCGATATCGGTTTCCTCGCCGCGTTCATACGCGGCGGTCATGCGGCCGGATTCTGCTTGGACAGAATTTACGTTATCCAGCGCTGTGCGGAGTGAATCGCCAAAACTGGGCGCCCCGCCCGTCGCTTCGGCCGGTCCGGCAGACTTGGGCTGATGAACGTCCTGCAGGACTTTGGAGCGATCGATGATTTGCTGACGCAGCGCAATAATCTGCTCCAGCGATCCGCCACCGCCAATGCCTCCTACCGGGTTCATCGGCCTGCTCCCACGGCAATGCCGGCATCACGGAAGGACGCGAGGCGATAGCGCAGCGTGCGTTCGCTTATTCCCAAAGCGCGGGCGGCATTGGCGCGGTGACCGCCGACCGATTCCAGCGCTTCCATGATGGCGCGCGCTTCGGAGATCTGGACAATTTTCGACAGTTTTGCCGATGCTTCGGGTTCAGCGGCAACCGGTGCTTCGACCGGCTTTTCGACGGCGCGTGCAGTCATGTCGAAGACGATATGCTCGATACCGATTTCCGCATGGCCCTGCGACAGCAAGAGTGCCCGGCGCATGACGTTTTCGAGTTCGCGGACATTGCCTGGCCATGGATAATTGGCCAGCGCGGCAAGTGCCGCATTGCTGATCCAGGGCATGCGTTCGCCCTTGCCGACATGGCGCAGCAGCATGGCAAATGCCAGCGGAGCGATATCGGCACGGCGTTCGCGAAGTGCCAGCATTTCGATGGGAAATACGTTGAGGCGATAATAAAGGTCGGCACGAAAACGGCCTTCCTGGACTTCATGCGGGAGGTCGCGGTTGGCGCAGGCAATGATGCGCACATCAACCTTGATCGGCCGGGTCGCACCGATCGGGACGACTTCGCCTTCCTGAAGGGCACGCAGCAGCTTCGCCTGGAGCGACAACGGCATTTCGGCGATTTCGTCGAGCAGCAGGGTGCCGCCATCGGCAGCGCGGAAAAAGCCTTCGCCCGCGGCATTGGCGCCTGTGAACGAGCCCTTTTCATGGCCGAACAGCATTGCTTCCAGCATGGTTTCGGGAATGGCGGCGCAGTTTACAGCGATGAAGGGCTTGGCGGCGCGCGTGCTACGGCGATGAATGAAATTCGACAGCACTTCCTTGCCCGTGCCCGTGGGCCCATTGATCAGCACCGGGATGTTCGTGCGTGCGAGACGATCCGCCAGTGCGATGATGGAAAGCGATGCGGGATCCGCAGCAACAGGACCTTCACCGGCATATGTCATCGCAACCAGCGCGGCGATACTGCTTTCGGCGATGGGATCGCTGTAGGTGATCGTACCACCGGCGCCAGACAGTTCGAACCCCGACGCGTCCCCACGCGCCAATCGGATAGTCCGTCCACCGCAATCCGATGAGCGATCGCCCTGATCGGCCAACGTCACAGGTCGATCCATGAACAAGGACGAGGCAATTCCCGCCATCCGTGCATCGATCGTCCCATGTATTTTCGAAAAATTTTGGGTTTTCGTAATCCCGTCCATCAGTGCCCCCACTTGGCAAGTCTTAGCGACGAAGGGGGATTTGCGGCCTGGACGTCCAACTTTTGGATAATTTTAGGCCTAGTGAAAACACGTATTATGGTTAACGTTCGTTAAGACTTTGAAAAATTTGACCCTTAAGCCGGCTGAATTCCTGCCGGTCTGGTTCTCGGCTGCCGCATCCTGATGGGGGGCAGTGATCGTAGACAAGTGATCGTAGACCAAAGGGAATTGAGCCATGAACGTCATCAACACCAATATCAGCGCAATGAAAGCCGCCAACTCCTCGAACGCTGCTGGCAAAGCTCTCGGCACCGCAATGGAACGTCTGTCGACCGGCAAGCGCATCAACAGCGCGAAGGACGACGCCGCCGGCCTCGCCATCGCCACCTCCATGACCTCGCAGATCCGCGGCATGACCCAGGGCATCCGCAACGCCAATGACGGCATCTCGCTGGCCCAGACCGCAGAAGGCGGTCTGAACGAAGTGACCAACATGCTGCAGCGCGTCCGCGAACTCGGCGTACAGTCGGCTTCGGGCACATATCAGGATACCGACCGTGCCAACCTTCAGGCCGAAGTGACCGAACTGAAGTCGCAGATCGACGCAGTCATCGCGAACAGCGAATTCAACGGCGTCAAGCTGTTCGATGCCAGCACGGCCAGTGTCACGATCCAGGCCGGTGCGGAAAGCACCGACACGATCGACCTCGCAATGGCCGACCTGTCGGGCCTGTCCGCCGCAACGTTCGATGTCGGAACCGATGCCGCATCGGCAACTACGGCGATCGCGACGGCCGACGCGCAGCTCGAAGCGATTTCGACCGCTCGCGCTACGTTGGGTGCCGGCCAGAGCCGTCTTGAATCGGCCGTTAACACGTTGACCAACAACGTCACCAACCTGTCCGACGCACGTTCGCGCATCGAAGACACCGATTATTCGGCTGAAACGACGGCGCTCGCCAAGTCGCAGATCCTGAGCCAGGCTTCGAGCGCCATGCTCGCACAGGCCAATCAGAGCCAGCAGAACGTCCTCTCGTTGCTCCGCTAACCTCCTGAACCCAGGTAACGAGAAGCAAGGCCCGTCGCTCGCAAGAGCGGCGGGCCTTACGCTTTCCCGCCGGGGGGCAAAGCACGACTACGCGTTAACGCTGATCCCGCCGGAAAGCGAAAATTCGCTCCGCCAAGTCAATAGGGAGCGAGGGAGTTAACTATGATCTCGGCAGCATACGAAACGCTTTCGCCGCATATGAACTGCATGCGTGCCGAAGCGCGGACCAATCTGTTCGTCATGGCCAAGTTGGCGGCGGGCGGTAGCGTATGCACGGTGAAGGTTCGCAATATCTCATCCGGCGGCGCCCTGGTGGAAGGCGCGGCCCTTCCCCCTCCAGGAACGCCATGCCGGCTCATCCGCGGAGATATCTCGCTCGAAGCGCAGATCGTCTGGCTGCAGGCCAGCAGGGTCGGACTGCAGTTCCACGGCCGGGCAAAAGTCGCCGATTGGCTGCCCTCCGGCCAGAACACCCAGACCGACGTAGACCGCGCCGTGGCGCAGACCAAAGCCGAACTGACCCACGCGCCGATTGCAAGATCTGCCACGCCCCTCATCTCGACCGCGCTGACCGCGGCCGATGTCGCAAAGGTCGCGGACACCCTCGAAATACTGGGCGATGAACTGGCCGACGACCCGGCGGTAGTGGCGGGTTACATGGCGAAGCTTCAGGCGTTCGATATTTCGGTCCAGACGCTGCGGAAACTGGCAGCCATGCTCGAGCGGTCAGCTGCGAGCTAATATAGCGAATTTCACATTTGCGCCGATCCTTCGCCGCGCTTATCTAAAGTGCAACTACCGGGAGGATCGAGTTCGGCGAAGCCGGACCACGCGACATGTTCAGGACCAGCCCCAACCTTTCTGCAGCGGCTTTGTCGCCGTTTGCGACCGCCCCAATGGCAGGGCGCTGAACACCTTGCACGATCATCCGAAAACAAGGCAGGTCGAACAGGGCGGATTTCTGCTGTTCCTCGCGCTCGTATCGCTGGCGCTGCTGGCGATCGTGCTGCCTTTTCTCCAGCCGATGTTGTGGGCAGCGCTCGCCGCGATCCTGTTCCAGCCGCTTTACCGCTGGTTTCTGGCAAAGCGCCCGCTGAAAACGACGCAGGCGGCGCTCGCCAGCATGCTCGTCATTCTATTTGCGGTTGTGTTGCCGGCACTGTGGATCGGCAGCGCGGTAATCGACGAGGCAGCGGGGCTGTTCCTTGCCTTCCAGGATGGCCAGATCGATGTAGCGATGTATTTCGAGCGCGTGTTTGGAGCCTTGCCTGCCAACATTCAATCTTCGCTCGATAGCGCAGGGTTCGGCGATCTGGGCGATATACAGGAACGCGCGCAGACCTTCATCCAGGCCTCTCTTGGTATTATTGCCGCACAAGCGTTGGCGATCGGCGGTAGTGTCGTCGGCTTTGTGTTGAGCTTCGGAATTGCCCTCTACGTCGGGTTCTTCCTGTTACGCGACGGGCGCACGATCGGGGAAGCAATCCTTGCTTCGATGCCGATGGACAGGATCATTGCCGACAGATTGGCGCTGCGTTTCCTGACGATTGTTCGCGCCACCATCAAGGGGTCGGTAGTCGTCGGACTGGTGCAGGGGGCGCTTGGGGCCATTACCTTCTGGATAGTGGGCATTCCATCGGTCCTGCTGTTGGGCGTGATCATGGCGATCGCTTCGCTGCTGCCGGCCGTCGGACCAGCGATCGTCTGGGCGCCGGCAGCGATCTATCTGCTGGCGACGGGAGCGGTATGGCAGGGCGTGGTAGTTATCATCTCGGGCGTGGCGATCATCGGCATGGCCGACAACGTATTGCGTCCGATCCTGGTCGGCCGCGACACGGGGATCCCCGACTGGCTGGTGCTGGTGACTACACTTGGCGGGATCGCATCGATGGGTCTGTCGGGCATCGTCGTCGGCCCGCTGGTGTGCGGATTGTTCCTCGCCGCCTGGGGCATTTTCGCAGAGCAGCGTGAAGGCGGTAATTCGCCCGCGGCCACGAACCAGCCGGATCAGGCCGCGCGGATATCCTGAGTACCGCCAGCGCCGCCATCCTTCGCGTTTAATCCATCGAAGATCGCACCGACAATCAGCGCCAGCTTTTCCTCGCTCAGCCGTTCGTCGATCATCGCGATCATGTAAGGCTGAAGATAGCAGTTCACCATCTGGTTGATGAGCGACAAGGCGGTATCGACCTTGAGCCCCTGCAAATACCCTTCGGCCTGTGCCTCCGCAATCAGCTCGCACAGATAGTGATCGGCGAGATCGATATAACTGCGCGCATATTCGAAATAGCGTTCACCCATTTCGACATAGAGATTGAAGGTCGCCGGATCGTCGCGGTAATTCTGTCGCAGCAGCAGGAATCGGCGCGCGATAAATTCATACATCTTGCGCCGCGGCGGCAGACCCGAAGCCATGACTTCGTCCATGACGGCCAGTTTGGGGGCAAACCATTCGCCGGTCACCGCTTCCAGCAGATCGCCTTCTTCGGGAAATACGGCATCGAGCCTGGCGCGTGCGACACCCAGCTCGGCAGCCAGCTTGGTACGGGTTACTTCCTCGCCGCGGCGCTCCATCAGACGCATGGCCTCGCGCGCAAAGCGGCTCCGCAGTTCCTGGATGTCGTCGTCGCTCACGGCAAGGCGCTCCCGTCTCGTCTTGCCAGTTCAATTAGGATGGGAGGCGTGGCGGTTAAACCCCTTCCCGCGAACGCGACGATCTTTTTCTCGGAGGGAGCGGGAAGAACGCCGACGTACGGGCCTTGTACTCGTCATAACCCGGGCGCGAGGCTTTCATGCCGCGTTCGAGGAGTGGAGCGCCGGACCATTTCGTCAGCGTGAATGTAAGGAACAGGGGGCCGACCACGGTGACAGCGGCCACCCACCACCCTGCACTGGCAGCTACAATCCAGATGCCCCACCAGACACAGGCATCACCAAAATAATTGGGATGGCGGGTGTATCGCCAAAGCCCGCGATCCATGACCTTGCCCTTGTTCTCGGGGTCAGCCTTGAAGCGCGCGAGTTGCCAATCGCCAAGCCATTCGAACGCTATGCCGATCGCCCACAGGCCAAGTCCGAAAAGCGCGAGGCCACTGATCGGCGTCAAGCTGCTGGCTTCCTGGATCCCATATTGCGCGGGGCTCGAAACAAGAAACAGCAGGACCGACTGGCTCAGGAATATCTTTGTCAGCGCGGCTGAGGCGAAGCGGCCCTTCTCCCGATCTTTCCTGAGTATGCGCGCATAGCGTTTATCCTCGCCTTCACGCCGCCAGCGGATAAGCAGATGGATGCATAGCCGCATTCCCCAGATTACCGTCATCGCCATCAGCAAGCTGGCGAGAGGGCCCGGGTCGAACAGCCGTAACCAGCTGACCGCAGCCATCACAGCCATCCCACCACCCCAATAAGCATCGACGAAGCTGACATCGTCGATCTGTACCGCGACCACCCATAGGATCATGGCCAGTCCGAGCAATATGGCCGCATTGGCCAGCAGCGCTTCAGCTATCACCCTTCATCTCCTCCAGCGTCTGCGCACTCTTTTCAAGAGCGACGAAGCGGTCACAATCGGGACGTTTCTCGCGGTAGAATGCAGCAAGATGCGCAAGATCGGCCCGATAGTCGCCGGTTGGCATCATGGCTTCTCCCATACCTCCGCGCATTGTCTTATTGTTAACCCATGCAGGGACGATGGGTACACCCGCCGCCACGGCGATATGGTAGAAGCCCGTTCGCCAGCCACCCTTGAAGGTGCGGGAGCCTTCCGGCGCGATCACAAGCGCCAATTCATCGGAAGCCTCGAAGGCGGCCGCAACCTGGTCGACATATTTTCCGCGCTTCGTCCGGTCGACCGGCACACCGCCCATGTCGAGCATGAAGTTGGTCATCGGCCATTTGAACAGACTGGTCTTGCCCATGAAGCTTGGCTTGATGCCGAGTTGGTTTGCCGCGCCAAGAAAGAAAACGAAGTCCCAATTCGAAGTATGGGGCGCGCCTAGAATTATGAACTTGTCGCAATCGGGCCTGCGGCCTTCGATTTTCCATCCCTTCCAGCGGTAAAGGCCCAGCAGGATGCGCTGTACCATTCGGCTCGACAGCGCTGGCCGACGGTTTGGATCAGTAGGCATGGTCTCTCCCTGAACCCGCCCATAGACCAAGACGCGGCGCAAGCGAGTGCCGTGCTGTCAAGAATCCAGAGCGGGTCGAAACGGGAGTTCAGTCGCCGGGACGGCGCGTCGTGGTGCTGAAAGCCGCCGGCTTCGTGGGAGCCTCCCGGCGGTCGGCCCCATCGATTTCGCTCTCGCCAGAAGCGCCGGTCTCGTCGGCGATTTCGCTGGTCATATCCGCGAATAGCGCTTCGTAGTGGTTGATTGCCCTGCGGAGTTCTTCTGTCGTCGCGTCGCTCGAACGGGCTGCGATTTCGTGGCCGGCGAAGTAGTGTTTGGCGACCTCACCATGATCGACGGTCAGATCGGCGTGGCGGTTTTCGAAATCGCCCATCGGGTAACCGCGTGTGTTCATCACATCGGTCAGAAGGCGATCGGCTCGGCTCACCGCCTCTACCGGGCTATCGACGAACAACGCTTTGGTTTCATTCCAGTCGTTAGCATAGCCGTCACGCTCGGAAGCAGTGAGCGGGCGTATCTGGAGTTTCGCTACCCGTTCCCTGCGTTCGATCAGATCGTCTTCGGCAGCGCTCCGCTTTCCTCGCGCCTCTACCGTGCGATCATATTCCTCGCCGAAGGCATCGCGCAGCGCCTGCGTGCGACGCTGACGCATGAAGAGCCAGACGAGCAACAGGATGACAACTGCTGCAGCAATAACGACGGCAAGGGTAATTTCCTGGCCCGACATGGATATCTCTCCTAGACACCCGCCCAATCCCCATAAGTACTAACCGCAATGCGCGTGAGGGCCATGCGGTTCCGCGGCGCTACATTCGGAAGACGCCGAATTGCGGGCGTTCGGGGATCGGCGCTTCGAGTGCTGCGGCAAAAGCGAGGCCAAGCACATCGCGCGTCTGCACCGGATCGATGACGCCGTCATCCCAGAGCCGTGCAGTGGCATAATAGGGGTTCCCCTCGTCTTCGTACTTTTGCCGGATCGGGGCCTTGAATTCTTCCGCCTGTTCCGCCGTCCAGCTGTCGGCATCGCGGTGCACCGTGGCCAGAACCGATGCCGCCTGTTCGCCCCCCATCACGCTGATCCGCGCGTTGGGCCAGGTAAAGAGGAAGCGCGGGGAGTAGGCGCGCCCGCACATGCCATAGTTGCCGGCGCCGAAGCTGCCGCCAATGACCACGGTCACCTTTGGCACAGTTGCGGTTGCGACTGCAGTTACCAGCTTCGCGCCATGCTTGGCGATGCCTTCAGCCTCGTATTTGCCGCCAACCATGAAACCGGAGATGTTCTGCAGGAACAGGAGCGGGATGCGTCGCTGGCAGGCAAGTTCGATGAAATGCGCGCCCTTCTGCGCGCTTTCGGAGAATAGCACGCCGTTGTTCGCCAGGATGGCCACCGGCATGCCCCAGATGTGGGCGAAGCCGCAGACCAGTGTGCTGCCGTAGTGCGCCTTGAATTCGTGGAATTCGCTGCCGTCGACAACCCGCGCGATGACTTCGTGAACGTCGTAGGGCGCGCGCACATCTTCCGGGACCAGCGCATAAAGATCCTCGGCGTCGAATTTAGGCGCGCGGGGCTCTTTCAGCTCGATATCCTTTGCATGAGCGTAGTTGTCGCCGAGGTGGCTCACGATGTCGCGCACGATCGTGAGCGCGTGTTCGTCATTCTCCGCCAGATGATCGACCACGCCGGATTTCTTCGCATGCAGGTCGCCGCCGCCGAGATCCTCGGCGCTGATTTCCTCGCCCGTGGCCGCCTTCACCAGCGGTGGCCCGGCGAGAAAGATCGTGCCCTGATTGCGCACGATTACCGTCTCGTCGGACATGGCGGGCACATAGGCTCCACCGGCAGTGCACGATCCCATCACGCAGGCAATCTGCGGAATGCCGAGCGCCGACATGTTCGCCTGATTGAAGAAGATGCGACCGAAATGGTCGCGGTCGGGAAAGACCTCGGCCTGGTGGGGAAGGTTCGCCCCGCCGCTGTCGACCAGATAGATACAGGGCAGGCGGTTTTCCTGCGCGATCTCCTGCGCACGCAAGTGCTTCTTCACCGTCATCGGGTAATAGGTACCGCCCTTAACGGTGGCATCGTTGCACACGATCATCACCTGGCGACCGGAGACACGCCCGATCCCGGCAATCAGGCCCGCGCCATTGATCTCATCCTTGCCATACATGCCATTGGCGGCAAGCTGGCCGATTTCGAGGAAGGAACTGCCGGGATCGAGCAGGCGCTCCACGCGCTCGCGCGGGAGAAGTTTGCCCCGCCCGACATGCCGTTCCCGGCTACCTTCCGAACCGCCCAGTGCAGCGGCGGCAACGCTGGCCCGCAAGTCGGCCGCGAGCGACGCATTGTGTGTAAAACGCGCCTTGGCCTCGGGAGCTTCGCGATCGAGAGTGGACATAAGAACGGGGGCGGTCATGCGGTTTCCTTCTGGGCCGTTTCGGCCATGCGGGCTAGCGGGCCGATCCACGGCAGGGCAAATTCGCCATGTTGCCGAGTCAGTTCTTCGGGTTGCTGGAAATCGAGGGTCAGTCCGGTGCGCGGCTGCAATTTTCCCGGGACGCTGTTACCGCGAGAATACACGGGTGATCGGCAACACCCGCAGAATGCGCAGGCTGAATTGCGACACAGGCATTCGCCTAGCAGGTCCGGCACATCAACCGCGGCTTGCTTGGGATCCATCATCGTTACCGCCCGCTGCAATCAGATAGCGATAGACGCCGACGATGTTGATGATGAGCAGACCGATATTCTGCCAGCCGATGCCTTCTGCATCCTGTTTCAGGAATCCCCACGCAACCAAGGCGATCGAACTGGTGACGAACAAGACGAACGCCCAGCCAGTCACGCGTGTACTGATGTTCAAAGACACGACGAAAGCCGCCACCAGCGCCGCCCCCGCACCGTAATATTGTAGAGCCGTAAGGACGGTGTCGCTCATAAGTCATGCCCCGATCAGTTCACGGCCGATCAACATCCGACGGATTTCATTCGTTCCAGCGCCGATATCGAGCAGTTTCGCATCCCGCATATACCGTTCCACTGGCCAATCGAGCGTATATCCAGCCCCGCCCAGCGCCTGAACAGATTCTGCCGCAACGCGGAACGCGTTCTCCGATGCGAGAAGGATGGCCCCTGCCGCATCGAAACGGGTCGTCTGTTCACTGTCGCAGGCCTTGGCCACCGCATAGGTGTACGCCCGGGCCGATTGCAGCGCGACATACATGTCGGCCACCTTGGCCTGCATAAGCTGGAAGCTGCCGATGGGTTTGCCAAATTGCGTTCTTTCACGCAGATAGGGAATGACCGTATCGAGGCACGCCTGCATGATACCGAGCTGCAATCCGGCAAGCACCACGCGTTCATAATCGAGCCCGCTCATCAGAACCCCGACACCGCCGTTGACCGGCCCCATCACCCGATCTTCGGAAATGCGGCAGTCGTCGAAAACCAGTTCCGATGTAGGGGAGCCACGCATGCCGACCTTTTCGATCTTCTGCCCGATCGAAAAGCCTGGGTCGCCCTTTTCTATCAGGAAGGCGGTGATACCGCGGCTGCCCGCGCTGCCATCTGTTTTGGCATAGACCACCAGAGTATCGGCGAAAGGCGCGTTGGTAATCCAGAACTTGGTGCCGTTGAGTACGTAGCCGCCATCGACCGCCTCCGCTTTCAGCTTCATCGAAACGACGTCGGATCCGGCGCTGGCTTCGGACATGGCGAGCGAGCCGACATGTTCGCCGCTGATCAGGCCCGGAAGATATTTGGCCTTCTGCTCTTCGTTGCCCCACCGCCGGATCTGGTTGACGCACAGATTGGAATGGGCGCCGTAGGAAAGGCCGAGCGAGGCACTGGCGCGGCTCACTTCTTCCACGGCGACGACATGTTCCAGATAGCCGAGCCCCAGGCCACCGTCCTCCTGAGATACGGTAATGCCATGCAAACCGAGTTCGCCCATCTGCTTCCAGAGCTCGTCGCGCGGAAACCAGTCCTCGCGATCGATTTTTTCGGCGAGCGGGGCAATCCGCTCGTCTGCGAAGCGGGCCGTAGCCTCGCGGATCATCTCGACACTTTCGCCGAGCTGGAAATCGAACTGGGGGGTCGCGCGCATCGTCTCTCCTCAAGGGCTCGCGAAAGTAACTGTCGTCAGGGCCGATAGCCGAGCCAAGGCTGCGGAGCAAACCGATTGGACTGCACGGCAGACTGAAGCTGCGAACTTGCTTTTTGCGTTAGGTATTCGTTTAAATTTGAGTCTAAAGCGCCTCTGGACGAGAGCATGTACCGTAAGGAAAACATCCTTTGGCCCGAAGGCAAACCCCCTTCGGAAGCCTATTGCGACGAGGAACGGCGCCTCGCGATCCTTGCTGCGCACGGTACGGACGCGATGATCGACGATCCCGAACTGCAGGAGATCGTCGATCTTGCAGCGAAGGTTTGCGATGTACCCATGGTCATGGTCACCATGGTCGAGGAGGGCCGTCAGATGTTCCTCGCTCGAACGGGAATAGACGCGCGCGAAACGCCGCGCTCGACCAGTTTTTGCGCGCATGCCATGCTGGGCACGGAACCTATGGTCATTCGCGACGCGAAGGAAGACACTCGCTTTGCGGACAATCCGCTCGTCACGGGTGAGCCGCATATCCGCTTTTACGCCGGCCAGCCGCTGATCTCTGCCGAGGGCGCGGCCCTGGGCGCTCTTTGCCTCATCGATAGCGAGCCTCACGAAGACGGGCTGTCCCAGCTTCAGCAAAACACGCTGTCGGTTCTGGCGAAGGCTACGATGCGGCGCATATCCCAGCAGCGCCTGGGCGATGCGGCAAAGGAAGCTGTCAACGAGCGGGAAAGCGATCTCAAGCGGATGATCGACAGCGTTCCCGGGATTGCTTGGTCGGCTGATGCATCCGGTAATTTCGATTACGTCAATGTGCAGTGGGATGAACTGACTGGTCTTTCCCAGCCGCAAAGTTTGGATGACTGGCAGACTGCCATTCACCCAGAAGATTGGGAAACTGCGATCGATGCCTTTCGGACATCGCTGAAGAGCGGGGAACCCTTCGAATACGAATGGCGCCTGAAACTTGCAGATGGCGATTATCGCTGGATGCTCTCGAGAGCCGTTCGAACGTCTGCGGGAACGGGAAAACCGCGTTGGTTCGGAACAGTCATCGACGTCGACCGCCAGCGCCGTATGGCCGAAGCCCGCGACTTGCTGGCGAATGAACTTTCGCATCGTATCAAGAACATCTTCGCCGTCATTTCGGGCCTCGTGGCAATCCGTTCGCGCGGCAAGCCGGAGGTTACGGAGTTCGCATCTGAATTGAGTGAAACCATTCGCGCCCTGGGGGCAGCCCACGATTATGTCCGCCCGGGCCATGGGCACAAGGGCGGCACGCTGTCCGGGCTGCTGTCCGATTTGCTGGCACCTTACGATACCGCTGGAAACGCACGTTTCAGCATCGTCGGCCCCGGCGTTGCCGTCGGCGAACGCGCCGCTACGCCACTCGCCCTGATTTTCCACGAGCTCGCTACGAACTCTGCAAAATATGGCGCCCTTTCCAGCGAGGAAGGAAAGGTGACTGTCACCGTCGAAGGCGATAACGACGATAGCGACGACATTTGCGTGATCTGGGAAGAGAGCGCCCCGAGCTATCAGGTTCCGGACGAGCAGGAACGCGAAGGGTTCGGTTCGCGCCTGTTGCGGATGGCGGTTGAAGGGCAGCTCAAGGGGTCGTTCGAGCGCGAATTTGCCGACGGCGGACTACGCGTGCGTATCGCTTTCCCGCGGCAGTCGATCGGGAACTGACCCCAGCTGCCTTGCACCAGCCCAATTGCTGTGCTTTCCCACACGCCGATACGAAGGGGAGCGGAACATATGCGATTTCTATTTGCATCGGGGTTTGCTGCGCTGGCGCTGTCCGCCTGTTCTCCGACCGGGAACACGGCGGGCGGAGCTATCGGGACCAACGGGCTCGAAACTGTCGCAACGACCGAACCATCTTCCTCCCGGGCTGTCCCCGAAGCATTCAGTTCCACCGCCTGGCGAGCGATCGCGGAGGACGGGGCTCGCTATGTTACCGAGATCGATCCCGACGGCACTTATCGCGATCTGCGCAATGGCGATCCGTGGCAGACCGGCAGCTGGACGTATTCGAAGGACGAGGGAGACAAGCTCCTTTGCTTCACACCCGATAGCGAGAACGGAGCGGAGCGCTGCTGGAGGCCCGAGCGTATGAACGGGGATACCATGCGCGCAAGAAGCGGCGACACCGAGATCGAACTTACGCGCGTCGAATACGCCCCGCCCGGCGAAGGATCGGAACAGGCAGAGTGAACCAGCAGACGCAACCGCTGCTCGAATTTCGCGACGTCTGTAAAAGCTATGACCGCACCCAGGCGGTAGAGAGCATCTCCACCGCCGTCGCCCGGCGCGAATTCGTTGCGCTTGTCGGGGCATCCGGATCGGGCAAGTCCACCTTGCTCAAGACGGTCAACCGATTGGTCGATCCGAGCTCCGGCACGGTATTGATCGATGGCGATCCGGTAGAAAGCCTGCCGCTTGCCGCCCTGCGAAGGCGGATCGGCTACGTTTTCCAGTCGGTCGGGCTGTTTCCCCATATGAGCGTGGGCGAGAATATCGCGATCGGCCCGCGCATCAGCGGTCAGAAGTTGACGCGCGAACGGATCGCGGAACTGCTCGACCTGGTGGATCTCGAACGCTCCATGGCCACGCGCATGCCGAACGAACTGTCCGGCGGGCAGCGCCAACGGGTCGGTGTGGCCCGCGCGCTGGCGAACGAGCCGCAGCTCCTGCTGATGGACGAGCCGTTCGGTGCGCTCGACCCGGTCACCCGCGATGCCTTGGGTGAGCGTGTGCGAAGCCTGCATCGCGAGTTGAATTTGACCACGGTGATGGTCACCCACGACATGGCCGAAGCACTGCTACTGGCCGATCGGGTTCTTGTGATGGAAGCAGGAACCATCGTTGCCGATGAAACCCCGCAGTCCCTGCTCCACGGCGGTGGCGGCGAGATCGCACAAAGTCTCGTCGCCGTGCCGCGCACGCAAGCGGACCGGCTGGCCGAGCTTACCCGATGAGCGATATCTGGACGGCCCTTCTCGGCCTGGGCGACAAGCTCGCGGCTCATGTTCTGCTTTCGGCCGCGGCGATCATGCTGGGTATCGCGGTCGCACTGCCGATGGCGATCTGGGCAAGCCGCTCGCCACCGATCGCGCGGATCACGCTTGGCTTCGCCAGCTTGGTTCAGACCATTCCCGCGCTCGCCCTGCTCGCCCTGTTTTTCCCGATTCTGCTGAACCTTCGCGCGATATTCGGCGAAGGATTGCCAACGCTCGGCTTCCTGCCCGCATTTCTTGCCCTGTCGCTTTATGCCCTCCTGCCGATCCTCCGGAACGCGGTGACAGCGCAGACCAATCTCGATCCAGGGGTAATCGAAGCTGCTGACGGTGTAGGAATGACCTTTTGGCAGCGCTTGCGAATGGTCGAAGCGCCCCTGTCGTCCCCTTACATCATGGCGGGCATCCGTACCGCGGCCGTATGGACCATTGGCGCTGCGACACTGTCCACCACGATCGGCCAACCGAGCCTCGGCGATCCTATATTTGCCGGATTGCAGACACAGAATTGGGTGCTGGTGCTTGCAGGCTGTATCGCCAGCGCTGGCTTGGCGATGGTCGCCGATGCGCTTCTCGGGACCATCGAGAAGGGGCTTCGCACAAGGCGCCGGGTCCTAAGCCTGGGAGGACTGGCAGCGGTCCTTCTGGGCATTCTGGCAGCGCTGTTTGTTTCCTTCGGCAACCGCGACGACGATCGTATCGTGATCGGGGCAAAGAGCTTCTCAGAACAATATGTCCTTGCTCGTCTTATCGGTCAGCGGCTGGAAGCGAACGGATATCGGGTCGCGTATCGGGACGGCCTGGGTTCGGCGGTCGCGCATCGCGCCGTTTCCTCCGGCGCCATCGACATCATGGTGGATTACACAGGAACGATCTGGGCCAACGAGATGCAACGCAGCGACAATCCCGACCGCGACGCGATGCTCGCCGAAATCGTGGATTGGGAACAGCGCACCAGCGGTACGAATGTAATAGGAAGGCTTGGTTTCGAAAACGCCTATGGCCTCGCAATGCCACGCGCAAAGGCTGCACAAGGCGGAGTTCGATCCATCGGCGATCTCGCGGTCCGCGCGCAAAGCCTGACGATTGGCGGTGACCCTGAGTTTTTCGAGCGGCCCGAATGGGTCTCAGTGCGCAATGCGTATGGCCTGCGTTTCGCAGACCAGCGCACCTTCTCACCCACGTTCATGTACAACGCGCTGCGATCAGGGGAGGCCGACGTGATTGGTGCTTACACCTCGGACGGACGCATCGCTGCCGACGATCTGGTCATTCTGGATGATCCCGAAGGCGCACTGCCGAACTACGACGCCATCCTCCTCGTCTCGCCTCAGGCAAGCCGGGACGCCCGCCTGCTGGCGGTGCTCAGGCCGTTGGTAGGGGCTATAGATGTGGAGGCGATGCGGGCAGCGAACCTGTCCGTCGATCGCGAGGATGACAAACTGTCGTTCGGCGAAGCAGCCAATAGATTGGCTCGGCGCGTGGGACTCGGCGGCTCCTAAGTCGCCGTGGCCTTGCGCCGCTCGCCTTCAGGGAAAGCCGCACCGCGCGGCCAGTCGCGCGCCGTAATCGCGAGACACTTGAACAGTTCGCCCATTGCGTCCGGCTGCACCAGCCGTTCGACCGCAGTTTCGATTTCATCGGCGCGAGAGGGGGATGCCTTTGCAAGTGCCTTTGCCCGCAACGCGATGCCCATAGCGCCGAGCCATGCCCCCTGGGTCGTCAGCGAACTGGCCAGCCCCTCGCGGCGAGCAATAGTATCTAGGGTGGCGAAATCGACATGCGCCGTGAGATCCATTTCTCCCGGCGCGTCGAACACGTCGAGCTTTTCGTGCGATTTTACCGCCTGCAAGGTGGATCCGCTGCGGGCAGCGACGTGCCCGTAATCGATGAACAGCGCGGCGCCGCCCTGCACGTCTATCCGGCGAGCTACGGCTTCGACCAGGGCTGCTGCTCCGGGGCAGGTTTCTATCACAGTCCCCGCGGGTGCTGCGCGTTGGGCTTCCGGCACAGCGTCGTCCATCGAATTGGGTCCGGCCACGAAGGCGAATTCTCCGCCTTCGATGCCGACCATCCGTTCGCGCCAGCCCTTTTCGGTCATTACCAGTTGCCGGATGGGCAAGGCGTCCAGGAATTCGTTCGCCAGCAAAAGAATGGGGCGACCATCCGGGACGCTATCCATCGTATCGTGAAATTGGGCTCCCGCCAGCACACCACCCTGCACTTTGCGCAAGGCCTCGGAACCCTCGACCAGATGCACGTCCGGGCGCAGCCCCTGACTGGCCATGGCACGCAGCGCATCCTTGGCTAAAGTCCCACGGCCTGGGCCAAGTTCGACATAGATCGGATTTGCCGGTCGCCCCGCCCGCACCCAGATGTCCGCGAGCCACAGCCCAGCCATTTCGCCGAACATCTGGCTGATTTCCGGCGCAGTGGTGAAATCGCCAGCAGCGCCCAACGGGTCGCGCGTTGTATAATAACGCGCGTTGCTTTCACCCATATAGCGCAGCACGGGCATCGGTCCGTGCTGGTCGATCAGGCGGCGAAACGTGCGCGCCAGATCCGTCTCTGGTCGATCCCTCATGTGGACTACGGTTTAGCCCTGGCCGGGCCGCCAACGGGCGGCTTCATCATCGCATAGATCACAACGACGATACCTACCGCGATCATCGGAAGACTGAGCCACTGCCCGCGGGAGAGGCCCGTTTCCACGACGACATAAGCGAGGTAGGCGTCCGGCTCGCGGAAAAATTCCATGAGGAACCGGCCGAGACCCATGCCGATGGTGAACACGCCAACCAGCAGTCCGGCCCGATAGCGGGCACGCGTTTTCCAGAAGAGCGCGAACAGCAGCACACCTAGCAAAAGCCCTTCGAACCCGGCCTGATATAGCTGGCTTGGATGGCGGGCGAGCTGATCCGGATCGGTTGGGAAAACCATGGCGAAAGGAAAATCGCTCTCTACCGGGCGGCCATACAATTCGCCGTTGATGAAGTTTGCCAGCCGGCCGAGCATGTAGGCGAAGGGCACATTCACCGAGATGTAATCGCAGATGCGCAGCCAGTTCAGTCCGTTGCGCCATGCGACCCAGCTGATTGCAATGAGCACCCCGATAACCCCGCCATGGAAGCTCATTCCCCCTTCCCACAGCTTGAACAATTCCACACCGCCGAACAGTTCCGGCTTGTAGAATGCGGCATAACCGAGCCGGCCGCCGAGGATGACCCCAAGCGTACAATAGAAAAAGAGGTCGTCCGCGTGGCGTTGGGCCATGGGCGATCCCGGTGCCTTGATCATTTTCGACAGATGCCAGTAGGCCAGCAATATGCCGAAGAGGTAGGCGAGCGAGTAGAATCGCAATTGGAAACCGCCGACCTCGAACAGATAGGGCCGCAAGCCCAGATTTTCCCAGTAGATCGGTTCTGCCGCGCCCGATGCAGCCAGTAGTGACAGCAAGTGCTTATCCCCTTAGAGGTGAATCCAAGGCCGCGACCGGCGACCCATCGGGGCGGCTTTTGGCATAGCAGGGGTTTGGGGGGAAGCCTGCGTCGAGCCGCAGTTATTGCGCGTGCCTCGAACCGGAGGTTCTGCGCCGTTTGGAGAGGATATTTTACGACCGATGCCGACAGAACTCGACAAGGACATCCATCGCATCACCGATGCCGTCACCGCGCCCGGCCAGATGTTCGAACTGACAGAAGTGACACGCCGCGGCGTGCAGATGCCCGCGTTCAAGAACGCACCTCCCAGCGTCGTCCATTACTTCGCCCATTTCTGTAACGAAAAGAAAGACGACACGTTCATCGTCGATGGCGACGTCCGCATGACCTTCGGCGAGATATGGCACGCTGCCAGCCATGTCGCCCACGGTCTTGCCACGCTGCATGGAATTGAAAAGGGTGACCGCGTTGGTCTTGCGGCCCGCAATTCGACGAACTGGATCGTCGCCTACATGGGCATTCTCATGGCAGGTGGCTGCGCGACACTGCTCAATGGCTGGTGGACCGGGGAAGAACTCGCTTACGGAATCGACCTTTGCGAATGCAAACTGGTCCTTGCCGATCCCCCGCGTGCGGCCCGGCTCGATGGCGTCAAGCATGCCTCGAAGCTCGTGATCTTCGATCACGGCAAGCCTTCTGAAGGTCTGGCCCCGGTATGGGCGGCAGGCAGCACGGCCATGGCCATGCTCGGCCAGATCGGCCCGGATGACCTTGCCACCATCCTCTATACATCCGGTTCGACCGGGCGTCCGAAGGGGGCATATTCGGACCATCTCGGCGTCGTTTCCGGCACCATGAACTATGTCTGCCAGACCGCGATGATCCTGCAGCTTCTTACGGAAAAGGGCGATGCCCCAACCGTCCAGCCTTCCGCACTGGTCGCCGTGCCGCTGTTCCACGTCACTGGCGAAGTGCCGCTGTTCCTCCAGAGCTTCGCGATGGGGCGCAAGCTGGTGCTGATGCCAAAATGGGATGCAACCGAGGCCCTGCGCCTGCTGGCAGACGAACAGATCACCTATTTCGTTGGCGTTCCCCTGATGAGCTACGAGATCGCCGTGCATCCGGATCGTGAAAAATACGACCTGTCGCAATGCAAGACCTTCGCTGGCGGCGGCGCAGCGCGCCCGATCGAGCATGTGAAGAAGATCAAGGACGCGTTCAAAGACGGGTTTCCCGCTCTGGGTTACGGCCTGACCGAAACCAATGGCGTGGGCGCAGGCAATCTGAACGAAAATTATCTCGCCAAACCCAACAGCACCGGCATGCCTTCGCGGCCCTTGGTCGACATGGCCATTCTCGACGACGACGGCAAACCCATGGAGCGCGGAAAGGTTGGCGAGGTTTCGATCCGCTCGGTGTGCAACTTTCTCGGCTACTGGAAGAACGAGGAAGCGACCAAGGCGGCTTTTTCCGCCGACGGGTATTTCCGCACGGGCGACCTGGGCTATCTCGACGAGGACGATTACCTGTTCATCGTCGACCGCAAGAAAGACATCATCATTCGTGGCGGCGAGAATATCAGCTGCATCGAAGTGGAAGAAGCGATCTATGCGCATCCGGCAGTAGCCGAATGCTCGGTCTTTGGCCTTCCCGACGAACGCTTCGGCGAGATTCCCGCTGCCGTTTACTACACTCACGACGGCAAGGATCTCTCGGTCGAGGATCTGCAGGAATTCCTGCGCGAGCATATTGCTGCGTTCAAGGTGCCTTCGGTCATCTGGAAGAGCGATGAGCAATTGCCTCGCCTCGGCACCCAGAAGGTCGACAAGCGCACCGTGAAGGCGAATTTTGCCAAGGAGCACCTCGCCGCTTGAATGCCCTGCGTGTCCCCCGACAGCGTGCGATAATCGACCGGCGCGCCCTTGCTTCCGAAATCGACGCGCTGGTGGGGGAGCATGGCGACAAAGCCCGTCCTCATGTCGTGAAACTGCTCAAGGCTGCGCTCGACAAAGGCCGGGCCGAGCTCGAGCGCCGCCTGGAAGAGAAACCGTCCGCCGGGCACGAGAATGCGGGCGGTTTCGCATTCATGATCGACCAGCTGATCCGCGTGATCCACGATCATGCGACCGCCCATCTCTATCCCAGCGCCAATCGCTCCAAGGCGGAGCGGTTGGCGATCATGGCTGTCGGCGGATACGGTCGGTCGGAAATGTCGCCGCATTCCGACGTCGACATCGCGTTCCTCGTCGGCGGCAAGAAAACTGCGTGGTGCGAGCAGGTCGTCGAAGCGATGCTCTATATGCTGTGGGATCTGGGTCTCAAAGTAGGCCATTCGACCCGCACGCTGGACGAAGCGATCCGGCTGTCGAAGAGCGACCTCACCATTCGCACAGCCCTCCTCGAAGGGCGGTATGTCTGGGGCGATCAGGAGCTCTACGACGAAGGTTCGCGCCGCTACACGACCGAGGTGGTGCGGGGCAATGAACGCACCTTCGTGACCGAGAAGCTGGCCGAACGCAACGCGCGCCACAAACGCATGGGCGACAGCAGATATGTCGTCGAACCCAATGTGAAAGATGGCAAAGGCGGACTGCGCGATCTCCATGCGCTCTATTGGATCGGCAAGTTCATCCATCGCGTGCGCACGGCGTCGGAACTGGTCGAGATCGGCCTGTTCACTCCGGCCGAATATCGCAGTTTCCGGCGCGCGGAGAACTTCCTCCTAGCCGTCCGCAGCCACATGCATGTGCTGACGGGCCGTGCCGAAGACCGCCTGACCTTCGACCTTCAGCGGCGCATCGCGGAGCGGATGAATTTTGCCGAACGTCCAGGCAAGAGCGCGGTAGAACGGTTCATGCAGCTCTACTTCCTGCAGGCCAAACGGGTCGGCTCCCTGACCGGGATATTCCTAGCCCATATCGACGAGCAGTTCGAGGCCAGAACGGCGCGCCGCGGCTTCTTCGCGGGGTGGAAACAGAAGGCACGGCAACTGAAGGGTTACCGCGTTTACGGGGGCAAGATCGCCGCACCGTCGGAGGACTGGTTTCGCAAGGACCCCGTGCGGCTGATCGAGATATTTCAGCTGGCCGAATCCGAAGAATTGGAAATCCACCCCGATACCATGCGCCAGGCAAACCGTGAAACGGGCCTCATCGACCATGCGATCCGCAATGACGAACGGGCCAACGCGCTGTTCCTCGACCTATTGTGCGGTCGCAACGATCCCGAAATGGTGCTTCGCTGGATGAACGAAGCTGGCGTTTTCGGGAAATTCGTGCCGGATTTCGGCAAGGTCAACGCGCAGATGCAGTTCGATATGTACCACCACTATACGGTGGACGAACATACGATCCGTGCGATCGGACTGTTGAACCGTATCGAAAAGGGCGAACTAACGGATGATCATCCGCGCGCCGCACGTCTGATCCACAAGGTGAATTCGCGCCGCGTCGCTTATGTCGCCGCGTTGCTACACGATATCGCCAAGGGCCGCGGGGGCGACCATTCCGTGCTCGGAGCAGAAGTTGCACGGGATCTGTGCCCGCGTTTCGGCCTGAGCGAGAGCGAAACAGAGATGGTGGCCTGGCTGGTTCTCAATCACCTGCTGATGAGCCACACGGCGCAGAAGCGCGATCTTACCGACCCCAAAACGATAGAAGATTTCGTCGGTCAGGTGCAAAGCCAGGAAAGGCTACGCCATCTCGCAATCCTTACCGCGGTCGATATACGCGCGGTCGGCCCAGGGACCTGGAACAGTTGGAAAGGCCAACTGCTGGGCGAACTTTACGACATATCGAGCGAGCGCTTGCGGCTGGGGCACATGCGGCATGGTCGCGAACAGACAATCGCGCACAAGCAGGCGGAGGTGGCGGACGTTCTCGGGGAAAAGGGCCATCTCGTCGCAGATCTGGCCCAGACCATGGGCGACGCATACTGGATCGCCGAACCGATCGATATCATCGCGCTGAACCTGGTGCATTACGCTGCCGCGCGCGAACGGGAGCATCAGCTTTCCATTCACTGCGAATATTACGAAGCGCGCGGTGCAACGCTGGTCACGGTAATCGCGGCCGACCATCCGGGCATGTTCTATAGAATTGCCGGCGGCATCCATCTCGCAGGCGGAAACATCATTGATGCCCGCATCCACACCACGCGGATGGGCTGGGCGCTCGACAATTTCCTGGTGCAGGATCCCCACGGTGAACCCTTTGCCGAAGAAGGCCAGCTTGAACGGCTGAAAAGCAGCATCGCCGATGCGCTAGCGAATAAGGTCGATCTGGCGCCCCGACTGGCACAGCGTCCGTTGGCGCACAGCCGTGCGCGTGCTTTCGATGTCGCGCCACGGGTTCTGTTCGACAACAAGGCATCGAACAAGTTCACCGTGGTCGAGGTCAACGCCCGCGATCGGCCAGCATTGCTCAACCGTTTGGCCCGTGCGCTGTTCGAAAGCCGACTGGTGGTCCATTCCGCCCATATTACCAATTACGGGGAGCGGGCTGCCGATACGTTTTACGTCACCGACCTTACCGGCGGCAAACTGGAGCGCGGCGACCGCATGAACCGTATCGAGGCGCGGCTCATGGAGGCCGCAAGTGACGCAACGCAAGATCGGCTGGAGAACGCCTGAGCGTACGGGCAGCAGATCGCTAGCGGGGCGACGCGCGTTCGCCAAATAGCGCAGTACCCACGCGCACATGCGTAGCGCCGAGCTTTACTGCTGTTTCGTAATCCCCGCTCATGCCCATGCTGCGCCCGTCGAGACCGTGATCGCTGGCTAGCCGATCAAGGAATGCGAAGAATGGCGCAGGCTCGATCTCGAAGGGCGGAATGCACATGAGTCCCGCCACCGGAATATCGGCCGCGCGAGCCTGCTCGAGCAGTCCGGGCAGATCGGCCACCGGGCACCCGCCTTTCTGTTCCTCAACGCCCACATCGACCTGCACGAAGCACGGAATGCGCCGATCCAGCTTATCCATGGCCTTCGCAAGCGCCTTTACCAGGCTTGGCCGATCGAGCGAGTGGATGACATCGAACAAAGCCACCGCGTCGTCGGCCTTGTTCGACTGAAGCTGGCCGATGAGGTGCAATTGGGCTGCAGGGTAGGCTTCGCGCAGTGCGGGCCACTTGTCCTGCGCTTCCTGAACGCGGTTTTCTCCGAAATGGCGCTGCCCTTGCACAAGCAATGGTTCGATCGCCTCGGCCGGATGGGTCTTGCTGACCGCAACAAGCGTAACATCGCCGGGTTCGCGGCGGGCGATTTTGCAAGCCTTGGCAATATTCGCCTGTACTTGCCGTAGCGGGGTGTCTGCCTTTTCCATCGCGTCGCGCTATAGCGTGTGTGTGAAACGACGCCAGCATCATCCCGGAGCCGATCAGCCCATCCTCCCGTTGTTGTGGTTGCTGAGCGATCGGCGAAACGACGCTGGAATTGAGACGGCGCTTCGAAGCCTGCCAAGTGGTTCGGGCTTCGTCTTTCGCCACTATCACCTCGATCCCGACACGCGGCGTGCGCGGTTCGACGAGCTTGCAGCGATCGCTCATCAATGTGGACACACGGTAGTCCTGTCCGGTGATGACGATTGGGGCGCCGACGGCCACTACGGGTCTGCAACCAGGCCAAGAGATGGCCTCTTTCTTGCTACTGCCCATAACGCGGACGAACTGGCAGCGGCGGTCGCAGCGGGAGCGGAAGGCATCTTCCTCTCGCCGGTGTTTGCCACAGCTTCGCATCCTGGGGCCAAGACACTCGGTATCGATGCGTTTCACGCGCTGGCCCGGCAATCGCCCGTGCCGGTGATCGCTCTTGGCGGAATGACCCATGAGCGCGCGCGCGAGTTGGGGTGGTCCCGCTGGGGCGCCATCGACGGACTCGGTTCGACGAACGTCGCTTGACCTCCCTGTCCGGGAGGACTCATACTGCACTCTCTCGACGGATCAGGGGATACGAAATGGCTACGCGCGCAGGCGCAGCACCCGATTGGCGCGCGGCTTTCCGCCGCTCCTTTCGCCGCGCTACACATATGGCAGGCGCAGGCTTGCTGTTCGCGATCCTTGTTTTCCTGACCTTGGCGCTCGCCAGCTATACGCAGACCGATCCGAGTCCCTCCACTGCAGCGGGCGGCGACGACATCCGCAACTGGATGGGGGCAACCGGCGCTTGGGCCAGCGAACGCGCGCTTAACTACCTGGGACTTCCGGCGGCGCTGCTTTTGCCGCTGCTCTATATTTCAGCCCGCCGGCTGTGGACCGGGGTGGAACGGGACGACGAAGATAGCACCCCCGGTCGCTGGTGGGGTCCCTTCGCCATGCTCCTTGCCGCCATCGCCTTGCTTGGCACGGTGCTGGCGCTGGCGTTTGAGCCGGCGACCGGCAGTCTTCCGGCCGGGCTTGGGGGTTTGTTCGGTCAGTTGGGCGGCTTGGGGATCGAAGCTGTCGCAGACCGTTTCGGTGGCGACTTTTCAGGCTGGATCGTGCTGCTGCTCGCTCTTGTCACGCTCGGCGGCGGGGTGGCGCTCGTCACCCGGGTCTTCGCGATCGACTGGGCGCAATTCCTGACCTTGCCCGATTTCGTCAAACGCAAGGCACACTTGCCCGAATTCGACCTGCCGTTGACACCCAAGAAGCAGACCCGTGCCAAGCCGATGGAAAGCCTTGAGGATGACGAGGATCTGCCATTGCGCGAACCGCGCCGCGCGCCCGAAATCGCCGATCCCGCGCCGATGCCTGCTCAGCCCGTTGCCGCCAAACCCAAGCAGCGCGACATGTTCGCCAATTACGAATTGCCGAGCCACGATCTGCTCGATGATGCGCCCGAAAATGCTGCTCCAAAGCTCGACAAGATGGCGCTGGAACGCAATGCGCGCCTGCTGGAAAACGTGCTCGACGATTTCAACGTCAAGGGTGAGATCACCGCGGTGCGCGCCGGACCCGTGGTCACCATGTACGAACTGGAGCCGGCACCGGGTATCAAGGCCAGCCGCGTGGTCGGCCTTGCAGAAGATATCGCCCGCAACATGTCGGCAATTTCCGCGCGCGTCTCTCCCATTCCGGGCAAGACGGTGATCGGGATCGAACTGCCCAACGCGGACCGGCAGATGGTCAGTTACAAGCAGCTCGCCAATTCGGCCGCCTTCATCGACCATCACGGCAGCCTGCCCATGATTCTGGGCAAGGACATTGCAGGCGAACCGATCGTCGTAGACCTTGCTGCCATGCCTCACCTGTTGGTGGCCGGTACCACCGGTTCGGGTAAGTCGGTCGGCCTCAACGCGATCCTGCTTTCACTGCTCTATCGCTTCACGCCTGACGAGTGCCGACTGATCCTCATCGATCCCAAGGTGCTGGAGCTCAAGACCTACGACGACATTCCGCATCTCCTGAGCCCTGTGGTTACCGAGCCCCACAAATCGGTCCGGGCGCTGAAATGGGCGGTCGAGGAAATGGAGAAGCGCTACCGCATGATGAGCAGCGTGAATTCACGCAACATCGCGGGCTTCAACGAAAAGGTGAAGAAGGCGATCGAGAAGGGTTCGCCACTGGGTCGCCGCGTGCAGACGGGCTTCGATCCCGAAACGGGTGAAGAATTGTACGAGGAAGAACAGCTCAATTACGAGCCGCTGCCCCTCATCGTACTTATTGTCGACGAACTGGCCGACCTCATGGTCACTGTTGGCAAAGAAATCGAAGTCCTGATCCAGCGCCTAAGCCAGAAATCGCGTGCCGCCGGCATCCATCTGATCATGGCGACACAGCGCCCTTCGGTCGATGTCATCACCGGCGTCATCAAGGCCAACCTCCCGACCCGCATCAGCTTCAAGGTGACGAGCCGTATCGACAGCCGCACCATCCTTGGGGAACAGGGGGCCGAACAGCTGCTCGGCAAGGGCGACATGCTGTATAAACCCAATACCGGCGCGATGATCCGCGTGCATGGCCCCTTCGTGTCCGACGAGGAAGTTGAACGTGTGGCCGATCACTGGCGTGGACAGGGCAAGCCCGACTATGTCGACGCGGTTACCGAAGAACCGGAAGATGGCGGCTTCAATTTCGAAGACGAATTCACCGCTTCGGATAATCCGGAAGAACGGAAATATCGCCAGGCCTGTCAGATTGTTATCGAGAACCAGAAAGCGTCTGGCAGCTGGCTTCAGCGCCAGATGGGGGTCGGTTACAATACCGCTGCCAAATGGATCGAGCGCATGGAAGGCGAAGGGCTGGTAGGACCGGCCAACCATGTGGGGCGTCGCGAGATCTTCCGCGATCAGGACGGAAATCCGCTTTAGAAGCTGAAAAGTTTCGAAATTTGGGCGGGACTTGCGCTGGATGGCTCGCTAAGTCCCGATCCAATGGCACCTACGAAAGAAAACCCCGCCGACGACTGGTCCGACGACGAAAAGCCGGGTCCAGATTATGCCAAGCGACGGCCGATCAGTCGTCTTACCATTCTGCGCGCCATCGCGGAAATGCGCCTGTGGTGGAATGAAGGGGTTATCGCCGACCTGGACCATGTCGCGACGATCGAAAGGGTGCGCGGCGAATCGCTCCTAACCAGCCGCTATATCTTTATGATAGCGATGAGCGCGGGGATCGCGATCCTCGGCCTCCTGCTTTCTTCGCCGGCAGTCGTCATCGGGGCCATGCTGCTGTCGCCCTTGATGAGCCCGATCATCGGAACGGGGTTTTCCCTTGCAACCGGCGATGCGGACTGGTTACGCCGCTGCGGTAAGGCCCTGATTGCAGGATCCCTGTTTGCCATCTTGTTCTGCGCGGTGATCGTGTTTCTTTCGCCGCTGCAAACGGTGACGGAAGAAATCGCGGCCCGCACCAGGCCAAACCTGTTCGACCTGCTGGTTGCGCTATTTTCCGCCCTTGCAGGTTCCTATGCGGTGATTCGCGGGCGCGAAGGCACGATCGTCGGGGTCGCCATTGCTACGGCCCTGATGCCGCCGATCGCAGTGGTGGGCTTCGGTCTGGCAACCTTCAACTGGCCCGTATTTGCAGGCGCATTGGGCCTGTTCGTAACCAACCTCGTGACCATCGGCCTGACCGCAGCGGTCATGGCCCGGCTCTACGGCTTCCAGTCCGATCTGAGCCATCGCCAGTCCCGTCTCCAGTCGCTCGGGATCGCCATGGTCTTCGTAGTGCTGGCGATCCCTCTCGCTTTCTCCCTGCGAACCATCGCGTGGGAGGCCAACGGCCAGCGTATCGTCAATCAGGAGGTCGCATCTGCCTTTACCGACAGGGCAAGGGTCGAACAGCCGATCGTGAACTGGGATTCCGAACCTTTGACCGTGTCGGCCAGCGTCTTTACTCCGGACTTCAATTCCAACGCAGATACGGAAGTGGCTAAGCGACTGGAAGAACGTCTTGGCCGATCCGTCGTGGTCAATATCGATCAGTTTCAGGTCGGCACCGACCCGGGCGCTGCCGAACAGGCAGCCCTTGCCCAGGCAAGAGCGCGCGAGGCTGCCGAAGCCAGCGAAAGGCAGATTGCCGTACTGGCCCAAAGCCTCGCCCTGATTGCCGGGGTGGAGCGCAAGGACGTATTGCTGGATCGCGAGAACCAGCGGGCACAGGCAATTGCTCAGCCGCTCGAAGGGCTCGACCTGTCGGGATATCGCGAACTTGAACGGCGGCTCGAACAGACTACGCCGGGCTGGACGGTCGAACTTCGTCCCCCATTGGTGCCGCTACCCACCGTTAATGTTGGCGAAGACGGACTCGACACGAACAATGCCGGACGCGTGGCGTTGCTCGGATGGGCGGCCCGGCGCACGGGCGTTCGCATAGCCCTGACCGGCAGCCAAAACGCTCTGACGGCTGTCACCCAGGCACTTGGCGATTCCGCGCGTTATTTCGACACGCAGGTTTCGGGAGAAGGAAACTCGGTGACCGCTGTTTGGTCCACGGCGCCCGCATCCTGAGATCGGCTCTCGGGCTTGCCCCCACATGGTTGCAGTTGTAACGGGCTGCCGCAGATAAGGAGTTCCCCCAAATGCTCATCGGCAGCCCCAAGGAAATCAAGAACCACGAATATCGCGTCGGCCTGACGCCGGAGAGCGTGAAAGAGCTCGTCATGCAGGGTCACGAGGTGTGGATCGAAACCGAGGCCGGCTGCGGCATAGACGCAACCGACGAGCAATATGTGGCGGCGGGCGCAAAGATCGTAGACGGTCCCGATCCCATCTTCGCGGAGTGCGAAATGGTGGTGAAGGTCAAGGAACCGCAGGCGGTCGAGCGCAAGAAGCTGCGCGAAGGACAGATCCTCTATACCTACCTCCATCTGGCACCCGACCCGGATCAGACGAAGGATCTGCTGGACAGCGGCGTCACTGCCATCGCCTATGAAACGGTCACCGGCCCGCGCGGTCAGTTGCCGCTCCTCAAGCCAATGAGCCAGGTGGCAGGCCGCATGAGCGTGCAGGCCGGTGCAACTGCGCTGGAAAAGGCCCATGGCGGTCGCGGTGTGCTGCTCGGTGGCGTTCCGGGCGTCATGCCTGGCAAGGTCGTGGTCATCGGTGGCGGCGTGGTCGGTTTCAATGCAGCGCAAATGGCAGTGGGCCTCGGTGCTGATGTCACCATTCTCGACCGCGATCCCGAAGTTCTGGAAAAGGTCGGCACCCATTTCGAAGCGCGCGCCAGCACGCGTTTTTCCAACGCGGCGAACCTTTATGACGCGGTGACGACTGCCGATCTCGTGATCGGAGCAGTCCTCATCCCCGGTGCGGCAGCGCCCAAGCTGGTTACGCGCGAAACGCTGAAAGATATGCAGAAGGGCGCTGTGCTGGTCGATGTCGCGATCGACCAGGGGGGCTGTTTCGAAACCAGCCGTGCAACCACTCATGCCGATCCGACCTACGTGGTGGACGACGTGGTCCATTATTGCGTCGCGAATATGCCCGGGGCCGTTGCCCGCACCAGCACCTATGCGCTGAACAATGTCACCCTGCCGCATGCGTTACGTATTGCCCGGATGGGGTGGAAAGACGCGCTCGCCGCCGACCCGCATCTTGCCGAAGGTCTCAACGTCCACAAGGGCGAAGTCACATACGAGGCCGTCGCAAGCGAACTCGGCTATGATTATCGACCGGTGGCGGACCTGCTTCGTTAAAACGCGCTACGCGGCTAATTCCTTAATCGTCCTTTAAACCCTTCGCCCTACCGCGGGCGCGTGGGACGGGCTTCATCATGTGATGTGCTGCTTTTCGTGCGGCTGGTTCTGCTCGCAATCTTTGCGGGCCAGTTCGCTGTGCCCGCTTCCGCCATTGCGGCCCCGAATCTCGAACAGCGATCCGTCTGCTGGATTTCCGGTGACGACACTCTTCGGCTGAACGATGTGGCGCAGCGCGCAGATGCGTGGAGCTGCGATGGGTCGATCAGCGATTGGGACGCTGCGCGGCAACTCATCCGTATCGATCTACGCGGCCGTGCCGCCGATCCTGCGACGATACGCCATGCCGAATTCGATCGACACGAATTTGAGAAGCTTACCGCTACGCTGATCGACGAGAATGGCGAAAGCCGCAGTCGTACTTACGGCTTCGGCGATACCTGGCTTGGGGCTTCCAGCCTGCGCTCGATGATCGATCTGCCTGAATTCGACGGTCAGCCCATTGCGGTGATATTCACCTTGGATGGTAGCCAGTGGCCGGAAGCGCTGGCCGAAGCGGATCTGCTTGCCGAACCGTCGGTCCCTCCGATCGCCGGCCTCGCACATTTGCTGGCCGCCCTGATTTGCGGTTTGCTATTGGCCCCGATTGTATTCGACTTCGGCTATTTTCGGGCGCTACGCGAACCGTTTCCGCTGTGGCATGCACTCTTCTGTGCCATGGCCGCTGTGCAGACGGCCGCGGTTTCGGGCCTCATTCCCCTGGTGACTGCAATCAACTTCGCCAGCGAACTCGACATCACCTATCTCAGTCTCGACGTAATGGTCGCTGCTACCTTGCTCTTTGCGAGCAATTTTATCGAGACCGACTTCGTTTCCCAGCGGGCCCGTGCGATTCTGCTCTCCCTCGCATCCCTGGCGCTTGCAAGCGGCCTGACGACTACATTTTATCCCGAGTGGTTCGGCGCGTGGATCGATCATTTCTATTTTGGCGCCTATCTCGCGATACTGGCGACGTATTTTGCCGTCCTATGGCGCGCCAGGCAAAGCGGAAGCCGTATGGCGTCCTATCTCATTCTCGGTTTTGCGCCGTTCAGTGCGATAGTCGTCATCCAGTTCGCCTCGGTCACGCTGCTGCCGCAGATCGGGACATTCGACGAAACCTGGCCGCAGAATTTCGCCCTGTTGTTCGAAGTCGTCGCCACTGCGCTTGGCGTGGCCGACCGCTTCATTTCGATCAAGCATGAGCGTGACCAGGCGCGAGACGAGGCGCGCTCGCTCGAGAAGCTGAGTGAACGGGATGAGCTGACCGGGCTGCGAAACCGGCGTTCGCTCGACACGCGCTTTGATTCGCTCGTGGCGGCTGGCTTTCACACGATTGCCGTCATCGACATCGACCACTTCAAACCCATCAACGACATATTCGGGCATCCGTATGGGGATAGCGTGCTGGTGTGCGTGGCTGCGGCGCTGCGGGCGAGCGACGACAAGGATCTGATCGCCTTCCGCATCGGCGGTGAGGAATTCCTCCTGATGCTGCGGGGCAGGGACGCGGCGGAGCGGGCCGAGGCACGCAGGCGGGCCATCACGGCACGTACGCTGGCGACTATGGACGGGCTGGACCGGCCGATCACGGCAAGCATGGGTCTGCTCGATTTCACGGCCGTGGCCGACGACCCGGATCTCGACTTCTGGAGCCTTTATACCAGAGCCGACCAGCTGCTGTACGACGCCAAATGTGCAGGCCGCAACCGCACGGGGCGCGATGCACTGGAATGGTTCGTGCCGCAGGCGGACGGGGCGGCGAGCGCCGTGGCTTAGGCCGTGAAGGGGGCGAGCACTTCGGGCCGGACCCGGACCAGGCGATTGGTCTTGCGGTCGAGCATGGCCCAGGTGGTGGCCGCGCTGACGATGACCTTCCCGGCGGCATTGCGAAAATCGACGCGGCGCAGCGACGTGGCGCCGCGGGCGGGGCCTTCGATCCAGGTTTCACCCGTAACGCTCTGACCCGCATCGATATTTCCACGGTAATCGATTTCGTGACGGGTCACGACCCAGAAGAACGCGGCGCGATCTTCCGGGCGTGCAGCCGCATCCCAATGGGCGGTGGCGATGTCCTGGATCCACTGCACCCAGACGGCATTATTGACGTGACCGAGTTCGTCGATGTGTTCCGGTGCTGCAGAAAAGGTGCGGATCATACGTATTATTTGGCCTGTTCGGCAGCCGAACGGTCCGCGCTGCCCTGCTGCCACAGTATGAAGGCAACCTCTTCGGCCGCCTCGCGAATGGATTCGAACCGGCCCGACTTGCCGCCATGGCCCGCACCCATATTGGTCTTGAGCAGCAGTTCGTTATCGTCGGTCTTGACCTCGCGCAGCTTGGCCACCCATTTCGCAGGTTCCCAATAGGTCACGCGCGGGTCGTTGAGACCGGCGGTCACCAGCAGGGGCGGATAGTCCTGCGCCACGACCTGATCGTAAGGCGAATAGCTGAGGATATAGGCGAAGGCCTGCTTGGACAGGATCGGATTGCCCCATTCGGGCCATTCGCCCGGCGTCAGCGGCAGATCCTTGTCCAGCATGGTGTTGAGCACATCGACGAAGGGAACATGCGCCACCACGGCGCCCCACAGATCGGGATCGGTATTGACCACCGCGCCCATCAGTTCGCCGCCGGCCGAACCGCCGGAAATGCTGATCTTGCCCTTTTCGGTATAGCCCTTGTCCACCAGCCCCTTCGCCACATCGACGAAGTCGTTGAAGGTGTTGGTCCGTTCGTTGAGCTTGCCCTGCAGATACCATTTGCGGCCCAGATCATCGCCCCCGCGGATATGCGCGATGGCATAGGCATAGCCGCGATCGATCAGGCTGAGGCGCGTGGTCGAAAAGCCGGGCGGCACGGCATAGCCGTAGGCGCCATAAGCATAGAGATGCAGCGGGCCGGTCTTCGGGCGGTCCTTGCGCATCACGATGCTGACCGGGACCATCGTGCCGTCACGCGCGGGGATTTCCACGCGCTCGGTCGTGTAGAGATCGACATCGTATCCGCTGGGGATTTCCTGCTGCTTGAGCAGTTCCAGTTCGCCGCTGTCGACGTGGTAATCGAACACGGAATCGGGCGTGACCATGCTTTCATAGGCAAGGCGCAGCGTGTTCTGATCGTATTCGGGATTGTTGCTGAGCCCCGCATCGAAGCTCGCTTCGGTGAAGGCGATCGGCTTGACCAGATTCGGATCGGCATAGTCGCGCAACTGGATCTGATCGAGCCCGCGCAACCGCCCTTCGGTGACGTAGAAATTCTTGAACAGATCGAAATCGGTGAGGTAGAATTCATCCGATCCGGGGATCAGCGTGGTCCATTCGCCCGGCGCATCCAGCGTGGCGGTAGCCAGCCTGAAATTGACGTGATCGTCATTCGTGTGGACCCACAGTGTCCCGTCGCGCACGTCGACATCATATTCGACGCCCTTCTGCCGTGCCTTGACGAGGATCGGTTCGGCCGTGGGATCGTCGGCAGGTACGAGGCGCACTTCGCTCGTCTCGTTGTCGCCGGTGGCGATGACCAGCCAGTCTTCCTGAGCGGAGAGACCGGTGCCGACCCGGAACCCTTCGTCCGCGGTTTCGCGGTAGAGTTCCACATCGTCGCTCACCGGTGTGCCGAGTACGTGCAGGGTGGCATCGTGAACCCGCCAGTTGTCGTCGGCGAGGCCGTAGACGAGGGCGGTATCGCCCTTCACCCAGACGAGGCCCGACAACGTGCCGGGGATTTCGTCGGGCAGCAATTCGCCGGTCTGGAGATCCTTGATCCGCGCGGTGAAGCGTTCCGAGCCATTGGTATCGGCCGAATAGGCGAGATAGCGCCCGTTCTTGGACACGGAGAAGGCACCCAGCCGGAAATATTCATGACCATCGGCCAGCGCGTTTTCATCGAGGATCAGCTGAGCATCGCCGCCCGCGACAGGTTTGCGATAATATTTGCGGTATTCCGCGCCTTCTTCGAATTCGGACCAGTAGAGCCAGTCGCCATCCTTCTGCGGCACGGTGGAATCGTCTTCCTTGATCCGGCCCTTCATTTCTTCGAACAATTCGTCGACCAGCGCCTGCTGCGGTTTCATCCGCGCTTCGAACCAGGCGTTTTCCGCCTTGAGGTGATCGAGAATGTCCGTGTCGTCCACGGTCGGATAGGACTGGTCCTTGAGCCAGTAATAGGGATCGGCGATGGTGATCCCGTGATGCGAATAGCTGTGATCGCGCTTCTCGGCTGTGGGCGGGGAAGTCGGCTGTGTCACGTGTGTTCCTTCGGTGTTTTGCGCATAAAGCGGCGCGGCGAGTGCCAGCGTCGCGGCAGATAGGCATGCGGTGTATCGCTTGAAAGCCATGACCTGTCCCCCCTTGCGCGGCGCAAAGGTGGAAAGGCGCGCCGCGGATGACTATGATGGCAGGGTGATTATGCGGCTGCCCGTCTAGCCGCAAGCGCCGAGTCGGCCAGCGCGCCACCGGTCCCGATGAAAGGATATTTTTCGCCTCATGCTGATGCAGACATACGAAGCTCGCCTCGATGGATTACGCAAGGAACTGGGCCGCCGCGGCCTGGATGGCTTCGTGATCCCGATTTCCGATGAACATATGAGCGAATATGTCGGCTCTTACGCACAGCGCCTAAAATGGCTGACCGGCTTCGGCGGCAGCGCGGGCAGTGCCGCAGTGCTGAAAGACGCGGCCGCCATGTTCACCGATGGCCGTTACACCGTGCAGGTGCGCGAGCAGGTGGACGGCAAGCTTTACGATTACGAGGATGTGCCCGCAACATCGCCCGCCAAATGGATTGCCGCCCATGCCCCGCAAGGCGCAAAGATCGGTTACGATGCCTGGCTGCACGGCATCGGCTGGGCAGAAGACGCGGAAAAGCTGTTCGCCAAGAAGGGCATCGAACTGGTGCCGGTCGACGGCAATCCGATCGATGCGATCTGGGACGACCGACCCAAAGCTTCGCTTGCGGCAGCCGTTCCGCATGCCGACGAGCATGCCGGCCGGTCGAGCGCGGACAAGCGCGCCGAGATCGCCGACTGGCTGAAGAACGAAGGCTATGATGCGACCGTCATCAGTGCGCTGGATTCGGTGGCCTGGCTGCTCAACATGCGCGGCACCGACGTCGACAACACGCCGGTTTCGCTGTCCTATGTGCTGGCCCATGCAGACGGCACGGCGGAACTGTTCATCGCGCCCGACAAGGTCACGCCCGAACTGACCAAGCATCTGGGCAACGCCGTGACCGTGCGCAATCGCGACGAATTCCAGCCCGCTCTCGAAGCCCTCAGGGGCAAGACCGTCGCGGTCGACCCCAACCATGCGGTGGCGGGCATCTTCCACGCCCTGGCGGCAGGCGGCGCGACGGTCGTGCGCGATGCCGATCCGACCGTTCTGCCCAAGGCGATCAAGAACCCTGCCGAACAGCAGGGCCACCGCGATGCCCAGGCGCGCGACGGCGCGGCCGTTTCACGTTTCCTGCGCTGGATTTCGATCGAGGCACCCAAAGGCGGGGTGGACGAACTGACCGCCGCCGCCAAGCTGCGCGAATTCCGCGAGGCCGGCGGCGTGCTGAAAGACGCCAGCTTCGACACCATCAGCGCTGCGGGGCCGCATGCTGCCCTGCCGCACTACAAGGTCGACGAAGACAGCAATATCCCGATCCCGCCATCGTCGATCTATCTGGTCGATTCGGGCGGCCAGTATCTGGACGGAACCACCGACATCACCCGTACGGTTTGGGTCGGCCCGGGCGAGCCGAGTGCTGAAATGGTCGAGCGCAACACTCGCGTGCTGAAGGGCCACATCCAGCTCGACATGCAGAAATTCCCCGACCGTACGAGCGGCGGCGCGCTCGACGCGCTGGCGCGGATGCATCTGTGGAACGGCGGGGTCGATTACGGCCACGGCACCGGCCACGGCGTGGGCAGCTATCTGTCGGTCCACGAAGGGCCGCAGCGTATCTCCAAGCCCGGCGGCGCATTCCCCGGCACGGAAACCGAACTGCGCGAAGGCATGATCCTTTCGAACGAGCCCGGCTATTACAAGGCCGGGGCCTACGGCATCCGGATCGAGAACCTGGTTCTCGTCGTGCCCGCGGGTATCGAGAGCGAAGGCGACTATCTCGGTTTCGAGACGCTGACCTTCGTCCCGCTCGACCGCAGGCTGGTGGACAAGGACCTGCTCTCGCCCGCCGAAATCGGCTGGTGGAACGACTACCACGCCAAGGTTCGCGACATCGTGGCGCCGCAACTGGATGGCGCGGATCTCGAATGGCTGGAAGCGGAATGCGCCCCCTTGTGATGTAGGAAATGTTCACATAATGTTCTCTTGGTCGCGAGTCGTTTTCAAGGAGCATTGTCATGATCGGATACGTCACTCTCGGGACCAACGACATCGAGCGCGCAGCCCGGTTCTACGATCCCCTCGCCGCCGAAATGGGGGTGGGGCGGATGATGGATTTCGGGACCTTCATCGCCTGGGGCAAACCCGAAGGGGCGCCCGGTATCGCCGCGACCAAGCCGTTCGACGGCAAGGAAGCGACGGTCGGCAACGGGACGATGGTGGCGATCGAGGCCAAGGATCGCGATCAGGTGAAGCGACTGTACGACATCGCGCTGGCCAATGGCGGCAGCAGCGAGGGCGAACCCGGCCCGCGCGGCGAACCCGATGAAAACGGGATGGTGTTCTACGCCGCCTATTTTCGCGATCCGGACGGCAACAAGCTGAATGCCTTCCTGATGGACAAGGTGAACTGACATGACCCAGCCGCCCCGTCTCGACGAGCGTTTCATCCATCTGGGGCTCGGCGCAACCGCCGTGCCCCAGCCGCCGTTCGACGGGATGGAATGGTACGGCGCCTATGGCGAACGGCACGGGGCGGACGGGCGCGAAGGGCGGCTGGTCAGCCAGTATACCTTCACCGAAGACTGGCCGGGCTGGGAAATGCACCCGGCAGGCGAAGAAGTGGTGATCTGCACTGCCGGGGAAATGGAACTGATGCAGGAATTTCCCGACGGCCGGCGCGAGAGCGTGACGCTGCGCCCCGGCGAATATGTCATCAACCCGCCCGGCGTGTGGCACATCGCCGATATCGTTCAGGAAGCGACAGCCATCTTCATCACGGCAGGCGAAGGCACCCAGCACCGCCCCCGCTGACTTTTCCGCCCCCGCTGACTTTTCCGCCCCCGCCGACTTTCCCTGCGGTGAACGGCACGGTCCGCGTGCGACAAACCGATACAATTCGACCCCGATCCGGCATAATCCTGCGACATTGCACGCCTAGACAGGGCACACGAGCTGCGGCGGGCTTCAGACATTCTCCCTCCCCTCCGGTCCCAGGTCCGCCGCAGCTCTCCAGAGTTTTGGAGATATGAAATGAACAGCAAGACCTTTCTCGCCTTTTCGGCCGCCACGCTGGCGCTGACCGGCACCGCCGCCATCGCCCAGCAGCAGGATCGCGGCGGCGATCTCACCCTTGCCGACATGAAGGCCCGCGGCGACAAGATGTTCGCCCGGATGGATGCCAATAGCGATGGCGTCATCAACGCCGAAGACCGCGAAGTGCGCCGTCAGCAGATGTTCGCCAAGATGGACACCAATGGCGACGGCGAAATCTCGCAGGCCGAAATGCAGGCCGCACAGGAAGCGCGCCAGCAGCGCCGCGAACAGCGACGTGAAGCCCGCAGCGAACGCCGCGGCGACCGCATGGCGGAACGCTTCGCCAAGCTCGATACCGATGGTTCGGGCGGCGTCTCCGCCGAGGAAATGGCCGCAAAGCGCGAAGCGCGCGGCGACCGTGCAGGCAAGGGCAAACGCGGAATGCGCGGTGGCCACGGCATGCGCGGCGGCGGCATGATGATGCGTATGGCCGACACCAATGGCGACGGTTCGATCACGCGCGCCGAATTCGATGCAGCGCTCGAAGCACGCTTTGCCAAGATGGACGCCAATGGCGATGGTGTGGTCACGCAGGACGAACGCAAGGCCGCCCGGGATGCCATGCGCGCCGAATGGAAAGCCAAGCGCGAAGCACGGCAGAGCCAGTAAGCCGCTTGCTAGCAGGCCCAAACCACAGGTAATCGCGGGCAAGGACCGATCATGACCGAACCCGCGCCTACCACCCTTCTCTTGGTTGACGACGAGCCGACCCTGCGCGAGCCCCTGGCCGAGTATCTTACTCGCCAGGGGTTCGTGGTGCAGGAGGCCGAAAGCGCCGCTGCGGCCCGCACGAGGCTGGCGCAGGCCACGCCCGATCTGGTCCTGCTCGATATCATGATGCCGGGTGAGGACGGGCTGTCGCTGTGCCGCCATCTGGTCGAAAGCCGGCGCCTGCCCACTATTCTGCTTACCGCCAAAGGCGAAGCGATGGACCGGATCATCGGCCTGGAAATCGGCGCCGACGATTATGTGACCAAGCCGTTCGAGCCGCGCGAACTCGTCGCCCGGATCCGTTCCGTATTGCGCCGTGCCGAGCGGCCGGCAGCGCCAGCGACCGATGACGAACTCCTGTATGAATTCGAAGGCTGGCAGCTCGATCCGCTCAAGCATCGGCTGACCGATCCGGACGGCGCGCTGGTGCCGCTCTCCACGGCCGAATTCCGCATGCTGCGCGCCTTTTGCGACCATCCGCGGCAGGTGCTCGACCGCGACCGGCTGCTCGACATGGTGCAGGGCCGCGAAGCGCATCTGTTCGACCGCGCGGTCGACAATCAGATCAGCCGGCTCAGGCGAAAAATCGAAGCCGACAGCCGCGACCCGCGCTTTATCCAGACGGTCAGGGGCGGCGGATACCGGTTTGCCACCGATGTCGCGCGCCTGCGCCGCGCGGACGAGGGCTGATGCGCCGGTTTACGCAGAGCCTGCTCGGCCAGGTGATGCTGTCGATGGCGGCCGCGCTGCTGATCGCGCAGGGCATTTCGGCGGTCATGCTCTATCGCGCCGCGTCGGAACGGCGCGAACTCGCCATCATGAACGCAGCGGCCTTTCAATTGCTCGCCGGCGCCCGCCGGGCCGAGCGCGCGCCGTCCGAACGCGGCGAGAGGCGGGGGGCGCGGCGTCTGGCTCGCCCGCTTTCACCCGCCGGCGAAGGAGAGCGCCGCATCCGGCTTCCGCGCAATATCCGGTACCGCGAGGCGGGCCAATCGCCGCTGGTCCCCGGTCAGGCGCGCCAAGCCGAGCGCGAAACCGAACTGGCGGATATTCTGGCCGCGCAAGGGGTCGATGTCGAAGAACTCGTCGTCTTCGAGCGCCCTTTGCTGGATGACGGACTGGTCCGCGCTGCCGCAGAACGCCGGCCACGGCTGAAGGCCAGGGCCGGGGCGGCACCGCACGACCTTCTCGTCGTGGGTCTGAGGCAGGCAGGGAGCGACACGTGGCAGGTGGCCCGCCTGCCGCTGCCCCAGCGCGACCGCGCCATCGTCCGCACGCTCGCCATGCAGACGGTGATACTGTTTCTGGTACTCGTAGGCCTGCTCTATTTCGTCTTGCGGCGGATCACCCGCCCGCTCGACACGCTGGCCGAGCGCACGCGCAGGTTCGGCGGCGCGGGGATGGCGGAGGAACCGCTGGCCGTATCGGGCCCGCAGGATATCCGCCGCCTGATCGAAGCGCATAATGCGATGCAGGCGCGGATCGGCTCGATGCTCGACGAGAAGGACGTCATGCTCGGCGCCATCGGCCACGATCTCAAGACTCCGCTGGCGGCACTGCGCGTCCGCATCGAAAGCATCGATGACGAAGCCGCTCGCGCAAAGATGGCGGACAGCATCGAGGATATCACCAACACGCTCGACGAGATCCTTTCGCTCGCCCGGATCGGACGCACCAGCGCGGCGCCGGAAAGAACCGAACTGGGCGCGCTGGCCGAATCGGTGGTCGAGGAATTCGAGGACATGGGGCGTCCGGTGACGCTGGATACGGAAGGCCGCGTGGTCGCCCCGGTGCACCTGACGTGGCTGAAGCGCGGGCTGCGCAATCTGATCACCAATGCCCTGCGTTATGCTGGAACGGCGCGCGTCACCATTCTGCGCGAAGACGGCCACGCCGTCCTGCGCGTCGACGACGACGGGCCGGGTATTCCTGCCGACCGCATTCAGGACATGCTCGAACCGTTCACCCGGGGCGAAGCCAGCCGCAATCGCGAAACCGGCGGGGCGGGGCTGGGTCTTACGCTGGCGCGGGCCGTGGCCGAACAGCACGGCGGCGCGCTGGTGCTGGCGAACCGGCCGGAAGGCGGCCTTCGCGCAGAGTTTCGAATCCCGGTCTAGCGCATCAATCCGCCGATGATGTTGCGCACAAAGGCGGTTGCCCCGGTGCGCAACGGGTCGGCACTGGATTTCTTGCCAAGGACCGTCGCCACGGCAATCGAGCTGAGAGAACCGGCGGCAGCGGTTGCAGCGGCCTTGCCAGCACGGCCCCAGAGCGAGGTCGATTTGCGGCTTCGCTTGCCCACCTCCTTGCGGCCGGCTTCTTCCACCTCCGCAGCCGTGGCAGCCGCATCTGCAGCTTTCGCAGCGAGCACTTCCTCCGCGCTTTCACGATCGACGGCGTCGTCATATTTCCCATCGAGATCGCTGACCGAATTGACGATCTTGCGTTCTTTTTCCGTCACGGGACCGAGCCGCGAATAGGGCGGCTTGACCAGGGTCCGCTGCACCACGCCGGGCGCACCGTCTTCATCCAGCGTGGACACCAGCGCCTCGCCCACTTTCAGTTCCGTTATCGCCTGTTCCACATCGAGGTCGGGATTGATGCGGAAGGTTTCTGCCGCCGCCCTGATCGCGCGTTTGTCGCGCGGAGTGAAAGCGCGCAGGGCATGCTGAACCCGGTTGCCCAATTGCCCGGCGATCTTTTCGGGAATGTCGATCGGGTTCTGGGTGACGAAATAGACCCCCACGCCTTTCGACCGGATAAGGCGCACGACCTGTTCGACCTTGTCTTCCAGCGCTTCGGGCGCCTCGTCGAACAGCAGATGGGCCTCGTCGAAGAAGAAGACCAGTCTGGGTTTATCCGGATCGCCCACTTCAGGCAGGCTTTCGAACAGTTCGGCCAACAGCCAGAGCAGGAAGGTCGCATACAACTTTGGCCCGCGCATCAGCTTGTCCGCGGCCAGCACGTTGATCATGCCGCGCCCCCGATCGTCGACTTTGAGAAAATCGTCGATCTCGAGCGCCGGTTCGCCGAAGAACAGATCGGCGCCCTGGCTTTCGAAGCTCAGCAACTGGCGCTGGATGGCGCCCACGCTCGGCCGGGTGACGTTGCCATAACTGCCCGACAGCTTGCTTGCGTTCTCGTAAGCATAGGCCAGCATCGCCTGCAGATCGCCCAGGTCGAGCAGCAGCAGCCCGTTGTCGTCGGCATAGCGGAAGATGATGTTGAGAACGCCTTCCTGCGTATCGTTCAGATCGAGCAGGCGGGACAATAGCAGCGGCCCCATTTCCGAAATCGTCGTGCGGATGGGAAACCCCTGTTCGCCGTACAGATCCCAGAACACCGCGGCATTGTCAGCATAGGCATAGTCTTCCATGCCCAGTTCCCTGGCCCGGCTTTCCAGCTTGTCCGCATTCTTGAACTGGGGCGATCCGGCCATCGATATGCCTGCAAGATCGCCCTTCACGTCGGCGACGAACACCGGCACGCCCGCGGCGGAGAAGCTTTCGGCGAGCCCCTGCAGGGTTACCGTCTTGCCGGTACCGGTGGCGCCTGCGATCAGGCCGTGGCGGTTAGCCTGGTCCAGCCGCAAGACCTGCCGTTCCCCATTCGCCCCCAGCCCAATGAAAATCTCGCTCACCCGCCCGTACTCCCGACACTGTTTAGTCCCCGGTGATGTGGCAAAGGCTTGTGGGCGCGGTCAAGCAATCCCTCGACAGGCGCAGCGCATAGGGTAAAGGCTGGCACCGATGGCGGAGAGGCATCCCTTTGTCCTGCTCGACGATGCGCGCGAACACGGTGCGGCAGATGCCTTGCTGTTCGAAAACCCGCGCCAAGTCTTCGTTGCCCATCGGCCCGACCACGTTGCCGACGTGCTTTGCGCAGCGGAACAAGCCCGCAAGTCCGGCGGCGAGCTGGCCGGTTACATCGCTTACGAGGCCGGGCTGGCGCTGGAAGACAGGCTGCGTCCGCTCGCCCATGCGCGCAGCGGGGCGGCCGGCCCGCTTGTCTGGCTTGGCCTGTTCGACGCGCCCACCCGCATTGCCGCCGCCGATATGCCCGATTGGCTGGCCGCCCATGCGCAGGGTCCCGGCAGCGTGGGGCCGCTCGATCCGCAGCTTTCACCCGGCGGCTACGAGAAGGCGTTCGCCACGTTGCAGGAAGCGATCCGGGCGGGCGATATCTACCAGGCGAACCTCACCTTTCCGCTCGCCGGCAATTTCACGGGCGATCCCGTCGGCCTTTACGCCGCGCTGCGCCCGGCAGCACAGGCCGGCTACGGCGGTGTGATCTTCGACGGATCGCACTGGCTGCTGAGCCTGAGCCCCGAACTTTTCATTTCGCTCAAGGGACGCGAAGCGAAGGCCAAGCCGATGAAGGGCACGCGCCCGCGCGGCAGCGATACGGCATCGGACGCGGCAATGGCGGCCGAGCTGGCGGGGTCGGTCAAGGACCGGGCCGAGAACCTGATGATCGTGGACCTCATGCGCAACGATCTGTCCCGCGTGGCCCAGGCGGGCAGCGTGCATGTGGACGAACCCTTCGCAATCGAAACCTACCCCACCGTCCACCAGATGGTCAGCGTCATTCGCGCACGCCTGGATGAAGGCCGGAGCGCCGTCGATCTGGTCCGTGCCCTGTTCCCCTGCGGTTCGATCACCGGGGCGCCCAAGATCCGCGCCATGGAATTGATCGACGCGGTCGAACGCGATGCGCGCGGGCCTTATTGCGGCGCGATCGGTCGTATCGGCGCAGATGGCGATGCAGCATTCAACGTGGCCATCCGCACTCTGCGCCTGACCGAGATCGAAAATGGCCGGGGCAAGGCCGTGCTGGGCGTGGGCGGTGCGATCGTCGCCGACAGCGAACCGCGCACCGAATGGCGCGAGGCCTTGCTCAAGGGTGCCTTCGCGCGCACGTCCTCGCCCGAACACCGCGCCGCACAGTTCGATCTGGTCGAAACCATGCGTTTCACGCCGGACAAGGGCATCCCCCTGCTCGAGGCGCACCTCATGCGGATGAAGGCCAGCGCGGCAGAGCTGGGATTTTCCTTCGACCGCCACGAAGCCCGCAATCAGATGCACGCGCTCTGCTTCGTGCTCGAGAAACCCAGCAGGGTCCGCCTGCTGGCGGCGCGGTCGGGTGCGATTTCGCTGGAAGCGCACGACGTTCCCGAAGCCTGGCCGGAACCGGCACAGGCGATCGTCCTTCCCCTCCCGGTCGATCCCGGCGACTGGCGCCTGCGACACAAGACCACGGACCGCGGTTTTTACGAGGAAGGGCAGCGCGTAGCCCGCGCGCACGGCGTGCAGGAAGCCTTGTTCGTGCGCGAGGACGGGCTGCTTACCGAAGGCTGCGTCACCAGCATTTTCGTTCGCGGCGAAGACGGGGTCTTGCTGACACCGCCCGCCCATCTCGGCCTGCTACCCGGCGTTTTCCGGCAGACCCTGCTGGACGAAGGTAAGGCGCGCGAAGCCGAATTACATATAGAAGACTTGGAAAACGGTTTCTTCCTAGGCAATGCGCTGCGCCTGATGATGGACGCGAAACTCAAGACATGACCAATATTCCGATCCTGTTCGAAGACGGCGAAGCGCTGGTAATCGACAAGCCCGCCGGCCTCCCCATCGAACGTCCGCGTCGTGGCGGGGCAAGTCTCGAAGATCATTTCGAACAGCTCAAGCTCGGCTTTCAGCGCCCGCCCATGCCTGTTCACCGGATCGATACGGACACCAGCGGCTGCCTGCTGCTGGCCCGCAATCCCAAGGCGTTGAAACGATTTGCCAAGGCGTTCGAGGATCGTCTCGTGGAAAAGCGTTACCTCGGCGTACTGGCAGGTGTCCCCTCGACCAGCGAAGGCACGATCGAACTGTCCCTGTCCAAGATCAGCAGTGCCGAAAAGGGCTGGCGCATGATCGCGGCGAAGAAGGGCAAACCCTCGATCACCCACTGGCGCGTTCTCGCCGAAATAGATGGCCACGCTCTGCTCGAATTCCGGCCCGAAACGGGGCGTACGCACCAGATTCGCGTACATTGCCAGGCTGGCCTCGGCATGTCGCTGCTCGGTGATCCGGTATACGGTAACGGCAAGGGCGCACCGCGCACCATGCTTCACGCCGCAGCGATCGGCGTGCCGCGCGATGGGAAGCCGCCGATCGCCGCGATGGCTCCGTTGCCGCGCGACTTTACCGCGCTCGGCTTCGTCGATGGCCAGGACTGAATGGGACGCATAGCGGACAAGGCTATCGAAATCGCGGAGGAGAAGTTCATCGCCTCCTCCGGTCCCGGCGGACAGAACGTCAACAAGGTTGCCACCGCGGTCCAGTTGCGTGTCGACGTTTTCCAGCTGGGCATGCCGCCCGAAGCGTTCGAACGGCTCAAGGACATTGCCGGCAGCAAAATGACCAAGGGCGGCGAAATCGTCCTTACTGCCAATGAATACCGCACGCAGGACCAGAATCGCGAAGCGGCACGCGAACGGCTTCTCGGTTTGCTGTCAGAAGCGCTCACCCCGCCGCGCAAACGCGCCAAGAGCCGCGTCAACCGGGTCGGCAAGGTCAAGCGCCTCAAGGCGAAGAAGGTTCGCGGGACGGTGAAGGCGAACAGGGGCAAGGTAGACTGGTAGCCGGCAAGCCACGACGCTTGACTTTTACCCGTGAATCACCCAATGGGCGCGCCGGACGGCGGTGCTGCACGCGCCGCCATAATTATTTCGGCCTTTCGCCCGCTTTGGGCAGGCTCATCAGAAAGATCTTTAGGAACACGCCATGGCGAAGCCCGCAACCGTCAAGATCAAGCTCGTCTCGACCGAGGGCACGGGCTTCTATTACGTGACCAAGAAGAACCCGCGTAACCACACGGAAAAGTTCACCTTCCGCAAGTACGATCCCGTCGCGCGCAAGCACGTCGAGTTCAAGGAAGCCAAGATCAAGTAATGCGCGCCAAGCTGAACCGCGGGAACGAGCCGGGTTCAGTGATGGTTCAATGCTCCAAATCTAAACGCAGGAGCATGAGCACCTTGTCTTCTAAAAAGAACAAATCGATCGGCGCCGCGCTGGCATTATCGCTGGCTGCGGCGCTTCCCGCGTCCGCCATCCTGGCCCCTGCCCCGGCACAAGCCGCGGCAGGCGACCTCGACAAAGCGGTCGCTGCCCTGCGCGGCATATCCACCATGAAGGCCGATTTCGTCCAGACCGACCGTGCGGGCCAATCCGTGCGCGGCGTCATGACGCTGAAGCGCCCCGGCAAGATCCGGTTCGAATACGAAAAGGGCGTGCCCATGCTCGTCGTATCGAACGGCAAGTCGATGTACATGGTCGATTACGAGGTCAATCAGGTCCAGCGCTGGCCCGTCAGCAATTCGCCCCTGGGTGCGCTGCTCGACCCGAGTCGCGACGTAAAGAAATACGGCAAGCTGGTTCCTACCAGCCATCCTGACGTCGTCAGTGTCGAGGTGCGCGATACCAATCGGCCCGAATACGGCGTGATAACCCTGATCTTTTCCCGCGATGCGTCTGCGCCAGGCGGGCTGAAACTGACCCACTGGGTCGCGCTCGATTCGCAGAATCACCGTACGACCGTCAGGCTGTCGAACCAGCGTTACGGCGTGTCGGTAGCCGACAGCGCATTCACCTTCCGGGACCCGCGCCAATCATCCCGTCGCCCGGGTTAAACGGATCAGCGGCGAAAGGTGTCATCTATGCGACATCCCGCCCCTATGCGTTCATTGAACAGCAAGCGGGGCGCGCCTAGATTTCAAATCACGAGATGACGCGAAGCGGGTTTCCCCCCTGTTGACCCCTTCCATCTAGTTCATCTTGTTCCAAGCGTGACGAACGCTCACAGGAAACCCCCGTGCCAATGCCCCCGGCGCGGGGGTTTTTTGCGTCCCCCGTAGACGATCCACTGATCAGTCGGCCCAGCCGAAGGCCTTGCGAATCACATCGTAGATCAGGTTCTGCTCCATCACTCCGCGCACGTTCTGCGCCCCCGGGCCATTGGCATAGAGCGCCACATCCTCGCCGCCATGGGTTTCCGAACCGGTGGGAATGGCAGCCTGCTGATGCGCGGCCACGCCGGTTTCCGGCATTTCGCGACCGCCGGGCTTTATCGCCCCGGGGCCGTTGCCATAGCCCAGCGTCGTATAGGGCTTCCCATCGCCCGCGAGCGAAGGGCCGTCGCCCGTATCGCCATCCTCCCCGCCACCGGCGGGCGGCACGACCAGGCCGAGGATGTCGTTCCCCCGGCGGGGATAGCCCGCCATGGTGAACACGTGGCTGTGATCCGCCGTCACCAGGATCAGCGTTTCTTTGGGATCGGTGTTGTCGATCGCCCACTGGATGGCGCGGGCGAATTCCACGGCCTCTTCCAGCGCGTAACCGGCCTGGCCCGCATGGTGACCGTGATCGATCCGCCCGCTTTCGACCATCAGGTAATATCCTTGCGGATCGCCGCGCAGCCGACCCACGGCCGTGGCCGTCATGTCGGTCAATGTGGGCTCTGTGCTTTCGGGCGTGCGGTCCGCCGTGAACGTCATGTGGCTGGGTGAGAAAAGACCCAGCAGCGGCTTTCCTGCAGGTGCGGCGGTCATTTCGTCCATGCTCGTTGCGAAGGTTCCGCCGGTCTTCGCCGTCCACTCTCCAGGAAGATCTGCGCCTGCATCGAGCCTGCGACCACCCTTGCCTTCACCGAAGAAAGCCGCGCTCCCGCCTCCGAGCGCGACGTCGAATGGCGTCTCGACGAGTTGGCGGGCGATATCCATACAGCCGAGGCCGCGCTGGTCTTCGGGAATTTCCGAATCGCCCTCCCAGTTCCGGCTGACACTGCGCGCATAGACTGCTGCGGGGGTGGCGTGGGTGATGCGGGCCGTGCTGACGATGCCGAGCGCCTTGCCTTTGTCGCGTGCCTCTTCGCTTACCAAGGGCACTTCGTTCCCTTTACCGGATGCGCAGTCGCCAAGGGTTGCCCCGGGGCCATAGCCAAGCATGCCGATATTCGTTTTCACGCCCGTGTTCATGGCGCTGGCCGTCCCGGCGCTGTCGGGGACCTGCGCATTGCTGTTGTAGGTTTTTACGAGCGCGACATGATCGAAATTCTCGAACGGCAGGACATATTCCTCGCCCGTCTGCCCCTGCTTCTGCCCGGCGTAGATTCGCGCGGCTGTAACCGTGGAAATCCCCATGCCGTCGCCGATGAACAGGATGACGTTCCTGGCCCGCTGTTCGCTCGCCGCCACTGGGGCGGCGGCCTGCGGCGCATCCTGCGCGACTGTCGCGGTGCAGCCACCCAGGCCCAGCGTGGCGGCGCAGGTCGCGAGACAGAACGAACGGAACATCATGCAGTATCTCCGGAATGAAAGTCGTGAGGTCGTATATCAGTGACCCACAAGACAAAAGTGTGACGCTTGCGGGAAAAGGGGCGCTCGCCTACCTCGCTGCGCATGGTCACTGTTGCTACTTGGAACATCAATTCGGTTCGTCTGCGGATGCCGATCGTCGCCCGCTTCATCGAGGAGCAGGCGCCCGACGTCCTGTGCCTGCAGGAGATCAAGTGTCAGGAACACCAGTTCCCCTACGAAGCCTTTCGCGCCTTGGGGTACGAACATTTCGCGGTGCACGGCCAGAAAGGCTACCACGGCGTAGCGACCGTATCGAAGACGCCGCTCAGGGAATTTTCCCGTTACGACTGGCAGGACAATGGCGAAGCCCGTCATGTCGGGGTGGAGCTGCCCGAACATCAGGGCATGATCGTGGAAAACGTCTACGTGCCTGCCGGCGGCGACGAGCCCGACCGGGAGGTAAACCACAAGTTCGGCCAGAAGCTCGACTTTCTCGAACGCATGACCCGCTGGGCCGACGCGATCGACCGGCCCACGCTGATCGTCGGCGATTTCAACATCGCCCCGCTCGAAAGCGATGTGTGGAACCACAAGCAATTGCTCAAGGTGGTCAGTCACACGCCGGTCGAGGTCGAAAGCCTGCAGCGCTTCATGGACGCGCATGGCTGGTCCGATATCGGCCGTGAACACATCAAGGCGCCCGATCGCTATTACAGCTGGTGGAGTTATCGCTCGAAAGACTGGAAGACGAACGATCGCGGGCGCCGGCTCGACCATATGTGGGCGAGCCCCGAACTGGCGAAACAGGCTGTCGGCCATTCGGTCCATGAATATGCCCGCGACTGGGAAAAACCGTCCGACCATGTTCCGCTGGTGACGGAGTTCGCGCTCTGAGCGTAGGCTCGCCTTCGCGCCGCGCTGCGCAGGCCGTCGATGCGCTGCGCCATGGCTGGCCGCTGGCGATCGAGGGCGCACCGCTGTTGCAGCCCGTCGAAACGGCCTTTGGCGAGATGACGGGCGAGGCGATGCTGATCTCCGCCACGCGTGCGACCACGTTGAAGCTGGCCAACCAGCGCGAAGCGGCGGCCCCGCGCCAGCCGGTGCTGATGCGCGGGGCGCAGGCCTTCGATCTGCCGGCGGCCCTTGCCGTCGCCGATCCCGCGCTCGACATGCAGAACCCCCTCAAGGGTCCGTTCAAGGCCCTCCCGCTCGGCTGGGAAACGCAGGCCCGGGCGGCGCTGGAACTGGCCCGCATGGCCGGCGTGCTTCCCGCCTTCCTGGTCGATCCGCAGGGCGCGGGTGAAGCCGTATCGCTTTCGGCAGGGGATGTGGCCGCATTCGTCGACGCATCGCGCCTGCAGATCGCCACGCGGGCCCGCCTGCCGGTGGCGGCAGCGGAAGATGCGCGCATCGTCGCGTTTCGCAGTCCCGACGACACGCGCGAGCATGTCGCACTCGTCATCGGCGAACAGTCGGCGGACCGCACGCCGCTGGTGCGCCTGCATTCCGAATGCCTGACGGGCGACATTCTCGGCAGCCTCAAATGCGATTGCGGCCCGCAGCTCGATGCGGCCCTGCATGCCATGGCCGCAGAAGCCGGCAGGGGCGGCTGGGGCGTGCTGCTGTACATGCGTCAGGAAGGGCGCGGCATCGGCATCATCAACAAGCTGCGTGCCTATCGGCTCCAGGACCAGGGCTTCGATACGGTCGATGCCAACACGCGGCTGGGCCTGCCGGACGAAGCGCGCGATTTTCCCACTGCGGCCCGCATGCTCGACCTGCTGGGGATCGACACGATCCGCCTGATGACGAACAATCCGGCCAAGGTCCGCGCGCTGGAGGCAGAGGGCGTCCGTGTCGCAGAGCGCGTGCCGCATGCCCTGCCCGACAATCCGCACAATACGGATTATCTCGCCACCAAGCGCGACCGGTCGGGACATCTCCTCTGACCAGCGGCGCGGGCGCGCAGTATCAGCGTTTCTCGAACGCCCTGATGCCGCTGCCGAGCTGGTTGTCCCTCATGACGATATCGTCGCCCGTCCAGTCCGCCACGAAGGCCGGGTTGCGCGACAGGCCCGGCACCAGCCGCGCTTCGTTGCCCGCAATGACGAGACCGTTCGAACTGTAATTCGCACCTTCCGCGCCCACGGCGATCATGGTCGACCAGTTTTCCTTGTCGCGCCCCTGCACGAACCAGTTGCCGCGGATCGAACCGGTGCCGCCATTGGGCAGGTCGATGAGATAGTTGGTCGCGCGGCCCTGCGAATCGTCGAAGCTGGAATCTTCGACCACGGCGCGCGATGCGCGCGATTTGAGATAGTGGCCGCCCGTGCCCTGTTCGAACCGGCTGCGGGTCACCGTGACCGTGCCGTAATCGCCGGCATAGATCGAATGCGCGCATCCGGCCGAATTCTCGCATGTGCCGAGGCGGGTGAAGGTCGATTTGTCGACCACCAGTTCGCTGTCGACGCCGTTCGCGGTGAGGATGCCCTGCTGGCTGTCGCGGAACCAGCTTTGCGATACGCGCAGCGGGCCTTGCTCCAGCCGGATACCGGCACCATTGCCGTCGTCCACCGCCAGATCGGCGAAAACCAGGCCGTCGACGGTCGCCCCGCGGCCGCGCAGGACCAGCGCCGCCTTGCCTTCGCAGGCCTGCCCGCCCAGCAGGGCCTTGCCCGCTTCGGCGGCGCGGAAATGGACCACGCCTTCGCTCTGTACCGCGCATTCGCTCCAGTTGCCGGGGGCGATGATCACGGTGCCTTCGCGGTCGCCGATCGCATCGACCGCTTCCTGCAGCGATCCGTATCCGCGGCCCGTTTCGAGCACGGTAAAACTGCTCGCGCCGCCGCCCTGGGCAAGCAGCGCAGCAAGCGGAATGGCCCCCACCGCGGCAACGCCGACTGCGGCCAGGAGCCAGCGTGGCAGACGCGAAGTGGGCGAGACAAAGGGAGACATCATCGTCCCGACATAGGGTTTGATGGTTAACATCGAGATAAGTTACCCCCCTTAGGTAACGGCGTCACTCGTCGCCGCCCCACCGCCAGCGCCATCCGCCGCGGGTCTTGATCGCACTTGCATAGATCAGCGCGGCGGTTGCGGGAACTATCAATGCAAGGCCCGCGATCAGGCCCACGTCCTCGTCCCATGCGGCCAGCCCGATGCCGGTAAGCAGGGCCAGCAACCATGCCCCCAGCACGGCCCAGCCCTGCCAGGCGATGGGCAGGCCCGCGCCATACCCATACCGCTTCTGCGCGAACCAGGGTCTGCCGTCGTCCATGTCAGTCCTCCTTCGCCGGACGTCCGCGCCGCGGCGCCTTGCTCACGCCGACATCGATGCCGCGCTTCTCCAGCGCTTCGCGCAGCAGCATCTCGATCTGGGCATTCGCGCTGCGCAGTTCGGCCGCGGCCAGGCGCTCGACCGCGGCATGGACTGCCGGGTCGAGACGCAGGGCAAAGGCCTTCTTCTTCATGACAGCGTTCCGCCCGGCCCGCCTACTGGTACAGCGTGCCCGCGTTCACCACGGGATGCGCTTCCTTTTCGCCGCACAGCACGACCATGAGATTGCTGACCATGGCGGCGCGGCGTTCATCGTCCATCTCGACGATATTGTCCTGCGACAGCTTGATCAGGGCATCTTCCACCATGCCCACCGCGCCCAGCACGATCTTGGCCCGCGCGGCGATGATCGCATCGGCCTGCTGGCGTTTCAGCATGGCGCTGGCGATTTCGCTGGCATAGGCAAGATGCGTAAGCCCCGCCTCGTCCACCAGTATGCCGGCGACTTTCAGCCGGTCGTTCAGCTCCTCCAGCAGTTCGCGGTTGATGACATCGGCGCTGCCGCGCAACGTGACTTCCTCGTTTTCGAAATCGTCATAGGGATGGCGCGACCCGACCGTGCGCAGGCCCGCCTCGATCTGGATGTTCACGAATTCCTTGTAATCGTCGACATCGAAACTCGCCTGCGCGGTATCGGCCACCCGCCACACCACATTGCAGGCGATCTCGATGGGATTGCCGCGCAGGTCGTTGATCTTCACCCGTTCGGAATGGATGTTGTGCGCGCGAACGGACATCTTGTTCTTCATCATCCAGGGCCACACCCAGCGCAGCCCTTCGCGCCGTTCGGTCCCGCGATATTCGCCGAACAGGGTAATCACGGTCGCCTGATTGGGCTGGATCATGAAGAACCCTGCCGCCAGAAATGCCAGCACCAGCAGCGGGAAGATGATCAGTCCGACAAAGGTCAGCTTCACGGCCTTGGCCGCACCGTCCGGCGGGATGTTCCCCGCCACGTTCCAGACAACCAGCACCAGCAGGGCCAGAATGAACAGCAGCATGGGATAGCCGCTGAAGCTCGACCCCGCTCGCTCGGTGCTCGTATTCATCCCCTTGAATTCCACCGACATGACGAATCACTCCTTCGATATAATTATGATATCATATTTATATCAGCCGATGAATTTCGTCAATCGGATCCCGTCAATGGCGCTCGATCGCGCGCAGAAAGCGGTCGCCATAGGCTTCCAGCTTCTTGGCGCCGATGCCCGGCAACCGGCCAAGCTGGTCGAGCGTGGCCGGTCGTGCCGCCGCCATCTCGCGCAGGGTTGAATCGTGGAAGATGACATAGGGCGGCACCTGCGCATCCTCGGCCAGTTCCTTGCGCAGGGCGCGCAGGGCCTCGAACAGGGGATCCCCGACCGGGTTGGGCGTCATGTCGCCGCGGCGCCCGCGCCTGCGCTTGGGCGGCACCACGATCTGTACCGCGCTTTCCCCCTTCAGGATGGCGCGGGCCGATCCGCCCAGCGCCAGTCCGCCATGCTCGTTGGCCACCAGATCGCCGCGCGCCTGCAAGGCCCGGGACAGCGGCTGCAGCATGACGGCATCTGCCGGTTCGACGATGCCGAAGACGCTCAGCCGGTCGTGGCCGCGCTGGCGCACCCGCTCGTCCTCGCTTCCGGTCAGTACCTTCTGCAGATGCCCCATGCCGAAGCTCTGCCCGGTACGATAGACCGCCGACAGCAGCTTGCGCGCCAGTTCGGTCGCATCGGTGACATCGGGCTGCTCCAGGCAATTGTCGCAATTGCCGCAGCTTGCCGGCGGGTGTTCGCCGAAATGCCGCAGCAGCACGGCCCTGCGGCATTCGGCCGTCTCCACCAGTCCCGCCAACGCATCGAGCCGCGTCCGCTCTGCCGCCCGGCGCGCCTCGTCCACCTCGGCCAGCCGCTGGCGTGCGGTGGCGAAATCCCCCGCCCCCCAGAACATGACCGCCTGACTGGGATCGCCGTCGCGGCCGGCACGGCCCGTTTCCTGGTAATAGCCTTCGATGGACTTGGGCACGCCGACATGGGCGACGAAGCGCACGTCCGGTTTGTCGATCCCCATGCCGAAGGCGACCGTGGCCACGATCACCATGTCCTCGCTGGCAACGAAGGCGCTCTGGTTCGCCGCGCGCACCTCAGCATCCAGCCCTGCGTGATACGGCCGCACGGCCCGCCCGGTCGCCGCTGCCAGCTTGTCCGCCAGATCCTCGACCTTGCGCCGGGTCTGGGCATAGACGATCCCCGGCCCCGGCTCGCTTTCCATCAGATTGGTCAGCTGCCGCACCGGGTTATCGCGATGGCGGATCGCATAACGGATATTGGGCCGGTCGAACCCCGCCAGCACCAGCCCGTCTTCCGCTATGCCAAGCTGCGCCATGACATCGGCGCGCGTCTGGCGATCCGCCGTCGCGGTCAGCGCCAGCCGCGGCACTTGCGGAAAAGCGTCCATCAGGCCGCGCAGCATCCGGTAATCGGGGCGGAAATCGTGGCCCCATTCGGATACGCAGTGGGCCTCGTCGATCGCGAACAGGCACAGCGGCGCAGAACTCAGGAATTCGCGAAAGGCCGGCTGGCTCGCCCGTTCCGGCGCGACATACAAAAGATCCAGCTCGCCGGCCCGGAAGGCATCCTGCGTTTCGCGCCAGTCGGCATCGGCGCTGGTCAGCGTGGCCGCGCGGATGCCATTGGCGCGCGCGCTGCGAAGCTGATCGTGCATCAGCGCGATCAGCGGGCTGATCACCACGCAGGTACCCGCCAGCATCACGGCGGGCAGCTGGTAGGTCAGCGATTTCCCCGCGCCGGTCGGCATCACCGCCAGCGTCGATGCACCAGCCAGGATGCGCGTGACGACATCTTCCTGCCGACCGCGAAATTCGTCGAAGCCGAAGACATCTTTCAAGGATTGATATGCGCCTGCGATCCCGCTCATCGGGGCCTGATGGCAGACGCGGGGGCAAGCGCAACCGCTGGCGGGCAATTTTCCCCTTGCCCCGCATGCCGCGCTTGCGCTTTACCGCCAGCCAGATTCCACGAAGGAGACTTTATCATGAAATTTCGTATCGCCCTGACGGCCGCCGCAACCATCGCCCTTGCTGCCTGCGGCAGCACCGAAGATGCCTCGACCGAAGTCGAAGCCGACACCGTCGAAATGCCCGCCGACGAAGCTCTGACCGGGATCGAGGAAACGCCGGTTGCCGATCCGGCCGCCAATACCGAACCCGCGCCGCAGGTGACCTCGCCCAGCGAAGAAGTCCAGATCCAGGAAGCTGGTGACAGCGCAGCCGATACCGCTGCCGCAGCCATGGATGCCATGTCCGAAGACTCCAGCAACTGATCGGCATGCGGGCGGGCCAACCGGCTCGCCCGCGTCCAGCCGCGCCGTAGCGTCCTTTGCGCGGCGTTCGATAGCGCCTAGCTTCCGCGCCAATGAAACGACTCGTCCCCCTTCTCGCCGCGCTGACTGCGCTGTCCGCCTGTTCGGGCTACGATGATGATCAGCCGGTCGAAGCGGTCTCGCAAAGCGAAGCCGAAGCGCTCGACGACGCTGCCGAAATGATCGAACAGCGGCGCCTGCCGGACGACGCGGTTCCCGCTGCAGGCAACGGGACGCTCGCTGCCGACGCAGAAGATGCCATGCCCGCTGGCGCGGATACGCGCGCAACCGGCGGTCCGGAAAATGGAGCTACCGAATGACCGACACCGTCAATCCCGGCATGGATGCCGACATCTTCGACCAGTTCCTCGAACAGCTCGAACGCTACGTTCGCGAACGGCTGCTCCCGGCAGAAAAGCAGGTCATCGCCGATGACCGCATTCCCGACGAAATCATCACCGAAATGAAGGATATGGGCCTGTTCGGCCTGACCGTGCCGGAAGAATATGACGGCGCGGGCCTGAACTGCACCCAATATGCCAAGGTTGTGAAGACCATGGCCTATGCCGCGCCTGCCTACCGGTCGATCTTCTCGATCAATGTCGGCATGTTCAATTCGGCGATCAAGAACGGCGGGACCGATGCGCAGAAGGCCGAATGGTGGCCCCGGATCGCCAATGGCGCGATTGCCTGCTTCGGCCTGACCGAACCCGGTTCCGGCAGCGATAGCGCCGCCATGGCGACCACCGCCCGGCCCGATCCCGATGGCAATGGCTGGATCCTCAACGGCACCAAGCGGTACATCACCAATGCGCCGCATGCCGATGTCGGCCTGATCATGGCCCGCACGGAAAAGGACGCGCTGCCCAAGAACGCGCATGTCTCCGCCTTCATCGTTCCCATGGACACGCCCGGCGTGTCGACCGGTAGCCCGGATCACAAGATGGGTCAGGCCGGCAGCCATATCTCCGACGTCATGCTCGACGATGTGCATGTGCCGGGCGATGCGCTTCTGGGCGGCGAGACCGGGCAGGGCTTCCGCTTTGCCATGATGAGCCTCGACAATGGCCGCATCTCGGTCGGCGCGGCCAGCACGGGCTACGCCCGCCGCGCGCTCGACAGCGCGATCAAATATGCCAGCGAGCGTCAGGCCTTCGGCGAACCGATCGCCAATTTCCAGCTGATCCAGCAGATGCTCAGCGAAAGCTGGACCGAAATCTACGCCGCCGAAGCGATGATGGCCGATGTCACGGCGCGGGTCGACCGGGGCGAAAACACGGTCAAGCATGCCGCCGCCTTCAAGGTCTTCGCCTCCGAAATGTGCGGTCGCGTGGTCGATCGCGTCGTGCAGGTCTATGGCGGAGCTGGCTATCTTGCCGAATATGACGCGGAACGCTTCTTCCGCGATGCCCGCATCTATCGCATCTACGAAGGTACGACGCAGATCCTCCAGCTGCAGATCGCCAAGCACATGCTGCGCGATTACGCCGCTGGCCTTTAGGGAATGTACGACCTTCTATCGGGTCTGAGCATCATCGAGGCGTCGAGCTTCGTCGCCTCGCCGACGGCGGGTCTGTACTGCGCGCAGATGGGGGCGGAAGTCATCCGCGTCGATCACAAGGCGGGCGGGCTCGATTACGATCGCTACATGCTGACGGAGGAAGGCCGTTCGCTCAGCTGGGAAAATCTCAACCGGGCGAAGAAATCCGTCGCGCTCGACCTGCGCAGCGGCGAAGGGCGGGAATTGCTTGTCGAACTGTCGGCGAAGACCGGCAATCTGATCACCAACCTGCCGGAAAAGAGCTTCCTTTCGCATGGCGCCATCGCTGCCAGGCGTCCGGATCTGGTCAGCGTGCGCATCATGGGCTGGCACGATGGCCGGCAGGCGATGGACTTCACCGTCAACGCCGCCAGCGGCTATCCGCTCATGTGCGGCCCGGAAGACTGGGACCCGGCCACCGCGCCGCCGGTCAACCAGGTGCTACCCGCCTGGGATTTCGTCACCGGCGCCTATTGCGCTTTCGCCCTGCTCGCGGGGCTGCGCCACCGCGACGCGAGCGGCGAGGGCAGCGAAATCCGCGTGCCGCTCGGCGATGTCGCCATCGGCACCATGGCCAATAGCGGCGCCATGGCCGAAATGCTCTATCGCGGCGGCGACCGCGAACGGCTCGGCAATGCCATCTGGGGCGCATTCGGGCGCGATTTCCGCAGCCGCGATGGCATCCGCTTCATGGTCGCCGCGCTGACGGCCAAGCAATGGGACGGCCTCGTCGCGGCTTTCGATCTCGCCGATGAGATCGCCGAACTCGAAAACGAACTGAACGTGCGCTTCGCCGACGGTGATCGGCCGCGTTTCGAACACCGGCACCGACTGTTCGAGCTGTTCGGCACCCGCAGTCAAACGTATGATTGGCATGCGTTGTCGGACCGTCTGACGCAGCACGGCACCACGTTCGAGCGCTATCGTACCATGCACGAAGCCGCCAACGATGCGGAACTGGTGACGGAAAATCCTCTTTTCGGCCCCTCCCCGGCCAACCCCAGCGGCTTCGAATACCCCGCAACCCGCAGTTTCGCCAATATCCCCACCCTCGATGCAGGATTGCCCCGGGCCGCTCCCTACTTGGGCCAGCACACCGAGGAAGTCCTGGCCGACCGCCTCGGCCTCGCCTCCGGCGCCATCGGCGATCTCGTCGACCGAGGCATCGCCCGCCTTTCTGACAAGGACTGACCCATGACGACTAACCGCCGCGTAGCCATCTGCAAGCCGCTCAGGACCCCGGTCGGGCGCTTTCTCGGCACCCTCGCTCCGCTCGAGGCGGGGCAGCTTGGCGCCATCATCATCAAGGCTTTGGTGGAACGCAGCGGGATCGATCCTACGCGCGTCGACGATGTCGTCTTCAGTCAGGGCTATGGCAGCGGCGAAGCGCCGGCCATCGGCCATTGGAGCTGGCTGGCGGCAGGCTATCCGGAAGAAGTCCCCGGCTTCCAGCTGGACCGCCGCTGCGGTTCGGGCCTGCAAGCCGTCGCAACGGCCGCCATGATGGTGCAAACCGGCGTCGCCGATTGCGTGCTGGCCGGCGGTGTCGAAAGCATGTCGAATGTCGAACATTACACGACCAAGGCCCGTCACGGCTCCCGCCTCGGCGACCTGCAACTGTGGGATCGCCTGACCCGCGGCCGCCTGATGAGCCAGCCGATGGAACGGTACGGCATCATCACCGGCATGATCGAAACGGCGGAAAACCTCGCCAAGGATTACGGAATTACGCGCGAAGCGGCCGATGCCTTCGCTGCGCGCAGCCATCAGAACGCGGCCCGCGCATGGGACGAAGGCAAGTTCGATGACCAGTTGGTCCCGGTGGAAATCCCGCAGCGCAAGGGCGATCCGCTCGTCTTCGCCAGGGACGAGGGCTTCCGCTCCGACGCAACCATCGAAACGCTCGGGGCCCTGCGCGCCATCGATGAGAAGCGCGACCCGGATGCCATCGTGACGGCCGGCAACGCCAGCCAGCAGAACGATGCGGCGGCTGCCTGCCTCGTCGTCGCCGAAGACAAGGTCGAGGAACTAGGCCTCGAACCCATTCTCTGGTTCCACTCGTGGAGCGCGGCCGGCTGCGATCCCAGCCGCATGGGAATCGGGCCGGTCCCGGCTGTCGAACGGTTGTTTGCGAGGAACGGCCTCGGCTGGGACGATATCGATCTGATAGAGCTCAACGAGGCATTTGCCCCTCAGGCGCTCGCCGTGATGAAGGGCTGGGGCTTCGGCGAGGACGACAGCCGGCGCGAGATCGTCAACGTCAATGGCTCCGGCATATCGCTTGGCCATCCGATCGGTGCGACCGGCATCCGCATTCTCGCGGACATGGCGCACGAGATGCAACGCCGCGAAGCCCGCTTTGGGCTTGAAACCATGTGCATCGGTGGGGGTCAGGGCATGGCTGCGGTATTCGAGCGCGCCGCATGACGACTGAGTGGTCGGACTGGATCGGGCGCGAGCAGCGCAGTGCCGACCAGCTCGACCCGCCGCTTGCCGCGCGCTGGTGCGCAGCCTTCGACCGCGATGCCCCCCCGGGCGATGCGATGCCGCAGGGCATTCACCTCTGCCTGTGCACGCCCGAAGCGCGAACAAGCCAACTTGGCGCGGACGGTCACCCTTCGCGCGAGGACAGTCCAGCCAGCTTCCTCCCGCCAGTGCCTTTGCCAAGGCGCATGTGGGCATCGAGTGCCATCCGGTTTCACGCCCCCATATCCATAGGCTCGGCCATAGATCGCGTGAGCCGCGTGGTTTCCATCGAAGCCAAGTCCGGAAGCCGGGGCGATATGGTTTTCGTCGACATCGACCACGAGACCGGCGCCGACGGGCAACTGGCAGTGACCGAACGGCAAACGCTCGTCTACCTGGATGCGCAGGATAGCGCGGCGCCTCTGGTTCCACCGGAGCCGACAGGCGAAACCTTCGATCCTTCCGCATGGGAGGCTCACCACATCGCCACTCCCGACGAGCGGCTGCTGTTCCGTTTTTCCGCCCTCACCTTCAACACCCATCGCATCCATTACGACGCACCCTATGCGCGCGATGTAGAGCGCTATCGTGGATTGGTCGTCCACGGGCCGCTGATTGCGAGCTTGCTGCTGCAATTTGCTGCAGGAAGTTTCGGCGAGAACCGTCTGGCGAGCTTCTCCTTTCGTGGCGTCAGCCCCGCAATAGGGGGCGAGCCCCTGCACCTCGTCATGCGGGGTAGGGGAGAGGCAATCGAAATGGGTGCGTTCGCAACCGACGGGCGTCAGGTGACGAAAGCTTCTGCCAGCCGGGTTTAGTTCAGCGGATAGTCTGCGATAGGTCGAAGCACCCTGTAACGTTCCACCTGCGGTTCATGCCCGAGTTCGGGCAGTTCTATATCTTCGGGCGGCACATTCGTATCGGGAAGCCGATCGAGCAGATCGCGCACCAGCGTCAACCGACCACGCTTTTGATCGTTGAAATCCACCAATGTCCAAAGGGCCCACTCCGTATGCGTGGCGGACAGCATGGCTTCGCGCGCTTCGGTATAGGCCTCGTACTTGTCCCGTGCTGCCAGATCGACTGGAGACAGCTTCCAGCGCTTCAACGGATCATCGAGCCGTTCTCGCAGCCGCTCCTCCTGCCGGGCCTGATCGGTGGTCAGCCAATATTTGAACAACAGTATCCCATCATCGACTAGCTGCTTTTCGAATATCGGCGCCTGTGAAAGGAAAGCGCCGACCTGCCTTTCCTCGGCATAGCCCATCACCTTTTCCACCCCGGCCCGGTTGTACCAGCTGCGGTCGAACAGCACGATTTCTCCGGCACTGGGAAGATGTTCGACATAACGCTGAAAATACCACTCGGTCTGCTGCGTATCCGTGGGCTTCGGTAGCGCTACGATGTGGCATTGGCGCGGGTTCAGTGGTTCGGACACGGCGCGGATGGCGCCGCCCTTGCCTGCCGTATCCCGCCCTTCGAACAGGACCACGATCCGCTGCCCCGTCGCGCGCGCCCAGCGTGCCATCCCGACAAGTTCGCCCTTCATCGGCGTCAACTTGGCTTCGTAATCGCTCTTTTTCATGGTTTTCCCGCGCCGGATTTGAATGGTGAACGCAATGCTAGTATCAACAGCAACAATATGGCTACATTCGAAGAAACCGAACAGGACTTTAGCCGGCTGCCCGACCTTCCGGCAGAGGTATTCACCGCACCGTTGAAGAAGCCGGATCATGTCGGCGACGACTGGCTCGAGCCCCAGCAGACACAGTACGATAGCGATGACGATGCAATCTGGAACGATCTGTTCGAGCGCCAGATGGGCGTGTTGCCGGGGCGGGCAGCGAGCGCTTTCATGGCCGGGCTACAAAAGCTCAATCTCAATCGCGGCGGTGTGCCGGAATTCGGCAAGCTGTCGGAAGACCTGACCGCCTTGACCGGGTGGAGCGTCGTTCCCGTGCCGATGCTCATCCCTGATCATGTGTTCTTCTGGCATCTGGCCAACCGCCGGTTTCCTGCGGGCAATTTCATCCGCACGCGCGAAACCTTCGATTACATCCAGGAGCCCGACGTCTTCCACGACGTATTCGGGCATGTCCCGATGCTGACCGATCCGGTCTATGCCGACTATATGCAGGAATATGGCCGCGCGGGTTGGAAAGCCATGCGGCATAATCGCCTCAAGGCACTGGGCTCGCTTTACTGGTACACGGTGGAATTCGGGCTGATCGAGGAAAAAGACGGCATCAAGGCTTATGGCGCCGGCATTCTGTCGGGCCCGACCGAGGTGGTCTACGCAATCGAGGCGGAAAGCCCCAACCGCATCATGCTGAATGTGGATCGTGTGATGCGCACCGATTATGTCATCAGCGATTTGCAGCCGACATATTTCGTCATCGAAAGCTTCGAGGATCTCTACCGCCAGACAGTGGAGCGCGATTTCGACAAGCTCTATCGGAACCTGGGGCCCGGTTTCACCTACGCCAATACGGCGGTGATCGACGTCGACTACGTGGTAAACCGGGGCACTTTGGAATACACTCTGCGCGGCGGGCGTGGGTCCGGCGCAAAGCCTGTTTAAACAAAAACGGCCCCGGATCGCTCCGGGGCCGTTGTCGTTAGAATAACTCAGAGCTTACACGCCCTGGGCATCATCCATGGCTTCGCCCTGCTCTTCCATGGCATCTGCCTTATCTTCTGCCTGGTCGGTGATAGCGTCCGACTGCGCGTCGCTGATGGTGCCAGCGTCTTCCATGGCATCAACACGTTCGTTGACGGCTTCTGCCTGCTGTTCGCCGGCATCTTCCATGGCGTTTTCGTTCGGGCCGTCGCAAGCGGCGAGGCCGAGGCTAAGAGCGGCAGCCGAAACGACGAGCGAAGCTTTGGTGAATTTCATGTGTATTCCCCTTGACCTTGTATCGCGCCGCAATGGCGACGCCGTGTTAACGCCGTAAACGAAATGCGGCGAGAATGTGATGAACGGGCCGGACAGATGCGAGTTCCCGTCTTTTTCCATTCACGGTCGAACGTATTGAGCAAAGCAAGAAACGCGCCACGGCAAAGGACCGAGACGCGTCGGGAAACCCCAAGATATCGGGCGACCAGTTTAGCTGTAAGCGCGCTGTCGTACGAGATTGAACAGCCCGATGGCGACAACCGATCCAAGCACGGCCCACAGTAGGGCTGTCCCACTTACCGTGCCGAAAATCGCCCCGTTTCCGGCGATAAGACCGGTTACCAGCGAGCCGAGCACGCCGATCAGTGCATTGGCCAAAATGCCGCGACCATCCTCGATACGAAGGATGATTGTTGCCAACCATCCCAGAAGAGCGCCCACGACAATCAGGATCAACAAACCCATCGGTGCCTACTTACATTTGCGTTTCATACGAATTGGAAAAACGCGCAGGCGGGCAAAGGTTCCGCCAAATCTGCCGAATGGAAACATTGGTACCGCAATATTGCAACACCTGCTACACGAGGCCGAGCCACAGCAGCGCCGCTGTGCCCGCAACAATCCGGTACCAGCCAAAGGGCGTGAAACCGTTCCGGCTGACGAAAGCGACGAAGGCTCGGATCACGAAGAGCGCGACGATAAAGCTCACGACGAAGCCGATCGCGATTTCGTCCCAGCCGACGCGCGTCGCACCGGCCATCAACTGGTCGTATTTGGTCGCCATTTCCAAGGTGGTCGCCCCAACCATAGTTGGCACGGCGAGGAAGAATGAAAACTCCGCTGCGGTCTTGCGGTTGATGCCCATGGCCAGCGCGCCCATGATGGTTGCGCCCGAACGACTGACGCCCGGCACCATGGCCAGACACTGGGCGAAACCGACCGCCAGAACCTTTGTCAAAGACAGATCGGCAACACCCTGACCGTCCTCACGCGGTTTGGCGAGCCGTTCAATCACTATAATTGCGATACCGCCAGCGATCAGCGCCCAGGGGACAATGCCGGGATTGCCGAGCATGGCCTCGAAATTTTCGTAAAGCGTGAATCCGATAACGGCGCTGGGCAGAAAGCCGAGCAGAATGTTGCGGGCGAACATGAGACCTTCCCGCTCGCGCCGCAGAACGCCCATCCCAGCAGACCAGAACGTGCCCCAATACTGATACACCACCGCCAGAATGGCACCGAGCTGGATCACCACATTGAACATCGCCCATTCGCTCGGATCGGCGCCCGACAATTCGGTAGCGAGAATGAGATGTCCGGTCGAGGATACCGGGATGAATTCGGTCAGTCCTTCGACGATGCCGAGGAAGATCGCGGTGAGATAATCGTTCATGCGCATGCGTCCATGAAGAAAGGGCGGAGCAAGTCAAGCGACCCGCTCCGCCCCATGGCAGATTACCGGCAAACCGGGCTTTACCAGATACGGACGCGCTCTTCCGGGGGAAGGTAGAGTTCATCATCCGGCGTCACGCCGAAAGCTTCGTACCATTCGTCCATATTGCGCACGACGCCGTTGACCCGGTATTCTTCGGGACTGTGCGGGTCGGTACGCAGACGCTGACGAGCGGCGTCCTCGCGCTGCTGCGAGCGCCAGACCTGCGCCCAGCCCAGGAAGAAACGCTGATCGCCGGTGAGGCCGTCGATGACTTCGTCTTCCTTGCCGTTGAGCGACAGCTTGTAGGCGCGGTAAGCAAGGCTCAGTCCACCAAGGTCGCCGATATTTTCGCCAAGCGTGAGCCGTCCGTTCACGCAGGTTTCGCCGTCATCGAGCGGGCAGAACTGGTCGTATTGCGCGACTACTGCGTTTCCGAGCTTGTCGAAAGCCTGGCGGTCAGCGTCGGTCCACCAGTTGCGAAGCATGCCGGTTGCGTCCGATTTGGAACCCTGATCGTCGAAGCCGTGGCCCATTTCGTGGCCAATGACAGCGCCGATGCCGCCGTAATTCACCGCATCATCGGCACTTATGCCGAAGAAGGGCTGCTGCAGGATGGCAGCGGGAAACACGATCTCGTTCTTGGTCGAGTTGTAATAGGCATTCACCGTCTGCGGCAGCATGAACCATTCGGTCCGGTCGATCGGCTGGCCGAGCTTCGAGACCATGTCCTGCCAGCCCCATTCGGCAGCCGCCATGCTGTTCGCAACCGGATTGCCGGCTGTGATAGCGAGATCCGGATAGGTCTCGAGATTATCACGATAGCCGATCTTTGGATCGAAGCTGTCGAGCTTGGCCATAGCTTCGCGCTTGGTCGCATCGCTCATCCAGTCGATTTCATCGATGCTTTCGGCAAGCGCCTTGCGCAGATTGCTGACCAGGTCGATCATTGCGGCCTTGTTCTCTGCGGGGAAATAGCGTTCGACATAGGACTTGCCGACGAGTTCGCCGAGCATGCCTTCGGTAGCCGCGATCGAGCGCTTCCAACGCGGGCGCTGTTCGGGCGTGCCCTGCAGCAAAGTGCCGTAAAAAGCGAAATCGGCATCGTCGAACCGCTTGGGCAGGATCGCCGCGTTGTTTTCCAGCATCTCCTTGGTCGTCCACGCCTGCAATACGTCGACAGGCGTATTCATGATGAGCGTTGTCATCGCCGGAGTGCCTCCACCGATTTTCGCCAGCGTCGCTTCGTCCAGCCCGAGTTCCGCCGCGCGTTCGGCGCTCGGCGGCATGTCGCTCACGATGAAACGATCGGTCTGCCCAAGACCCATCTTCTGCAGCATGGTCTCGAGCGGGAAGCCATTGGCGAGTTCGTCCACCTGGTCATGAGTCAGAGCTGTGTAGGTGAGGTCCCGGTTGCGCCGCGTTGCGCGGTCCCAGCTTACGGTGCGGGCGATGGTGTCTTCGAAATCATATACCTTCTGGGCCATGCCAGCAGCATCCGCATAGCCTGCTTCGCCCAGCAAAAACGCCAAATATTCGCGATACTTGGCCTGGATGTTGCGACCCTTCTCGCTATCGTCGAGATAATAATCGCGATCCGGCAGACCCAGGCCGCCCGACCCCAGATAGACAGAGTACCGGCTCGGTTCTTTCGCATCGACAGAAACATAACCGCCCAGGGGCGAAGCATAGCCAGGCGTTGCCCAGAGCGAGGCGAGCGCTGCCGGGGTTTCCGCGCCGTCTATCGCGTCGAGATAGGGCTTGATGTTGGTAAGCCCCGCGGCCTCGATGCTGTTCGTATCGAGGTAGGCATTGTACGCATCGACAATGCGCTTCTCATCGGCCGAGAGAGTGGAAGCGTCTTTCTTGAGAAGCTCGTTTACCAGCGTCTGAACATCGCTCGTCGACTTTTCACGAAGCAGATTGAATGCGCCGAAACGGCTGAATTCCGCAGGGAGCGGATTGGCCTCGAGCCACTTCTGGTTCGCATAGGCGAAAAAGTCGTCGCCCGGCTCGATGTCCTGCGAGATATAGGCGGGATCGAAACCCCATTCGCCGAAGCTCATCGTGGGTAGGGGCGTGTCGGTTTCGTCCTGTGCGGCAACAGGTGCGGCCAGCGTCAACGCAAGCGCACTCGCGCCAGCGGCAAGCATGGTACGGATCATTTCTGCATTCTCCCGAGATTCAATGCGACCGGCCCGAACGGGCCTCAGGCCTCGCGATCTAACACGTTTGGCCGTAGCGGCGAAGCGGTTCATCGGAGCACACGGGCAGTCCGCAGAAGGATCAGGCGCTTTCGAGCCCGAATTGGAGCGAAGCCAGCCGCGCATAGAGACCGCCGTTCGAGGAAAGCTGCTGGTGCGTTCCCTGTTCGACGATCCGGCCATCTTCCATCACCACGATACGGTCTGCTGCACGAACAGTGGAAAGGCGATGCGCAATAACCAGCGTGGTGCGATCTTCCATCAGATGTTCCAGCGCATCCTGCACCAGGCGTTCGCTTTCCGCGTCCAGCGCGCTGGTCGCCTCATCAAGCAGCAGGATCGGCGCATCGCGCAGCAAAGCGCGGGCAATGGCTATGCGTTGACGCTGACCGCCAGACAGCTGAGTACCGCTTTCCCCGAGATAGGTATCAAGGCCCTGCGGAAGTTTCTGCAGGAAGCCGGACGCATTGGCGGCGCGCGCCGCTGCCCAGATATCTTCCTCGCTTGCGTCCCAATTTCCATAGCGCAGATTATCGCGTGCATTGGCGCTGAAGAGAACCCCTTCCTGCGGTACATAGGCGATACGACGCCGCACTTCGGCGGGGTCAGCGCCCGTTAGCGGGATTCCGTCGAGGCGGATGGACCCTGCCTGCGGATCGTAGAACCGCTCGGCCAGCTGAAAAATCGTCGACTTGCCTGCACCCGAAGGCCCTACGATGGCAACTGTCTCTCCGGGCTCAACCTCGAGACTGAAATCAGTGATTGCCGGAGCTTCCAGCCGCGTGGGGTAACGAAAAGTCACATTGCGGAAGGATAGCCCGCCGCGCGGGGGAACGGGTAGTTCTTGCGGACGGGCGGGCGCCGTGATCACGGGCTTTTCATCGAGCAATTCGGACAGGCGGCTTGCCGCGCCTGCACCGCGTAACAAGTCCCCGTATACCTCGGTAAGCGCTCCGATGGCGCCGGCGACGAGGCCTGCCGTCAAGACGAAAGCAGCAATCGTCCCGCCTGTGATCGTTCCTTCGCTTACAGCCTGCGCGCCCCGCCAGACCAGCAGGGTAATTCCGCCGAACACCAGCAGGATGACGACAGCAGTCATGGCTGCGCGGATCATGACCCGGCGCCTCGCGACGGAGAAGGTACGCTCGACCGCCTCCTGGAACCGACCGTGCTCGCGGCCTTCCTGGTTGAAACCCTGAACGATCTTCATGGCCGAAAGCACTTCGGTGACCATCGCGCCGATATCGGCCACGCGATCCTGGCTGGTGCGCGACACCTTGCGCAGCCGCCGTCCGAATATGGTTATGGGAATAATGATTGCGGGGATGAGCAGGAGCAGCCCCATGGTGAGCCCCGGCACCAGCCAGAACAGATAGGCCGTCCCGCCGATCGCCATGAGAAGATTACGAAGTGCAACCGATACGGTTGTGCCCACCACTTGCTCGATCAGCGCCGTATCGCTGGTCATCCGACTGGAGATTTCTTTCGGGCTGTTCTCTTCATAGAAACCCGGCGCCAGTCGCAGCAGATTTTCCTGCACACGCAGCCGAATGTCGGCGACAACGCGTTCACCCAGCCAGCTCACGAAATAGAACCGCATGGCCGTGCCAATGGCCAGAACGCCCACGATCATGAGAAGATACTGAAACCAGCGCGCTATGTTGCCCGGATCGGCACCATCGGCAAAGCCGCGATCAATCACCAGCTTGAAGCCTGCCGGAATGGCGAGCGTCGCGGCGGCGGTAATGCACAGAGCAACCAGAGCCAACGCGACGTGCCCGGGATAATTGGCGCCGGCACGATAAACCATCCTCAAGGGGCGAAGAGAGCGTTCGCGCGGATTGTCCTTGGCCGTCCGCTTACGCGAAAAACGTCTGCGGCCCTCGGTTTCGGTATCGTCTTTGGATCCCATGGCATTCAGTTAGGTCGGCGGACGCGGAAAATCCACACTGCTGCATGCGCGAAGGCACGATTTGGTAATTTGTGCATTGCACAAGAGATGCCGGAAAGGCAGGATAGCTGTCTTTCGCCCGGTACGAGACAAGAAAAAAGGCCGGGTCAGCAGGGGATACGCATTGCTTTACCACGCCCATGAACTCCAGCGCAGCTGGCTCAATTCGGCCAGCACTTTCGCCTCGATCGGGGTGGAAATGCTGAACAATCCGGCCAATCCTTTGAATTACGTAGGCCCCATGGGCTATATGAATATCGGCCCTATCGCGGCGAGCGCACTCGAAGTGTTCGCGCACGCCACCGCCACTTATGGCAAGCCGGCATGGAACATCGAAGCCGCTGACGCGGGCGGCGAATCCCACCCGGTCATCGAATCAACGGTCGTCAACATGCCGTTCGGCGATCTGAAAGAGTTCTATCGCGAAGATTTGCCCGAAGATGCTCCGCGCCTTCTGGTAGTCGCGCCGATGAGCGGGCACTACGCCACTCTTCTACGCGGCACGGTCGAACGGATGCTGGAAAACTATCGCGTTTTCGTAACCGACTGGGCGGATGCCAAGACCGTGCCGCTGCACGAAGGCGAGTTCGATCTGGATGATTACATCGATTACGTCATCGCCTATCTCGAGCACATCGGGCCCGGCGCAAACGTGATGGCTGTGTGCCAGCCATCGGTGCCGGTGTTCGCTGCGACTGCGATCATGAACGCAGACAAGCATCCCTGCACCCCCAAGACGCTGACCATGATGGGCGGGCCGATCGACACGCGGTGTTCACCGACCAGCGTCAACGATCTCGCCATGGAACGTCCGATCGAATGGTTCCGCCACTGCGTTATCGCCACCGTGCCGATGCAGTATCGCGGGGCCGGAAGACGCGTCTATCCCGGCTTCATGCAGCTTGCCGGGTTCATGAGCATGAACCTTGGAAATCACATGATGAGCCATTACGAGATGTTCAAACACCTTACCGTGGGCGACGACGAGAGCGCTCAGGCCACCAAGGATTTCTACGACGAATATCGCAGCGTTTGCGACATGACCGCGGAATTCTATCTCCAGACGGTGGAGGAAGTGTTCCAGACGCATTCGCTCCCCAACGGGACTTTCGTCCATCGCGACAAACCCGTCGATCTTGCCGACATTACAGAGACCGCTCTGCTCGCGATCGAAGGCGAGCGTGACGATATTTCAGGTCTAGGCCAGACGAAGGCCGCGCTCGACCTGACGCCCAAACTGTCGGACAGGAAAAAGCGTTATTACATGGCGGAAGGCGCGGGCCATTACGGCATTTTCAACGGCAGCAAGTGGCGCGGGAAGATCGCTCCGGTGGTAGAGGAATTCATCGCCGCGCACGGCTGAGGCAGATCACGCTGGCGGCGGTGGTCTGCGCCGCGCCAGCACCTTGCCAATGGCCCGCCGGATAATCACGAGTAGCGTGATGGTCAGGGCCAGCAGAAACAGTGCGATCCCGCCGGCCAGCAGCGGGAATTCATAAGCGACATACAAAAGTCCGACCGTCGCCACATCTTCCGCTGTCGATACGGTGACATTGCTGACTGGCTCGGGGCTGGCGTTGACCATCCCGCGGGCGCCGGCTTTACCTGCATGGGCCGCAAGGCTCGCGCCGCCACCCAGCAGAAAAGCGATAACCTGCGTACCGGGGTCGGACGGATCGATGATTGCCAGCGCCAGTAGCGCCCCGCCGATCGGCCGGACAATGGTGTGAATGGCATCCCAGGCAGTATCGAGCCACATCACCTTGTCGGCAAGGAATTCTACAATTGCCGCCAGCGCGGCAATGCACATAACCCATGGGTTCGCCAAGACGTCGAGACTGGCGAGATGTTCGGGCAAGGGTAGCGCATTCATCCGCATGGCAAGCCCTGTTGCAAAAATGCACAGATAGAGCCGCCATCCCGCCAGCAGGCTCACGCTCCCCGCTATGCCGATGATCTCCATCACACCCATGATTGTGAGGCTACGCCGCCAATGCCCCTTGGGACAAGTCAATCAGCGCGGCGATGTGCCACATCATAAGGCTTTCCGTATGCACCGAATGGAATTTCCAGCGCGGCCCGGTCCCATTTCGCAAGCTCAGCCACTGCGGTATAACTCGTTTCGAGAAATTCCATCAGCATCGCGTCCGGATCATCCGACGCGCGCACGTTGGCATAGGGCAACACCCATTCACCAAGCTGTTCGTGCCAATAGGCGGCTTGCGGTCCCACCTTCGCGTTCTCCAGCCCTTCTGGCGAAGGATAACCGTACGCATAAAATGCAGCTTCATCGACGCCCCCGCCGCCAAGCCAGAATCCGGCACTTGCCACTTCGTGGCTGTATGCCTCCCGCGTCACGTCGTCGGGAAGATTGGGAAACCCGCCTGGATGCACGGGCGCTTCCCGCCCGGAAAAACGGGTGACTGCCAGATCGAAGCTACCCCAGAATAGGTGGCTGGGGCTGGATTTTCCGACAAAGCCCGTCCGGAATTGCTCGAAGACCCGGTTGGCATCGGAAAAGGCACGATGTATCTTCGCAATCGCCTGTTGGTTCCACACCCTGCCGCGCGTATCCTGCGCAAAAGGAACGGCATCTTCGACTTCGTTCGGGGCTCCGGATATATCGGTTTCCACTCCTGCCCGGCGAAGGATTTGGGTCAGCTGCTCGTGGAAATCCGCAACGCTCTGGCCGGTAATTGCGAAGCTTTCAGCAAAGCCCGCCGATGTTTCGACCCAGACGGTCGAACGGTGGCAGTCCACCATTACCTCTGCTTCGCCATTCTGCGCGAAGACAGGGTAGCTTCGGAACCCGCGAGGGACCACGTGCAAGGCGAGATGCCAGCTGTGGTTGCACCAGGGCAAACTGCGCGTCGGCAGTTTGCCGATCACCTGAAGATAGGCATGTAAGCTTTCGATGACCGGGCGCTGGGCCGCGAAATCGAGTTCTGGCCAGCGCTCGGTCATCGAAAATTCTCCTTAGAAGATCTCGAACAGGCCGGCTGCACCCATACCGCCGCCGACGCACATGGTGACGACGCCGTATTTGGCGCCGCGACGTTTGCCTTCGAGCAACACATGCCCGGTGCAACGCGCACCGGTCATGCCATAGGGGTGGCCGATCGAGATCGAACCGCCATTGACGTTGAGCAGATCGCCCGGGATGCCAAGCTTGTCGCGGCAGTAAAGCACCTGCACTGCAAACGCCTCGTTCAGCTCCCAGATGCCGATATCGTCGACCTTGAGGTCAAAACGTTCGAGCAGCTTGGGAATGGCGAAGACCGGGCCGATACCCATTTCATCGGGTTCCGTACCCGCAACCGCCATACCGACATAGCGGCCCAGCGGCGTCAGGCCTTTCTTTTCTGCAACCTTGGCTTCCATCAACACGCTGGCCGACGAACCGTCCGACAGCTGCGAAGCGTTGCCTGCCGTGATCGTGGTGCCTTCGCCCATTACCGGCTTGAGCGATTGCAGCCCCTCCAGCGTGGTCGAGGGGCGATTGCCTTCGTCCTTGGCAATGGTGATCTCGACGTCGGAAATCTCGCCCGTTTCCTTGTCCTGCACCTTGTGCGTAGTGGTGACGGGGACGATTTCATCGTCGAACAGGCCTGCTTCCTGTGCGGCGGCAGTGCGCTGCTGGCTCGACAGCGCGTATTCGTCCTGCGCCTCGCGGCTGATGCCATACCGCTGCGCGACCGTCTCAGCAGTCTGGAGCATGGGCATGTAGATTGCGCCGTGCATCTGCATGAGTTCCGGATCCGGCATCACGCGCATTTCCTTGGTCTGGACGAGACTGATGCTCTCCTGACCACCGGCGGCAACCACATCCATGCGGTCTGTGATGATCTGCTTTGCCGCCGTGGCGATGCTCATCAGGCCGCTTGAACACTGACGGTCGATGGTCATGCCGCTGGTGCCGATCGGGCAACCGGCGCGCAGAGCCACCTGGCGAGCAAGATTGCCGGCCTGCGTGCCCTGCTGGAGCGCGCTGCCCCACAATACGTCGTCGACTTCGCCCGGCTCGATGCCGGCGCGTTCGATTGCGGGCTTCAGCGAATAAGCGCCGAGCGTGGCCCCCTTGGTGTCGTTGAACCCGCCCTTGTAAGCGCGGCCGATTGCGGTGCGGGCGGTGGAGACGATGACTGCGTCACGCATGGGTATTTCCTTGGATAGCTAAATGTACCTGATCCTCACCGGGGAGGAGGGGGAATCAGACGAAAATCTGGGTGATCCATTCGCAGATCAGGGCCGGCTTTTCCTCACCCTCGATCTCCATGGTGATCTCGCTGGTCTGCTGCCACTGTCCGGGACGCTTTTCGATCATTTCGACCAGCTTCCAGTGGCCGCGAATGCGCTTGCCGCTGCGAACGGGCGAGATGAAGCGCGTTTTGTTACCGCCATAATTCACACCCATCTTCACGCCGTCGATCTTGGGCATGTCGGACTTGGCGCCGAGATAGGGGATCATCGACAATGTGAGGAAGCCATGCGCGATGGTCCCGCCAAAGGGCGTCATCTTGGCCTTTTCTTCATCGATGTGGATGAACTGGTGATCGCCGGTCGCATCGGCAAATTTGTTAATGCGGTCCTGACTCATTTCGACCCATTCGCTGGTGCCGATCTGCTGTCCAACCTTCTCTGCCAGTTCCTGCGGGCTCATACTCGCCTCTCCTCTACTCAAAACGCTTGGTTTCGCGCGACTCTACCACACGATGCGGCGCGACTCATGGCGCATGCAAAGGGGGTGCGCAACCGCGCGAAGTGTGCCGTTACGGAATGGCGGGCTTGGCCGAAGCAGCCGCGCGACGAGCGTCACGGCGCGCCTTGTGCTCGGCTGCATCACGCGCCGAGTCGCGTTTTCGGCAATAGGTCCACAAAGCGATCTGCAAGCCGATGAGCATGAGGAACACCGGCTGATAGGCGATCCCCTGGAAGGTTGCACCGACAAGATAGACGATGTTGGAAAACTGCAACGCGCTTGCCAGCGGGCCCTGCCACTGTTCTGCAGGGTTTGTCCGGTCCCGCCACTTCCTGCGGATCCGCTCCATTTGCAGCAGACCCAGTGCATGCAGGCTGAGCCACATGATCAGACCCGGCCAGCCCTGTTCGCCCAGCATCTCGAAGAAGGAGGAGTGATAGGCGCGCCCTGCATCCGTCACATCCTGTATTTCGGTGACCAGGGCACCGCCTTCCTCGCGCGTTACCGGCATGCGGTACGTGAACTTGTTACCGCGATAGGCGTCGAACCCGCCGCCCAGCGGATGTTCGGACACATAATCCAGCGTCCACATCCAGACCTGCATGCGGGTCGAAGCCGATTCGTCGGATTCGACAGATCCCAGCGTTGCCATGCGTTCGTAATAGCTGGCGGGAAGAAAGGGCAGCGCGGCAACCCCCAGCGCGCCGGCGGCCATTACATACATCAGCCGGTTCCTGACATCGCGCAGCATCAGGATGCCGAGCACGCCGATGCAGAGCAGGCCGGTCCTCGCTTCGGTGCCGATCGGAATCAGCAGGCAGGCGAAAATGAGCAGCCCGGCAAAGGTCTTCACGCGCCAGTCGGGCGGGAAGACCGTACCATGCTTGGTAAACCACAAGATGATCGGGATCAGCGCAATGGAAACCGTTGCCAGGGTCGAACTTTCGTAGATGTTCGAATTGTCGTTCACGAACAGATAGAGATTTTCGTACCCGCCACCGCCGAGCGCCGTCTTCATGCCTGCCGAAATGATGATCGCCCCTGCGGTCAGCACCAGCACCAGCGCCGCAGCCTCGATCCGCAGGCGGGTTATCAGCGTGACCGGCAGAAAGATGGCAAAGACCAGCGCCTTCCATACCCAATCCCACTTTTCATGGGCCTCGATCGGGAAATCGGCCCATTGCAGGGTCATAAAGCAGTAGGCGAGCAGCGCGCACATGATGCCTTGGCGCAGCGTAAACTTCGTGTCGGACTTGGGGTCCGCAAATGCCCATCCCGCAAACGCCAGCAAGAATGCGATCAGCGAGATCGGCAGCATCGGCGTCAGCGTCCACCCGATCTTCTGCGGCGCGAGAATATCGATATAGAGATAGGCCAGCACCCAGATGAACGGACGCCTGAGACCGAGCAGGAACATGGCCATGACGGTCAGGAAGAGCGCTACATCAAGCATCGCCGGGCTTCTTGCGATGGCGGGTGCCACCCGGTCGCTTTTGCTTTGACTGCGCCTGGGGCTCGTCGTTCACATCGCCCAATGTCTCCTCTCGGTCGAGCTCGCCGCGCGCAAGTATGCGCAAAAGCGCAATGACGAGGAGTGCGTGGGCAAGGGCAAGGGCGAAATAATCGATCACGTGCAGGTCTTTCCAGTGCGGCTCTAATGCAATGCAGTTGACGCGTCGTTAAGCGTGATGTGTCACAGGAACCGATCTTATGACCCGTGTTCTGCACATTCTCGACCATTCGTTGCCGCTGCACAGTGGTTATACCTTTCGCACGCGCGCCATACTCAAGAGTTCGCAGAGCGCGGGGATCGAGGTTTGCGGTATCACGGGCAATCGCCACCTGGCCCAAGGGCCGCCGGTCGAAACCGTCGACGGGCTGACCTTCCATCGCACCGCAACGAAATTATCCAGCCCCCCGGGCTTGCGTGAATGGCAGGAAATCGAAGCCTTGCGCGCAGGGATCGAACGCGTGGCGAAGGAGTGGCGGCCCGATATCATCCATGCCCATTCGCCTGCCTTATGCGGGATGGCCGGCTTACGCGCGGCACACCGTCTGGGCATGCCTTTCGTTTACGAAATACGCGCTTTCTGGGAAGATGCGGCAGTCGGCAACGGAACCGGCAGCGAAGGCTCGATAAAATACCGCCTGACCCGCGCGCTGGAAAATCGCGTGGTCGCAAAGGCCGACGCCGTCTTCACTATCTGCAACGGCCTTCGTGACGATCTGGTCTCCCGCGGCCACGATGGCGACAAGATCGCCCTCTCGCCCAATGGGGTCGACCTTACGCTGTTCGGACATCCCCCGGCGCGCGACGAAACGCTTGCAGCCAGTATCGGGATCGGGTCCGGGCCGGTCATAGGCTTCATCGGCAGCTTCTACGATTACGAAGGGCTGGACGATCTCATCGCCGCCATGCCTGCGCTACGCAATCATCATCCGAACGCACAATTGCTGCTGGTCGGTGGCGGCCCGATGGATGCGGCACTGCGTGCGCAAGCTGCCGCCTCGGGTGTGGGCGAGGCTATCGTATTTACCGGCAGGGTCCCTCATGACGAGGTCGAACGGTATTATTCGCTGATCGATGTGCTTGCCTACTCACGCAAGAAATCGCGGCTTACCGATCTGGTCACCCCGCTGAAACCGCTGGAGGCGATGGCGCAGCAGCGGATCGTTGCCGCGAGCGATGTCGGCGGGCATCGCGAACTGATCGAAGACGGCGTCAGCGGTCTCCTTTTTCCGCCCGACGACCCCCAGGCCATCGCGACCGCCTTGGCTGGATTTGTCGATGCCAAGGAGCGTTGGCCCGCCATGCGCAAGGCCGGTCGCATGCATGTCGCTGCAAAGCACGACTGGGCCAGGAACATCGATCATTATCGTGCCGTTTACCAAGAACTGCTAGGACGTGCCCCGTCCGCGGCCGCCTGAGCCGCCCATGGTGAGTTGAGACCGACCGATGACCGACGCAACCCGCACTGCACCAGTCAGCAAACACCCCGCGTTCAAATGGGGCGTCGGCTTGTGGTTTGCGTTGCTGATGGGGCTTGGCCTGTTTGTAATGCCCGAGAGCATCCATCAGGCACTGGCCGAACGACTTTCGCTGGATGGCGTGCTGAGCGCCGGGTCGAGCAGGATTGTCCTGTCCGTAATGGCGGCTTTGCTTGGCCTGCTGATAGGTGTCGTGCTGGCCATGCGTGTCGCGGCGATAAACGACGCCGTTCACGACGACGATGAAGAAGACAACGTCGACCCCGCCTGGCTTCGCGAGGAGGAAGAGCCACTTCCTGTCGCCGCCACCGAAGACGCGCCGCGCCGCCCGTTCAATCCGCGCGAAGACATGCATGAAGAAGGGATTGCGACTTTTCAGGCAGATGAAGCCGAGGTCGCCGCGCTTCCTATTGATGAGCCAACGGACTATTCGTCCGAAGTCGGCGCATCCCCCTCTGAAATTGTCGAACCGCTCGACGACGAAGCGCGCGGTTCCAGGGACCACGAATCCGACGGTGGGCAATCCGTTGGCGATACGGAAGAGATTTCCTTCGACACGCCCCATCCCGCTCCTCCAGTCATGGCGGAGGCGGTTGGCGACCTCTCGCTGGATGCGCTGACGGCGCGGCTTGGACGCGCGCTGGAGGCATGCAAGGCAGGCCCAGCTACGGCGCGCCAGGACGATAATACCGATCCGGTCATTGCCTTTCTTCGCCGCGAGGCCGAGAATGAGACACCGTTGCGTCCTCGCCAGGATCCGGAGGCGGAACTGCGCAGCGCGCTTGAAAAGCTCGACAGGGCGACCAAGTCGCAATAGAGCCAGCCGGGTACGCGCTTTTCAGCGCCTGACGCCCGTTAAAGTGTAAATCTTGCAGCCCGTGAAATTTTGCTACGCTGCTCGCAGTTGCAAAAAACCGTTCCTGTCGGCATTAGGTCCCTTCGCGCAATTTTGCAGGCATCGCGCGCGGTGCCGATTGATCCTGTTCCTGACCGATCCGTGCTTTGGGCGGGCGGTCGGTGGGCACGAAGGAGGACGCTTCGCCAATGGGACGCACGCCGCCCCACGCTACGGGTCTGTACGATCCGCGTAACGAGCACGATGCCTGCGGCGTCGGCATGGTCGCCCATATCAAGGGCAAGAAGAGCCACGCCATCGTCACGCAAGCGCTTGAAATACTTGCAAATCTGGACCACCGCGGCGCGGTAGGCGCGGACCCGTTGCTGGGCGACGGCGCAGGGATTCTGCTGCAGATTCCCGATCCGCTGTTCCGCAAATGGGCACAGAGCGAAGGCAAGGAACTGCCCGCGCCGGGCGATTACGCGGCCGCCATGTGCTTCCTACCACCTGCGGATCAAGCGTTTGATTTCGTCACCGAACAGCTCGAGCGCTTCGCCGAGAAGGAAGGCCAGCGTGTGATCGGCTGGCGCGACGTTCCGACAACGCTCGACGGACTGGGCGAAGCCGTCATCGAATCGATGCCGCGCATCCGCCAGTGCGTGATCGCCCGCGGCCCCAATTGCCCCGACCAGGACGCCTTCGAACGCAAGCTGGTGGTGATCCGCAAGCAGACGCTCAATCCGCTGAAGGCACTGGAAGAAAAGCATGGAATTGAAGGCCTTAGCCAGGCCTATATTCCCAGCTTCTCCAGCCGCACGGTCGTTTACAAGGGCCTGCTCTTGGCAAATCAGGTGGGCAGTTTCTACGACGACCTGCGTGATCCGGACTGCGTTTCGGCACTCGGCCTCGTCCACCAGCGCTTCTCGACGAATACCTTCCCGAGCTGGCGCCTGGCGCATCCCTACAGATTCATGGCCCATAATGGCGAGATAAACACCGTTCGCGGCAACGTGAACTGGATGGAAGCACGCCGCCGGACGATGGAAAGCGAACTGCTCGGCGCCGATCTCGACAAGATGTGGCCGCTGATCCCGCATGGGCAATCCGACACCGCCTGCCTCGACAATGCGCTCGAGCTGCTGGTGACGGGCGGATACAGCCTGGCCCATTCGATGATGATGCTGATGCCGGAAGCCTGGGCGAAGAACCCGCTGATGGATCCCGCGCGCCGCGCTTTCTACGAATACCATGCCGCCCTGATGGAGCCATGGGATGGCCCGGCTGCCGTGTGCTTTACCGATGGCCGCCAGATCGGCGCCTGTCTCGATCGCAACGGCCTGCGCCCCGCACGCTGGTGCACGACCAAGGACGATCTCGTCGTCCTCGCATCGGAAAGCGGCGTGCTGCCGTTCAGGGACGAGGACATCACGCGCAAGTGGCGTCTCCAGCCGGGACGCATGCTGCTGATCGATCTGGAAGAAGGGCGTATCGTCGAGGACGAGGAGCTCAAGACCCAGCTCTCCAATGCCGAACCTTACGAGGAATGGCTGGAAGCGGCACAGTACAAGCTCAAGGATCTCGATCACATCGAGCCGGATCTGAGCGAGATCGCGAGCACCGACACCAGCCTGCTCGAATGCCAGCAGGCATTCGGGTACACGCAGGAAGACATCGGTCGCTTCCTGGAACCCATGGCGCGCGGCGGCGAGGACCCGATCGGTTCGATGGGCACCGACACCCCGATCGCCGTGCTGTCGGACCGCAGCCGCCTGCTGTACGATTATTTCAAGCAGAACTTCGCCCAGGTCACAAACCCGCCGATCGATCCGATCCGCGAGGAGCTGGTGATGAGCCTGCTGTCGATGATCGGCCCGCGCCCGAATTTGCTGGGCCGCGACGCCGGCACGCACAAGCGCCTGGAAGTAAGCCAGCCGATCCTGACCAACGAAGGCCTGGCCAAGGTCCGCTCGGTGGAAGTCGCGCTGGACGGCGCGTTCCGGACCGCCACGATCGATATAACCTGGGACGCAAGCACGGGCGCCGATGGACTTGCCATGGCGCTGAAGGAAATGTGCTGGGCCGCGACCGAGGCAGTACTGGGCGATGCCAACATCCTGATCCTGTCGGATCGCGGCCAGGGCCCCGACCGTATTCCCATGCCCGCGCTGCTCGCGACGTCGGCAGTGCATCACCAGTTGGTGCGGCAGGGGCTGCGCATGCAGACCGGTCTGGTCATCGAGACCGGCGAAGCGCGCGAAGTGCACCATTTCTGCGCGCTGGCAGGTTACGGCGCGGAAGGCATCAACCCCTATCTGGCATTCGAAACGCTCGAAACCCTGCGCGCAAAGCGGTTCCCCGAACTCGACGCGGATCAGGTCCGCCAGAATTACGTCAAAGCCGTCGGCAAGGGGATCATGAAGGTCATGTCCAAAATGGGCATCTCGACCTACCAGTCCTATTGCGGCGCGCAGATCTTCGATGCGGTCGGGCTGAATTCCGAATTCGTCGATGCCTATTTCAACGGCACGGCCACCACGATCGAAGGCATCGGCCTGAAAGAAGTGGCCGAAGAAGCCGTGCTGCGCCACGCGCAGGCTTATGGCGACAGCCCGCTCTACAAAGGTATGCTGGATGTCGGCGGTATCTACCAATATCGCCTGCGCGGCGAAGCGCATGCCTGGACGCCGCAATCGGTCGCGCAATTGCAGCACGCGGTACGCGGCAACGATCCGAAGAATTACCAGGAGTTCGCCGCGGCGATCAACGAGCAGTCCGAACGGCTGCTGACGATCCGCGGACTGATGGAACTGAAACCTGCCGAACAGCCCATCGACATCGACGAGGTCGAGCCGGCGGTCGAGATCGTCAAGCGCTTCAGCACGGGCGCGATGAGCTTCGGTTCGATCAGCCACGAAGCGCATTCGACGCTGGCCATCGCCATGAACCGGCTGGGCGGGCGTTCGAACACGGGCGAAGGCGGCGAGGAGCCGGAGCGCTTCCGCCCGATGGACAATGGCGATTCGATGCGCAGCCGGATCAAACAGGTCGCCAGCGGCCGGTTCGGCGTGACCACCGAATATCTGGTCAATTCCGACGATATCCAGATCAAGATGGCGCAGGGTGCAAAGCCCGGCGAAGGTGGGCAGCTGCCCGGACACAAGGTGGACAAGCGTATCGGCGCGGTGCGCCATGCGACGCCGGGTGTGGGCCTGATTTCGCCCCCGCCGCATCACGACATCTATTCGATCGAGGATCTTGCCCAGCTGATCCACGACCTGAAGAACGTCCAGCCCAAGAGCCGTATTTCGGTCAAGCTGGTGTCCGAAGTCGGAGTGGGCACGGTCGCCGCGGGCGTATCGAAGTCCAAGGCCGACCATATCACCATTTCGGGATATGAAGGCGGCACCGGGGCGAGCCCGCTGACGTCGCTCACGCATGCCGGATCCCCCTGGGAAATCGGCCTTGCCGAAACGCAGCAGACACTGCTGCTCAACGATCTGCGCAGCCGCATCGCGGTGCAGGTCGATGGCGGCCTGCGTACGGGCAGGGACGTGGCCATCGGCGCGCTGCTGGGCGCGGACGAATTCGGTTTCGCCACCGCCCCGCTGATCGCGGCCGGGTGCATCATGATGCGCAAATGCCATCTCAACACCTGCCCGGTCGGCGTGGCGACACAGGACCCGGTGCTGCGCAAGCGGTTCACCGGTACGCCCGAACACGTCATCAATTACTTCTTCTTCGTGGCGGAAGAACTGCGCGCCATCATGGCCGAAATGGGCTTCCGCACGATCGAAGAGATGATCGGCCGGGTCGACAGGCTCGACATGCGCCGGGTGGAACGCCACTGGAAGGCGCATGGCGTCGACCTGAAGCGCATTCTCCACGCTGTACCGCTGGAAGAGGGCCAGTCCCTCCACCATACGGAAACGCAGGATCACGGCCTCGCCGCGGCAATGGATGTGGAACTGATCAAGGCCTGCACGCCCGCCATCGAAAGCGGGCAGGCCGTCCAGCTTACCCGCACGATCCGCAATGTGAACCGCACCGTCGGCGCCATGCTGTCGGGCCGGATCGCGGAGGTGCATGGCCATTCGGGCCTGCAGCCCGACACCATCCGGATCGACTTTACCGGCGTTGCCGGACAAAGCTTCGGTGCGTGGCTGGCCCACGGCGTGACCGTGAGCCTGACCGGCGATGCCAACGACTATGTCGGCAAGGGCCTGTCGGGCGGGCGCATCATCGTTCGCCAGCCCGAAGAGGCCCCGCGCGCGCCGGGCGAAAACATCATCGTAGGCAATACGGTGCTGTACGGTGCGATTGCCGGTGAAGCCTATTTCCACGGCGTGGCGGGCGAACGCTTTGCCGTGCGCAATTCAGGCGCGGTCGCCGTTGTCGAAGGCACGGGCGACCATGGGTGCGAATATATGACCGGCGGCGTGGTCTGCGTGCTGGGCCCCACCGGCCGCAATTTCGCCGCCGGCATGAGCGGCGGCATAGCCTATGTGTACGATCCGGACCGCCGGTTCGAAAAGCTGTGCAATCTGGCGCAGGTCGACGTGCTGGATGTCCAGCCGGGCGATGGCGAAGGCGCCGACAAGAGCTGGGGCAGGCCGCAGCAGCGCGGCGTTTCGGTCGAGAATTTCGGCATGGGCGATCCGCTCTACCACGACGCGGAGCGGGTGAAGGTGCTGGTCGAACGCCATCTGCTGCACACCGGATCGGCCCGCGCCAAGGCCTTGCTGGATGACTGGGCGAACGAGCTCAAGAATTTCCGCAAGGTGATGCCGCGCGACTATGCCCGGGCGCTGAAGGCGCTCGAGGAAGAACGCGAACAGGCCGCGATGGAAGCCGCGGAATGACCACGCATACCTCGCCATTCCCGCACAGGCGGACATCCAGCCGTTTCGGGTGCGGCGCGGCCTTGTGTCCCTGCCTTCGCGGGGATTGCGAATTTAGTTTAGGGTTTGATTGAATGGGCAAGGAAACAGGTTTCCTCGAATTCGACCGCGAGGATCGCACCTATCGCGATCCCGAAGAACGGCTGACGCACTACAAGGAGTTCGTCGTTCCGCTGTCGGAGAAACAACTGCGGAACCAGGCGGCGCGCTGCATGAACTGCGGCATCCCCTATTGTCACAACGGCTGCCCGGTGAACAACATCATCCCGGACTGGAACCATCTGGTCTACGAGGACGACTGGAAGAATGCGCTGGAAGTGCTGCATTCCACCAACAACTTCCCCGAATTCACCGGCCGCGTCTGCCCCGCCCCGTGCGAGGCGGCCTGCACGCTCAACATCGTCGACAGCCCGGTGACCATCAAGTCGATCGAATGCGCGATCATCGACCGCGGGTTCCAGGAAGGCTGGGTCAAACCCGAAGTGCCCGAAAAGCGCACCGGCAAATCGGTGGCGGTCATCGGCAGCGGTCCGGCAGGGCTTGCCTGCGCGCAGCAACTGGCGCGCGCCGGCCATGCCGTGACCGTGTTCGAGAAGTCCGACCGCATCGGCGGGCTGCTGCGATACGGCATTCCCGACTTCAAGATGGAAAAGCACCTGATAAACCGCCGGGCGGTGCAGATGGAGGCCGAGGGCGTCCAGTTCCGCACATCGAGCGAAGTGGGCGTGGAAGTCAGCTTCCAGGCGCTGCAGGAGAATTTCGACGCGGTCGTGCTGGCGGGCGGCGCGGAAGAAGCGCGCATGCTGGACATTCCCGGATCGGAACTGAACGGCGTGCGGCTGGCGATGGAATTCCTGACCCAGCAGAACAAGCGCAACGCAGGCGACGAGGAAGTGCGCGCCGCCCCGCGCGGCTCGCTCACCGCGACCGGCAAGCACGTGATCGTGATCGGCGGCGGCGATACCGGCAGCGACTGTGTCGGCACCAGCAACAGGCAGGGCGCCGCCAGCGTCACCCAGCTGGAAATCATGCCAAAACCCCCAGAGAAGGAAGACAAGGCGCTGACCTGGCCCGACTGGCCGCTGAAGCTGCGTACATCGTCCAGCCACGAAGAGGGGGTCGACCGTGACTGGGCCGTCCTGACCAAGCGTGTCACCGAAGAAAACGGCGATGTCGCCGGGCTCGAATGCGTGCGCGTCGAATGGAAAAACGGCAGGATGCAGGAAGTGGAAGGCAGCACATTCACGCTGAAGGCCGATCTCATCCTGCTGGCCATGGGCTTTACCGGGCCGAAGCGCCGCGGGCTGCTCGACCGGGCGGGCGTGGATCTGGACGGCCGCGGAAATGTGGCGGCGGATACCGAATGGTATCTCACCAGCGAAGCGAATGTGTTTTCCTGCGGCGACATGCGGCGCGGGCAGAGCCTCGTCGTATGGGCGATCCGCGAAGGGCGCCAGTGCGCGCGCGCCGTCGATCTCGCCCTGATGGGGGCGAGCGAACTACCCCGCTGACAGGAGCGACAGCCATGGCCTTCACCCCCTTCGATCTGACCGGCAAAGTGGCGGTGGTGACCGGCGGCAATGGCGGGATCGGGCTGGGCATGGCCGAAGGGCTTGCCGGGGCGGGCGCGGATGTCGTCATCTGGGGCCGCAAGGCGGAAAAGAACGCCGCCGCCCTCGAACAGCTGAAAGCCTATGGCACGCGGATAGAAGCGCTGTCGGTCGACGTGTCGGACGAGGCCGCCGTGGTGGACGCGATGGCGGAAAGCCTTTCGCGGATGGGCCGGATCGACACCTGCATCGCCAATGCGGGCGTGGGCGGCAGCGCCCCGCTGATTGAGCAGACGACCGAGCAATGGCGCAAGGTGACCACGGTCAATCTCGACGCGGTATTCTGGACGCTGCGCGAAGCATCGCGGCACATGGTCGAACGCGCGGAACGGGGTGACAAGGGCGGTTCGTTGCTGGTGACATCCAGCGTATCGGCGATCCACGGCGCCCCGCAGAACCAGGCCTATGCCGCTACCAAGGCCGGCGTGCTGGCGATGGTGCGCGGCACGGCGGTGGAGCTTGCCCGGCACGGCATTCGCGCCAATGCCGTCCTGCCCGGCTGGATCGCCACCGACATGACCGAACGCCTGCAGAACTGGGATGCCTTCAACGAAAAGGCCATCGGCCGCGTACCCATGCGGCGCTGGGGCGAAGGCGAGGACTTTGCCGGCATCGCCGTCTACTTCGCCAGCGATGCCAGCCGGTTCCACACCGGCGATTCGGTAGTGATCGACGGCGGCTACACGATTTTCTGAGCTACAGCGGCCTTAGCCGGCGGCTGGTATTCGAATGCTGCCGGACCGTGTGGATCTTCCCTGCACGGTCGCGTTCGAAGACCACCTCCTCGCGCTCTTCGCCGCTGGGCGAGATGACCCGAAAGCGATCGCCGCCCAAGGGTTTCAGGCGCGACATCTTGTCCGCCGGTGCCCCGGCATCGGGATCGATCCAGGTGAGCCCGCCGGCCCAGGGCACGAACATGAATTCGCCCGACCAGGGCTGCCCGTCATAGACGCCCGCGAATTCAGCGAGGTCGACACCTTCGACCGCATCGAACGGCTTGGCTTCGCCGCGCGCCTTGATCAGCGCCGCGATCCCTTCGGCGAGGCGCCCGGGATCGTCCATCGCATTCATGGCGATCGCCACGCCCATCTCTTCTGCCGGCGCCAGCATCAGCATGCTGCGATAGCCGGGGCAGCTGCCGCCATGCCCGACCACCGTGGTGCCGCCGATATTGCGCACGGCAAAGCCAAGGCCCCAGTTGGTCTCCCAATCGGGCGACACGTAATGCACCCGCTCCATCTCGCGCAGGGTCGAGGGGCGCAGGACTTCGCGCTGCCCCGTCCGGGCAAGGCGGAACGTCCAGCTGGCGAATTTGGCGAGGTCTACCACGCTGGCGCTGAAGCCTGCCGCAGGCGCAATGCCCGCCGGATCGAACAGCTTCAGTTCCGGACGTGTGCCATCCGCCTCCAGAGCCCCCCAGCCCACGGCCATCTGCTTGCCGTAGAGTTCCGCCGGAATACCCGGACGTGTATCGCTCAGGCCGAGAGGCTCGATGATGTTCGCGGTCACATAGTCCGCATAGGGTCGGCCGCTCACCGCTTCGACCGTCTCGCCGACCAGCGTCAGGCCGAGGTTCGAATATTGCCAGGTTGTCGATGCAGGATAGAGCGGGGACTGGCTGCCGATGGTCGCGCGAACCTGCTCCTGCGAGGGAAAGGTAAAATCGGGACCGGTCCAGTAGGGAAAGTCCGCTTCGCGCGGCAGGCCTGCCGAATGGGTCAACGCCCCGCGCAAGGTGATCGGCACGCTTTCACGCAGATCGTCCGCCAGCCTCGCCCACGGCAGATATTGCGTAATCGGCGCGTCGAGCGCGACCTTGCCCTGTTCCCATTGCTGCATCAGCGCGACGGCAGTGAACAGTTTGGATATCGAGCAGATCGAATAAATCGTCTCGGGCGTAGCGGGCTTGTCCTGCCTGCGATCGGTCGCGCCGAACCCCTTCGCCCACACCGTGCGATCGCCCAGAGCCACAGCGGCGGAAATCGCAGGAATGTTGCGGTATCGGCGCTGACCTTCGATCCATAATTCGCTGGCGCGCATGGCTTCGGCCAGCGCGGCTGCCTTGGCAGCATCCATCTGCGCAGCAGGTTCGGCTTGCACGGCGGGCGCCCTGCCGGTCTGCGCCCCCGCAGGTATAGCCATGCCCAGCACCGCCAGCGCAGTGCTCGCCCTGAATATCGCTTGCTTCATCGTTCCCCCTGCCATTCCGCCGATCATCCTACAGGTGCCGGGCACTGGCAAGCGATTACAACGCCCAGTCGATCGCCTCGCGGCCATGGTCTGAAAGAAAGGCATTTGTCCTGCTGAACGGCTTCGAGCCGAAAAACCCGCGATGCGCCGATAGCGGGCTGGGGTGCGGGCTTTCGATCACGCAATGCGGCCCTTCGCGCAGGCCGGCGATCCGCATTGCCTTCGCCTGCGCATGGCTGCCCCAGAGAATGAACACGCTCGGTTCATCGCGGGCCGCAACTGCTGCAACGCAGGCGTCGGTGATAGCGTCCCATCCTCGCTTGGCGTGGCTGCCGGCCTTGGCCGCCTCGACCGTCAGGGTGCTATTAAGCAGCAGGACGCCCTGCCGCGCCCATTTGCTCAGATCGCCATGATCGGCGCGCGCCACACCAAGGTCCGCTTCCAGTTCCCTGTAGATATTCACCAGGCTCGGCGGGATCTTCACCCCTTCGGGGACGGAAAAGCACAGCCCCATGGCCTGACCCGGACCATGATAGGGATCCTGCCCCAGGATCACGACCTTTACCTTGTCCAGGGGCGTCAGTTCGAGCGCTTTCAACCGGCAGCCGCGCGGCGGGTAGATCTGTTTGCCCGCCTGTTCTTCTGCAACCAGAAACCTACCCAGTTGCCGCGCCTCTGCGGTCGCCAGGACCGGTTCCAGTACGGGTTGCCAGCTTTCGGGGATCGGATCGCCTGCCATGACAGCAGGACTAGGCCGATCCGCCTTTGCTCGCCAGCACCCCTTCCCACCAATCCCCAATCGGCCTAAGGCCGCGCACATGGCAGTGCATTTCCACGAAGAAGACCTCCCCGCAGGCGTACTCGCCGACGGCCCCGTTGCCGTCGATACCGAAACCATGGGTCTGGTCACGATCCGCGACCGGCTTTGCGTCGTCCAGATCAGCGACGGCAAGGGCGACGAGCACCTTGTCCGGTTCGGCCCCGACAGCAGTTACGATGCGCCGAACCTGAAAGCCGTGCTGGCCGATCCGGCCCGTCTGAAGCTGTTTCATTACGCCCGCTTCGACCTGGCCGCGATCGAGCATTACCTCGGCGTCATGGCGACGCCCTGCTATTGCACCAAGATCGCCAGCAAGCTCATCCGTACCTATACCGACCGCCACGGACTGAAGATGCTGGTCGAGGAACTGCTCGGCGAAAACATCTCCAAGGCCCAGCAGTCGAGCGACTGGGGCGGCCCGGTGCTGAACGATGCGCAGCGTGAATACGCCGCAAGCGATGTTCGCTATCTTCACCGGATGAAGGAAGAACTCGACCGTCGGCTGGAACGCGAAGGGCGCACCGAGATGGCACAGGCCTGCTTCGATTTCCTTCCCACACGCGCGCGGCTGGACGTGGCAGGCTGGGCCGACCACGACATCTTCAGCCATATGTAAGGATAGGCCGGTCAGGCATAACCCATGGTATCGCGGCACCGCAGGATAGAAACGCAGGAAGCGAAAGCGCGCCGCAGCGAGCGCCAGCACTGGGCCGAGCCCGGTGGCTCGCACGATCGCATGGTTGCTTTTCTGTCGCGCGCTCTGCCCATGGGCGTCGGGGTGCTGGCGGCGCTGATGGTGATCACGCCGCTCAGTCCGCGCGGTGAAGTCAGCTTCCTGCTCGATCGGAACAAGGTGGCCGTCATCAACGAGCGTCTGCGCGTGGACAATGCGCTTTATCGCGGTGCCGACAACAAGAACCGTCCCTTCTCTCTGACAGCGGGCGAAGCGGTCCAGCGCTCCAGCGCCGAAGGCATCGTGCGCATGAACGATGTCGTGGCGCGTCTGCTGCTCGACGAAGGTCCCGCAAGGCTGGTCGCGCAGGGCGGGCAATACAGTATCGATAACGAAATCGTCGCAGTGCGCGGGCCGTTGCGCCTGACGGCGGCCGACGGCTACCGCATGGTCGCACGCGGCGTATCGCTCGATCTTGCGAACAAGCAGCTCGTCGGTTCGGGCGGGGTCGACGGCGCCATACCCGCCGGCACCTTCAGCGCCGACCGCCTGAACGCCGATCTTTCGGCACGCACCATTACCCTTACGGGCAATGCGCGCTTGCGCATGGAACCCGGAAAGCTGAGGATGCCCTGATGAAGCCGTTGCTCCCCACCATCGCCCGCTGGGGCATCGGGTCTTTTGCCGTCACGGCGGCCGCCTTTGCCGGCATTCAGCTTTCTGCGCAGGCGATTGCCGGGCACAATTCCAATGCGCCGGTCAGCTATGCGGCCGATCGCATCGAACTGCAGGACCGGCAGAACCGCGTCGTCCTGTCGGGCAATGTGAAGATCACGCAGGCTGGTCTCAATCTCGATGCGGCGCGCACCATCGTCAATTATACCGATGCCGGTTCGCTGAAAATCCAGCGCATCATGGCCACAGGCGGCGTCCAGGTGACCCGCGGGAACGAGCGCGCGCGCGGCGATACCGCGGTCTATGATTTCAACCGCCGGATCATTACCATGGCGGGCAATGTCCGCCTCAATCGCGGCGGAGATACGCTGAACGGCGGACGGCTGGTCATCGATCTGGCCACCGGCGTGTCGAGCGTGGATGGCCGTGCCAGCGGATCGTCCTCGGTCACCGGCCAGGGCCAGTCGGGCGGCCGCGTGACAGGCACGTTCTCGGTCCCCGAAAACTGATACCTGCCGCTTAGCGGGTCCGCGCCGTCGCCACCTTGGCGATGTCGGCCAGGCCCTGCGCCAGCAGCAGTTCGGCCGCCTGGCTGTTGGTCAGCAGTTCGCGGTGCAGGGAGACGAGCCGCCGGGTCAGCCGGTCCAGCTTGTCGCCGTGCCGCCACAGCGCCAGTTGCTGCCCGATCTCGCGCTTTTCCTTGAAGAAGATGCCGAGCCGCGCCTCTTCCCCGCGATCCAGATCACCAAACCCGCGCGAGCCGAGTGCTGCGGCGATCCGCGCCAGCTGCGCCGCACGCCGTTCGAAGGCCAGCAGCACGCCGACCGGATTGAGCCCGAGCTGTTTCATTCGTCCCAGTTCGATCCCGAGCTTGGCAGCCTGCCCTCCCATCACGACATTGACGAGCGAGGCAAAACCATCGTCTTCGCTGGATGCGCCGATGGCATCGAGATCGTCCGCGGTGGCCGTCTGCGGACTTTGCGCGCTGGCATCCAGATAAAGAGCCAGCTTGTCGACCTCGCTCTTGGCCAGTCGGATGTCGAGATTGGCGGCGCGCGCGATCCGTTCTGCCAGATCGCCGCCCAGCCGCACGCCCGCCCCATCCGCCAATGCACGCACGCTGCGGGTGACGGATGGCAGATCGGGCGGATAGAACATGGCCACCAGCGCATCCCGGCGCTTTTCGAGCAGCTTGGCGGTGCGCGACTTGTCGGTGGCGGACGTGGCCACGACGATCACCGGACAGGCCTCGCCCGCCCCCGCATCGCTGGTTTCGATCAGCACTTTCAGCGCCTCTGCCGCCTCGTCTCCGTTGGCGCGAATCCAGATGTGGCGCTTGTCGCCGAAGAGCGAATTGGTGCGCGCTTCATCGCCCAGCTTGGCCGGATCGTTCTTTACCTCGCCGCCGGACATCTCCAGCCGCTCGCCCGGTTCGGGAAGCCACGTGACTAGGTCGTTGGCCGCAGCTGTCGCCCCGGCTTCGTCTTGGCCGCAAAAGAAGAAAATCGAACAGCCCTGTGCGGCCGAACGCCCCTTCGCCGCGAAATCGCGGTTTGTCAGCTTCACCGCTGGTTGCGAAGCGCCAGCGCGACGCGCGTCACGATCCGCTGGGCAAGGTCCTGCGAGAGATTTTCAAGCGCCGTCTGTTCGGCGGCGATGACGGCATATTCGCTCGACACCACGTCGATGCCGGCATCCGACCCGTCGGTCGCATCGAGGACGATCTCGCCCGTCGAAAGGTCGGTCAGCTGATAGCGTGCGCGCAAAGTGCGGCGTTCGCGGCTGATCGTATCGTCGCGCAGGATCGCCAACCCTTCGAGCCGGTCGTCCAGGCGGATATCGATCCGGTAGCGCGGCGCTGGATTACCCGCTGCGGCAAAGCGTTCTTCCAGCGCACTGCGCACCAGCCAGCCCGCGCGCCCTTCGATCGGCGCCACTTCTATCGCGGCGAGCGATTGCGCCACCGCACCGCTGCCGCCGCCCGCATACATGGGCGAAAGGCCGCAGGCCGACAGTGTGGCGAGGGCGAGGCTGGCGAGGAGGATACGCATCAGGTGACGATATTCACCAATCTGTCGGGGACCACAATGACCTTGCGCACTTCTGCCCCGTCGAGCGAGCGCTGGACCTTCTCGCTGGCGAGCGCCATGGCTTCGAGATCTTCCTTCGAAGCACCCTTGGGTGCGGTCAGCGTATCGCGCAGCTTGCCCTTGTGCTGGACGGCGATGGTGACTTCATCGTCGACCAGAAGCGTTGGATCGACAGTCGGCCAGTCCGCATCGGCAACCAGACCCGTTTCGCCCAGCGTGGCCCAGGCTTCTTCGGCCAGATGGGGCATCATGGGTGCGACAAGCTGGACCAGCGTGCGGATCGCGGCCGAGCGGCTGGCAGAAGGCTGCGCCTTTTCCACCGCGCCGGTCAGTTCGTAAATCCGCGCCACCGCCTTGTTGAAGCCGAGCGATTCGATATCGCCGGCGACCGCCTGAACGGTCTTGTGCACATGTCGATCAAGCGTTTGATCGGTGCCCTGAACACCTGCATCGAACGCACCGAACAGGCGCCACAGACGATGGACGAAGCGGCTGCAGCCTTCGATCCCGGCTTCGGACCACGGCAGGTCGCGTTCGGGCGGGCTGTCGGACAGCATGAACCAGCGCACGGCATCTGCGCCATAGGTGTCGACGATGGTGTCGGGGTCGACCACGTTCTTCTTCGACTTCGACATCTTGATGACACGGCCGATCTCGACCTCGCCGCCATCGTCCTTCAGCAACGCGCGTTCGGCTTCGCGGCTGATCTCGTCAGGCGCATAATAGACGGTCTTGCCGCCGTTCCTGCGGCTGTAGGTCTCGTGCGTGACCATGCCCTGCGTGAACAGCGAAGCGAAGGGTTCCTTCACGTCGATCTGCCCCATGTGGGCCAGCGCGCGGGTCCAGAAGCGGGCGTAGAGCAGGTGCAGGATCGCATGCTCGATGCCGCCGATATACTGTTCGACCGGCAGCCACTTGGCGATCTCGTCCTTGTCGAAGGGCTTGTCCGCGGGCTGGCTGGCAAAGCGCAGGAAATACCACGACGAATCGACGAAAGTGTCGAGCGTGTCCGTTTCGCGCGTCCCCTTGCCGCCGCATTTGGGGCAGTCGACATGCTTCCATGTCGGATGGCGCAGCAGCGGGTTGCCCGGTGTCTGGAAATCGACATCCTCGGGCAGGGTGATCGGCAGGCTGTCCTTGGGCGCGGGCACCACGCCGCATGTGTCGCAATGGATGAAGGGGATCGGCGTGCCCCAGTACCGCTGGCGCGATACGCCCCAGTCGCGCAGGCGCCATACGGTCTTGCCCTGGCCGCGGCCCTGCTGTTCTATCCGGGCGATGATTTCGCGCTTGGCATCTTCGACCGCCATCCCGTCTAGGAAGTCGGAATTGACGAGCACGCCTTCCCCCGCCTCGGCCTCGCCCTCGAAGGGCTTGCCGGCATCTTCGGCGCTGGCAGCGACCACGCGCGGGATCGGCAGGCCGTATTTGGTCGCGAATTCGAAGTCGCGCTGGTCGTGGCCCGGCACGGCCATGATCGCGCCGGTGCCGTAATCCATCAGCACGAAGTTCGCGATATAGACCGGCAGGTCTGCGCCGGTGAACGGATGCTTCGCGGTAATGCCGGTGTCGAAACCCAGCTTTTCCGCGGTTTCCAGTTCGGCGGCGGTGGTGCCGCCCTTCTTGCACAGGGCGATGAATTCGCGTGCCTCGTCGCTGTCCAGCGACTGCGCCACCGGATGATCGGCCGCGACGGCGACGAAGCTGGCGCCGAAAATCGTATCGGGCCGCGTCGTATAGACCGGCAGTCTCTCGCCGTTCGACAGGTCGAAGCTGAATTCCAGCCCCTTGCTCTTGCCGATCCAGTTTTCCTGCATCAGCCGGACCTTGTCGGGCCAGTTTTCGAGGCCGTCCAACCCTTCGAGCAGTTCTTCGGCAAAGTCGGTGATCTTGAGGAACCACTGCGCCAGCTTGCGCTTCTCGACCTCGGCGCCGCTGCGCCAGCCCTTGCCGTCGATCACCTGTTCGTTGGCCAGCACGGTCATATCGACCGGGTCCCAGTTGACCTCGCTCTCCTTGCGATAGACGAGGCCCGCTTCGTAGAGATCGATGAACAGCGCCTGCTCGTGGCCGTAATAATCCGGCTCGCAGGTGGCCAGTTCGCGGCTCCAGTCGAGCGCGAAGCCCAGCCGCTTCAGCTGCGCTTTCATGTGTTCGATATTGGCGCGGGTCCAGCCGCCCGGGTGGACGCCCTTTTCCATCGCCGCGTTTTCGGCCGGCATGCCGAAGGCGTCCCAGCCCATCGGGTGCAGCACTTCGTACCCGATCGCCTTCTTGTAGCGCGCCAGCACGTCGCCCATCGTGTAATTGCGCACGTGGCCGATGTGGATGCGCCCCGAAGGATAGGGAAACATCTCGAGCACGTAGCTCTTGGGCTTGGCGGAATTGCTGTCGGCGCGGAAGGTCTGCGCCTGGTCCCACGCATTTTGCCAGCGCGCATCGGCGCTGGCCGGATCGAAACGGGTATCGCTGCTCATAGGCAGCCGCGTTTACGGATTTTGCCGGCTATTGGAAGGCGCTTTTCAGGCCAGCGCCCGCCAATGCCTGCGCAGGTCAGCCCATCGCTTCGCGGCGCAGTTCGCGGGCCTTCGTCAGGATGACGTCTTCCAGCTTCTGCACGGTTGCTGCCTGCACCGGCGCATCGACCCATGTCCCGCCCTGATTGACCTGGCGGCTTGCTGCAACGCGCAGGGCATCGGCACGCAGATCCGAATCGAGGATGGTGACGGTCATCTTCACCCGTTCGCCCGGATTGCTGGGGTTGGCGTACCAGTCGGTCACGATCACGCCGCCATTGCTGTCGGCCTGCAGCAGCGGTGCGAAGCTCACCGCATCGAGCGCGGCGCGCCAGAGATAGGAGTTCACGCCGATGGTGGTGACCTGTGAGGCTGCGACGTCGGCCCGCGGCCGTTCGCGCCCGCCACCGCATGCCGCGAGGCCAACCGTGGCTGCGATCGCAACGGCGAAGGTTGCGGGGCGGCGGATGTTTGCGAAAGCGCTCATGTCGGTCCTTGGTATCCTGCAGGTTTCTTGGCTCTATAATGCCTGCACGCCTCGGAGCAAGGCAAACGGGCCAGCGGCCCACACAGTCTCCAGCGCGTGAATATGGCCTTAATTCATTGCCCGGGAACAAGTTAGGGTTCGCGTGCTTGTGGAAACTGGGCAACACTTTCTGTCAATTACCACCATGCTTTGTGGAAAAGCTGGCCAAGGCATGGGCGAGTGGTAGGATGTTTGCCGGAGTAGAGGGAATCGCCTGCGCCTTTAATGCAGGAGTCAGGGACCGTTCAGCGGATTTCTGGCTTACTGGTGCAGCAACATAGGAAAAGAAATTCGGTGGCACATTCGGTCAAAAACCAGAGCAAGGCGCGGTTCGTACCCGCGGCGCTGGTTGCTGCCGGTCTGGCCCTTTCCATTCCCGCTGCCGGCCTTGCCGTCGTTCAGACCAGCGCTGCCGCGGAACTCCCCGAAGACATCGCCTACCTGCCCTTCACCCCGGCCAAGATCGATCCGCAGCTTGCTGCGCGCGTCGCTGCCGTGATGGGGGAAAAGGGCCTTCGCTTCACCCCGGCCAGCAAGCCGGGACTGAGCAAGGACCGCACCGTCACCGTGGCCGTCCGGGTGGACGATGCAACGGCCCGCGCGATTTCGATCCGCAGCGGCATCGATTCGGTCGGTACCGCCGGTAACCGCGAACGCGTTCTTGCGGTCAACCCGACCAGTTACAACCTCGGCGTCGCCCGCGGTTACCAGAGCTTCTCGCAGCCCACGCAGCCCAAGACCGTTTCGGTCGGCCTGCGCGACATGGGCATGCCCGATCTGGCCGCCTTTGCACCCGACAAGAGCGAGAAGGCCGACAAGCCGAGTCGCTTCAATTCGCGCGTCGCGATCAACCGCGAAGACAGCGGCACCCGTTCGCTGCGTACACCCGATGGCCTGCCCGGCCAGAGCGTGGATCTCAGCACATCCTATCGCGTGATCGGCAACGTCAACGTGACGGCCGGCGTTCGCCTGTCGAAGGATAACAACCGCCTTGCCCCGCTGACCGATGGGGTCGAAGACGATCAGGCCGTTTACGTCGGCACCCGCGTCAACTTCTAGGCACTACCGGAAAATACGTCTGCATCCTCGCCCGTCTGGGCGAAAGGACTTGGCGCGTCGTGCATCCCTCGCTTAAGTCGTGGCAACGCTACGGAAAGCTTGGGAGAAAGATCATGACACGTGTGGCCATCGTTACCGGGGGCACGCGCGGAATCGGCCGCGCCATCTGCGAACGCCTGCGCGACGAGCGCGAATTCACCGTCATCGCCAATTATGCGGGCAATGACGATGCGGCGCGCAAGTTCACCGATGAGACCGGCATTGCGACGATCAAGTTCGACGTCGGCGATTTCGACGCGGTGCAGGATGCCTGCGGCAAGGTGGCAGAAGAACACGGCCCGATCGACGTCGTCGTCAACAATGCCGGCATCACCCGTGACGGCACGCTGCTAAAAATGAGCTACGAAGACTGGGACGCCGTGATGCGAACCAATCTGGGCGGCTGTTTCAATCTCGCCAAGGCGACCTTTTCGGGCATGAAGGAACGCGGCTGGGGCCGGATCGTGAACATCGGTTCGATCAACGGGCAGGCGGGCCAGTACGGCCAGGTCAATTATGCCGCCGCGAAGAGCGGCATCCACGGCTTCACCAAAGCGCTGGCGCAGGAAGGCGCGCGTTTCGGCATCACCGTCAACGCCATCGCCCCGGGCTATATCGACACCGACATGGTCGCCGCCGTGCCCGAACCGGTGCTGGAAAAGATCGTCGCCAAGATCCCCGTCGGCCGGCTGGGCAAGGCGAGCGAAATCGCCCGCGGCGTCAGCTTCCTGTGTTCCGACCATGCCGAATTCGTCACCGGTTCGACCATGAGCATCAACGGCGGCCAGCACATGTATTGAGCGGCGGGAGGGCGGACCGCGCAAGGCATCCGCCCTCTCCGATCACGACACGTAAATGCCTGCGACTTTCCACGCACCGTCTTCGCGTACCAGCGAGATCGATTCGACCACGCCTGCGCGATTGGCAAAATCCGTGTGGAACTTCACGATGGTGATGCCCTGCGGCGACGGCACATCGTCCTGCCCGATATATTCGCGCGACAGCGTCTTCCCGAGGCCGGACTGGACCTTTTCCGCCGTATCGCTCCAGAGCTTCAGCGTGTTGGCTTTGCGAAACGAGGATGCTGTGGCGGCATAGCTCGCCTCCCAGTCGCCCGCATCGAGCAACGCGAGCCACGTCAGCGCGGCGCTTTCGACCTCGGCATCGCTGGGTAACGATTGGTTTGCCCCGCCCGCATTGTCGTTCTGGACGATCGCGGGGACAAGAAACAGTGCGGCTGCGGCAAGGGTAAGCATGATGACAACTCCTGCAAGGATCGGACGGCGGGCGGGCATGCCTGCCGTTGCCCCGCCATCGTCATCGCTTTGCCAGTTGCCCGAAACCCCCAAATCCATGGATACAGGTTTTTCGGGGGCCAGCCCTTCGCGCTCCAGCACCAGCCGGGCCGCCTCGCGGCTGCTGGTGACTTCCAGCTTGCGGCGCGCGGCGCGCAGGCGTTCGTTGATCGTATGGACCGACAGCGCCAGTTCGCTCGCCGCGGATTTCGCATCGTGCCCGCGGACCATCAGGCGCAGGGTCTGCTTTTCCTTGTCGGTGAGTTCGTCATAGCCGTCAGCCATGCCTGAAACCTAGGCGCAGCACGGTTCACCGCACACCCCAAAAAAATCGTATCGGGCCTGGCCCCGGCGATGTAAGGGGCCGCCGCTTATGGAAATGCCCCCGTACCATCCGCCGAAAAAATACTCCGTTCGGATCGACGGCCACCGCACGTCGATCAGTCTCGAGCCCATGTTCTGGGAGATGCTGACCGCTGCGGCTGCCGCGCGCAGCCAGTCGATCAACGCGCTGGTCGCCCAGATCGATGCCGAGCGTATCCGCGCCGCGACGCCGCCGGGCCTTGCCGGGGCAATCCGCATCTGGCTCGTCACACATGAAAGGGGCGGCTGGATCGCTCCAACCGCCCCTTAGGACTCTCGTCCTCTCCAACTGGAGTAAACGGGTCAGTAATTGGCCGGCGGGTCGCTGGCGGGGAAGCTCTGGTCGCTTTCCTCGTCAGCCTGCGTCCATTTGCGACCCGAACTGTCGCGCATGGATTCCGGACCAGCGTCGCGCACCGAGGCATTGCCCTGATTGCCGGAAAACGCCGGCTGCGATTTGTTCTTTTCGTAATAGCGATAACCGGCATATCCGAGCCCGCCGAGGGTCAAAAGCTTGAGTAGCATGACAAAACTCCTTTGTTGCTGACCCAACGCCCGTCATCGCGGAAAGGTCCGCACCCGCTGCCTCAATCGTCGCCAACCCGTTCGATATCCGCGCCGACAAGCTGGAGCTTCTCTTCCAGCCGTTCATAACCGCGGTCGAGGTGGTACAGCCGGCGCACCGTCGTCTCGCCTTCTGCAGCGAGGCCCGCGATCACCAGGCTCATCGATGCGCGCAGATCGGTCGCCATGACTTCGGCGCCGGTGAGGTTCACCGGCCCGCGCACGATTGCCGTGCGGCCTTCGGTTTCGATGTCCGCCCCCATGCGCGCCAGTTCGGGCACATGCATGAAGCGGTTCTCGAAAATCGTTTCCTTCAGCACGCTGGTGCCTTCGGCCCGGGTCAGCAGGCTCATCAGCTGCGCCTGCATGTCGGTGGCAAGGCCGGGGAATGGCGCGGTGGTGAGGTTGTGCGCCTTCAGCGGCCCACTGGCGCGCACATCGATCCCCTTCTTGTCGCTCTCGATCTCGACGCCGATATTGCGCAGCGCGTGGAGGGTGGAGCCCATGTCTTCCGCTTCCGCGCCTTCCAGCCGCACGTCGCCGCCAGTGATCGCCGCGGCGCAGGCATAGGAGCCTGCCTCGATCCGGTCCGGCATCACGCGATAGGTCGCACCGTGCAGCCGCTTGGCGCCGTGGATCGTCAGTTCGGACGTGCCGATACCTTCGATCTCCGCACCCATGGCGGTAAGCAGCCGGCACAGGTCGACGATTTCCGGTTCGCGCGCGGCATTGATCAGCCTGCTGGTGCCGTTGCACAACACCGCCGCCATCAGCGCATTTTCCGTCGCGCCGACCGACACGATGGGGAAATCGAAATCGCCGCCGGGCAGGCCGCCGTCGGGCGCGCTCGCCTTCACGTAACCCTGCGCCAGTTCGATATGCGCGCCGAACGCCTCCAGCGCCTTCAGATGCAGATCGATCGGACGGTTGCCGATCGCGCATCCCCCGGGCAGCGATACGGTCGCCTCGCCCATGCGAGCCAGCATCGGGCCGAGCACGAGGATGGAGGCGCGCATCTTGCGCACCAGTTCGTATGGCGCGACGGTGCCGGTCAGCCGCGTCGCTTCCAGCGTGACCACGCGGCCGAAATCTTCCGGTCGCTGACCCTGGATCGTGTGCGCCACGCCGAACTGGCCCATCAGGTGCTGGAACCCGTCGATATCGGCCAGCCGCGGCAGATTGCGCAGCGTCACCGGCTCTTCGGTCAGCAGCGCGCAGGGAATAAGGGTGAGCGCGGCATTCTTCGCGCCCGAAATCGGGATGGTACCGGAAAGGCGATTGCCGCCGCGAATGATCAGTTTGTCCATGCCGCTTCCTTAGAGAAGGCAGCGCCGCTGGCAAGCGTCACGCCGCTGTCGCATCACGGCGGCGGGCCGGGACCGCGCATGCCGCATAACCTATGTCGATTGACCCGATACCGCTGGCGACTTACCCCCTGCAGCCATGAACCAGCACAAGCCGATCAAGAAAGCCGTCTTTCCCGTCGCCGGGCTGGGCACGCGTTTCCTCCCCGCGACCAAGGCGATCCCCAAGGAACTGCTGCCCATCGTCGACCGCCCGCTGATCCAGTATGCGGTGGACGAAGCGCGCGAGGCGGGGATCGAACAGATCATCTTCGTCACCGGCCGCGGCAAGACCGCGATCGTCGAACATTTCGACATCGCCTATGAACTCGAACACACGATGCGCGAACGCGGCAAGGACCTCTCGGTGCTGGAGCCGACCCGGGCGACGCCGGGCGACATCATAACCGTGCGCCAGCAGGTGCCGCTCGGCCTCGGCCATGCCATCTGGTGCGCCCGCGCCATCGTGGGCGACGAACCCTTCGCCATCCTGCTGCCGGACGAGCTCATGGTGGCGCATAAGGGCGGCGGGACCGGCTGCATGAAACAGATGGTCGATGCCTATAACGAAGTCGGCGGCAACCTCATCTCGGTGCTGGAAGTGCCGCAGGAAGCCGTCTCCAGCTACGGCGTCATCGCGCCGGGCGAGGTGAAGAGCGAGACGCTGACCGAAGTCACCGGCCTCGTCGAAAAGCCACCGGTGGCCGAAGCGCCCAGCAACAAGATCGTTTCGGGCCGCTACATCCTCCAGCCCGAAGTCATGCGCCTGCTGGAAGACCAGGAAAAGGGCGCGGGCGGTGAAATCCAGCTGACCGACGCCATGGCCCGGATGATCGGCAACCAGCCCTTCCACGCCGTGACCTTCGCCGGCCGCCGCTTCGACTGCGGCAGCAAAACCGGCTTCGTCGAAGCAACCCTGGCCCTCGCCATGGAACGCGAAGACATGGGCGCAGAAGTACGCGCAATGGCGGAGCGGTTGCTGAGCGAGTAAAAGGGCAAAGAAGGGGGCGCCGCGGCGCCCCCTTGCTCCCTTCTAGCTGGCTTTTTTACTCAACCTCGGCGTCGTCCTTGGCGGAAGCCTTCTCCGGCTTCGCCTCGCCCTGCGGTTTAGTCGCCTCTTCTGCCGGTTCGTCCTGCACTTCGGCGAGGCGAAGCGACGTTTCGGCTGCTGCGGGCCCCTTCACGAGATTGTCCAAGGACGAACCGTCGAGGCCCAGTTCCTTCATCAGGCCGTCCAGCACGGGCGCCTGCGCCCGATAGGCAAGCGCCGCGCTCACCGCATCGCTTGCAAGGTTGCCCGAACCGTTTCCGGTGGTCGACGTCCCGCTCTTGCCATTGCCGTTGGTCAGCCCGTCCACCTGGACGATCTTGATCGAATCGATCGCTTCCATGGGCTTTGCGCTTTCGCGGATGACTTCGGGCAGCACGTTCAGCAGCGCCAGCTTGGTCTGCAGGCTGATCTGGTCGGACGACAGGAGGTTGGCCGCCTCGTTGATCGCCCTCTGACCCGCAGCTTCGACCTCGAAACGCACGCGGGCGGCTTCGGCGCGCAGCTTTTCGGCCTCGGCCTCGCCTTCCGCTTCGCGGCGGGCGGCCTCGGCGCGATTGGATGCAGCATCCTTTTCGGCTTCGGCATCGACGCGGATCTTGATGGCGTCGCGTTCGGCCTGCTTCGACGCTTCGATCAGTTCGATCTTCTTCTGGCGTTCGGCGATCTCGCTTTCGCGTGAGGTAGCGACCTGTTCTTCCGCGGCCACCGCCTTGGCGCGGGCCTCGTCGGCGTCGGCCTTGGCCTGGCTTTCCTCGCGGCTCTTGTTCTGAACGGCGATCTGCTGCTCCTGTCGCGCGATCTCAAGCGCGCGCTGCTGGTCGATCCGCGCTTCCTCGACAAGCCGGTCGGCTTCGATCTGCTGGGCATCGACCTGCTTCTTTGCTTCGATCCGCGCAGCATCCGCCTCGCGGTTGCGTTCGGCCTGTTCGCGGGCGATCTCGGCCGATTGCGCCGCGCGCCGGACCTCGACTTCACGCTCCTGCTCCAGGCGCGCATATTCCTGATCGCGGCTGATCTCGAACGAGCGCTGGCTCGCCTCGAGGTTCTTGGTTTCCATCTGGACGCGGGTGTCCTGCTCGATATCGTTGCGCAGTTTCTTGCGCGCTTCGATCTGCTCGGTCAGCTTGGTCAGGCCTTCCGCGTCGAAGGCGTTGTTGGCGTTGAAATGTTCGATGCTGGTCTGGTCCAGCCCGGTTAGCGAAACCGATTCCAGTTCGAGCCCGTTCATGGCGAGATCGTTGGAACTCGCCTGCTGCACCTTCTGGACGAAGTCGGCGCGCTGCTCGTGCAATTCGTTCATGGTCATGCCGGCGGCGACGGAGCGCAGGGCATCGACGAACTTGCCTTCGACCAGATCCTTCAACGCCTCGGGCACCATGGTGCGCTGTCCCAGCGTCTGCGCGGCCATGGCGATCGCGCCTGCATCGGGCCGCACGCGGACATAGAATTCGGCCTTCACGTCGATACGAAGGCGGTCCAGCGTAATCAGCGCTTCGGTGTCGCGCCGTACCACGGCCAGCACCACGGTGTTCATGTTGACCGGCATCGTTTCGTGGAACACCGGCAGCACCAGCGCGCCGCCGTTCATCACGACTTTTTCCCCGCCCACGCCCGTGCGCACGAAAGCGACTTCTTTCGAAGCGCGGCGGTACAGCCGTGCAATTGTCAGCCCGACGACCAGAATGAATACGACGACCGCACCAACCGGTACCGCCAGTTCTACAAGATTATTCAATTACCCCTCCTTGAAGAAATCAATCGGGCGACAGGCGGCGCTCGGCCAGCGCTGTCGCGTAAAAACTGCCGCCTTCGCGGCGAACCAGCAATACTTCGTCCCCGGCATGCATCTCACTGGCCGTTTCGTGCGGTTCGACCATGACGTGATGCGGATGGCCGTAGTGATCGCGAACCTGGGCGCGGGCGGGCGATCCGCTGCGCGCAGTTCCATCGGTGATCCGTGCTCGCCGACCCAACAATGCATCGAGAGAGACTGCAGTCGTCTCATCGCGCGGCAAGATTGCCCCGAGCGGTCGCGCCAGAACTCCGGTAACGGGTAATGCGGCAATGCCCGCCATGACTGCAGCGAGCCAGCGGTCCAGCGGCGCTCCGAGCAGGCTGTCGGCCAGCGCCTGACCACTTACGCCGATACCGGCGAACAGCAGCAGAAAAAGTGCGAGCCAGATTGTTAGGGGGACCCGCCCGATACCGAGGAGAGTGAAAATGCCATCTATCGGCCCGGAAGAAATCGCGGCATCGCCATCGATATCGGCGTCCACATCCGCCCCGCCAAAGACATCGCCAAGACCTACCAACTGGATCGCCGCCAGCGCCAGCATCACCGCCAGCGCGACGGCGAAGGGCAGGTTATGCGGCTCGAAGATGGTCATCCCCCTGTCCCCCTGATGGCGATGCTCGTTTCTGTCCTTTTTACGGTGCTTTAGGCGTAGCAACCGGGCACGCTCAGCGATAGCAAATTCGCGGCGCGGATGCAGCGTACCGGAAGAAGGTGGCGGATTTCCTACAAGCGCTTGGCCTGCTAGCTTCGCGGCGGCTCTTTCCTACCGTTCATCACCCGCGGCCGCGCGCAGTCTGCCAGGCCGCAAGTTTACACGGTCGCGTCGCAAGCCGACATTTCGCCTGCGCAAACCGACATCCGGTTCGCACAAGCTGACGGCATTTCTGCGCAAGTCGACGCCTTTCCGCGCAAGCTGACGCGATCCTGCGTAAACCGACAGGTTTTTGCCCCTGGACTGTGTAACACCCGGTCCATGTCTCGGCCCATCGCGGCGCGAAGCGGAACAGCTGCCGGGCGAATCAGGCCGGGGTGAAGCGCAGCGGCAGGGTCTTCAGCCCGCCGACGAAGGTCGATCTGCTGCGCGCCGGTTCGCCTGCCAGTTCGACCGTCTCGATCCGGTCGAGCAGCGTCTCGAACAGGATGCGCATTTCCAGCCGGGCGAGGTGGAGGCCGAGGCACTGGTGTGCGCCCGCCCCGAAGGCGAGGTGCCGGTTGGGGCTGCGCGCGGCGTCGAAGCGGCGCGGGTTCTCGAAATGCACCGGGTCGTGATTGGCGGCGACATAGTTCATCATCAGCCAGTCGCCCTTGGCGATGGGCTGGCCGCCCACCTCGGTATCCTCGGCGGCAGTGCGCATGAAATGCTGGACCGGCGTGGTCCAGCGGATCGCCTCTTCGACGATACCCGGCAGCAGGCTGCGATCGGCGCGTACGCGGGCCCATTGCTCCGGATCGCGCGCCAGGGCGAGCATGGCGCCGGCCGTACTGGCGCTGGTCGTATCGTGCCCCGCGGCGGCCAGGATGATGTAATAGCCCATCATGTCGCGGTCGTTCAGCGGCTCGCCGTCGATGACCGCATTGGCGATGGTGCTGGCAACATCCGCGGTCGGGCTGGCCCGGCGTTCTGCGGTGAGCTTGGCGAAATAGGCTTCGAAGTCCTTGACCGCGCCTGCCACCAATTGCGTGATCGCCTCGGGCGGCAGGTCCTTCATGCCGGACTGGTTGAGATCCTCGTCGCTGCCGCCGAACATCTGCTGGGTCAGCATCAGCATGCGCGGCTCGTCTTCTTCCGGCACACCCAGGATCTGCATCACCACATGCAGCGGATAGGGCGCGGCCACCGTCTTGACGAAGTCGGCTTCCCCACCGCCTGCCAGCAGGCGGTCGACCGCTGCGTGCGCGATGGCACGAATCTCGTCTTCGACCGTGCGCAGGTTCTTGGGCATGAACCATTCCTGCGTCAGCTTGCGGTATTTCATGTGGATCGGCGCATCGAACGTCACCAGGCTGGCAACCATATGCTCGCTCCCGCCGCTGAACGCCTTGGCGAATTCGATGCCTTCGGTCAGGCTGAAGACCACGGTATGCGGGTTGTTCAGGAAGGTGGCATTGTCCTTCGACATGCGCATGACGTCGTCATAGCGCGTGACCAGCCAGAACGGCGGATGGACGCCGCCGTCCTCTGGCTCGACCCAGGCGACCGGCGTTTCGGCGCGCAGGCGGTCGAAGGTATCGAGCAGTCCGTCCCACTCGGCATAGCTGGACGGGTCGATGACCTGGCGGGCGGTAGCCGGGTCCAGCCGGGGCTTTTCCTGCGTCGCCATCAGGCCTGCTCCGTCTCGATCTCCGCCTTGGCGATATATTCATCGCGCAGCTCGCGCTTGTAGAGCTTGCCGTTCGCCTCGCGCGGCAGTTGCGGGCGGAAATCGAACTGCTTGGGCATCTTGATCTTGGACAGGCTCGGCGCCAGGAAATCGCGCAGCTCCGCCTCCAGCGCGTCGCCCGCAGCCTCCATGTCCATCGGCTGGATCACCGCCACCACCTTCTCGCCGAAATCGGGACAGGGCGCGCCGATCACCGCGGCATCCATCACCTTGTCATGGGTGACGAGCAGGTTCTCGATCTCCTGCGGATAGATGTTCACCCCGCCCGAAATGATCATGTGGCTCTTGCGGTCGGTCAGGTAGAGATAGCCGTCAGGATCGAGATGCCCGATGTCGCCCAGCGTCATCCAGCCCTTTGGATGCATCGCCTCGCGCGTCTTGTCGGGATCGTTGTGATAGGTCGGGATATTCTCGTTCTCGAAGAACAGCAGCCCATTCTGCCCGGCCGGTACTTCCTCGCCATCGGGATTGCAGACATGCAGCGTGCCATGGATCGCCTTGCCCACGCTGCCGGGATGGTCCAGCCAGTCCTCGGCCTTGATCAGCGTCATGCCGATCCCTTCCGACCCGGCGTAATATTCGTTGATGATCGGGCCCCACCATTCGATCATCTCGCGCTTGATCGGAACGGGGCACGGCGCGGCGGCGTGGAGTGCGCGCTTGTGGCTGGACAGGTCGTAGCGGGTGCGAAGCTCGGGATCGAGCTTGAGCATCCGGACGAAATGCGTGGGCACCCACTGGCTGTCGGTCACGCGGTATTGCTCGATCGTGGCGAGCGCGAGTTCGGGATCGAATTTCTCCATCACCACCACGGTGCCGCCCAGGCGCTGCGCGGTCGTGCACCAGCCAAGCGGCGCGGCATGATAGAGCGGCGCGGGGGAAAGGTAGACCATGCTGCCGTCTGCCGGCATGCCCGCCCCCATGACTGCCAGTCCGACCAGCGGATTGACGGCCTGGATGTCCTCATCCGCAGGCGGCGCAGGCTTCACCCCTTTGGGCCTTCCGGTCGTGCCGGAGGAATAGAGCATGTACTGGCCCGGTGCCTGATCCGCGATCGGCTCCGCGGGCTGCGCTGCAAGGGCCGCATCGAAATCCTCATCGCCTTCGCCGCCGACGATCAGCAGCGGCAGATCGGCGCAATCGCCACGGATGCCCTCGATCACATCGGCGAACTTGCGGGTCGTCAGCAGGAATTTGGCGTTCGCATCCTTCAGAATATAGCAGATCTCGGGCGCGGTCAGCCGTGTGGAAATCGGCACCATCATCGTGCCCGCACGCTGCGAACCCCAGACGACCTGCAGATAGTGGGAGTTATTCTCCATCAAGACGGCAAAGTGATCGCCGCGCTGCAAGCCCCGCGACCGCAGCAGTTGCGCAAAGCGATTGGCGTAATCGTCCATCTGGCCGAATGTTACGGTCTCGCCGCTGGGGGCCATGATGATGGCGGGATGGTCCGGACGCGTCTGCGCATGGGCGATGGGGTGCATTGGCTTGCTTTCTCCTCTCCGGCGGCCCCCTTCTCGACGAGGGGACTCTTCCAGTTTCGAGAAGAAACCTACCTAACCCATCCGCACGGGCAAGAAAAAAGGCGGCAGGATCGCTCCTGCCGCCCTTTTTGCGAAGCCCGAAGGCCCGAAAATCAGTTGTCGTCGCCGTCGCCCTGGCCGCCCGTGCCCGTCGCCAGAGCGAATGCACGCTGGGCTTCCGATTCGACCATATAGGGAACCGGGTTCACGGCCTGGCCATCGACGCGGACTTCATAGTGAAGGTGAGGGCCGGTCGAACGACCGGTCGAGCCGACATAGCCGATGATGTCGCCCTTCTTGATGCGGGTGCCGGCCTTTACAGCGATATCCGACATATGTGCGAAGCGGGTCTGCAGGTTCGCACCGTGTTCGATCGAAACATATTTGCCGTAGCTGGAGAACCATTCGGCCTTGCTGACATAGCCATCGGCGGTAGCATAGATCGGTGTGCCGACGGGTGCGGCCAGATCGACGCCCTTGTGATTGCGACGTCCGCCCAGAACCGGGTGGGTGCGCATTCCGTAATCGCTGGTCAGCTTGGTGTTATCGAGCGGCATGCGCGAGGGAACCGAAACGCTGGTCGCTGCCGGAGTAGCGCGATCCAGATTGTCCCATTGTGCGAACAGCTGCTTGAACTGGGCATCTTCGCCGGTCTGGGTAGGAGCAGCCACCTTGCTCATGTCGATCGCACCGACTGCAGCAGCGGTGTTGGTTTCCTGCGCCTGAGCCGGAGCTGCTGCGATGCCGAAACTGGCCACTACTGCGAGAGCAAGCGTATTGCGCTTGGTGATCATGCTAACCCGTCCATCTGGCGCTTTGCGCGCCTTTCGATCCTGAGTGAACCCGACGTCCCGTGTCGAACCCACCTTTTAAGTCACTGCCGGAACCCCCCGGCGTCTCGTGAGTTCGAGTTATCGGTGAAAAGGTTAATCAGGCAATACCCGCGTAATAGTCGCGCGGCAGGCCGCCTGCGAAACGCGCTGAGTCGTTAAACGGCGGCTTCAAACCACCTGCGAAATGCATTCCGACCAGATTTTGCCATGTTTTCTGTGGGTTCTGCGCACGCATTTCGCAGATTGCATGAAAGTGCTTTGAACCTGCGGCAACGTGACGAATTTCATCGTCAAGGATTCGTTCGAGAATTTTCGCCCCGTTTTCATCACCTTGCGCGCGAACCCTTGCCAATGTGGCCGGTGTGACGTCCAGACCGCGCGCCTCGAGCACCATGGGAACGATCGCCAGCCTCGCCGCAACATCGTGAGCGGTGTCCTGAGCCGCGCTCCACAGCCCGTCGTGCGCAGGCAACGCCCCGTAGGACCAGTCCAGCGAATCAAGTTTTCGGGACAGCAGCGCGAAATGCATCGCTTCGTCGGCAGCAACTTCGAGGAAGTCCGAAACGAAGTCGGGACCCATCGCTTCACCGAAGCGGCCGGCCATATCCAGCGCGAGATCGATAGCGACGAATTCAATATGGGCGAGCGCGTGCCACAAGGCGGCACGATTGCGTTCCGACCCCATCTTCCCACGACGGGGCATGGCGCCCGGTGCCAGCAGTTCCAGACGATCAGGCCATTCCGGACGATCCGGCATTGTAACCTCGAACACGAAATCCAGCCGTCCGAGACGCCAGTCGCGCGCCACCTGACGGGCGGCAAAGACCTTGGCCTTCGCCTCGCCCGTGAGCAGCGCATCGCGAATGGCGCTGGCGACGGATCGGCGCGGTCCCGTCATGCCTTGGTTGCAGCTTCCAGCACCTCTTCGGCGTGCCCTTTGACCTTTACCTTTGGCCAGACGCGCAGGATCTGGCCGCCTGCACCGATAAGAAAGGTCGACCGGACCATGCCCATATAGGTCTTCCCGTACATCTGTTTCTCGGTCCAGACACCCAACTCGTCCGACAGCCCGCCGTCTGCCGCATCGGTCGCAAGATCGACGGTCAGATCATGTTTGGCGATGAAGTTCTGATGCTTCTTGGCCGAATCCTTGCTCACCCCGAGGAGCGATACGTCCGCCTTGTCGAATGCCGACTTGAGAGCGGAAAAATCCTTGGCCTCGGTGGTGCAGCCCGGCGTGTTGTCCTTCGGATAGAAGAATATCACTGCCTTTTTGCCGGACAGGTCAGCCTTGGTGACGGTACCGCCGTCCGGCGTTTCCATCTCGAAGTCGGGAAAGTCATCGCCTTCGCCGTAGGTCGTCGTCATTCGTCTATCTCCAGGGTTTCACCGTATATGTTCCGCCACGCCGCCGCGACATCACGGCGTGCCTCGTGCAGACGCTCTATCAGCTCGTCATAATCCTCGCACCCGCTCTGCCGGGCGAGCAAGGCGGCCGCGGCAGACTTGGGCTTTTCGAGATCGGGCGCGAGCAGACGCGTCCCAACCAGCAGGCGTGTCATCACACTGTGCGCTTCAGTGATCGTCCCAGGTAAGCGGCCCGTCTCGATCAGCTGGCTTATCGCCTCGTCCAGATGCGGCGTCAGTGCTTCGCGATGCCGCAGCTGGAGGAGGTGGACGAGAAACTCGATATCCACCAGGCCGCCCCGTAACAGCTTGGCGTCAAGCGACCCGCGCGCCTGTTTGTGGGCCGCCATTTCCGTGCGCATTTTCAGGGCATCGTCACGCAGGGCATCACCGTCCCGTTCGCCGCGAAGAATGGACGTCACGACGTCACCGACCTGCTGGCGGGCAGCGTCGCTACCGACGAGCACCCGGGCACGCGTCAGCGCCATGTGTTCCCACGTCCAGGCATCCTCGCGCTGATACCGCGCAAAACTCTCCACGCTTACCGCCAATGGCCCCTGATTGCCCTGGGGGCGCAGCCGGGTGTCCACCTCGTAGAGCGCGCCCTGCGCAGTCGGGACACTGAGCGCTGCCGTCACTCGCTGGGCAAGCCGGTTGAAATAGAGCGTCGCGCCGAGCGGCCGCTCCCCATCGGATTCGCCCTCGTGCGTACCTGTAAAAAGATAGATGATGTCGAGATCCGAAGCGTGCGTCAGCGCACCACCGCCCAGCCGCCCGAGGCCCACCACCACCAGTTCGCTGCCAGTGATGCGTCCGTGCTTCAACGCAAACTCGCTTTCGGCCGCATCGACTGCAACCTGAAGGGCAGCTTCCGCCGTGCGCGACAGGCCCGCCGCGATATCCAGCGGGTCGTGCGCCGTTTCGATCAGCTGGACCCCCAGCGCAAACCGCGTCTCGCTGGTGACGACGCGCAGCCGGTCGAGCCGCGTTTCGTAATCGTCCCCACGCTCGCGCCTTCCCATCCGGGCGACGATGTCATGCACGCTGCCCGGCAGATCGAGAGCTGTCCGGTCGATCAGGGCATCGAGCAGGTTCGGTCGCCGGGCAAGTTCGTCCGCCAGAGGCGGCGCCAGCGTGAGACAATCGGCAAGCAGGGCGAACAATCCTGGCCGCGCCTCGAGCAGGCGGAACAAGTTTATGGCGCTCGGCAATCGGGAGATAAGACCCTCCCAGCGCACGACGGCTGCATCGGGATCTGGCGATCCGGAAATCGACGCGATCAGATCCGGACGGATGGCTTCGAAAGCGCCGAGAGCCGCGGTGCTGCGCAGCGCCTGATATTTCCCGTCGGTCCAACCCGCGATCCGATCGACCAATTCTGCTGGCACATCGCCTTCGGCCGTATCGCCTGCCAGAACGTGCGGCGCGCTAGCCGGTACGGAAATCCTGTCCTCATCGAGAAGTGCGTCGAAACGCTCGGCGACCGGTCGCGCAAGCTCCTGGACATGCTTCACCAGCGCTGCGCCGTCAGCCAGACCATGCAACTGCGCGACATTATCCAGCGCATTGCCTGCGGGAAGCGAATGCGTCTGCTTGTCGCCGACCATCTGCAGGCGGTGCTCGATCGTTCGCAGCCCGTCGTAACTTTCGCCGAGCGCCCTCGCGTCTTCCTCGCCGATCCGGCCGGTGGCAGCCAGCGCATCCAGTGCCGCCCGCGTGCCTCGCGATCTGAGGGAGGGGTCGCGTCCACCGTGGATCAGCTGATGGGTCTGGGCGAAGAACTCGATCTCGCGGATGCCGCCGCGACCCAGCTTCAAATTGTAGCCGGGCTCCGGAACGCTGGGACCTCTGTGCTGATCGCGAATGCGGTGGGTCAGCCGGCGGACTTCATCAATGGCGCCGAAATCAAGGCTCCTGCGCCAGACGAAGGGCCTGATATGGTCGAGAAACTCTTCGCCGGCTGCAATGTCGCCGGCACAGGCCCGCGCGCGAATGAAAGCCGCCCGCTCCCACGCCAGTGCCGAGCTTTCGTAATGGGTGATGGCGGCGTTCAGCGGAATGGCAAGCGGGCTCACTTCCGATGCGGGGCGCAGGCGCAGATCGACCCGGAAAACGTACCCCTCGCTCGTCACATCGGACAGCAATCGCACGACTTCGCGCGCATACCGCTGGGCCGCCTCTCCCGGCTCGTCGCGTTCGCGCCGTGACAGCTTCTCGGGATCGTAAAGCAGGATAGGGTCGATGTCGGAGGAATAGTTAAGCTCGCCCGCCCCGTGCTTGCCGAGCGCCAACCCTATCATTCCCGACGGTTCGGCGTCCGGAACACGACTGTTCATGGCGGTGTTCAGCGCCCGATCAAGCGCTCGATCCGCAAAGGTCGACAATTCCCGCATGACCTTGTCGAGGTCGAACGCCCCGGCCAGATCGCCGATCGCAAGCACCAGGGCCAGGCCGAGCCGCTCGTCGCGCAGCGCGCTTGCCGCACTGCCTTCCCTTACTCGCTTGGCAGCGCGCAGGGCCACCTCGCCATCCCCCTGGGCCAGCAACTCGGCCAGTTCGGGCCGCCGCTCGAGCGCGCGCGCGAGGAATGGTGCATGGGCACGGGCGCGGTCCAGCGCTGAGGTCCAGTCGACAGCCATCGCCTGCCCCCTGCCTCCCCGCGACGCACGGCGCAAGCTTGCCCTTACGCCGCCATGCTGACAAGAAGCGCGCCGAATGCGAGATGCGAAGAGAGGAAATTCTCCCATGAAACGCTTTACGATCGGTGCAGCCGCCGCGCTCCTTCTGTCGGCCTGTTCGATGGGCCAGGACGTGGAAAGCCCCGATGCCGCGCTCGATCTGCCCGATGTGGCCGACGGGACCCTGTCCGAAGAAACCATGAAGCGCGTGACCGAGCGGCTTTCCTCCGACGAATTCGAAGGGCGTGCCCCCGGCACGGCTGGCGAAGAAAAGACGATCGCCTATCTCATCGAGGAATTCGGAAAAGCCGGCCTCGAACCTGGCAACAATGGCAGCTGGGTTCAGGATGTGCCCCTGGTCGAGATTACCGGCAAGGATTTCGCGCCGCTTACAATTTCAGGCGGCGACAATGGCGATATCAAGCTCAATTACGCCACCGACTGGGTCGGTGCGACATATCGCGAAGACGTGGAAACCAAACTCGATGACAGCGAGCTGGTATTCGTGGGCTACGGCATCAACGCACCGGAAAAGGGCTGGAACGATTACGAAGGCCTGGACATGAAGGGTAAGACTGCGGTCATTCTCGTCAATGATCCGGACTTCGGCGCCGAAACCCTGGACGGCCCCTTCAACGGGAAGGCGATGACCTATTACGGTCGCTGGACGTATAAATACGAAGAAGCCGGACGGCAGGGCGCGGCAGCCGCTATCATCATCCACGACACCGAACCTGCCGCCTATGGCTGGAACGTCGTCGAAAGCAGCTGGTCGGGCCCTCAGGCATACGCCGACCGCGGCGACAATCCTCCTCCGATGACAAAGCTGAACGGCTGGGTGCAGAAGGAGAAGGCCCGTGAAATTCTCGCCGCTGCGGGTCAGGATCTCGACGATCTGATGGCTGCTGCGCGTAAGGACGATTTCAAGGCGGTCCCACTCGGGCTCAAGGCATCGACCAGCTTCCGCAACGACATTCGTACATTCGCATCCAAGAATGTGATCGGCATTCTTCCCGGCAGCGAACGTCCCGACGAATATGTGATGCACACTGCACACTGGGATCACCTGGGCCGATGCACGCCGGCACCCGATGGCGACGACATCTGCAATGGAGCAGTCGATAATGCCACCGGCACTGCTGCTCTCGTAGCCTTGGCCGAAGCGCACGCGAAAGCGGGGCCGACCAAACGCAGTCTCGTATTCCTGGCGGTCACTGCCGAGGAATCCGGCTTGCTCGGTGCCGACTATTACGCTGCAAACCCGGTCTTCCCGCTCAACAAGACGGTCGGCGGTATCAACATGGATGCGTTCCTGGTCGCTGGTCCGGCGAAGGATGTGACCGTCGTTGGACCGGGCAAATCGCAGCTCGACCTGTTCCTGGACAAGGCGCTGATGAGCGATGACCGGGTAACGACGCCCAATCCGAACCCCGAAGCGGGCTATTACTACCGCTCGGACCACTTCGCGTTCGCGAAGCGAGGCGTGCCGATGCTCTACCTCGACGGCGGCGAAGATCTCGTCGACGGGGGCAAGGAAGCGGGCGCAGCCGTCCAGGCCGATTATCGCGACAACCGGTATCACGGGCCCAAGGACGAATACGATCCGAACTGGGACTGGTCGGGCGTAATGGCCGATCTGCGGCTGTTCTATCGCATCGGCAGGATGCTTGGCGATTCGACAAGCTGGCCGAACTGGGTCGAGGGTGACGAGTTCAAGGCGACGCGCGACGAAGATTGCGCCGTCGATGGCGCGCTCTGCGGCACGCCTGAAGCCCCATAAGCAGGAGCCGATCCATGACCTTTCGGATGCCGCCCGAATGGGCGCCGCAGGACTGGCTGTGGATCGGCTTTCCTCATGATGCGAAGGAATGGCCCGACACGCTTCCACGCGCCCAAGAGCAGATCGCTGCTTTTGCGAATGCCGTTGCCGAAAGCGGTCAGGAGGTCCGCCTGCTGGTAAAGGACGGCGCCAATGAAGCGCGCGCGCGCCAGTTGGTAACCGGTAGCGTCGTTCTGGAAAAGCGTTCCTATGGCGACATCTGGCTGCGCGATACCGGTCCGCTCGTGCTGTGCCATGAGAATGGCGAACGTTGTGCGCAGCGCTTCGGCTTCAACGGCTGGGGCGGCAAATATCTGATGGAAGGCGATCAGACGGTCGGCGCAGAACTGGCTACGGATGCCGGCTTGCCGCTCGAGGTCGCGGACTGGATCCTGGAAGGCGGTGCGATCGACGGAGACGGTACGGGGCTGGTCGTAACGACCGAACAATGCCTGCTCAATCCCAACCGAAATCCGCAGCTTACAAAGGACGAAATCGAAGATCGATTGCGACGCGACCTCGGCTTCGACCGTGTTCTCTGGCTGGGCGAGGGACTGATCAACGATCATACCGACGGCCATGTCGACAATCTTGCCCGCTTCGTGGCTGCCAATACGCTCTGCCTGCCCCGCGCGACGGGCAGAAACGATCCCAACGCCGCAATCTATGCCGATGCCAGGCGGCGTGCCGAGGATGCCGGCGTCACGGTTAAGGAGATCCCTTCGCCCGGCCTCGTAACCAGCGGCGACTACGTCGAGCCAGCGAGCTATGCGAATTTCGCCATAACAAGCCATCTGGTGGTGGTGCCGACGTTCGGGAGCGCGCATGATGCGGAGGGCGTTGCGGCCATTGCCGAGCTGTTTCCCGACCGTGCGACAATCGGACTTGCCGGTGATGCCGTGCTTGGCGGCGGAGGCGGTTTCCATTGTGCGAGCCAGCAAATGCCATCGGCCGGGTGGCGGCCTTAACACTTCGTTAGGGGTTCAGGCCCAGAATGCGGCAATGGCCCATGCAATCGCACTCGCCCGCACACATTTCGCCCCGTTTCCGGTGGCGAATATCGCACGTGCCGTGATCGTCAGCGGTTGCGGCCTTGCTCTGGCACTCGCCGGACCTATCCTCCCCTTCTGAGCGGTCAGACGATCGCCTTCCATAGCGCAGCCGCGGCTGCGCCACCGAGCACCATGCCCACGCATATGCGCCAGCTACGGTCGCCAATACGGCCCGATGCCTTGTTGCCCAGCCAGTTACCGAGCAGCACCGCCGGAAACAGAAGCGCCGCGAGCAGGGCCAGCTTCCATTCCAGCACGCCGATCGCCGCGCCGCTCGCCAGACCGACACTGGATGCGCAGGTAAAGATCAGCAGCATAGACGCCTTGGCCGTTTCCCGAGGTATATCGCGCCCCACGTAATAGGGAACGACCGGCGGGCCGGGCATTCCGGCGTATCCTGTCATCAGTCCGCTAAGCAGCCCCACGCCGCCCGTTGTCGCCGGGTGGTGATGCGCGGCCCTACGCCGCGGAAGGAGTATGGCCACGAACGCCGAAAGAGCGATGAAGGCAATCACGACCCGTGCGATCGCGGGGGTGGTCAGGCTCAGCGCGTAAAGACCGACGGGCGTGGTCACCGCGACCATTGCGATGATAAACCAGGCCGATCTTTCCGCCTCGCGCAATAGCCGCCTGATCTCGGAAACACCGATGAAAACCGAAAGGAAATTGGTCACCAGCACCGCGTGGACCGGCGAGAGGGCGAGCGCCAGGATCGGGACGATCAGTATCGCCATGCCGAAACCGGTAAGGCCGCGAACGAAAGCCGATCCGAAAGCTGCAGCCAGCGCAGCCAGCACGGCTGCGATACCGTAGCCGGCGATTACATCCATGTACCGCGCCCTTCGTGACGATCATCGCAGATCGGGCGGCGTCGCCTCGGTGCGCAGCATGTCGATGGCTTCCTCGAGGCTCATCACACGCTGGTCCTTCTCGCCCAGCGTGCGGACCGCGACGGTGCCTTCCTCCGCCTCGCGCTTGCCGACAACCAACAGGTGCGGAACCTTCGCGAGGCTATGCTCGCGCACCTTGTAGTTGATCTTTTCGTTGCGCAGATCGCTGTCGACCCGGATCCCCGCAGCTTCCAGCTTTCCGACGGCTTCCTTGGCGTAATCGTCCGCATCGGACACGATGGTAGCGACCACCGCCTGCGTCGGGGCGAGCCAAACGGGCAGGCGACCGGCGAAATGCTCGATCAGAATGCCGATGAAGCGCTCGTACGAACCGAAGATCGCACGGTGCAGCATGACGGGGCGATGCTTCTCCCCATCCTCTCCGACATAGCTGGCGTCGAGACGGTCGGGCAGGACGCGGTCGGACTGGATCGTGCCGACCTGCCAAGTGCGACCGATCGCGTCGGTCAGGTGCCATTCGAGCTTGGGAGCATAGAATGCCCCTTCACCGGGCAATTCTTCCCATTCAAGGCCGTTTGCTGTCAGCGCGTCGCGCAGTTCCTGTTCGGCCTTGTCCCAATCCGCATCCGAGCCGAACCGCTGCTCCGGGCGCAGCGCAAGCTTGATGTCGTAGCTGAACCCGAAATCGCGATAGACCGTATCCGCCAGCGCAAGGAAGGCCTGCACCTCCTCTACCACCTGACCTTCCGTGCAGAAGATATGCGCATCATCCTGCGTGAACTGGCGCACGCGCATCAGCCCGTGGAGCGCGCCATGCGGCTCGTTGCGGTGGCAACAGCCCATCTCGCCCAGCCGGATCGGCAGGTCGCGGTAGGAGGTGATGCCTTGCTTGAACACGAGCACATGGGCCGGGCAGTTCATGGGCTTCAATGCCATCCAGTCGGCTTCACCGGAGATGACCGGACCGTCTTCCTCGGTATTGGGCACTTCGTCTGGAATAACGAACATGTTTTCGCGGTACTTGCCCCAGTGACCGGACTGTTCCCACTGGCGCGCGTCCATCACCTGAGGCGTCTTGATCTCGCGATAGCCCGCCTTATCCATCTTGCGACGCATATAGGCTTCAAGCTGGCGCCAGATGCGATAGCCGTTGGGATGCCAGAAGACGCTGCCGTGCGCCTCTTCCTGCAAGTGGAAAAGGTCCATCTCGCGGCCCAGTTTGCGGTGATCGCGCTTGGCCGCTTCCTCCAGCCGTGTCAGATGCACGTTGAGCTGCTTCTTGTTGAGCCAGCCGGTGCCGTAGATACGTGTGAGCTGCGCATTCTTCTGGTCGCCGCGCCAGTATGCTCCGGCGACACGCATGAGCTTGAAGGCCTGCGGGTCGAGCTTGCCCGTGCTGGCAAGGTGAGGACCGCGACACATGTCGAGCCAGTCTTCCCCCGACCAGTAAACCGTGAGTTCTTCGTTTTCCGGCAGTTCCCTGGCCCATTCCGCCTTGAAGGCCTCGCCCTCGGCCTCCCACTTGTCGATCAATTGCTGGCGGCTCCAGACTTCCCGGCGCAGGGGTTTGTCCGCCTTGATGATCTCGCGCATCTTTTCCTCGATCGCGGGAAGATCGTCCATGCTGAACGGGTCTCGGTCCGCGGGCGCCTTCACGTCGTAGTAAAAGCCGTCATCCGTCGATGGACCGAAAGTGATCTGCGTACCGGGCCACAGGGCCTGCACCGCTTCTGCCAGCACATGGGCAAAATCATGGCGCGCAAGTTCAAGCGCGTCATCCTCGTCGCGCGCCGTGACGAGAGCCAGTTCGGAATCGCTCTCGAATGGACGATTGATGTCGCGCAATTCGCCATCGACGCGGGCGGCAATGGCTGCCTTCGCAAGTCCCGGCCCGATCGCGGCCGCTACGTCGGCAGGCGTGGAACCGGGCTCCATTTCACGCACCGAACCATCGGGCAGGCTAATCTTGAGAAGTTCCGTCATCGTCTCGTCCTAGGGCTCTTCGCCGTTAATGCCGCGCCCATGGCACAAGGAGGCGCAGCCTTGAAGCGGCGTTTGCGAAGAATTCCGATTTCGGGGAGAAACGCCAACCACCCGAAACCGGGCGGCGGTGGTTCGCTCAAGCCGCGACCGACCACCCCCGGTTGCCCGGGGTGGTAGTTGTCGTGGTCGTGATGCGCATGGGCGTCATGCCCCTCAGATAACTCCGTCGAGCTGATATCTCAACCCATATCCAGCTTGCGGCTGCCTGCGAGGGTCGTCATCCGCTTTGTTGCTACCACGCCCGCGCCCTTTTCGCGGACACTGCCAAGGAAGCGGTATTCGCTCGTGGCGCTGCCGGGTGTAAGTTCGACGGCCATATATCCGCGGCGCGACGAATCCATCCATTGCAGCTGTGCATTGGTTGCAACTGCATCCCGGGCCAGAACATCGGGCGGGACTTGCGGAAGATAACCTTCAAAGCCAGGAGAGGTTACGGACTGGCCCCCGAACTCCACACCGACGGGTGTTCCCTCGAGATCGAGATCGAAGGCCCAGGCGTTATGGGTGTCACCGGCAAGGCTGATAAGGTTCGCATCCGCTGACAGTGCCGCTTCGAACACCCGCCGACGCGCGGCGGGATACCCGTCCCATGCATCCATACTGAAGGGTACGCCCTCTGCCCCGGCCATGGCGCCGGCGAGCACCCTTTGGCGAATGTAGTCGGGCGCATCCTTGGGAAGCGCAGCAGCCAGAGATGGAGAAGAGATGAGGTTGCCCATCAAGACCTGTTGGACGAGGACCTGCCAAGTCTTGCCGGCAGCCTTCGAGCGGCTGAAGCCTTCCGCCAACCAACCCTGCTGAGCAGAACCGAGCAATTCGCGCGCAGGATCCCTGTAGTCGCCATCACGAAAAGCAATGAGTGCCGCCTTGGCTTCCTCCGGCGAGCTGCCACCTCGCAGCACGTCACCAAGACTGAATTGCTTGGCGCGTGCCGTGAGCCGCGTTTCGAGGCGATAGAGCGTTGCGAGGTCGCCAACCTCGTATTCTGCCCATGGCTCGTCGGATACCGGCATCCATTCGCGATAGGCCTTCATCGCTGCCGCCTTGCGAACCGACCATTCGCCCTCGCTGTCGGGTTGATGGTTTTCTGCCCCCCCTTCCCAGGAATCGTTGGCGCTTTCGTGGTCGTCCCAGACCGCTATCATAGGGAAAAGCTGGTGCAATCGCCGCAGGTCCGGATCCTGCCGATACGCCGCGTACCGTTCCCGGTAATCGGCCAGCGCGACGAGTTCGTGCGAGGGCCACACGCTGCGGCCGGAAACGGTTTCGTCGGTCGAGGGATACGTACCCGGGGCGTATTCGTAAAAATAGTCGCCAAGGTGCAGCACACAGTCGAAGTTGCCGTCTGCCGCGGCATGGGCATAGGCGTTGAACCAGCCGAAACCGATGTTCGCGCAGGAGAACACAGCCATGCGAAAACGATCGGCTGGCCCCTCGGGCAGTGTGCGGGTGCGGCCGATGTCGGAAATGCTGCCGTCCGGCGCAATGAACCGGAAGTAATACGACTGTGCCGGCTCGAGGCCTTCGGCAAAGGTCTTGCAGCACCAGTCGTTCTCTGCCCTCGCGGCGATTGAGCCACCGGCAATCTTGCGGGTGAAATCCACCGAATCGCTGACCTCGAACTCCAGCGGCGTATCCTGATCGGCTTGGAAACGGGTCCATAACAATACGCGATCAGGTCCAGGCTCGCCGCTGGCCACACCATGCGTAAAGCCCCGTCCCGGCTGGCTTGCAGAAAGGGGGGCAGCAAGCATGCCGGAACCCAGCAAGCCGGCCTTCAAAAGGCTGCGGCGGTCAAGTGCGGGAAGCTTCGGCGAAGCGGGGGGCTCAGTGGCAGTCATGAAATCTCCTCGTCTCGCGTCTGCCTGCGCCTCATGGCCATATCATGACAAGCCAAAAACCACGTGCGGAAAGGTCACGCGTCACTTTGTCAACTTTGCTTGACATGCCCCTGGGATGATGACAAATAGCCTTTACACGATGAAAAGGAGAGTTGTCATGAACCCCAGAGTCCGCAATCTAGTTTGGGCCGCCGCGGTCTTGTGTATCGCCTTGCTCAATATCTTCGACATACTGCCGGACTGGTCGACCTTCCTCGCCATATTCACGCTCCCCCTGCTTGCGATACTCAACCGCCGTAGAGGCAACACCGATTGTGGGGTGTGCGCGCTGAAACAGTGACCGGGTCCGCCCGATTCCAATTCGTTCGAAATCCTACAGTTCTGGAGACCACAACCATGAAAGTTCGCCGGATAGCCCTTGCCTATGGTTCGCTGATCATAGCAGCCGCCATGTTGATGGTGCATCTCGAAGTGTCTGACGGTATCGCATTGACCGTCACCATCGGCCTTGCCGTCATTGCCTTGACCCACATGCGCAAGGTCGGCGGCCGCTCGTGCGAGAGCGTGTCTTGAGCGCAGCATCGAGTGATCGGCCTCGGGGCCGTTCTCCTTATCTTTGGGTTGTGCTCTATCTGGTCGCCATAGGGATAGTTGGCACTCTCAAGCTCACCGATGCAATTAACGGGCCGACAGGCTTTATCCTGCTTGCACTGGCCACCGGCCTGCTGATTCCGATCGCGCGGCAGCGAACAGCCGGCTGTGCGAGCAAGGCGATGGTGGACTATAATCGTCGTGTGCTGGTCAGCAGCTTCGGCTATGCGCTCGGACTGGGCATCGCGGTCACCCTGTGGGACAACTACGAATTGTCCCGTCCGGTCGTGTTCGCAATCTCGCTATTGCCCACCCTGCCCACTTTCGGCGTGATCTGGGCGATGGCCCGCTACCTTGCCGAAGAGCAGGATGAGTATCTCCGGCACCGCACGATCATGGCTGCCCTGATTGCACTTGGCCTTGTGCTGGCGCTGGGCATCTTCTGGGGCTTCCTGGAAATGTTCGAACTGGTTCCGCATGTCTGGGCGTGGTGGGTCTTGCCAGTCTGGGCCATCGGCCTGGGCTTCGCACAGCTTTGGCAAAAGGTGCGCGACGCATGAAGAACCGCCTCAAGGTCCTGCGCGCCGAGCGGGACTGGAGCCAGCAGGATCTCGCGGCGCGACTGGAAGTGTCGCGCCAAAGCGTCAACGCCATCGAAACCGGACGCTACGACCCATCTCTGCCACTGGCCTTTCGTATTGCCGACATCTTCGACATGACGATCGAGGAAATCTTCCTGCGTGAAGAAGAACCGCGCGCCGATTGACACTGGCTCTCCGATCCCCGACCACGCGGTGGGGATCGGAGGTCATTGATTATGCAGGGGTCGCAGGACATGGAAGGCAGTGACAGCGCCTTCGTTTTCGAAGGTAACTGGAAGGATTTCGCGCGGATCGCGCTGCCCAACCTTCTGCTGACCATCGTGACGCTGGGCATTTACCGGTTCTGGGCGACTGCGCGCGAGCGCCGTTATCTGTGGTCGCGGACGCGCTTCGTCGATGAGCACCTCGAATGGGCCGGCACCGGCATGGAACTGTTTCTCGGCTTCGTGATGGTCATCCTGCTGTTCGGCCTGCCCTATTTCGGGTTGAGCTTCGTGGCACAGGCACTGATCGCTCGCGGATACGAAGCCATCGGCGCCGGACTCGGGGCAGTCGCGCTTATATCGATTTTCTATCTGGGCGGGGTCGCCCGCTTCCGCGCACTTCGTTATCGCCTGTCGCGGACCCGCTGGCGCAGCATACGTGGCGGGAGCGACAGCGGCGGTTTCCTTTTCGGCCTGTCCTACATGTGGAAGACGATGGTCGGCTGGCTTCCGCTCGGCCTGCTCATCCCCTGGTCGATGACAAGCCTCTGGAACGAGCGCTGGAGCAAGATGAGCTTCGGTCCGTTCGCCTTCGAGGCAGACGCGGAAGCGGGCGGGGTCTTCGCGCGTTTCCTGCTGTTTTATCTGGCGCCCTTCGTGATGTTCGTCGGAATGCTGATCATGGGCGGCATGGGCATGCTTGCCGGTTACGGAATCGGCGGCGAGAATGGGAGGGCCATCGGCGGCATAGTCGGGGTCATCGGCATCGTCCTGTTCTTCTATCTCGGCCTCGGCCTGATCGCGGTTGCGTTCTATGCGAAATTCTATCGCGAAGTGGTGGGGGCGACACGGTGGCGCTCGCTTCATTTCAGTTTCGAGGCATCGACAATGGATTGGGTCAAGCTGCTGATCGGCGATGCACTGCTGGTTGTTTTCACGCTGGGCCTGGGCTTCGTTTTCCTATCCTATCGCCACTGGAAGTTCTTCATGACGCATCTCGAGGCGGGCGGAGAAATTCTCCTCGACGAGCTGACCCAGTCGCAAACCAGGACCGCCAAGCATGGCGAAGGCCTGCTCGACGCTTTCGACATGGGCGCGATCTGAACCGATGGATGATGCCTTCGAAGTTCCTGCTGAATGGTACGACGGCACGAATGCGCTGCGGCATTCGGGGGTGCTGCGGTGGGATGGTCGGGGCGGCCTGTCGCTTCAGGCAAGTAGCTCCCGGGTCGATCTGAACGCAGCCGATCTGCGGTTTGGCGAGATACGCACGGACCGCACCCTCTATCGCAGCGAGAGCGTCCCCGATTTTCGCTTGTTTCTGCCAAACGACCTACCGCCGGGCCTCGCCTCGCAGCTTCCGGGGAAGAGCGAATACGGGGCGTGGGTAGACAAGCTGGGTCTTGGCAAAGCCGCCGCGATTTTCAGTGCCGTGAGCGTGGCCGCCGTGGCTTTGTTCATGACTGCACCAGACTGGCTCGGCCCCCGCATTCCGGCCAGCTGGGAACGCAACATCGGCGAGGCGATGGTCGGCGATTTCGGCGGTCGGATATGCCATACGCCCGAGGGTGACGCCGCCCTCGCCAAACTGTTGGGGAAAGTCGATCCGGCAAAAGAGAAGGTCCGAGCCGGGATTGCGAACATGGACATGGTCAATGCGATAGCATTGCCAGGGGGGCAGGTACTGCTCTTCGATGGCCTGGTCCAGCAGGCCGAATCTCCGGAGGAGATCGCGGGCGTCTTGGCCCACGAAGTCGGCCATGTACGCGAACGGCATGTCATGACGGCGCTGCTGAGGCAGTTCGGTCTGTCTGTTCTGCTCGCAGGCGCGGATTCGGGGCTTACCAATGGGGCGGTCGGGCTGGCGTCGATGGGCTATTCGCGCGATGCCGAACGCGAAGCCGACGATTATGCGCGAGCACGCATGGCACAAAGCGACATATCCCCTTTGGGTGCAGCCAGTTTCTTCGAGCGTATGGCCAAAGAGCATGGCGGCGAGGATAACTCTCCTGCCCTGCTCGGCTGGATAGCCAGCCATCCTTCGTCGAACGAGCGCGCGAAAGCCTATCGTGACGCGGCGGCCGGAAGAACGGCTTACCCGCCTGCCATTACCGATGATGAGTTCGAAGCGCTGAAGACCATGTGTGCAGACGACCCGGACGTCGAGGAATTCGATTTCTTCTGAAAGACTTGCAATCGACAGGTTGCGGGCCGACATCGCCCGCCATGTTCGACACCAAGCAGTTCACCATGCCCGACGGGCGACGCATCGCCTATCGCCATATCCGTGGGACCGGCCCCGCTCTGGTCTTCCTGCCCGGCTACATGTCCGACATGGCAGGCGGCAAGGCTACCGCCATGTTCGACTGGGCCCGTCAGCAGGGCCGGGCCTGTCTGCTGTTCGATTATTCCGGGTGCGGTCAGAGCGGTGGCAGCTTTGCTGACGGAACCCTGTCGAGGTGGAGAGAGGAGGTCCTGGCGCTGATCGACGCGAAAATCGAAGGACAGGTCGTGATCGTCGGATCGTCGATGGGCGGCTGGCTGATGCTGCTCGCCGGCATGGAACTGGGCGACAGGCTGGCAGGCTTGGTCGGAATTGCTCCTGCACCCGATTTCACCGAATGGGGCCGTTCCGATACGGACAAGGACAAGCTCGCAGCAGGCGAGACCGTCTATGACGACAATCCCTATGGCCCCGAACCGACGCCGACGCATCCGGGCTTCTTCGCCGATGGACAGTCGCAATTGCTGCTGGGCAGCGAAATACCCATCGAAGCGCCCGTTCGGCTGATCCACGGGCAGAGAGATGATGATGTGCCGTGGGATATCAGCACGCGCCTTGCCGAAGCGCTCCGTTCGGACGACATACAGGTCACCTTGATAAAGGACGGCGATCACCGGCTGTCGCGCGATCAGGACATCGCCCTGATATTGCAAACGGTCGAAGCGCTTTCGAAAGGCCCTTCATGATTGCCTCTGCCCTTGCCTTGCTGCTCATGCAGGTCGGCCCTGCACCCACCAGCACCACATTTCCCGACATTCCGGACGAAACGCGCGAACGAGCGCGCCAGACAAATGCGGAAAATGCGCCCGCGACCGCCCATGCGGCTAGCGGAAAGCTTGCTGAATGCGTGACGATGGCGGCCGAAGATGCCGAGGCGGCCAGCGACATGGCGCAGAAATGGCGCGAAACCGCCGAAACCCAGCTTGAGCTCGCCCAGTCGGCTCATTGCCTGGGTCTGGCGCTTGTAAGACTGGACGACTTTGAAGCGGCGCAGCAGGCCTTCGATCTGGCTGCCGGGGAAGTTCCTGACGGCGCACCGGCCTATCAGGCACGGCTATCGGCCATGTCTGGCAATGCGGCCATGGCTCAGGGCAAACCGGCCATTGGCGAACTCGCGTTCGGTCGGGCGGTCAGCTATGCTGCCGATGCAGGCGATACCGTACTTTCTGCCAGCGTTTCGGTCGACCGTGCACGGGCGCTGGTAGCATTGGGTCGCAACGATGAAGCGGCGAAAGCCCTGGCAGAAGCGCGAACCAGCGATCCGGCCAATGCCCGCGCCTGGCTGCTTTCGGCTACCCTTTCGCGCCGCCTCGAACGCTTGGGAGAGGCGCAGGAGCAGATTGCTCAAGCCGCCACGCTTGCGCCGCAGGACCCCGCGGTTGGCCTGGAAGCAGGCGTGATCGCCGCGCTATCGGGCAGGGAAGAAGAGGCCCGCCGCAGTTTCGATTCCGTCCTCCTTGTCGCGCCCGAGAGCGATGAAGCCACGCGTGCCCGAGCCTATCTGGAGCAATTGAAACCGTGACCGATTTTTCCATTCTCGACCTCGTCCCGGTCCGCCAAGGCGGCACATTGGGAGAGGCGTTCGACGCCGCCACGACGCTTGCCAGAACGGCGGAAAAAGTGGGTTGCAAGCGTTTCTGGGTGGCCGAACACCACGCCATGGAAGGCATCGCGGGCGGGGCGACATCCGTGGTTCTCGCGCATATCGGCAATGCGACGTCGACCATCCGTATCGGATCGGGCGGCATCATGCTGCCCAATCACACGCCTTTCCAGATCGCCGAACAGTTCGGAACGCTCGATGCATTGTTTCCGGGCCGTATTGATTTAGGTCTCGGCCGCGCCCCGGGCGCCGGGCCCGAGCTGCAGCGCGCGTTGCGGAAGGATCTCCACCGGGCTGCCGAAATGTTTCCGCAGGACGTGGTGGAGCTTATGGCGTTCATGGCGGGCGAAACGACAATTCACCCCACCCCCGGACTAGGCGCGAAACCCGAATTCTGGATGCTGGGATCGAGCCTGTTCGGCGCGCAACTCGCCGCGAAGCTGGGCATGCCTTACGCTTTTGCCAGCCATTTCGCCCCGGATCATCTCGATGGGGCCCTCGAGCTTTATCGGCGCGATTTCCAGCCGTCCGACGCATGGGAAAAGCCGCATGTCATGGCTGCGATGAACCTGTTCGTCGCCGGTACGCAGGACGAGGCAGAATACCTCGCCAGTTCGCAATTGCAGGCGTTCGTATCGCTGCGTACGGGCAAACCGGGCAAGCTTCCGCCGCCCGTCCGCGATTATCGTGGCAGCCTTCCGTCGCAGGCCCAGGCGATGCTGGCCCATATCGGCCAGGCGAGTGCGACCGGAACGCCGCAACAGGCGGCCGACACGGTTCGCGCCTTTATCGACCGTACAGGGGCCGACGAGATTATATTCGGTGGTAGCATGTACGATCCGCAAGCGCGCAACCGTTCGCTCGAGCTCGCAATGGACGCGCTCGGAAGTTAGGCATGCCGTAACGGCGGGGCAGTTCGGCGTAATGCTCGCATACGTTTGCGAAATTTGCGTTGTGCCACCTTGATAGCCGTTTCCAACCGGCCTAGGCGCGGCGCGCAGGTCGTGGCGCGCACGACTCGGATATTTCCCGGCGCCGAAATGATCATGCGCCTCAAGGAGAGAGGCCCCTCATGGGTTCGAAGACTGCAGCACTTCCCGGAAAGCTTCAAAACGCCATTACCGAAAGGATGCGGCTTTCGCTGTTGAGCGGCGATACCCCTTTCGAAAAGGCGCGCCTCGCCGATGCCGCCGCTTTCGTGGGTGCGCTGGCAGCGGACCGGACTCTGGGCCGATCTTCCATGGCGATCGAAAGCGTGAGCGACGAACGTCGCCTGACCCGCATTGCCATCGTCAATGACGACATGCCCTTCCTCGTGGATTCGGTGGCCGCCTCCATCGCGGCGCTTGGCCTCTCGATCGACCGGCTCGTCCATCCCGTCATTCCCGTCGAACGGGACAAAAAGGGATTGCTTACCGGCATTCCCGACGGCGATCCGGAAGATGCCTATTGGGAATCGATGATCTACATCGAAGCCGCGCGCGTCGATGCCAAGACCCGCCGCCAGCTTCAGGAAAGCCTCAAGGAAACGCTCGCCGACGTCCGGGCTGCCGTTACCGACTGGGCCGACGTGCAGGAGGCCATGTCCGCAGACGCCGCACGCATCCGCGAGAGCGATGAAGAAGGCGCAGAGCTTCTCGAATGGTTGAATTCGGGGATGCTGACCCAGCTCGGCCATGTCATCCAGATGCGCGATGGCAGCCAGCAGGATGCTCGCGGTATTTGCCGCAAGAGCGCTAAGGAGCTGCTGGCCCAGGCATCGTTCGAGCGCGCGTTCGACTGGTTCGACAAGGGCAAGGATGGGCGCAAGCTGCTCATCATCAAGGCCAATCACCTGAGCAATGTGCACCGCCGCGTGCCGCTGGATCTGTTTATCGTGCCGGTCGAAGAAGGCGGCAAGGTCGTGGCCCTTTCGGTTCACGCAGGGGTTTGGACAAGTGCCGCACTGGCCGCACCGCCCCGCAGCGTTCCACGCCTGCGCCGTCAGCTCGATGCGCTGCGCGAACGGCATGGCTTCGACGAGACAGGGCATGCCGGCAAGGCGCTGGTTCATGCCCTGACCACGCTTCCTCACGATCTCCTCATCGGGTTCTCCGAAGAGGATGTCGAACGTGTCGCAACGACGATGATGAGCCTCGTTGATCGGCCGCGTCCGCGTCTCGCTCTGGTTGAGGCCCCGCTGGCCCGCCACCTTTTCGCCTTCGTCTGGTTGCCACGCGACATGGTGGCCACACAGGTTCGCCTCGAAATCCAGGCTCTGCTGGAAGAGGCCGCCGCGGCGCGTCTGCTCGACTGGAGCCTCGAGGTGGAAGGCGGCAATCTCGCCACGATCCGCTTCGTGTTCGACATCCGTGACGGCATAGAAGCGCCCGACGAAGCGAAGCTCGAAGAGCAGATGCAGACCCTCCTGCGCGGTTGGAGCGAGGCTGTGGAAGCCGAACTAGGCGCGCTCGAGGATCCGACCCGCGCGGCTGGCCTTGCCCTGCGTTTCGCCGAACATTTTCCCACCGGTTTCCGCGGCCGCTTCGGTCCGCACGAAGCCGCGCTCGATATTGCTCGCCTGCATGACCTTGGGGCCAGCGTTGAAAGCGAGGAAATCGTGCGCGGTGCGCGGTTGTGCTTCGGCGAGGCTGAAGACAAGGGCACATTGCGCCTGAAGCTGTATCAATCCGAAGGCAGCCTGCCGCTGTCGGAAGGCGTTCCTGCGCTGGAGGATTTCGGATTTTACGTTCAGTCCGAAATGCCCACCGTGCTGGATGAGGGCCGGCTTGGTACGATTCACGATTTCCTGCTCGATCTGAAACCGGGCGCCGATCCCAAGGCGCTGATCGACCGTTCCTCGGCAATCGAGGAAGCCATCGCTGCAGTACTGAATGCCGAGGCGGAAAACGATCCGTTCAACCGCCTGGTCCCCGAAGCGGGGCTGTCGGCTCGCGAAGCGAACTGGCTGCGCGCCTTCTATCGCTATCTGCGCCAGGTCGGGATGAGCTTCACGATCTACACCGTGGTCGATGCGCTTGCAGCAGCGCCCGACGTGACGCGTGCGCTGGTGGCCCTGTTCACCGCCCGTCACGATCCCGAATTCGGCAATGCTCGCGACGAAGCGATCGCGGAAGCGCGGGCGGCGATCAAGCGGGGCTTGTCCAAGGTCAAGGCGATCAATGACGACCGTCTGCTGCGCCTGTACAACTCGCTTATCGATGCGATCCTGCGAACCAACGCATTCGCACCGGCTTCGCATGAAGCGCTCGCCTTCAAGATCGATTCGGCAAAGGTCCCGAACCTGCCCAAGCCGGTCCCCTATCGCGAAATCTTCGTCTATTCCCGCCGGGTGGAAGGCATCCACCTGCGCAGCGGGCCGGTTGCCCGCGGCGGGTTGCGCTGGTCCGACCGGCGCGACGACTTCCGCACGGAAATTCTCGGCCTGATGAAAGCCCAGCGCGTGAAGAACGCGGTGATCGTTCCGACCGGCGCCAAGGGCGGTTTCTATCCGAAACAGCTCCCGAACCCGGCCATCGATCGCGAAGCCTGGGCGGCCGAGGGTCGCGGCAGCTACGAAACCTTCATTCGCACATTGCTGTCGGTCACCGACAATATCGTCGACGACAAGGTTGTTCATCCCGAACACGTGGTCATTACCGACGGCGAGGATCCATATTTCGTTGTCGCCGCCGACAAGGGCACGGCAACCTTTTCGGACATCGCAAATGCGATTGCCGAATCGAGGGATTTCTGGCTCGATGACGCTTTCGCCAGCGGCGGCTCGAAAGGATACGACCACAAGGCCATGGGCATCACCGCCCGCGGCGCGTGGGTCAGTGTACAGCGCCATTTCCGCGAGATGGGCATCGATGTGCAGAACGAAAGCATCGAGGTCGTCGGTTGCGGCGACATGTCGGGCGACGTGTTCGGCAATGGCATGCTGCTGTCCAAGGCTATCAAGCTTGTCGCAGCATTCGACCATCGCCACATTTTCCTCGATCCGGACCCGGACCCGGCAGCAAGCTGGAAGGAACGTCAGCGCCTGTTCGCTCTGCCCCGCTCCAGCTGGGAAGATTACGACAGCAGCCTGATTTCCAAAGGTGGCGGAGTTTTCCCGCGTGATACCAAGAGCATCAAGCTGTCCAAGGTGATGCAGGCCAAGCTGGGTATCGACCAATCGGCGATCGAACCGGAAGCCCTGATTTCCGCTATTCTCAAAGCGCCGGTGGACCTTATCTGGTTCGGCGGCATCGGCACATACATCAAGGCCAGCCAGGAAAATAACGTCCAAGTGGGCGATCCTGCAAACGACGCCCTGCGCGTGGATGCAGCCGATGTGAAAGCCAAGGTCATCGGAGAAGGCGCCAATCTGGGCATCACCCAGGCAGCCCGCATCGAATTTTCGCTGCATGGCGGGCGCTGCAACACCGATTTCATTGATAACTCGGCCGGGGTCGATTGCTCCGATAACGAGGTCAATATCAAGATCGCACTGGCCGCGGCCAAGCGGTCGGGCAAGCTGAGCGAACCTAAGCGTGTGGCGCTGCTCGAATCGATGACCGACGAGGTCGCCGAGATCGTGCTGGAGGATAACCGCCTGCAAGCGCTGGCGCTTTCAATCGCCGAACAGGGCGGCGCTGGCGCGGTACCGCCCCAGCTGCGCCTGATCGAGGCGCTGGAAGATCGCGGGGCGCTGGACCGCCAGACGGAAGGTCTCGCATCGAGCGAGGCTCTGGGGCGCAGAACGTCGGAAGGCATGGGCCTGACCCGGCCTGAACTGGCTGTGTTGCTCTCCTCGACCAAACTGGTGCTGCAGGAGGCCATCGAACAGAGCAGCCTCCCAGACGATCCGAGCGTTGCCGATCTGCTGCTCGACTACTTCCCATCCGCGATGCGCAAGAAGTTCAAGGCGCAGATCGAAGGGCACCAGCTGCGGCGTGAAATCATCGCAACTGCGCTGGCCAACCGCTTCGTCAATCGCATGGGCTTCGTGCATCCTTTCGAACTGTCGGAAGAAGAAGGTGTCGGCCTGGCTGATGTGACCGCAGCGTTCATCGTGGCGGACAGGCTCTTCGGCGCGAGTGAACTGTGGGCGGAGCTTGAAACGGCTGCGATGCCGGAAGATGTTCGCATCTACCTTTTCCGCCATATGGCCGGTGCGCTTCGCAGCCAGATGGCCGATCTCATCCGGGTCGGAGCCAGCACCATTCCCCCGGGCGAACTGATCACAAGCCTTCAGGACCGCGTGAAGCGCCTGATGACGGGATCGGAAGAATTGCTGACCGACGCATCGATCAGGCAGTCCAACAAGCTGCGCGCGGAATTCGTCGACATGGGCGCTCCTGACAAGCTCGCCGCTCGCGTCACCCACCTCTATGACCTTGACGGCGCGGTTGGTCTGGCTTCTCTCTCGCGCAGTGCCGAGATCGACGTGCGGGAACTCACCGCTGCGTTCACCGATCTGGGCGAACGCATTGGTCTCGACTGGGCGCAGAGCACGTCGGCCATGATGAACCCGTCCGATGTATGGGAACGTCTGCTTGTCGCCGGCCTTTCGCGCGACTTCCAGCAGATGCGGCTCGAGTTCCTGCGCCGGCTCTCGCGGCGCAAGGATGCGAAGAAGGATCCGGTCGGTACCGTCGCCATCTGGGCGGAAGAACATGCCGCCGCAATCCGCCAGTTCCGCACCATGGTCGGGCGCGCGCAGGCCCAGGGTGAAGTCGCTCCGGCCACGCTAGCGCAGGTGGCCAGTATGGCTCGCAACCTGCTGGCTCGATAGGACTGAGCTTGACCGGCTGGCGTTTTCGCGCCAGCCAGCGCGGCAATGGAACATTTCGATGTCGTCATCGTGGGATCGGGGCACGGCGGTGCGCAGGCAGCCATCGCCCTGCGGCAGAACGGTCATGAGGATACCATCCTCATGGTCAGCCGCGACCGCAACCCACCGTACGAACGACCGCCGCTGTCGAAAGAATATCTCGCAGGCGAAAAGCCGTTCGAGCGAATCCAAATCCGGCCCGAAAAATTCTGGGCAGACAAGAATGTCGAGCTTCGTCTTGGCAGGAACGTCAACGAAGTCGATCCGATTGCGCGCGAACTGGTTCTGTCGGACGATACCCGGATTACCTATCGCAAGCTGATCTGGGCTGCCGGTGGCGATGCCCGACGGTTGTCCTGCCCGGGCAGCGATCTGGGCAGTATTCACTATGTGCGAACGCGGCGCGATGTCGATACGCTGAAGGAAGAACTGGCCGGAGGCGCAAAACGGGCCGTCATAGTCGGCGCCGGCTATATCGGGCTCGAGGCGGCTGCGGTGCTGCGCAAGCTGGGCTGCGAAGTTACCGTGGTGGAAATGCAGGACCGGGTCCTCGCACGGGTCGCGGGCCCCGAACTTTCGGATTTCTATGCCGCCTACCACCGCGAACAGGGTGTCGACTTGCGGCTGTCCACCGGGGTCGAGGCAATCGAAGGGGCAGATGGCCGGGTCAGCGCTGCTCTGACCGATAGCGGCGAGAAGATCGCCTGCGACGTCATCATCGCCGGCATCGGCATCGTTCCCTCCGTCGGAGCCCTGATCGCTGCAGGAGCGGCAGGATCAAGCGGCGTCGATGTCGATACGTTCTGCCGTACGACGCTGGACGACATCTACGCCATTGGTGACTGTGCGGCGCATGCCAATCCCTACGCCAACAACAAGGTCATCCGCCTCGAGTCCGTACAGAATGCGAATGACATGGCCACGGTCGCTGCGAAGGCGATCATGGGCGACAAGCAGGACTACGATGCAGTCCCATGGTTCTGGTCGAACCAGTACGACCTGCGGCTGCAGACTGTCGGGATCTCCATCGATCATGACCGGGCGGTTCTGCGCGGCGATCCGGCGGACAAGAAATTCAGCGTGGTCTATCTGCGCGAGGGGCGGGTCGTGGCGCTCGATTGCGTCAACAACACCAAGGATTACGTCCAGGGTCGCAAGCTGGTGATGGACCGCGCAGAGATCGAGCCGGAGCTGCTTGCGGATGCGACTGTTCAGCTCAAGGAGCTGCGCTGATCCGCGCAAGCGCCCAGCGGGCGGCATCGGCGACAACGGGGTCTTCATCCGAACACAGACCGCGTACGAACGGCGCCAGACTGGCTGAACCGCTGTTGCCGGCTGCATAGAGACAGTTCCGCACGAAGCGGTTGCGGCCGATGCGCTTGATGGGCGAGCCGGAGAAGAACTGGCGGAAGCCGGCATCGTCGAACTGCAGGAAGGCTGCGAGGTCTGGTGCGGCCAGGTCTTGGCGCGGGGCGAGCTTCAGATGGCGGTGCGCGGCATCGGCGAACTTGTTCCAGGGGCAGACAGCCAGGCAGTCGTCGCAGCCATAGATGCGGTTGCCGAGGAGGGGGCGGAGATCTTCCTCAACCTCGCCCTTATGCTCGATGGTCAGGTAGGAAATGCAGCGACGCGCATCCAACTTGTAGGGGCTGGGGAAGGCATCGGTCGGGCAGGCGTCCTGACAGGCGCGACAGGAGCCGCACAGGTCGCGGCCCGGGGTGTCGTGCGCGAAGTCCAGGGTCGAGTAGATCGCGCCGAGAAACAGCCACGAACCATGGTCGCGGCTGACCACGTTCGTATGCTTGCCCTGCCAGCCGATCCCGGCCGCTTCACCGAGCGGCTTTTCCATCACCGGCGCCGTATCGACGAAAACCTTGAGCTCGCTTTCGGGCGCACGTTCGATGAGCCAGCGCGCCAGGGCCTTGAGCGTCTTCTTCACGACATCGTGATAATCGCGCCCCTGCGCATATACCGAGACACGCGCCTTTTCCGGTTGCGATTCCAGCGCCAGCGGATCGATGTCGGGCGCATAGCTCATGCCGAGCGCGATCACGCTTCTCGCTTCGGGCCATAGCCCCTGCGGCGAGGCGCGCTGGGCCTTGCGCGCTTCCATCCATTCCATCGACCCGTGACGGCCTTCGCCCAGATATTCTTCGAGCCGCGCGGCACGCTGCGGATCGGGCGCAGCCGAGGTGAAGCCGCAGGCGACAAAGCCCAGCCGCTGCGCCTCCTTGCGCAAATCATCCTGCAATTCCGCGTTAACCACGCTTGCGTGTGCTCCCGTTCACTGCCAGCCACTATCGATGCGCCCATGCTTACCGAGACAGGCACCATGACGCGACCCCCGGCCGACGGCCATCGACCGCTCGCTATCGAGGCACGCGGACTGGTCAAGCGCTTCGACGACACGCTGGCTGTCGACGGGGTGGATATTTCCGTGCCCGAAGGCGCGATCTACGGCATTCTGGGCCCCAACGGCGCAGGCAAGACGACGACACTGCGGATGTTGCTGGGCATCATCGACCCCGACGAAGGCGTGCGCCGCGTGTTCGGCAACGACCGCCCGCACGAAGTTGCTAAGCTGATCGGCTACCTGCCCGAGGAACGCGGCCTGTATCCCGCAATGAAATGCGACGATGCGATCGCGTTCATGGGCGCACTGCGCGGCCTGCCGCTGGTCGAAGGCAAGGCGCGCGGGCGTGAATTGCTGGAAGGGCACGGCATGGGCCATGCGATCGACCGGCAGATCCGCCAATTGTCGAAGGGCATGGCGCAGACTGTACAATTGCTCGGCACGCTGGTGCATCGCCCGAAGCTGGTGGTGCTGGACGAACCGTTCAGCGGGCTCGACGCGATCAATCAGGGCAAGCTGGAAACGATGATTCGCGAACTGGCCCTGGGCGGAACGACAGTCATCTTTTCCACTCACGTCATCCACCACGCCGAACGACTGTGCGATGAAGTGGCGATCATTGCCGGAGGCAAGGTGCCCTATGCCGGATCGGTGGATGTGGCGCGCGACCGCATTCCTGCGCAGGTCCGGCTGGAGACGCGCACCGGCGAAGGCGTCTGGTGCAGCGCCCTGCCCGCAGACACCCGCCACGACGTGAAGGCCAACGGCAGCCATTTCTGGTATTTCCCTGTGCCAGAGAGCGGAATCGAAGCTTTGCTGAAACCCCTGATCGAGGGAGAAGCCGGAATCCTGTCACTGTCGATCGAGCGCGCCGGCCTGCACGATGCCTTCGTCGAGATAGCCGGCGAAGCAGCGGCCCGCGCGCTTCGCGAGGGCAGCGGTGAAGGAACCGGGCAATGAGCGATACCACGCGCCTGTCGCTGTTCGAAGCGGCCCGCGTCGTTGCCCGGCGCGACTTCCATGCCATCCTCTTCAGCCGGGCATTCTTCTTTTTCCTGCTCGGCCCCCTGTTCCCGATCATCATCGGTGCGATGGCAGGCGGGATCGGCGGCCAGGTGCAGCGCGATGCAAACACCAGGCTGGTGGCCGTTGCCATGAGCGAACCCGATGCGCAGGCGATGGTCGAGGCCAGAGCCCGGCTGGCGCCGCAAATCGGTATGGCGCTGCCCGAACTGGGCATTGCCAGCAGCGCCGAAAGGCCCGAGGCGATCCTGCGCGAAAAAGGCAGGAATTACATCGCCGTCGTCAGTGGTACACCCGGGGAACCGCAACTGACCGGCCCGCAGGACAGCATCGATTTCTGGCGCGGCCCGATCGCCCTGATCGCTGCGGAGGCGCGGACGGGAACTGTCGCATCCTTCCCAGCAGTCCGGGAGAACCCGGTCGCGACCAGTGTCGCTGCGCAACGCACCGACCGCATCCGAACGGCGCAGGCTGGGCAATTGCTGCTTTTCCTGCTGATGATGCTGCTGGCCGGAATGGTGCTGTCCAATCTGGTCGAGGAAAAGGCGAACAAGGTCATCGAGGTCCTCGCAGCGGCCATTCCGATGGACGCCGTGTTTCTGGGCAAACTGGTCGCCATGCTGGGCGTCAGCTTCGTGGGAATCGCCGTGTGGGCCGTAGCGGGCGGGGCGATAGCCTTGCTGGCCGGTAATGCCCTGCCGCAATTGCCCGAACCGGCGCTGGGCTGGCCGCTCTTCATCGCCTTCGGGATCGTCTATTTCGCGATGGGCTATCTGCTGCTGGGGTCGCTGTTCCTGACGATCGGCGGAATGGCGGCGACCGTGCGCGAAGTGCAGACCATGTCGATGCCTGTCACCATGGCGCAATTACTGGTGTTCTTCCTGGCCGCTTCCGCGATCACCAGCCCTGGATCGCCCCTGGAGATCGGCGCAGCGATTTTCCCGCTGTCCTCACCTTTCGCGATGCTGGCCCGCGCCGCGCAGTCGGAAGCCTTGTGGCCGCATATGCTGGCCCTGGCCTGGCAGGCGCTGTGCGTGATCCTGTTCGTGAGGTTCGGCGCGATGATCTTCCGGCGGCGCGTGATGAAATCGGGCAAGGGCGGACGCGCGCGAAAGCCGCAGTTCGGCAAGGCACGATAGGCGTGATGCCGGCAATCGCGGAGCCCTGACCGGCGAAGCTGACCGAAAGATCGGTGGCGATTTGCAACGCACTATTGACACACGTGTCAGTTAGGGCAGGATGGCGGGAAAGAGGGAGGCTGAACGTAAAGAATCGCCCCCTCTCGAGAGGAGAGAGACATGGCAACCGCTGCAATCGAACGCCCCCAGTGCCGCACATCGCCCAGTGCCCATCAGGCGCTGAAACAGCATTTCGCGGAACACCCCGAAGACAAGCTGCATCATCCCCACAAATGGGATGTCAGCCGCAGCGATATCTATGCCGAGAATACGTGGCATCCGATCTTCCGCGAAATGCGCGAAGCCGGGCCCCTGCACTATATCGATGACAGCCCCTTCGGCCCGTACTGGGCCGTGGTCGGTCACAAGGCGATCCAGCATATCGAGGCCCTGCCCGATACGTTCTCTTCAAGCTGGGAGCATGGCGGGATCACTATCCTCGAGCGACTGACCGATGAGCAGCTTGCCGAGCGCGGGCTGGACGAACGCCGCGAACTGCCGATGTTCATTGCCATGGACCGGCCCCAGCACACCGGCCAGCGGCGCACCGTTGCGCCCAAGTTCACGCCCAGCGGCATGGCCGAGATGGAAGGCGAGATTCGCCAGCGCACCGGCGAACTGCTGGATTCCCTGCCCCGCGGCGAGGTGTTCGACTGGGTCGACACCGTCAGCATCGAACTGACCACCGGCATGCTGGCGATCCTGTTCGGGTTCCCTTGGGAGGACCGCCGGCTGCTGACGTTCTGGTCCGACTGGTCGGGCGACACGGAGCTGGCCACCGTACGCGAACTGGACGAGGTGCGCTGGGGCATACTTCAGGAAATGGCGGCCTATTTCCAGTCGCTGTGGATCGAGCGCACGCACGACAAGGAACCGGGCGACGATCTGATTTCCATGATGATCCATTCGGAAGCCATGAACCAGATGAGCCCGCAGGAATTCATGGGCAATCTGATCCTGCTGATCGTTGGCGGCAACGACACCACGCGCAATTCGATGAGCGGTTTCGTCTATCAGCTCGACAAGAATCCCGAGCAGCGCAAGCTGTTCGAGCAGGATCCTTCGATCATTCCGAATGCCGTGCAGGAAATGCTGCGCATGCAGACCCCGCTGGCCCATATGCGCCGCACCTGCGTGGAAGACACCGAGGTATTCGGCCAGCAGATCAAGGCCGGGGACAAGGTCGTGCTGTGGTATCTATCGGCCAATCGCGACGAGGAAGTGTTCGAAAACCCCGACAAGCTGGACCTGACCCGCGAAAACGCCCGCCGCCACATCGCTTTCGGTTATGGCATTCACCGCTGCGTGGGAGCCCGGCTGGCCGAACTACAGCTGCGCATCTTGCTTGAGGAACTGCACAAACGGCGCATGCGGGTGCATCTTGCCGGGGACATCGAGCGGGTCAAAGCGAACTTCGTCCACGGCTTCCGTAAGCTCGAGGTCGAAATCACCGATTTCTGAGGCTGTGTAACCTTTCACCCGTTTCAAGCGTAGGTTCAGGCGTGGGGTGCTATTCCCCATGCCATGAACCGAGACACCATGACTCAGCATACCCTCAACCGTCGCCGCCTGCTCGAGTGGGTCGGCGCGTCCGTCAGTTTTGCCACACTGGCCGCCTGCGGCTCCGGCCGAGCCGAAGCCAAGAATTTCCCGGTCAAGCTTTCCGAGGCGCAATGGCGCAAGAAGCTGACGAAACAGGAATTTGCGGTGCTGCGCGAGGCGGCGACCGAACGGCCCTATTCCTCGCCTCTCAATGACGAGAAGCGGGCCGGCACATTCGTGTGCGCGGGATGCGGCAACGGGGTCTACAGTTCCAAGACCAAATATGATTCCAAAACCGGCTGGCCCAGTTTCTGGCAGGCGCTGGACAAGGGCGCGGTCGGCACCACCACCGATTACAAGATCGGTTATCCGCGGACCGAGGTCCACTGCGCCGACTGCGGCGGCCATCTTGGGCATATTTTCGATGACGGCCCCAAGCCGACGGGCAAGCGTCACTGCATCAATGGCGCAGCGATGGACTTCAAACCTGCCTAGGCCGTTCGGCCGAGGTACGGATTACATCGTGTCCTGTACCAGGATCGGGCACTGGACCCTGACGGCGAGCATGGCGAATTCGCGCAGGGAGAAGGTGTCTTCGAACACCAGGCCGTAGTTGGCATCCCTGCGCCAGCGCACTTTGCAGCGCACATCGGGCATATGTTCGCAGCCGATCGTCAGCCGCTGATCGATGGCGAAAACGTGGTCGCATTCGATGCGCGAGCCCTGCTGCGACAGGTTGACGGTGAACGCCTCCGTCCGTCCGGCAAGGCTGGTGACCGTCAGCGGCAGCATGATGTTAAGCCGCAGGGCGCGCTTGGGATAACTCCAGTTTTCGCGAATCAGGCGATCGACGGCAACCGGCGCGGCGAACCGATAGCTGGCATCGAAGCCGTCGCTGCGGACCAGTTCGAGTTCGTAGGTTTCGCCGTTCTGGAGTTCGAGCGCGACCGCCTTGTCCGTCGGCAGGGCATGGAAGGTCCGGATCGACACGCCGGTCGAGGACACGTCGCGGATGACGCAGACGAATTCGCCCTGGCCGCAAACGAGCTTCGCGGCGCGGATGAGCGACACGAAACGCGGTGCGCCGCGCTGATCGGCGGTGTCGGAAGGCGCCTGTTCGCCCGTGTCGAGTCCGTTGGTGTAATCCATCGTCCCTTGCTTCCCGATTGCACACAGCCGCGTACTGGCTGCTGCGGCAACACTGCACGAACACCCCTTCGAACCGCGCTAATAAGGGGTTAGGGGTTAATGCGGAGATAAAACGGGTGCAGTGGCGGGACGGATGCCGCACGCGGCTGGTACGGGTGGCGGGACTCGAACCCGCACGAGCAAAGCTCAGGGGATTTTAAGTCCCCGGCGTCTACCATTCCGCCACACCCGCTTGCAGCGCATCGCCCTAGTCGCTGCCGGGCGGGCGGGCAATCACGGTTCGCACATGGGCGAACAGTTCATTCCTGGTTGAGGCGTTTGCGCATGTCCTTGCCCGGTTTGAAGTAAGGCACGCTCTTGGCAGGAACGTCGACCGTTTCGCCGGTGCGGGGGTTGCGGCCCTTGCGCGCTTCGCGTTCGCGCGTGGAAAAGGCGCCGAAGCCGCGCAGTTCCACCCGGCCGCCTTCGGCGAGACGCTGGGCGATTTCTTCGAAAAAGATATCGACCACCTGCTCGACCTCTTCTGCGCGCAATTCTGGATTGTCCTGCGCCAGCGCGGTGAGGAGTTCGGATCGGATCATAGGTGTGCTCCCGGCCTCTCCGGCCGCAAATTTCTGGTTCCAACGCGACCCTTGGAAACCCGCAGTTTACTGCGCGATTCCAGCCTTACGACTGTGGCAGAAGCCGGGTCAACCCGCAAGCCGGCCCGGCAGAATTTCGTGTGTTTCTCATGCTTCGGCAAGCAGTTCGCGGGCCGATACGCCCAGCCGGTCCATGCGCGCCCTGATTTCGGGCCATTCCTCGCGCAGGAAGGCCTCGCGCTCGCTCTTGCGCAGGCGGCCGGCCGCGCCGGGCACGACATACATGCCGACGCCGCGCTGCACCTCGACGAGGCCATCGTTCTGGAATTGCTGGTAGGCCTTGGCCACCGTGAGCGGATTGGCGCCCTGTTCCGCCGCCAGCGCACGGACCGAAGGAAGCATATCGCCTTCCGCATACCGGCCATCGATTATCGCCGCTGCGATCATGTCGCGCAGCTTGAGGTAGACCGGCTTCGACTGGTTCTTCATCGTCATTTCCCCGCGACAGACTGCTTCAGTGCCATAATACACCGCGTCGCGCAAGGTTCCCGGCAGCGCAGCGTTCAGACAGCCGCAAGACGGTCACTTGTGTAACTAATGCTTCACATGGGCGCGCGAACCGTTAGTGTGCGCGCTTCTTCGGGGAGGAGGCTGTGGGTCGCATGGCTTCCGATACAATTGATGAGGTTTGCCAAATATGGCCACGCAAGCATTGCCAGATGGGGATTCGGCAGGGACGTTCTTCGGCCACCCCAAAGGGCTTTTCGTCCTGTTCTTCGCCGAAATGTGGGAGCGTTTTTCCTATTACGGCATGCGCGCTCTGCTGATCTTCTATCTCGTTCAGCACTGGCTGTTCAGCGATAGCGAAGCATCGATCATCTACGGCGCCTATACCGCGCTGGTCTATATCGCGCCGGTGGTCGGCGGATACCTGGCCGACCGTTATCTCGGTCAGCGCAAGGCGGTGCTGTTCGGCGCCGTTCTCCTTACTTTCGGCCACTTCTTCATGGCGTTCGAAGGCGATGGCGGACAAGGTTCCGCGATCATGAACGTGTTCTGGCTGGCGCTGGCGCTGATCATCGTGGGTTCCGGTTTCCTGAAAGCCAATATCTCTGTGATGGTCGGGCAGCTCTACCCGCGCACCGACATCCGCCGCGATCCGGCCTACACGATTTTCTACATGGGCATTAACATGGGCGCGGCCCTGGGATCGCTGCTGTGCGGCTATCTCGGTATGCACCCGGATTATGGCTGGTCCTACGGCTTCGGCGCCGCCGGCGTAGGCATGCTGCTTGGCCTGGTGGTATTCATCTGGGGCAAGCCGCTCCTGCTGGGCCGCGGGGAACCGAAAGATCCCGCAGCACTCAAAGGTGGCCGTGAGATCGGAATTTATGCCGTCGGCCTCGCCATGGTCGGCCTTTGCTGGCTGGCGATCCAGTATCAGGAACTGGTCGGATGGGTTCTGGCCGTCTTCGGCCTGGGCTTGGTAACCTATGTGCTGTGGATTGCAGTGGCCAAGCTGCCTGCCGAAGAACGCGACCGCATTTTCGCCGCGATGTTCCTGATATTCGTATCGATCGTCTTCTGGGCGCTGTTCGAACAGGCAGGCTCGAGCCTCAACCTGTTCACCGACCGTCATGTCGACCGCTCCATCGTGGGCTTCGAGCCGACCGCTGCGATGTTCCAGTCGCTAAATGCGATCTACATCGTTCTGCTCGCGCCTGTGTTTGCCGGATTGTGGCTATGGCTCGGGCGACGTGGCTGGGAGCCGTCCACGCCGATGAAGTTCGGTCTGGGCGTCGTTCAGGTCGGGCTGGGCTTCCTGGTTCTCGTCTGGGGCGCACAGGCGGTGGGTGTCGGCGTTCCGACCCCGGTGATACTGATCTTCCTGATCTACCTGCTGCATACGACCGGCGAACTCTGCCTCAGCCCGGTTGGCCTTTCCGCGATGAACCGCCTCAGCCCGGCACACATGGCCTCGCTGATCATGGGGACCTGGTTCTTTGCATCCGCCACCGGTAACTTCGCGGCTGGCCTGATCGCTGCCGCGACCGGCGCCGAGGGCGTTGGCGAAGAGTCCGGCAAGCAGGTCGTACTCGGGGTCTATTCGACGGTGGGTTGGTACGCGATCGCCATCGGCATCGTCGTGATGCTCATCAGCCCCTTCGTGAAAAAGCTGATGCACCTCGATTCGCTTAAGGACGATGTCGAAGGCGACGACCTGCTCGGGCAGGCCGAAGGTCCGGGCGAACCGCAGGGTGCCGGGATCCATCCCGAAACCCGCCCGCGTGTCTGACCGGGGCGCGGGGTCAATCGGCAAAACGCCGGCTGGCACCGACGAATGTAATTGACCGCACGGGCCGGGGCAGCAATGCTCCGGCCCGACTGATTTGGGGGTTTCATGACTAGATTTGCCTTGCTTGCCTGTGCCGCAGCATTCGTTGTGGCGGGATGTTCAACGACCGGCGGCGGCGACACCGCATCGGCTTCGTCGCGCGACTGGACCGCGCCCGTCGGCAAGGATGGCAATGCGCCGTTCCCTTCCACGTATAAACCTTATCCCGGACGCCCGACCGCACTGGTCGGCGCCACGATCTATGACGGTCGCGGCGGTCGGATCGACAATGGCACGGTCCTGTTCCGCGACGGCAAGGTTGTCGCCGTGGGCGATACATCTCTTTCTACGACGGGATACGATGTCGTCGACGGCAGCGGCAAATTCGTCACCCCCGGCGTGATCGACATCCATTCCCATCTGGGCGACTATCCCACGCCCAGCGTCGAGGCCCATTCCGACGGAAATGAAGCGACCGCCCCGATGACGCCCGAAGTCTGGGCCGAACATTCGGTCTGGCCGCAGGACCCCGGCTTTACCCGCGCGCTCGCCAACGGGGGCGTGACTGCACTGCAGATCCTGCCCGGATCGGCCAATCTGACCGGCGGGCGCTCGGTCACCCTCAAGAACGTTTCCGCCCGCACAGTGCAGGGCATGAAATTCCCCGGCGCGCCCTACGGCATGAAGATGGCTTGCGGCGAAAACCCCAAGCGGGTCTACGGCAGCAAGGGTCGGATGCCTTCGACGCGGATGGGCAATTTCGCGGTCAACCGGCAGATGTGGCTCGATGCGCAGGCCTATGACGGCGAAAAGCGCGATCTCGGCAAGGAAACGCTGAAGGGCGTTCTCGACGGCGAGATCCTGGTCCACAATCACTGCTACCGTGCCGACGAGATGGCCCTGGTCATGGATATGGCCAAGGAAATGGGCTACAAAGTCACCGCCTTCCACCACGCGGTCGAAGCCTACAAAATCGGCGATCTCCTGCGCGAAAACGACGTGTGCAGCGCCGTCTGGGCCGACTGGTACGGCTTCAAGATGGAAGCCTATGACGGCATCTTGGAAAATGCCGCTTTCCTCCAGCGCGAAGGCGCCTGCGTCGTCATCCACTCCGACGATGCGAACGGCATTCAGCGTCTCAATCAGGAAGCCGCCAAGGCGCAGGCCGCCGGGCGTCGCATCGGCATCGATATTCCCGATGCCGAAGTGGTGGGCTGGTTCACCTACAATGCGGCCAAGGCCATGGGGATCGGCGACATGACCGGCAGTCTCGAGCCCGGGAAGATGGCCGACGTCGTGCTGTGGAACGGCAATCCGCTGTCGGTTTATACAAGGCCGGAGAAGGTCTGGATCGACGGGGCGCTGATGTATGATGCCATGGATCGCAAACGCCGACCGGTAAGCGATTTCGAACTCGGCCAGCCGGGCGAAGGAGACGTGAAATGAGCAAGGCCAGCAAACGCCTCTCCCCCCTCGGTGCCGTCGGCATCGCTCTTGGCCTCGTCGGCGCATTCGCCGGGCATTCGGCCAGCGCGCAGGATGTCGCCATCACCGGGGTCACAGTTGCGACCGGCGATGGAAGCGAGCCCGTCGAAAATGGCGCCGTGCTCGTTCGCGGCGGCCGCGTGGTCTATGCCGGGCCCGCGTCCGGAATGCCTGCCTCGGGCGGCGCGACCGCGATCGATGGACAGGGTGCCTGGGTTACTCCTGGTATCGTCGCGGCGATCACCACGCTCGGCCTGCTCGACGTTGGCGGTGTCGGAGAATCGAACGACAGTTCTGCCCGCAACTCGCCCTTCAGCGCCGCGCTCGATGTAGCACCGGCGGTCAATCCCAACTCGCAGCACATCCTCGTCCACCGCGCCGCCGGTGTGACCCGCGCCGCGACTACGACGTCGCCCTCGGCCTCCATCTTCGCTGGCCAGGGCGCGATCATCGATCTCGGCGCCGATCCCGACGCCGTAATGCGCCCGCGCGCCTTTCAGATGGTTGCGTTGGGTGAGCAGGGGGGCCGGATTGCTGGGGGCAGCCGTGTCGCTGCGCACGTACTGTTCCGCAATGCGCTGCGCGAAGCGATGAAGTTGGGAGAGGACGCACGCATCCCGGGCCGGTCGTCGGCGCGTCCCGAAACCGATTTCGGCGACGATGTGCCGGTCGACCCGCGTCTGTCGGGCGAATATGCCGAGCGTGCCGGAGACGTGTTGCTGACCCGGTTCGATGCTTCGGCGCTGGTGCCGGTGGTGCGCGGAGAACAACTGCTGCTGGTTGCGGTCGAGCGCGCTTCGGACATCCGCAGCGTGCTCGCGCTCAAGAAGGAGTTCCCGCGGCTCGACTTGGCGCTCGTGGGTGCGAGCGAAGGATGGCTTGTCGCGCAGGACATCGCTGCGGCGGGCGTTCCCGTCATCGCCGACGGGCTGGACGATCTGCCGGAAAACTTCGAGGAACTGGCTTCGACCCAGAGCAATATCGGGCGCATGGTGCAAGCCGGCGTGACGGTGGCGATCAACGCCAGCGCCATGGAAAACCCGCGCAACCTCAACCAGTATGCGGGCAATCTCGTTGCGCTTGGCCGCGTACCGGGTGCGGCGGGCCTTTCCTGGGGACAGGCGCTGGCTGCGATCACCTCGGTGCCTGCGCGTATCCTCGGCATCGATGGACGTGCCGGTACGCTGGCGCAGGGTGCGGCCGGCGATCTGGTGGTCTGGGATGGCGATCCGCTCGAGGTCGGATCGACACCGGTGAAGGTATTCATCGATGGCGTAGAGCAACCGCTCGAAAACCATCAGAGCCGCCTGCGCGATCGTTATCGCGACCTCGATACGAACGACCTGCCCAAGGGATACGACTGGTAACGCCATGAAGGAAATGCGCACTACCCTGCTCGCATTGGGCGCTGCTGCGGCGGCCGTGAGCTTTCACGCGCTGTATGCGCAGGATGCGCCTCCGGTCGACCGGTCGCAGGACATCGCCTGGATGAACGCGCAGCAAGCCTATCTTACCAAGCTGGATGCAGCAGGTGGCTGGCGCGTGATGCCCGGCGGCCTGCGCTGGCGCTATGTCGACTATGCGGGAAGCGACGAAAAGCCGAGTGTCGAGGACACGGTGACCGTGCACTATGCTGGCACATTCATCGACGGCACGACCTTCGACAGTTCGTTCGACCGGGGGGAACCGGCAACCTTCCCGCTCAATCGGCTGGTCAAGGCGTGGCAGATGGCGATCCCCGAGATGGGTGTGGGCGACACGATCGAGATCGCAGCACCGGCAGACCTTGCCTATGGTGCATCCGGCAAGGGCCCGATACCCGGGGGTGCGACCCTGCTGTTCAAGGTGCAATTGCTCGGCATCGAAAAGGCCGACTGACCCGGAAAGCACGCGGCGCTTGCAAAGCCGGGAGGACATGGTAGTTATGTTGACGCCGTAAACATGAGGTGCGTCACGATGGATCCTGCACTCGTTTCCCTGCTAGCCGCGTCGGTGGCATTCGTTGGCAGTCACTTCGCCCTCTCCCATCCGCTTCGCGCGCCGCTGGTAGGCGCGCTGGGAGAGAACGGCTTTCGCATTCTGTATTCGCTGGTCGCGCTTGCCACATTCATCTGGGCAGCGACGGCGTTTCGCAGCGTCGGCGCGGGTGGAACGCCGCTGTGGGATGGAATGAGCGATGCGATCTGGATCGTCGTCACGATAATCATGCTGGTCGCGGCGGTTCTGCTGGCGGGCAGCTTCGTGCGCAATCCGGCCCTTCCCGATCCGCGGGCAACCCGGAATGCCGCATTGCCCGTGCATGGCGTTTTCCATGTCACGCGGCATCCGATGATGTGGAGCTTTGCCCTCTGGGCTGCTGCCCATGTTCTGGTCAGCCCGACGCCGCGACAGTGGATCATGGCTGGCGCGATCGGCTTTCTGGCTCTCGCGGGTGCCCACATGCAGGACCGCAAGAAGCGGGCGATGATGGGCGATGCCTGGGACGACTGGCAGAGCCGGACCAGCTACTGGCCGCGCTTCGGCAAGCTGGTGCAGGCGGGCTCGATCGCCTGGATCGGGGGCCTGCTCATCTGGCTCGGGGCCACTTATGGCCATATTCACGCCAATGGCATGCCCGCCGGAATATGGCGGTGGGTGGGCTGACTAACGCACTTCGAAACGGGGTGCGCGCTTTTCCAGCAGGGCGTCGATGCCTTCCATGTGATCGTCGGTCAGGTGCATGAGCGCCTGCGTATTGGCCGCCATCTCGAGCGCCGTATCGTAGCTGATGGATCGACCCTGCCGCATCAGGTTCTTGGCCTGCCGCAGTGCGTGGGGCGGCATGGCAGCCACCTTGGCAGCCAGCGCGCGCGCCTCGTCCATGAGCGCCTCGCCCGCGACGACGCGGCTGACGAGACCCCAATCGAGTGCCGTTTGCGCATCGATCACATCACCGGTGTAGAACAGTTCCGCCGCGCGCGCCTCGCCGATGATGCGCGGCAGGATCCAGGTGCCGCCATCGCCGGGAATGATGCCGAGCTTGAGAAAGGTAACGCCGAACTTCGCCCTGTCGGAAGCGATGCGCATGTCCGCAAGACAGGCGAGATCGCAGCCCAGCCCGATCGCGGGTCCGTTCACCGCCGCGATCATCGGGACGCGCAGACTGTACAGCGCGCGCAGCACCTTGTGGATGTTGTTACGATAGCCGTCCGAAATCTCCGGCGCAGTTCCGCCGAAGGTGCCCGTCCGCTCCTTCATCGCCTTGATATCGCCGCCCGCACTGAAGGCCCGCCCCGCCCCGGTCAGGATCACGCAGCGAACATCCATGTCCGCATTGATCGCATCGCAGGCCGCCGCGAAGGCATCCCCGTCGCCCTTGGCACCGAGAGGATTCATCGTCTCGGGACGGTTGAGGGTAAGCGTGGTGACATGATCGGCGGTGTGGGTGTTGAGCAGGGTCATGGGCGGAAGGTCCTTTCGCTCACTTCCATGCCACCACCCATCCGCTTCGTCACCCCGGCCCCCGAGCCGGGATCAGACTGCCCTTGAGCGCAGCGCCGGAAGAAGCACCACCCCGCATCAACCCCGGGGTGACGAGAGCTATTGGGGCCCAATATCGAGCCATCGCCCAAAGTTGCGAATGGTGGCGGGCCACTCCTTTGGCCAGTCCGGCAGATTGCTGTCGTGAAATCCGCGCTGTTCTGCCCAGTCTCGTGGCCAGTCCATCGCTATGTCATCGTCGTCGATTTTCAGATCCAGCATGAGATCGTCATCAGGGTGCGGAGTAAGTCTCGGCTCGACGTAGTATACTGCTTTTCTCCAAAGGAAGTCCGATACTTCCGGAGAACAATCCTCTTCCATCAATGCAATAAACTGTTGCCTAGTCGGGTTGGGACGGGTGGCTGCGACGCGTCGATGCGCCCTTCGAATGCTCCAAAACCCATACAGCATAGCGATGCTGAGCCCAAAAATGACCAACAATGTGACTGCGAGCCATTCAGGAATGCCAAGCAACGCCCCCACGATGCGCTAACTCAAGCCCGAGCCTCTTCCACGCCGGCACTGTTGTGACGTAGCGCGTTGAGCACCGTATCGACGATATGCGGCGCGTTGAGGCCTGCCTCGTCATACTGCTTGTCGGGATCGTCCTGATCCTGGAAGATGTCAGGCAGACGCATGGTGCGCACCTTGAGCCCCGCGTCGGTCAGACCTTCGTCGCTGGCAAAGGTCAGCACATGCGCGCCGAGGCCGCCGATGGCGCCTTCCTCTACCGTCACCACAACCTCGTGGCTGCGCATCAACTTCTCGATCAGAGCGGTATCCAGTGGCTTGGCAAAGCGCATGTCGGCCACCGTGGTCGAAAGGCCCTTGGCCTCGAGCTGATCGGCTGCCTTCTTCGCTTCTTCCAGCCGGGCACCGAGCGAAAGGATGGCGACCTTGGTGCCCTCGCGCACCACGCGGCCCTTGCCGATTTCGAGCTTTTCCAGCTGGTCGGGAATTGCCACGCCCGTACCGCTACCGCGCGGGTAGCGGAAGGCGATCGGGCCATCGTCATACTCGGCCGCCGTGTAGGTCATGTGCGCCAGTTCCGCCTCGTCGGCGGCGGCCATGACCACGAAATTGGGCAGCGTGGCGAGATAGGTAATGTCGAAGCTTCCCGCGTGGGTGCAGCCATCGGCGCCGACCAGCCCGGCGCGGTCGATGGCGAAGCGTACGGGCAGGTTCTGGATCGCCACGTCATGCACGACCTGATCGTAGGCGCGCTGCAGGAAGGTGGAATAGATCGCCGCGAAAGGCCGCATGCCTTCTGCAGCAAGGCCTGCCGCGAAGGTCACGCCATGCTGTTCGGCGATACCGACATCGAAGGCCTTGTCCGGATGCGCCTTGGCGAATTTATCGACGCCCGTTCCGCTGGGCATGGCGGCGGTGATGGCACAGATGCGCGGATCGTCGTTCGCCAGCTTGGCCAGCGTTTCGCCGAAGACGTTCTGATAGGCGGGCGGACCGCCCGTCGATTTCTTCTGTTCGCCGGTGACGACATCGAATTTGGCGACGCCATGATACTTGTCGGCGCTGTTTTCGGCGGGGGCATAGCCCTTGCCCTTCGTGGTCACGACATGGATCAGGACCGGGCCCTGTTCGCTGTCCCGCACGTTTTCCAGCACCGGGATGAGATGATCGAGATTGTGCCCGTCGATCGGGCCGACGTAATAGAACCCAAGTTCTTCGAACATCGTCCCGCCGGTCACCATGCCGCGGGCGTATTCTTCGGCCTTCTCGAGACCGCCCCACACCCGGCGGCCCATCTTGCGCGCGATGCGCGATGCCATGGAGCGCAGACCGAGATATTCGCTGCTGGACACCATGCGCGCGAGATAGGCGGACAGCCCGCCTACCGGCGGAGCGATGGACATGTCGTTGTCGTTGAGGATCACGACCAGCCGGTTGCCGGCCTGTTCGGCATTGTTCATCGCTTCATAGGCCATGCCGGCGCTCATCGCGCCGTCACCGATCACGGCAATGCCGCGCCCCGGGCGGTTCTGCATCTTGTTGGCCATGGCAAAGCCCAGCGCAGCCGAAATCGAGGTCGAGCTGTGCGCAGCACCGAACGGGTCGTATTCGCTTTCCGCGCGCTTGGTGAAGCCGCTCAGCCCGCCGCCCTGGCGCAGGGTGCGGATACGGTCGCGGCGCCCGGTCAGGATCTTGTGCGGATAGCACTGATGCCCGACGTCCCACACCAGCTTGTCTTCCGGCGTATTGAAAACATAGTGGATCGCCGTGGTCAGTTCGACCACGCCCAGACCCGATCCCAGATGGCCACCGGTCTGACCGACCGCGTCGATCATCTCGGCACGCAATTCATCGGAGAGTTGCCGCAACTGGTCCTTGCCGAGCTTGCGGAGATCGTCTGGGGTATTGACCGTATCGAGCAACGGCGTCTTCGGGCGACTTGTCATAACATGTCGCTCTACACCCACATCACGCGGCTGTCGACAAACGGCTGGTCGCTAGTGGCGACCAGCGCGCCGCCGCATGTCAGCCGGCGCAATCGTCGCACAGACCGCGCAGCTCGACCACGGGGCGCACATCGGTAAACCCTGCATCCTTGCCCGCATCGCGCAGGGCGCCGGTCACCCGGTCGTCATCGATATGCGTAGCTTTTCCGCAATCGTCGCAGATCAGGAAGATGCAATCGTGCCTGCAGCCGGGATGGGTGTTGACGAGATAGGCGTTGGCGCTTTCGATCCGGTTGGCCAGATTGGTCCGTACGAACAGGTCGAGGATGCGATAGACGCTGTTGGGCGCCACCCGCTTTCCGCGCGAGCGCGATAGATTATCGGCAATGTCGTAAGCGCTGGCCGGCTTGTCGTGCTGCGCCAGTTCTTCGAAGACGGACTGGCGCATGCCGGTCCATTGTTCCCCGCTGCCTGTCAGCGTCGTGCGGGCGGCGTCGATCAGAGCGTCGCCTTCGTGTTCCTTGTGGGAATGTACATGTCCAGCCATGCGCCAAAAGGTAGGGCGCGGCGCGCCCCTGCGCAAGCTAGTCGCGCTGGAAGCTCGCGGAATAGACCCCGGGATACATGGCTTTCAGTGCCTTCACCTTGGGTGCATCCCAGCGCACGATATACCCGTTGCGCGGATTTCGAACCATGAAGTCCTGATGATAGGTTTCTGCCGGGTAGAAAGCCTGCGCGCGCTCGATCTTGGTGACGATCGGCTTCGACCACAGGCCCGCGCCTTTCAACTGCGCGATATAGGCCTTGGCGACGGCATTCTGTTCGGCCGACATCGGCACGATGGCGCTGCGATACTGGGCACCGGTATCCGGACCCTGGCGATTGAGCTGCGTCGGGTCGGCAACGACCGAGAAGAAGATGCGCAGCAACTGATCGTAACGGATCACCTTGGGATCGTAGGTGATCTTCACCGCTTCGGCGTGGTCGGTAATGCCGCTGGACACCAGATCGTAACTGGCCTGGCGTTCCGTACCGCCGTGATAGCCCGAGACGGCACTTTTCACGCCCTTCACATGGCTGAACACGGCCTCCACGCCCCAGAAGCAGCCACCTGCGAAGATCGCGGTCTTCAACCCGCTTTCCTTGGCAACACGCTCTGCCTGCGGCGCATTGACCGTCGCTTCGGCGGCAATGGCCGGCTGCTGGCAGGCGGAAGCCGCCAGCGCCAGCGCAAGACCGGCGAATGTCGCCCGCATACGCATCAAAGTATCGCTGCGATCAGTTGCGGCACGGCAGAGAGAATCTCTCCGCTGTTCACAAGCAGGATGGCAACGGCGCCGGCACCGAAGCCGATGCCGAAATTGCGATAGAGGTCGGGGGTAAAGAGGCTCATGGGGGTTCTTTCGTCAACGTGTCCCACATGGTTACACACGCTGCCATTGCAACGCGCTTAATGCGTCCGTCGTCGTATATTCAGCTTCGTTTATCGAACGGGCCGGCTCAGTGCCGGAAGTGGCGCATCCCGGTAAAAACCATGGCGAGGCCATGTTCGTCGGCTGCGGCAACCACCTCGTCGTCACGGATGGAACCACCCGGCTGGATGATCGCGGTGGCCCCCGCCTCGGCGGCGGCCAGCAGACCGTCCGCGAAAGGGAAGAACGCATCCGACGCCACCGCGCTACCGACCGTGCGTGACGTGTCCCAGCCGTATTTCTCTGCCGCTTCCGCAGCCTTCATGGCTGCGATTCGGCTGGAATCGCGGCGGTTCATCTGGCCTGCGCCGATACCGGCGGTGGCGCCGTCCTTGGCATAGACGATCGCGTTGGATTTAACGTGACGGGCCACGGTCCAGGCGAACAGGCAGTCCTTCAGTTCCTGCTGCGTCGGCTGCCGCTCTGTCACGACTTTAAGATCGGCCTCGCTGATCGCGCCATTGTCCCGCGTCTGCACCAGGAGGCCGCCGGTGATCGGCTTGACCAGCAGACCGCCGCGCCGCGGATCGGGCAGATCGCCCGTGACGAGAAGGCGCAGATTCTTTTTCCTGGCAAAGACAGCCCGCGCTTCTTCGCTTACCGATGGAGCGATCACGACTTCGGTGAAGATTTCGCAGATCGCTTCGGCGGTCGGCCCATCCAGTTCGGTATTGACCGCAACGATCCCGCCAAAGGCCGAAACGCTGTCGCAGGCGAGCGCTTCGTTCCATGCCTCGAGGAGGCTGGACGCCTGCGCCACACCGCAGGGGTTGGCGTGCTTGACGATGATCACGGCAGGTTCGCCGCCGGCGAATTCGGCGCAAAGCTCCAACGCGGCATCGGCATCGTTGTAATTGTTGTAGCTGAGTTCCTTGCCCTGCAGCTGCTCCGCCTGCGCGATACCGTGGCCATGCGGACCGGCGGGCGTATAGAGCGCTGCTTTCTGATGCGGGTTTTCGCCATACCGCAGTTCCACCGGCGCGCGGCCGTTGACGGCCAGGAAATCGGGGAAGAGCTGCTGCTGATCGGCAAAGGCGAACCACTGGCTGATCATCGAATCATAAGCGGCAGTCGCGGCAAAGGCCTTGGCCGCGCATTTGCGGCGGAAATCCAGCGACGTCGCCCCGGACGCTTCGAGTTCGCCCGCAAGCGTATCGTAATCGGCGGGATCGGTGACGATCGTGACGAACTGGTGGTTCTTGGCGGCGCTGCGCACCATGGAGGGTCCACCGATATCGATATTCTCGATGATTTCGTCCCGCTCCGCGCCCTTCGCGACAGTGGCTTCGAAGGGATAGAGATTGACCACGACGAGATCGATCGCACCGATTTCGTGCTCTTCCATGGCTGCGGCGTGCTCGGAATTGTCGCGTACCGCCAGCAATCCGCCATGGACCATCGGGTGCAGCGTCTTCACGCGCCCGTCCATCATCTCGGGAAAACCGGTCAGATCGGAAACGTCCCGCACCTCGAGACCCGCTTCGCGCAGGGCCCTGGCGGTACCGCCGGTCGAAACCAGTTCCACATTTTTCGCCGCGAGCGCCTTGCCCAGATCCACCAAGCCGGTCTTGTCGGACACCGAAAGCAGTGCCCGCTTGATCGCCACGTCGGTCATGAATTTCTATCCCATGCGTTTGAGCAGCCAGGGGAAGCGCCCCCCGCTGCGCGATGTCAGTCCTTCGACGACAAGCTGCTTCGTGGCCCGCGGGCGGCCTTGCCCGTCGACCCAGAGGCTGTCCTCGATCGCGATTTGCGCCTCGCCGCTATCGCCTCCGAGCCGGAATTGCCAGTAGCTTCCGTCGGGCAGGGCAAGCCCTGCGCCGCGCATGTCGTCCGACAGCCCGGCATCGATCCCGTGACCCAGATGGAACCGGATCGCAAAGGCGATCTTGCCGCGCTTGCCCTGGCGGCCCGATGGTTCGAGAACGTCTTCACCCGACAGGCCGGAACCGTCCGCGCCCAGCAGCAGCGTACGCCGGTGGATCAGGCCATATCGCGCGGCATAGCCATTGTGCGAAGCCTCGAGGCGCACGGCATCGCGTCCCTTCTGCTTCACTACGTTACGGGCGATATCCACTTCCTCTACGCCCTTGCCGATCTGCCCCTTGATCAGCACGGCGGTGGAATTGGCATCGTCGAGCACCAGCGTCGAATGGGCGGCCGTGCCGCGCAGGCCCTGCTCGATCCGCACCGGCACCTGCCCTCCGGCAAGTTCGGATCCGCCGCAATTGACGATGATGCGCTGTTCGCCGTGCGAAAATTCAAATGCCAGGGTGGAAGCGCAGCCGTGGCGTGCATGCCGCGCCCGCGGCGGCGGCGCGGCATCGAACACCAGCACCGCCCTGCCCGCATCGGCGCGCTGATAGCCCCAGTACCGGCTGTCTTTGATCGGGCGCGTGCGCACGCCGCTGGCCCGGATCAATGCATCGACCTGCTGGCCAGAAGTTGCACCTGCGCCCTGCCAGCTACCCAGTGCGCGATCGCTCATCCGCAGCGTCAGCAAGGGGGGCACCAGCAGGCCAAGCATCGTTTCGAGTGCCGGCGGTGCGTCGCGGTCGACAGCTTCGTAACAGGCCCGCAGGTCAACCAGCAGCGCGATCGCTTCCATTTGCGCCAGTGGGCTGCGCGACAGCACGCCGCCGTCCTCGCTCACCAGTTCCCCCAGCGCGCGCAGCAGGCCCGCTTCGCCGAACAGGCGGCGCGGGCGGCCATCGGGCAGCAGCAACCCGGCGGCAACGATGGCGCACCAGCCTGCGACCTGCCCCAGTCGATCTTCCGCACGGGCCACTTCACGGTCGAGGAAGCGCGCGGTCGCTTCCATCGATTCGAGCGCGCGCGAACGCAGACGGGCATCGCCCGACAGGATCAGCGGCGCCCCGACCAGCCATGCCATCAGCCTCAGACCGGCATGCTCGACCGTCCATGCCGGGCCTTTGGCGGGCACCGGATTGGCTTTCAGCCAGCGCGCGAGCAGGTCCTGCCCGATCGCGGCGCAATCTTCCCGCGGAGCGCAGGCACCAAGGTCGCGCAACCAGGTAAATCCCTGCACCGCGCGCTGGACGGGCGGGGTAAGCTGGGCATTGCTGGAGAAATCGACCTTGCCGACCGGAACCTTCAGCCCATGAACCAGGAATTGTCCGGCCCTCAGCGCCACACCTGCCGCGCGGTCGCCCTGAAGCGGGCTGACGACCGTCGCCAGCAGCCGCGGTGCCGCAGGCTTGCGCAGCGGTGCGGCCAGAACGGAACCGGGCACGCCCAGGCGATAGGCCCAGCGTACCATGCCATCCACAGGGCCGGTGCGGGGCGGCTGGAAGTCTGCCAGAACAAGGGTCCGTGCGGATTCGAGCGGGACCGTCTCGGGCCGCTCTGGCACCGTCTTTTCCACCAGGGGTTCGTCCATATCGGATAGGGGCAATGCAGGGGCATCGCCATTGTCCAGAGCGCGCCGATCCTCGCGCAGGAGAGTGCGCGCGCTGTCTGTCATGATTGCCCCTTCAGTGCCGCGATATTGGCAGCGTAACAGTCCGGCCCGCCCTTGAAGGTGGCCGAACCTGCAACAAGAACATCGGCCCCCGCATCGACGCAGAGCCGCGCCGTTTCCGCGTTGACACCGCCGTCCACCTCGAGGTGGATCGCGCGGCCGGTCCGGTCGATCATCTTCCTGATCGCTTCGACTTTCTTGAGCTGCGAATGGATGAAGCTCTGTCCGCCGAACCCGGGATTGACGCTCATCACCAGCACGAGGTCGACCTCGTCGATCAGGTAGTCGAGCATCTTCGCCGGTGTGCCCGGATTGAGCACGACGCCGGGCTTGGCCCCGGCAGCGCGAATTGCCTGCAGCGTGCGATGGATATGCGGGCCCGCTTCGGGATGGACGGTAATGAAATCGGCCCCCGCTTCGGCGAAGGCATCGATATAGGGATCGATCGGCGAAATCATCAGATGGACGTCGAAGGGCTTGTCCGTATGCGGACGCAGCGCCTTCACGACAGCGGGGCCGATGGTGATGTTGGGCACGAAATGCCCGTCCATTACATCGACGTGAATCCAGTCTGCACCCGCCTTGTCGATGGCGCGCACTTCCTCGCCCAGCGCGGCAAAATCGGCGGAAAGGATCGAAGGGGAAATCAACGGGGTGGTCATGCGGGCGCTTTTGCCTTGGTCGCGTGTGAGCCTTGGCTCGCCCTACGCGCGCGAAACGAGCGTTAACAAGCGAGGGTGATGGCCTTTTCCACACCGCTCGCACGCAATGCGCAATCCCGCTTCTGCCGAAACGGGGCAGCATGAACGCTGCTTGCGCCGAAAATTCAGCCGCAATTCAGCGCAATCTGTTAGAACGCGCGATATATCGGGGGGTCGAGGATCCCTCATGCCCGGTAGCCAATGCGCCGGCTCGCACACAGTTGAAGACGGATCTTTTATATGAATCGCAACCTCATCGCCACCACCGGCATCGCTGCGCTCGCCCTGACGGCACTGGCTGCACCGGCACCGGCCGACGCGCAATATCGCCAGACGATCAGCCACGATCCAGCGAAATGCGCCAGCGGCAAGGGGCCCGCAGTGCGCGTCACGATTACCGACATCAAGGAAAGCGGCGGCATCATTCGCGTGCAGAGCTATCGCGGGACGAAGGAAGACTGGCTCGAAAAGGGCAAGTGGATCTACCGCATGGAAGCGCCCGCTAAAGCCGGAACGATGACCTTCTGCATGCCGGTTCCCAAGCCCGGCGTTTACGGGATCGCCGTACGCCACGACGTGAACGGCAATGGCAGCACCGACATCTTCAAGGATGGCGGGGCCATGTCGAACAACCCGAGCATCAACATCTTCAATCTCGGCAAGCCGAGCTACAAGAAGACGGCCTTCAACGTCGGCTCGGGCGTCGAATCGATCTCGATCCGCATGCGCTACCGCTAGGCGCGGCGCTTGCGCCACAGCTCGACCAGCGCCCCGGGCGCGGCGAGCAGGGGGTGCCGGGCCCTGAACGGCGTCACCTCCAGCGCAATGCCGGTATGCCGCTGGAGCTTCCAGGCGGCATAATCGGCTGCGCCGTCGAAAGTCGTCGTAGCCTTGGCGAGGCGCAACAGGTTGAGCGGCTTGCCCAGCCGGGCGCGTCTGCTCCACCATTTCAAGACACGACGGCGTTCGGCACTGTTCGGCAGGGGCTCGAACAGTCCGTTCATACGTTTGAATCGCATGCCTCCCGCATTCCATGCGATCGGCAGAAGCCCGTCGAAATGCTCCGCATTGACCTCCAGAATGGAATTTTCGCGCCCCGGCTTCTCGACGCGGAACTCGGCCTTGTACGTCGCGCGAAACAGGGCGCGCCAGTAATCGTCCGCGGTTCCGCGCGCCGGACCAACCGCCGCGGCAAGCCTGCCTGCGGTAACCGCCGCATCGCATAACGCCTGCGTAACCTCGGCTCGCGCCTCCTCGTTTGCCTGCCAGACGAGCGCCGAGGGCTGCACGAAGCGGGCCCAGATCGTGGTGTCGCGCGAGAGGCCCTTGGCGGCACTTGCGAATTGCCTGAGCGACATCGTCGCGATCTTGGCCCGCAACCGCTCGCCCGCATGATCCCACTCGCGATAGCTCACACGCGGCCAGATCCGCTCCCGCTGGGGACCGGGCAACAGGATGTAGAAATCGAGTACGCCCTCGAGCGATCCGGTTCTCAGGTTGGAGCCGTAGAAAAGTACCGCGAGCGCCCCAGCCTCTTCGCCAAGGCGCTTCGCATAGGCGGCAACCTCATCGCGTACCGGTCGATCGAGCGATGCCCCGATCCGCTGCGCAAGATCGCCGTTCACACGCTGACGAAGGTAAGTTCGGGCCCCTGTTCGATCCGGTAGCGGCCGGGAGGGAACGCCTCGCCATCGAGAATGACCCGCTCGCCGACGTCCAGCGCCAGACCCTCGGCATCGAGCTGGTGAAGCCCGGCGTCGGCCAGCCAGCCGGGCCGCCAGCCCATCAGGATCGCAGGCATGCTGGCGAGCAGGCGCCGCCTGGAATGATCGAGCAAAGCCAGCTTGAGACCGGGACGGGGCTTTCCGAAGAGATGGATCCCCATCGGCATGTGCGTCAGCGTAGACGCCAGGAAAACGCTGCGACGGTTAACGTCACCATGTCCGGAATGAGGCACCGGTTTGCCAGAAGGCAGATAATGGAGTCGCATTTCGGTGCCGCGCCGCCATTTGTTGCGATCGGTACCGAACAGGGCCTGAAGAATGCCCCAGACGCTCGCCGCGCCAACGGCAAGGCTGTTGAAGAAACCGAGCGAATGCGCATCCTGCCCGGCATCGACACCGTGGGTGAAGGCACCGGCCCCGATGATAAAGCCAAGCATGGCCGGACCGTCATCACCCTCGCGGCTGATCGCAAGCGGACGCCGCACTATCCGGCGCCCGGACGAATAGGCTGCTATCGCCCCTTCCAGGCTCCAGTCGATCGGAGCACCCAGATCCACATTCAGCGCATTGGTCTTGCCTTTGGGCAGGACGGCAATGGCCGGCCAGCGATCGCCGAAAACCGTCTGCCCCATGGTCAGCACGTCGCGGACAGTTCCGTCGCCACCGCTTATCACGAGGAAATCGATACCATCGCGCGCGAAGTCGGCCAGCGCATGAGCGATATCTTCGCGCGCACGCGGCTGAACGACGGTGATATTGCCCGATGCGGTACAGGCAAGGTCCTGGCCTTTGTTGCGATGGCTGCGCGGATTGTAGATGACGCCGATACGCGGCGTGGAAACACGATAGGCGGCGGACCTTCCATGCGGCCTGGGAGCCGGCATCGCGGTCTGCCGCAGGGGCAGGCTGTCAAAATTGTAGATTAGCCGGTCCATGAGCCTTGTACCTAAATCGCGCCCTTCGGCGCTACCTAGGGTATTTTCCGAAAATTGTAATGGTCTAGTGGTAATCCGGGCAGTCATGGACGGGACCGGTTGCCCCGCCAGAATCATCTGGCCAAGCCCGCTGGCCAGTCTTAGGCTCGGCTGCAGATGAACCGTCAAGCCAGCAATTCCACGCGAGAGCAGTTCGCCCGCGCCACCCCGACGATCGCGTCGCACTACCGATGATCAGCTACGACGAGGCCTTGGCCCGCCTGATAGGCGCAGTGCAATCATTGCCTGGTGAAACGATCGGCCTGGACGCGGCCGGAGGGCGGACCCTGGCGAAACGGGTCGTTGCGGCCATCGACGCCCCGCGAGCCGATGTGTCGGCCATGGATGGTTATGCCGTTCGCATGGCCGAGGCACGGGCGGGTGACTGGCTGAACCTCGTCGGAGAAGCGGCAGCCGGTGCGCCTTTCGGGGGGGACATGTCTGCGGGCGAAGCCGTGCGTATATTTACCGGAGCCTATGTGCCCTCAGGTGCCGACTGCGTCGTGATGCAGGAATATGCCGAGCGGGAGGGAGATCGGGTCCGGTTTCGCGAGGGGTTCGGACCGGCGCGCCACATCCGTAAACGCGCCGGCGATTTTGCCCAGGGCGCGACCCTGCTGGAGGTCGGCCAGCGATTGACGCCCCGCGCGATGGTTGCCTTGGCCGGGGCCGACATCGCCGAGATCGAAGTCACCCGCCGGCCCAAGGTGGCCGTCATTGCAACCGGAGACGAGCTGGAACAGCCCGGCTCGGCACATCTATCGCCCCATGGCCTGCCCGAATCCGGCAGTTACGGAGTGAGCGCGCTCGCGATGTCCTGCGGCGCGACGCTCGCCGACCGGATGCGAGGTCGTGACGATCTTGAAGTCTTGTCCGGGTTGGCGCGGCGGGCCCTCGACATCGCCGATTGCGTGGTCATCATAGGCGGTGCCTCTGTCGGCGATCACGATCTTGCACGGCCCATGTTTGCAGGGATCGGGCTGCACGAGCATTTCGCCAGGATCGCAATCAAGCCGGGCAAGCCTGTATGGTTCGGCATGTGCGGCGGAAAACCCGTCCTCGGCTTGCCGGGCAATCCGACCTCGGCGATGGTGACGGCGCGGCTGTTCCTTGTCCCGCTGCTAGCCGCGATGCAGGGGGGTAACGGAGCAGACGAAGTGCGTTTTATGCCGCAAATCCTTGCCGCGGATCTGCCGCCGAACGGTTCTCGCGAAGCCTTCGTGCGTGCACGGGCCACCGAAGAGGGCCTTCTGCCCGCGGACAATCAGGAAAGCGGAGCGCAGGCGCCGCTAGCGTCGAGCGACTGGCTCATCCGCCGCTCGCCCAATGACGGACCATGCTCTTCCGGGCAGGTCGTGCGCGCGATCAGATTCTGACGGTCAACCACCCTGCTTTTTGGCTGACGGGATCAAAGCAGGCGGTGAGGGTCGTTGACGACCAGCGCGCTGTCATTGCGGGCCAGCGCCAGCAGGGTCAGTCGTCCTTCGCGCGCGCGCGCAATCGCGAGGCTGGACGGGGCGCTTATCGTGACCAGCATCGGGATGCCGGCGCGTACTGTCTTTTCGACCAGTTCCTGACTGCACCGCGCCGACAGAAGAACGAAACCCTCTTCATGGTTCAGCCCTTTGCGGCCCAGCCCGCCGATCAGCTTGTCGAGCGCATTGTGCCGGCCGACATCTTCGCGCAGCAGCACGATCTGGCCGTCGAAAGAGCAGAAGGCCGCGCCATGCGCGGCACCCGTCGCTTCACCCAACCGCTGATGGGACCGCATGGATGATAGCGCCTTGTGGATCGCTGCGGGGTCGACCACCGGCTTTGCCTGGACCGGCTCGATCGGAGCAAGCGCGGCAGCGACGGAATCGATTCCGCATATGCCACAGCTGCTTTCGGACACCCGCGTCCGTGCCCTTTCCATGATGCGTGGGAGGCTGGACGCCGGAAGGTTGGCGCGAGTGACCCAGCCTCCGCCCGTTTCGTGCAAGTCGATCGCGTCAATCTCGCCGGGACGCGCCAATCCTTCGGCCATCGCGAAACCTGCCACAAAATCTTCCAGATCGGTCGGGGTTGCCATCATTACGGCAAAGCCGATGCCGTTGAATTCTATCGCTATCGGGGTTTCCACCGGTACGATGCGCGCCGCATCCTCCACGCTCTGCGTCTCGAAATCGAGCTCGCGCAGCGCGTGAACCTCGGCTGCAAGCCCAAGTGCGGTTCCCTTTTCCAGCGCGGCCAACATTGGCGGCGTGTTGATGTTTACCGGAGGCTGGCCGCGATAGTCGACGTAGCGTGCACCGCAGGCCTTGGTCCATGAAATGACCGAGCGTTTGCCGGAACGCAGATGAACGTCCAGCGCCCCCGCAAGATCGCTCGGCCAAAGGCCGAACAGCCAGTGATCGCGCAGCACTGCGGGGCTTTGGCCAGAAAGAAGATCAAGCAAGTCGCCAGGAATGGGATGCGCATCGACTGGTGCGCTCAACACTGCGTCAAAGCCGTTGTCACGCGCATGAATTAGCGCAGCGCAAAGCCCGCCAAGCGGTCCCAGACCGGGCTCGGGCCAGTCCGCCAACACGTCGATATTCTCTGAAATTATCTGATTTGCACCACCGCATACCGCCACTTCTGCAGTAACGGCGGTGAGGGCAGAAATCGTGTGATCGAGCAGACTCCGTCCTTGCCAGATCGCATCTCGCTTGTCCGAGCCGAACCGTTGGCTGTGTCCTCCCGCCAGAGCGGCTCCGAGAATGCGGCTTTGCTGATAAATCACGAACGGTGTTCCTTAAGAGTGGGTGCAGCAAGCTTCCCGAGCGCTCACACATCAGCGACCGGTTGCCAACTTGCCTTGGCAACGCCATTGTTTGCAAGTGATGGATGTCCGGGAGAAATTTCCCTCTCACCGCGTTTATCATGAACCCGGAAGCCTCGCCCGTCCGACCCTAGTGCAGGCGAAGCGCGGGGAAGGAGAACCAGATGGCCGACGATACCGCAAAATCCACCGATGATCTTCCTCATTCGCCCGGTCCCGCCGGCGGCTGGGGTTCGATGAAAGGTATCGCGAGCATCTATGGCGAGACCTGGGCGTCACCCGGCGCGCTTGACGGATTGAGGCGGTTGAACAAGCCCAAGGGCGTGATGTGCGTATCGTGCGCCTGGCCCAAGCCGGCCAATTATTCGGCGTTCGAGTTCTGCGAGAACGGCGCGAAGGCGACCTTGTGGGAGCTGACCAAGGATCGCTGCACGCCCGACTTCTTTTCTGCCGACGGCCACACAGTGACCGAATTGCGCGAATGGTCGGATCACGAGCTGGAGAAATCCGGCCGCCTGACCCACCCCATGAAATACGATGCCGCGTCGGACCGGTATGTCCCGATCGACTGGGACGAAGCCTTCGCCCAGATCGGCGCGACACTACGCGACCTGCCGCGTGACGACGTGGTGTTTTACGCTTCCGGCCATGCGGGGCTGGAGGCTTCCTATCTCTACGCGCTGTTGGCGCGCGCGTATGGCAACAACAATCTGCCACAAAGTTCGAACATGTGCCACGAGACGACTTCGGTGGGGCTCACCAAGGTGATCGGGTCTCCGGTCGGCACCGTTACCTTCGACGATCTGGCCGAAACCGACTGCTATTTCTATTTCGGCCAGAACCCAGGCACCAACAGCCCGCGCTTCCTCCACAATCTGAAAGATCTGAAGGATCGCGGCGGTAAGATCGTCACGTTCAACCCGGTGATCGAGCAGGGGCTCGTTTCCTTCGTCGACCCGCAGAACCCTCTGGCCATGATGACGGGCAAGGAAACCGTCATCTCGGACCAGTATCACCAGCTCAAGTCCGGTGGAGACGTCGCGGCGATCCTCGGCCTGTGCAAAGTCGTGGTCGAGGCCGACGATGAGGCACAGGCAGCGGAAACGCATGAAGTCATCGACCATGACTTCATCAAGCAGCACACGACCGGCTTCGACGAATTCATCGCCTGCTGCCGCAACACCAAGTGGGCGGATATCGAACAGGCGAGCGGTCTCACCGAGGCGGCTCTGCGCGATGCGGCTCAGGTATATATCGATGCCGACAAGACGATCGGCGTCTATGGCATGGGGTTCACCCAGCACACGCATGGCGCGCTCAACATAGCGATGATGGTCAATCTGCTTCTGCTGAAGGGCAATATCGGGCGGCCCGGTACGGGGTGTTGCCCGGTGCGGGGCCACTCCAACGTCCAGGGCCAGCGTACCGTGGGCATCGCCGAAAAGGCGCATCTGGTCCCGCTCGACAGACTGAAGGAGCTGTTCGATTTCAATCCACCGCGCAAGGACGGGATGCATATCGTCGACGCCGTTCAGGGCCTGATCGAAGGCCGTGTGCGGGGGTTCGTTTCGCTCGGGGGTAATCTCGTTCGCGCCGTTCCCGATCAGAAGCGCATGGAAGAAGGCTGGTCCAGCCAGGACATTACCGTGATGGTATCGACCAAGCTCAACCGCAGCCATCTCTATCCGGGCAAGTCCGCCTATATCCTGCCCTGCCTAGGCCGATCCGAGATGGACGAGCAGGCGACCGGGAACCAGGCTGTCACCAGCGAAGACAGTTTTTCGATGATCAACGGATCGATCGGGCACCGTCCGCCCGCCTCACCACATCTGAAAAGCGAGCTGGAAATCGTTGCCGGCATCGCCAAGGCCACATTGGATCAAAACCCCAAGCTGAAATGGGACGAGTGGACGGCCGATTATTCGCTGGTGCGCGACCTGATCGAAGCGACCTACCCCGACGACTTTCACGACTTCAACAAGCGGATGTTCCAACCGGGCGGCTTCTGGCGCGGGAATCCAGCCGCCGAGCGGATCTGGAAGACCGACAGCGGCAAGGCGGTCATCACTACGCCGCCACAACTCGATTCTCTTGGCTTCAAGGACAAGCCGGGCCGTTACCGGCTGCTCACGATGCGCTCGAACGACCAATTCAATACGACAATTTACGGCTATTCTGACCGTTTCCGTGGCATCGAAGGCACGCGCGATGTCGTCTTGATGAACCCCGATGATATCGCCGAAGCCGGTCTTTCCGACGGGGATAGCGTCCGCCTTGTCACCGATTACGAAGGCGATAACATCGAGAGGCATTTGGGCGGGCTAAAGCTCGTCGCCTACAAGCTGCCACGCGGTACGATCGCGGGCTATTACCCCGAATGCAACGTGCTGGTTCCGATCACGCATCATGACCAGATTTCGAAGACGCCGGCCTCGAAGTCGATCCCGGTACGGATTGAGGCGGCTTGACGTAAAGAGGGATACGTCTCGATCAGTGTGAGAATGAGCGCTTGATCCCCCCATGGGCGGAGGCGATTGCCAGCAGCCTCTTGCTGATGGGTGTGACTTGCGCGATCTACATGGTCTGGGAAATGGTGCGTCATCCGCCGCAGATGGCCGTGATGCGCTATGTCTGGCCCTTATGCGCGCTTTTTTCCGGCCCTTTACTGATCTGGTTTTATCGACGCTATGCCGGGCCGCACGCAGACGATGCGCCCTTTGCCGCGAAAGTCGCCAAAGGCACGCTGCATTGCGGCGCCGGATGTGCACTTGCCGACCTGATTTGCGAAAACCTTGCGCACTACGTCCCGGGCGTGCTGGCTTATTTCGGGCTAGGCACAATATTCTCTACGGAAATCTTCGCGGTCTGGACGATGGACTATGTCTTCGCCTTGCTGACGGGCATCGTGTTTCAGTATTTTGCAATCGCCCCGATGCGCGACCTGTCGGTTGGCGAGGGCGTAATGGCGGCTGCAAAAGCCGATGTGCTGTCGCTCACAAGCTGGCAGGTCGGGATGTACGGCTCGATGGGCCTTGCCCACTTCATCCTGTTTCCCGCATTTGTCGGTGACAAAGTCGATGCGGGAAGTCCGGTCTTCTGGGCCGCCATGCAGATGGCCATGCTGGCCGGGTTTGCCTCAGCCTATTTCCCGAACTGGTTCTTGATCCGGTCCGGACTGAAAGAGGAAATGTGACTGCGCCGGTGGTGCTGGGCGATGAGCCACTGCGTGCTTCAAGTGCCTGATGCGGTCAACGCGGCTGCACTTCATACATCGCCGCATCCGTGTCGTGCATTCGGCCGCTGAGGTCCGACATGATGTACCAGGTTCCGCCAGCCATGATGACCAGCAGGGTGGCCGAAAACAGCACCAGCAGCAGGTCTTCTCTCGATTGCCCGCCGGAGAAGCTGAGGTGGAGGAAATTCCGCATGTGTACGACGATCTGCAAGATAGCCGCCGCACAAATAAAGGCGATCTTCCATCGCACAGGCAGATCCGACATTGCGGCAGCAAACGCCCCTACCGTCAGGAACAAGCTGGCCGTGAAGCCGATGGCGTAGCTCTTGATTTCGCTGCCCGCACTATCCTGCGGGTCGAGCTCTCCGGTGTTGGGCTTGGTCATGCGAGCGGCACCAAGAATACGAGGGAAAAGATCCCGACCCAGACGAGGTCGAGGAAATGCCAGAACACACCGAGCATCGACAGGCGCACCTTCACCACGTCGTCGAGACCGCGCGTCGCAATCTGCGCGATCATCGCGAATATCCACAAGATGCCCGACAGGACATGGACGCCGTGCAGGCCCACCAGCGTCCAGTAAGAACTGAGCCAGCCGCTGACCTGCGGCGTGCCGCCCTTCCCGGCCTGCGTGATGAAATCCTTCACCTCGAAAAACAGAAAGCCAGCGCCGAGCGCAGCGCACAGCAATAACCATGCAGCCACTTTGCTGCGGCCCTGGTCGTATTTCACAGCAAGCGAGACGCCCCCGTAAGCGGCACCGCCGACGAGGAGGAAAGCCGTCTGGATCGCGACGCTCTTGATATCGAACAGGTCCTGCGGGCCGGGTCCCCCGGCCATTCCGATGGGATCGAGGTAGGATGCATAGGAGGCGAACAGGATACCGAAGATGATGAAGTCGCTCATCAGGAATACCCAGAAACCGAACACCGTGGTTTCGGCCTGGTCGTGCGCTTCCCCGTGCCCATCGCCCAGATTCAGCCCGGGATAGAGGTTGGTTTCGCTCATCCGGCAAACTCCGAAAGGTCGGGGACCCCGCGGTTGCGTACGGTTTCCTCATCGGCGCGAGTTGCGGGCGCGAAGCTGGCCACTTGCTGGCGGAACCGCCGGTCCGCTAGCTCGACCTCTGCTGCCTTGATGATCCGGGGCTCGATCACTCGCATGGCACGTAAGGCTACGATAGCGGGGATCGCCAGAAAGCTCAGTACCGCCAGCCACCAGATGTGCCACACCATCGCAAAGCCGAGGCCGAAGGAGGCGCCTGCTATCAGCAGGCCGTGCGCCGTATTGTTGGGCATCTCGATATCGCGATACTCGTCGGGGGCCCTCCAGGGATCGCCAGCGCGCTTGCATTCGCCCCAGTCGTCGCGCGCGGTGACATGCGGGATGCGCGGGAAGGTCCATTCAGGCACTGGCGCGGGGGTCGACCATTCGAGCGTCGAGCCGTTCCACGGATCGCCCCCCGGTACCGCCAGAGCGTCGCGGTTGCGATAGCTGGTCCAGAAAGTCCAGGCGAGGCTGGCCAGAGCACAAAGTATAAGAACGCCACCTAAGGCGGCAATATACATCCACGGCATGAAGTCCGGGTTCTGGAAAGTCGGCGAGCGGCGCGGCATGCCCATCAGGCCCAATACGTAGAGCGGCATAAAGGTGAAGACGAAACCACCGACGAACAGGAAGGCGGTGCGCCGCCCCCAGGTCTCGCTGAGCCGAAAGCCGAAAGCCTTTGGATACCAGTAATGGATGCCTGCCAGCATGCCGTAGAGCACGCCGGGAATGATGACATTGTGGAAGTGCGCGACGAGGAATGTCGAGTTGTGAACCTGATAGTCGATCGACGGGTTGGCAAGGATGATGCCCGACAGCCCGCCGATGACGAACAGCAGGAAGAAGCCGGTCAGATACACGATCGGCGCCGTCACCCGGATACGCCCGCGCCACATGGTCGCCATCCAGTCATAGATCTTCACACCTGTCGGAATGCCGATGATCATCGTCGCGATGCCGAAGGCGATGTTTACGCCCGCGCTCTGCCCCATGGTGAAGAAGTGGTGGAGCCAGACTGTGAAGCTGATCACCGCAATACTCATGCTGGCAATCACCAGCGAGGTGTAGCCGTAAAGCCGCTTGCCCGAATAGGTCGAGCTGATTTCCGAGAAGACACCGAAGGCAGGAAGGATCAGGATGTAGACTTCCGGGTGGCCGAACATCCAGAAGATGTTGGCGTAATTCATCATGTTGCCACCGGCATCGTTGGTGAAGAAGTGGAAGTCGGCATAGCGATCCAGCGCCAGCATCGCACTCGACACGGTGAGTGCGGGCATCGCATAGATCAGCATGATCGCGACGCACAGGCTGGTCCAGCAGAACAGCGGCATGCGCATGAAATGCATGCCCGGCGCGCGGCTCTTGAAGATGGTTACGGCGAAATTCATGCCCGTCAGTGTCGATCCCATGCCCGAGATCAGGATCGCCCAAAGCCAGTAGTCGACCCCCTCGCCGGGACTGAAATCGATGCCGGTATAGGGTGGATACATCGTCCAGCCGCCCGTGCCGAATTTCCCGATCAACAGCGAGATCATGACCAAGGCCGCCCCGGTAGCGGTCAGCCCGAGGCTCACCTGATTGAGCACGGGAAAGGCCATGTCGCGCGCGCCCAGCTGCTGCGGCAGGACAAAATTGATGAGGCCGATCAGCAGTGGCATGGCGACGAAGAAAATCATGATCGTGCCGTGCGTGCTGAACAGCTGCGCGAAATGGTCGGGCGCGACGAGGCCGCCTTCCTGTTCGGTCAAAGTGCCGAGCGCCGTTGTCTGGTGCGCGCGCATCACAAAGCCTTCGATGATGCCGCGTGCCATCATGATCAGCGCAAGTGCGATATACATGATGCCGATCTTTTTGGCGTCGGCCGACGTCAGCCAGTTGCGGTAAAGCGGCCCCCACCAGCGCATCCAGGTCAGCAGCAACACTCCGGCGAGCGCGCCCAGCACAAGCACGCTGGCAGCACCCGCACCCACGATTGTGCTGCTGTTCACGTCTCGCAAAAGATCGGTGTAGGGCGTTACGCTCCAGTCGAGATTGCCGAAGATCGGGCTTGTTTGCTGGCTCACTTGTCCGCCCCCGCCGTGTCGGCTTGCGGCAAGCCGGTGCCCCCCCAACGTCCGTCGGAAGACGTTCCGCCGGGACCGTGATATTTGGCAATAATCTGCTGGAACGCATCCTCCTGTCCCAGCGTCATCATGATCGGCTCCGCACTCTTTTCGAGGCCCAGATCCGTTCGCGCGTCGGCCAGAACGGACGGTCGGCGCAGGGTAGCGTAGCTGCGTTCGTCGAGGGTCGGCCCCCTCGCCCCTTCGGCAACCCATACCGCATAATCCGACGGGGCAAGTGCGCGGACAGTGAATTTCTGACGACCGAAACCGCTGCCGTTGAACTGGGTGTTTTCGCCCTCTGCCGCGCCTGCCCGAGTGGCGGAAAAATTCAGCTTCGTCGTCATCCCCGGCATGGCGTAGATCTGTCCGGCAAGCGGAGCGATCAGAAAGCTTTGCATGACCGTGTCTGTCGTCAGCGTAATTTCTACCGGCCGCCCGACGGGAACCGCCAGTTCACCGACTGTCGCAACCCCTTCTTCGGGATAGATAAAGAGCCATTTCCAGTCGAGCCCGACGGCTTGAACTTGCAACGGCTCTGGGCCGAGGGTTTTATAGGGATCGAGCTTTGCGGTGGAATACCACAGCCAGCTAGCGAGTACGATGACGACCAGAACAGGCACACCCCACAGGGCATATTCCAGCTTCTTCGAAAACTCCCACTCAGGTGCGTAGTCTCCGCGTGGCTTCGTATAACGATAGCGCCAGAGGATGAGGGGCACGCCGACCAGCACCGGAAGAATCACGATCATCGTAATCCCCACCACACGCAACAGGTGCGAAAACTGCTCCTCGGCGACGGGGCCCATGGGCTGGAGAAAGCTCTGCTGCAGGGTGCTGGAGGCCATGGCCGACGTTGCACCCAAACACGCGAACAGGCCAATCGCCCCTAACTTAATCCAGAACTTGGAACCCGTCCCCACTCATCGCCCCCGGAAAGCCACCTTGTATTCAGCAGCCGGGAGGTCTGATCCAGGCTGACTATCGATGCGTCACATCCGCGCTAGCATCCGATGCTCGAACTCAGCTCGCTGTAGAAAGCCTGTTCTGTATAGACCTTGCCGCGTCCTGCACGCCGCCCATGTCGTCGCTCTCAAGAGCGGAACGAGCCGACTGAACATCTTCGGTCAGCCCAGCACGCATATCTTCAGGGAATTCGACGATGTTGTCGTTGATCAGACGATCAAGGTCTTCCAGGGCAACAGCTGCCTGGGCCCTGTCCAGATTGTCGGATTCAAGGCGTTGAGCAAGCGTTAGCGCTTCGGATTGCGCTTCTGACGAAGTTGCCGACCTATCTTCGAAACCCGGTTGGTCCAGCGTCGACGCTTCGGTCTGCTCTTCCTGCTGTGCCTGTGGGCTGCCACAAGCTGAGAGGGCAAAAACCAGCGGCAGGGCAAGTATCGAGTATTTCACGTTGCGGATCATTGTTTTTCCCGTCCTGTGCGAGGCATGCTCGCGTTAAATGTCGCCGCCAAGTTAGCGGCTGGGGCGTTCACCGCAAGAAATTGTTCCTGAGCAGATCGACCACTTCCCCCGCCCTGCCGTCAAGCACAGCCTTGACCCCGAAAAGGGCCGTCCCGGCAACCTGCGAGGCTTCGATCTTCGGCGGCATTACCAGTTCCATCTGGTTGACCTTCACATCCAGGAGGGCTGGCCCATCGTGGCGCAGCCATGCGTCCATCGCTGGCGCTAGGGCGTCCGCAGTCTCGACGTGCCATCCAGCAAATCCGCAGGCTTCGGCCAATTTGGCGAAGTCGGGATTGTGTAGGCCGGTAAAATGATCGACCAATCCTTCGACGCGCTGTTCCATTTCGACGAAGCCGAAGGAATTGTTGTGAAACACCAGAAGCTTCAGGGCGACGTCTTCCTGCACAAGGGTTAGCAGATCGCCCATCAGCATGGTCAAGCTGCCGTCCCCGCACATCGCGATGACCTGACGGTCGGGATTGGCGAGCTTGGCGCCCATCGCTTGCGGCATACCGCTTGCCATCGTGCCGTGGAGCAGCGTGTTGAGAAAGCGTCTCTTGCCGTTGGCCCTCACATGCCGCAGCATCCAAACCATCGACGTGCCGGCATCCGAAACGATGATCGCGTCGTCTGCGGCCTTATCGTCGAGCATGTTGGCCACGAATTGCGGATGGATCAGAGAAGGATCGCTTTCCTCGCCTTCCTTTTCGTAACCTTGCAGGTCTTCGTGCCACTGTGTGAGATGCGCTTCCAGATGGCTCGCATCAGATTTTTCCGCAACCAGCGGCACTAGTGCCGCCATAGTCGTCTTCGCGTCTCCGACAAGGCCGAGATGGATGGCGGATCTTCGCCCAAGATGCGTGGGATCGATATCGATCTGGGCGATCTTTTTGGCGTCTGGATAGTACTGAGTATAGGCAAAGTCGCAGCCGAGCGTGATCACAAGATCCGCATCTTCCAACGCTTCCACGCCCGCCTTGTTACCGAGAATGCCGTTTACGCCGACATTGTATGGGTTGTCGGGTTCGAGGAATTCTTTCGCCCGCGTCGTGTGCACCATGGGCGCTTTCGCCTTTTTACAGAAGGCGATGATTTCCTCGCGTGCATCGCGCGCGCCGATCCCGGCATAAAGGGATACCTTGGCCGCGCCATCCACCAGCGCAGCCAGTTCGGCCATTTCGGAATCATTCGGGCGGCAAACGGGATGCGGCCGGTGGACCTGCCAGTCCATTGCATCATCATCGGTTTCGGTAAACATGTCGCCATTGACGATGACGACAGCCACACCCTTTTTCGTGAGAGCAGCCTGCGCCGCCTTGGTGACGATACGGCGCGCCTGCGAAGGATGAGAGATATATTCGCAAAAATGCGAATGCTGCTCGTAGATCTTCTTCTGGTCGACTTCCTGCGGGAAGTTAAAGCCGCTTTCGGTACGCGCAACGTCCGACGCGATCAGCACGACCGGCGCCCCGTTGCGATGGCTTTCATAAATGCCGTTGACGAAATGTAGCGAGCCAGGACCGCATGTGCCGGCGCAAACCGACAGCTCTCCTGTCATGTAGGATTCCCCGCCAGCGGCAAAAGCGCCGGCTTCCTCATGACGGACACCGATCCAGCGTAGATCGCTGTTGGCCACCGCGGTGGTGAAATGATTGATCGTATCGCCAGGAATGCCGTAAACCCGCTTCGCACCTGCTTTCTCCAGAGCGTCCACCACGATCTGCGCCACATTTTTCGACATGTTCATTCCCTCGGAAGATTGGCTGTCCGGGTCGCTTTACGCGCGCGGCTTCAACTCACACGCTGCGAAACGATCTTCCCGTCCTTCAGAATAATAGCTGTTCCACGTTGCAGAGGTTCCCAACCTTGGGAATCCAGGGGCACCGATGCGAAAAGGTAGAGGGGGCCCGATATTTCGTCGATCTTCGCCCCCGTGGCATTCCAGCTGTCACCAAGGTTTTTATCGTCGAAAAAGCGAACGTTCAGGCCAGGCTCGGGCGGGTCGGTCAATCCGTGCTCTGTTTCGAAGCGGCGTCGGTCCGCATGAACGAACAGATGTTCGCCATCGAAAAATAGGAAGTTGGAGCTTCCCAGTTCGCGCATTTCCGACGCAAAGCGCGCAAATACGTCCAACCGCGTCTCCGCTGTGATCGAGCCTGCCGTGCGCAACCGGTCGAGAAGCATGAGGAACGCCAATTCGGAATCCGTGTCGCCAATGCGCTGAGGGATCCATCTGCGAGCTTCTTCGAGCTCCTCGATGCCCGGCAAATCTCCATTATGCGCAAAGGCATGACGCTTGCCCTCCACAACTCGATCGAACGGATGCGTATTGGCCAATGCGGGCTTTCCCGACGACGCCCTGCGCACGTGCGCCATCAAATGCTTGGAAGGCCTCTCGTGGCGAACGACCATCCGCGACAATTCGCTGGTGGCGGCAGGGTTGGGCTCGCGGAACAGATAGGCATCGCGGTCCTGGGCAAAAAGGATACCCCATCCATCGCGATTGCGATGCTTCTCGCCACCTTCGGCCGCGAAGAGATCAAGTTCGTAGCAGACCGTGTGCGGTACAGATGCACTCATCGCAAACAGTTCACACATCGATACCTCTCCAATTCGTCGATCGTGGACATTCGCGCCAAGTAACGCTTATTCCAAACAGGCTTATCGTTTCATCTGGCCACCGGAAGGCGACGCGCTTTCGCCCTCTGCTCTTGCTGAGATTGCCCCGCTCACAATGACATTCTGATAAGCATAGGGAATTTCTATGCCCACTTCGTCAAAGCGCTTCTTGATCTGTTCCAGCAGGTCATATTCAACCGCTTTGGCTGTCGAGGAATCGGCACACCATGCCCGCAGGGACAGGTCCACGCTGGATCCGCCGAGATTGACCACCGGGCATCCCACAACCTCGACGACATCGTCATGCCCCTGCGCCAGTTCCAGCACGATCGCCCGCGCCCTCTCAATATCGGAATCGTAACCGATGGAAATCGTCGGTGACAGCATCACCCGAGGATCGACGGAAGACAGGTTGATCATGATCTGGTTGGCGATCGTTCCGTTCGACAATACGATCCGCCGATTGTCGAAGGTTCGCAGCACGGTGTAACCGAGCGACAGGTCCTCCACTATACCGGTCTCCACCCCGGTAGGCGTGGTCAGCTGCAAGCGGTCGCCACGTCTGAAGGGCTTGTAGATAACGAGACTGATTCCGGACACGAGGTTGCCCAGCGTCGATTGCGCAGCAAACCCGACAACAACCGAAACGATACTGACGCCCGCCAGCAGCGAAGTCGTCACCTTGTTGAGAGACGGAACGACATGCGAAAAGATCAGCGCGAGAACGATCCACATGATGAAGGTTCCAAGGTGCTGGATGAAGCTGACTGTCATCCGGTCGATCCGCTCGTTCGGATCATGATCGATGACCGTCTTGAGCGTTCGGCGCACGATCCAGCTTAACATCATGCCGATGGCAATGAACACGATACCGAGCCCAACCGCGCCCCACAGGTGGGTCGGATCAAGATAGTGCGTCAGATCGGTCAGCCAGTGCCACGAGGCCTCGCCAGCTTCGGGCGACGGCGATGCGGTCGGGGTCGGCGAGGGAGAGTTCGTCGACAAGGGAAATATCATGTGGCCGGTTTGAACGTATCGGGATCGGCCATCCGCCAATATTCAGCGAAAGCGGTATCTTCCGGCTCATGTATCAGTTTGCCTGGCTCAACCTCATGCACGATCTGCGACCATGGGATCATCTCGGCATTGTTCTTCCATTGCCGCAAGTGCTGCGGCGTGAATTCGTCCGGCGATTCCAGGCCGCACGCAACAACGATATCGTGCAGGCTGTCGAGCGTCTTCGACTGGAAGTTGGCTACGCGCTGCGCCTTTTCCGGAATGACGAGCCCCCGTTGGCGTGCTGGCGAACTTGTTGCAACGCCCGTAGGGCATGTCCCCGTATGGCACCGCAGCGACTGGACGCAGCCGAGCGAAAACATGAAAGCCCGCGCAGCATTGCACCAGGTTGCGCCGAGCGCTGCGTTCATGGCAATGGCGGAACCAGAAAACACTTTTTCAGATGCAGCCAGCTTGATCTTGTCTTTGAGGCCTGTGCCGATCAGCGCATTGTTGACGTAATGGAGCCCAATACGCAGTGGCAGCCCCACGTGGTCGGACAGCTCGAGGGGCGCCGCCCCGGTTCCGCCACCCCCGCCATCCACGACGATGAAGTCGATATAAATACCGCTGTCGAGCATCGCCTTGCAAATGGCGAAGACCTCGTGGGGCATGCCGACACAAAGCTTGATGCCGACTGGCTTGCCGCCGGAAAGCTCGCGCATTTTTGCTGCGAATTCGAGCATTTCCCTCGGAGTCGAAAATGCCGAATGACCAGGAGGTGACAGGCAATCCTCATTGGCCGGCACCTGGCGCGTCTTGGCGATCTCCTCGGTAACCTTGGCAGCCGGCAGCAATCCGCCATGGCCAGGCTTGGCTCCCTGGCTCAACTTGATCTCGGTCATCTTCACCTGATCGTGCTGTGCCTTGTCGCGGAAGCTTTCCGGATCGAAATTACCGTCGTCGCTGCGGGCACCGAAATAGCCGGAACCCAATTCCCAAACGATGTCGCCGCCATGTTTGAGGTGATAGGGTGACAACCCGCCTTCGCCGGTATCGTGATAGAAGTCGCCAATCTTCGCGCCCATGTTGAGCGCCTCGATCGCGTGGTTGCCAAGCGCGCCGAAGCTCATCGCGCTGATGTTGAGACGGGCCGCATCATACGGCTTGCTGCACTGTTCGGTCCCTACCGTAACCCGCGTCCGCTTTGGCGCTTTGGGGTTCGGATTGATGGAATGGCACAGCGCCTCGTATTCTTCCGAGTACACGTCCAGTTCGGTCCCGAAGGGATGGGCATCCTCCTGATGCTTTGCACGTGCATAAACAAGCGAGCGGGCGACGCGGTCGAACGGGCGGCCATCCAGCGGGCCTTCGACGATGTAACTACGCAGAAAGGGGCGGAGATCTTCGAACAGCCAGCGAAAGCGGGCGCTCAGCGGATAGTTTCGCCTCAGCGAGTGGGTGGTCTGGACCATATCCCACAGCGCTATGAGCAACAGGGGGACAACAACGACAAAGCCCCAGTAAAACCCCTTGGAAATCAACGCACCTAGAAGAGCGAGAGCAACTGTAAGAGCGAATGGTATCCAGAAGCCGAGATTTCTCTCCAGGCCCTTGTCTGCAAACAATCCGCGCACCAGCATGCCAAACGCCCCTTTTTTCGCTCTTCCGCCAAGCGGTAGAGTTCACTACCGCCACCTGTAAAGGCGGAGGACGCGCTACGGTTCCTCATTCGGTGAGGCAAGGGTGGCGTCGAATGCGTTGAGCTTGCCGATACCGCATTCACAAAAATGGAAATCGGCATGCGTGGCGGGCCACTTGGCGCACCCGACATGAATATGATGGGCACTCAGATCATTGGGAAATTTACATTAGGCGCGACAAATGAAGGCCGATCTTCAGCTATCCTTCCGGACGATGGATATGCCCGCAAATTTCTGAACACTGGACATCCCTGACGAAGGCAACATGTCCAACGTCGAGCTTATATTCGCCCCCCCCTAAGCCGATCGCGGTCCACCAGCTCTAAGGGGCGGACTGCGAGTGATCTCACTAGCGCCAGAAAGCTCAGTGCAGGTGGCTTCTGCACTTTCATGAGTGATACCGGCGTACTGTCCGCGCCAATTTGTGGCAATTTCGACCGGCCATTCGCACAAGCTTAAAAGGACACGTTTCCCTTTATTGTGTTTTTCTAACGACGCATCGAAAGCCGATGTGCGACGTGGCTGTATCGATCATTTCGGGGTGCCGGGCCGCCGGTCGATAGCGTTGGCAGTAGTTCGCCGCACACAGGTGGGAACCGCCCTTCAGGACTTTACGACCGATCCGGACGTCCGGCATCCCGGGATCAAAACTGTGCGCCAGTCGGCCGCCGCGCGGATTTTCGAGCGTGCAGCAATTCTGCCCGCGCACCTTCTTGTTTGCCGTTATGGGGCGCTCGCTCCACCAGTCCTTAGTCCATTCCCAGACATTGCCGATGAGGTCGTGCAGGCCATAATCGTTGGAGGGAAACGTACCCACAGGGGAGGTGCGCTCGTATCCGTCACTCAGAGTGTTCTCGTACGGGAAGTTGCCCTGCCAGAAATTGGCGAGCATCTTGCCGTCGGGTGCCAGCATGTCACCCCAGGCGAACTCGAAACCTTCGTGACCGCCCCGGGCGGCATATTCATGCTCGGCTTCGGTGGGCAGTGATTTTCCCGCCCACTTCGCGTAAGAGAGTGCATCCTCGTAGGCGATCTGGACCACCGGATGATCCCACAGGTCGAGCGTATCGATGTCCTCGCCCGGGCCGTAAGGATGGCGCCAGTCGGCCCCGAACACGAACTGCCACCAGTTCGCCGGATTGCGCAGGTCGACGGGGCCCGGGGCCTTGCAGAAGACCAGCGCGCCGGCCTTCGCCATCTCGGGCAGCATGCCAGGATAAAGCTTCGGATCGGGCGCCTTTTCCGCCAGCGTCACATATCCCGTTTGCTCGACAAATTCGGCGTACTGGCGGTTCGTCACCGGCGTCGTATCCATCCAGAAGTCGCTTACGCGCGTTTTGCGAAGCGGTGCTTCCTCGGGATAGAATTTCTCCGATCCCATGGTGAAGGTTCCGCCTTGAACCAGCACCATCCCCGATCGATCGCTGCTCATAGACCTTCCTTCCGCTCGCCTGTGAAGCTGTCGTCATAGCGATAGCGTGAACGCAAGTAGGCGGGGCCTTGGGAAAGGGGAAGCGCACCGAACCGCTCCGCCTCTTCCTGCCAGGCCGTCTGCATCATCCGCAGACGGTCGGGAAACCGCTGCGCGAGGTCATTGGTCTCCGCGGGATCGGTAGACAGGTCAAACAGTTCCCAGCGATCATCCTCGAAACGGGTGCCGGGGCGATGCATTCCAACAGCGCGCCACTTGCCCACTCGAATCGCGCGGTTTCCACGCAATTCGAAATACTGGACCGGGCGTGGATCCGCGGCGAGGTTCGATCCGAAGGTCGGGACAATCGACTGCCCCGCAACGGGCAGAACGGGCCTTCCGGCAAGATCGTGCGCTAGATCGGCACCAGCCAGTTCTGCGATCGTGGGTGCCAGATCGACAAAATCGACGCTCTGCCGTCTAATCTCTCCGCGCGCGGGGATACCGGCGGGCCAGGCGACAACCATCGGCACCCGGACCCCGCCCAGATAGGGCCAGCTCTTGTACCGGCGGAAGGGGGTGTCGCTCAGCATTGCCCATGGGCGCTGATATTCGATGTGGGTTTCCAGCAAAGCGTCGAGGTTATCGACCAGTACCGCAGCATTCGCAGGACGCGGCGGATAAAGGTGCCCGAAGCTTCCGGTCTGCCCAGCTTCCGCTGCCCCGCCATTATCCGACACTAGCATGAAAATCGTATTGTCATAGCGGCCGGTGCGCTTCAGATGATCGACCAGCCCTCCGATCTGCTCGTCCGCATGGGTCAGGAAACCGGCATAGATTTCCATGTAGCGAGCATACACCTTGCGCTCGTCGTCGCTCAAATCGGCCCAGCGACGGTCGCCGCTGTTGCCATCGGTCATCGCGGCGTCGGCGGGCATGATGCCGAGCGACTTCATTCGCGCCAGCCGTTCCTCGCGCAACACGTCCCAGCCACGGTCGAACCGGCCAGCGTAGCGATCCGCATATTCGCGCGGGACCTGCAACGGCGCATGCGTTGCGCCGAACGCCAGATAGAGGAAATACGGGTCTGCCTGCTCGACATTGTCGATCGCCGAGATCGATTCATCGACCAGCGCTGCGGAGAGGTGGTAGTCCGGGTCCTCCGGCTGACCGATCGGTGCGTTCTGACGATAGAGATCGGGCCGGTACTGGTCCGCCCAGCCCGCACGAAAACCGTAAAAACGATCAAAGCCCATCTGGAGCGGCAAATGGGCGTTATTGCCCGCGGTGCCGTCTTCCCACTCAGGCTCCAGGTGCCATTTCCCCATGGCGAAGGTGGCATAGCCGACATCGCGCAACCCTTCGGCGAGCGTGCGCGCACCTTCGGGCATGACGCCCTGCACCGTGTCCCCGGGCGCGGTCTGCTTGCGAGTGATCTCCTCGGCCGCCAGATCGGGCATGTTGACCGTGTGCGTGTTGCGCCCCGTCAGCAGCGATGCGCGCGAGGGCGAACATATCGCCTTGGAATCGACCCCGGTGTAGCGCAGCCCGGCAGCGGCAAGCGCGTCGATATTGGGCGTCGCTATCTGCGAGCCGAAGCAGCCGAGGTCCGAAAATCCCAGGTCGTCGAAGACGATCAACACGACATCGGGCCGCTCCCCTCCCCCGCCCTGAACAGGACCGTGAGCCATCGGCGCAGCGCAGGCGCCGAGCATGGTGCTGGCGAGGAAAGCAGCCAGCAAGCGGCGGCGAGGAAGCCGGAATTGCGGGATCGCGCTCTCTGCGTTGCTACGCGGCTGATTCATCACGGATCGCTCGCAGCGTCAGCCAGAGGAAACCGTTCGCGTGATTCGGGATGCAATGAGCATCGCGCAATCGAAATAATACTGCAACTGGGCGGTTAGCAAAGGGGCTAATCCCACAGTAAGGTCTTATATTGGGCCGGAAACAGACTCACAGCTTTCATTCGCGGAGTCATAAATAGCTGCCGTTCCGCTGAGTCGATACGCCGAAGCGGTAATTTCGATACTCTTGGAGACCTCAAGGCATGAGCAGACCGTAGCCGGAGAATTCGGACGAAAGCGTCGCGATAGAGGGAGTGGTTACCACCTCCGCAAAATAGTGTTGGGTCGCTTCCTGCCTCTTTAGGAAGGGATTTTTTCGGAAGGGGTGCTCGAAGCTGAAAATATGGTGGCGAACGCCGGACCGCCTTCACGGCGATAGGAACACGTTTCTGGTCTTCCGGACCCGCAAGACGTATAGGATGAAGTGATTGAGCGGCATCGAGGCGAGAGACGCCGCAGAGTGGAGAATCCACTATGCTCATCACGATCTTCGCGCCAAGCAACGTACATTTGCTGGAGATCGCAGGCCTGCGCGACGCGATGTTCGAGGCCAATTGCAAGATTGCGGTCGGGCAGCCCTACGAAGTGCAGTTGGTGACCGATCTCGGGATCGTTGAAGAAAGCGCTTCCGGCGTCAAGTACGTCCCCGATGCCGGTATCCGCGACGCAATCACTGCGTGCGACACCTTGATCGTTGTCGGGCCATACGGCGTGCCGCATCCTCCAAATGATGACGTTGCCCGTTGGCTGCGCAAGCAAGCAGAAGAGGCAAGACGTTACGGATCGACGTGCACAGGTGCATTCCTGCTCGCCCATGCCGGTTTGCTGAAGGGGCGCCGCGCGACCACCCATTGGCAATATGCCGAACTCCTTGCCGACGAATTTCCCGATATTCACCTCGAGCCCGATCGCATCTTCGTCCGCGATGGGCCTGTGTTCAGTTCCGCCGGGGTGTCGGCGGCCATCGACCTCGCCTTTTCGCTGATCGAGGAGGATCACGGTCGCGATGTCGCACTCTGGGTGGCGCGCAGACTGGTCGTCTTCCTTCAGCGTCCCGGCGGCCAATCGCAATTCAGCGACGTTCTGACTGCGCAAATGGCAGCTACAAGTCCCATCGGCAAAGTCCGTTTGCATATCCTCGAAAACGCGCGTGCGGATCTGTCGCTCCAGAGACTCGCTGACATCGCACGGCTAAGCCCGCGCCATCTTTCGAGGTTGTTCCGCGCTGACATGGGCACGAGCCTCGCCACCTTTGTTGAGCTGACCAGGATCGATATCGCCCGGCGGCTGCTGGAGGATAGCGAGATGCCAATCAAGCAGATCGCCTATCTCGCCGGCTTTGGTTCCACAGCGACGCTTAGACGGGCATTTTGCCGGAGGATCGGCGTGATGCCGATGGAATATCGAAGCAGGTTCCAGACGACGAGACGCGACGACGAGAGTGATTCCGTTTTGTCCTGATGTGTCGCGCAACTGGCGTTGAGGGGAGCGAAGCAAGCCGGCATTTGCCGCGCTAAATGACTTCCCGCACGTTTCTGCCACAACGCTGGCCGGTCCCCCGCCATGCATGAGCGCAAGCGATGGCGCTTTCTGTGGGCCCGCGCGGCGCAGACAGCTGTACCGCCCGACGCGTTTGCACTTGTGCTGGAGAACAGCTGTGAGGGCGTTCTTATTTCCGACATGGCTGCACGGGGCCAGCCCATCATCCATGTTAATCATGCCTTCGAAACAATCACAGGCTATTCCGCGGCCGAGGCCATCGGCAAGAACTGCCGGTACCTGCAGGGCAGCGACCGCCTCCAGCCGGAAATAGCCGAGATACGCACCGCTCTGTCGGAGGGACGGGCCGCAGCGGTGACTTTGCGGAACTACAGGCGCGACGGAACCATGTTCCGCAACGCATTGCGCCTGCTTCCGGTCAGAAATCAGGCAGGAAACGTCACGCACTGTGTAGGCTTGATCCGCGACGTAACCCATGAAGCAGGGGTCGACCGGCTCACCGGATTGCTCGACCGCTATGGCATGCTGGATAGGATCGCGACCACGGACCTGCCAGCTGGGTCCAAGCTGCTGATGGTCAAGGTCGATATTCTCGGCTTTCACGACGTCAATATCGGCTTCGGTTACGATCTGGGAGACGCGTTGCTACGTGCTACCGCCGCTCGGCTGAAGACGCTGCGGGCGATTGCGATAGCGCGCGTCGGCAGCAGTACTTTTTCCCTCGCCCTGTCGCTGGAGGATGGCAGCTGCGCAAACGCCTGTGTCGATGAAATCCTCGCTTTGTTGAAGCCGCCTTTCGCCCTTCCCGGCGCGTCGGTTGCCGCACAGTTTGCCGCTGGCTTTTCGCTCGATTCTCGCGATGTCGATCCGCTTCAACTTGCTCGGAAAGCTGGCGCGGCGCTTCAGCGCTCGAAAATGCAGCCGAGCCACCCGCCGCATTCCTTCGAGGTTTGCGACGAGCGCGACGCGCGGAACCGCATCAGGCTCGGCAGCGAATTGCAAAATGCTGCGTCGAACCAGGAACTCGTTCTTCACTATCAGCCGCAGTTCGAGCTCATCTCAGGCAAGATCGTCGGCGCCGAAGCTTTGATGCGATGGGACCATGGTTTGTTCGGCATCCAGCCGCCTGAACGATTTATCGGCATCGCCGAAGACACCGGCGCAATTCTGGAAATCGGTGCGTGGGGCCTGCGCACTCTCGCGACCCATGCTGCGGTGGTCAACGGAGGTCGCTCGGAGCCAATCCGCTTCGCCTTCAATGTTTCTGCCCTAGAATTCATGCAGCGTGACATGGTGGAGCTCGTGGAACGGATATTGGTCGAAACCGGCTGCAAGCCGCAATGGCTGACGCTTGAACTGACCGAGAACCTGATGGTTGGCCAACCGGAGAATATCCGCCGCGTGTTCGGTCATCTGCGCCAGCTCGGCGTCGGCATATCTATCGATGATTTTGGCACCGGCTATTCGAACCTTCGTTATCTGGAAAGCTTCCCGGTCAGCGAGATCAAGATCGACAAAAGCTTCGTTCACGATGCTGCCCACAGCGCGGCGAAACGAGTGATCATCGAGGCCGTGGTCAAGCTGGGGGCGGCTCTCGACATCCGAGTTTTGGCAGAGGGTATCGAAACCGAAGCGGAGCGGGGGATCATGCATGCGCTCGGTTGCTCACTTGGACAGGGTTACCTGTTTGCCATGCCGACGGATGAACTGGGTCTGCAGCGGCTACTCGACGACGAACCGAGTCTCGGTGAGGCCTGGGATGCCAGGCGGTTCCTCGCAAAATTCGACGGTCGCGAGAATAACGACCAATGAGCGGTGCGACCTATGTCCATATCGTAGATCAGGATACGCGGCGCCGTGCGCAACTGGCTTCTCAGTTGTACGGCAATAAAATTCATGCCGAAATTTACGAGAGCATCGAGGAGTTCATTGATTGCGCGCTCACTCGCGGGGTCGTTTTGATCAGCGACGAACCGCATCAAGCCGATCTGGAATCCGCGATCGAGGCTATGCAGATGGAAATAGGGTATGTTCCCGTAGCCTTGTACTCGCCTTCGCCCAATCCACGAGAAATCATCGAAGCCATGTCATGGGGCGTGCTAGATTATCTCCATTGGCCCTGTTCCACCGCAGACTTGATCTGCGCGGTAAGGCGGCTCGTAGATGCTGGAGAGCGTATGGGCCGGAGGGAAAGGCGGTACGCCAAAGCGCAAAAGCTCATCAGGCTTCTGACCGGGCGGGAGATGGACGTACTCAAATGCCTGGTCAGTGGCGCCTCGAACAATGAAATAGCTTCGAGGCTAGGTATCAGCCCGCGCACGGTCGAAGTCCACAGGGCCAACATGATGCGCCGGCTCAACGCACGCTCTGTCGCGGACGCCGTACGCATTGGTTTGTATGCGGGGCTCGACAATTAAGACTGGAGTGTACTCGAGAGTGGAGCGGTATTGGCAGGAGCATGAAGACGGTCTTTTTGGGGGCCGTGAGCAGACAGTCAGCTCTGTCTTGCAATTAGATCAAATCAGACTCTCAGCCCTAGGTTCACAGCTATACGATAGCCCACGCCTGGTTCGTTCACGATCAACCGCGGGTTGCTAGGATCTTGCTCCATCTTCCGGCGAAGGGAGCGGATCGCGACCCGCAGATAGTCCAGATCCTGCCGGTGCGCCGGCCCCCAGACCGTCTCCAGCAAGCTCTGATGCGTGACTATACGCCCCGGGTGATCGGCTAGCGCCCATAGCAGGTTGAACTCGCGCGGAGTCAGTTCGACTTTCTCGCCCCGTAGAGTGACGGCATGCGTCTCGCGGTCGATCCTGCCATCGGCGAATTCGCGCGAAGCGTTGTCGGCGAGCGGCCCTGCCTTACGCCGCAGTGCCGAACGTATCCGGGCGAGCAGCTCTTCGCTGTCGAACGGTTTGGTCACGAAATCGTCGGCCCCCAGATCGAGCGCGGCGACCTTTTCCTCGGTCGCGTCGCGCGCGGTCAAGACGATCACCGCGAGGCCTAGCGCCGCAAGCTGCGGGACGATCTCGATCCCGTCGCGATCGGGGAGGCCAAGATCGAGAAGCGCGACCAGCGGAGCCGGTTGAGCCTTTACAATTCGCAGTGCCTCCCCCGCGCTCGCCGCCTCGGCATGGCTTATGCCGCCGCGGTCGAGCGCACCGATGAGTAAACGCCGGATCGCGGGCTCGTCGTCGATGATCAGCACGTCGCTACGCATGGTCGGCGGTCTCCTCGGACACGACCGTAGTCTGTGGCAGCGCGATCGCGAGCACTGCGCCGCCGCCCTCGCGGTTCTCCGCCGCAATGGAGCCACCAACCGCCTCCACGAAGTTCTTCGCGATCCATAGACCAAGGCCCGAACCGCCCACGCGATCGGTTCCTTCGAGCCGCTCGAACCGGTCGAAAAGCGCGACTTCGCCCGAGGGAAGGCCCGGCCCCCGGTCGAGCACTCGCAACTCCACCTCATCGTCCTTGCAATCAAGTTCGACCATAATTTTGCTCGACTGCGGCGAGAATTTCAGCGCGTTGTCGATCAGGTTTATCAGCACATGGCGGATCAGCAGAGTGTCGGTTTGCACCAGGGGGCAGTCGGCATCGATGGCGGTGTCGACCCGCGTATCAGGGCCGCTCTGCCGCAGATCGCGCAGAACCGCGGCGATCACATCGGTCATGTCCACACTCTCCATGCTGGGTCGGATCGCGCCATGCTCGATCCGCGAGGCTTCGAGCAGATCGTTCAGGAAACGCTGCAAACGCCGCGATTCCTCGCGTGCGATCAGCACTTCGCTGGCAAACGATCCCTCGGGCGGGATCGCCTCGGTCGCGGCGATCACTGCGGTGAGCGGCGTTCGCAGATCGTGGGCGATACTGCCGAGTAGGGCTCCGCGAAGCTGATCGCGTTGCTGCAAGGCGTCGACCTCGCGCGCACGCCCCTCCAGCACTAGCCGCTCGTGCGCCAGCGCGGTCTGATCGACCAGAGAGGCGAGCAACGTGGCATCGTCGGGGCGGATTACGCGCTGCTGCGACGGCCGTGCGATCCCTAGCACCCCCATCATGCCGAGCGCCGTCTTTAGCGGGTGGAACTGCCAGTCAGCGGCGTTCAGCGTGCCGGTATCCCGGCCCGTTGGCTCACCGTTTTCAAGCGCCCACTTCGCCGCGGCCTCATCGATCATGTCGAGTTCGCGATAGTGCTCGTTGCCGCGCACCACCAGCCGGTCATCCTCGATCGAAAGGATTATCGCGACCACATCGAGCAGGCCGCCGATCTCGCTGCACGCGACGCGCGCAGTCTCGTCCCTGTCGGATAGCCCGCCCATCAACCCTGCGAAACGCGCCAGCGAAGCGTTGAGCCGGGCAACGCCCGCGCTGGTTTCGGCCTGACGTCGTACTTTGCCCGCGAGCCCGCCGATGACCACTGCCACCGCGAACAGGACCACGAAGGTGACGATGTCCGCGGTGCTGTAGATGCTGAGCGTGTAAAGCGGCTGGGTGAAGAAGAAATTGTAGCCCAGCGCCGCCCAGATAGACGCCCAGATGCCAGGACGCATACCGAGCAGGGTTGCGCTGACGACAACCGGGAGCAGCAGGACAAGATCGATCGCACTGCGCGAGATGAACGGCTGGACAAGGTGCAGCCCGAGGATGGTGAGGGCCACCAGCCAGAACGCGAAGATGTTGTTGCGTTGCGAGTAGGGGTCTTTCGGTTTTGCGAGCTTCTCGTCCGCCTCGTCCACCGGCACGACGTGGACCGAAACGCCTTTGGCCTTGCGGATCACTTCCTGCGCGATCGAGCCGTGCCGCCACTCGAACCAGCGGCTGCGACGGCTCTTGCCGATCACGATCTGGCTCGCCCGTAATTCGCGCGCCTGATCGACCAGCGCCTGGCCCACATCGGTCGCCGCGACCGTCATCAACGAGGCGCCGAGCGACGATGCGAGCGCGAGATTGTCCGCCAATTGCTCTCGCTGGGCACCGTAGACCGCGCGCGCGCTGCCACTTTCGATCACCACCGCGATCCACGGGGCGTGCAGCATGTCGGCCAGCCGCTTGGCCTCGCGAACGACCTGAGCTCCGCCCTTGCCGGGGCTTACCGCCACCATCAGCCGGTCGCCGGAAACGAATGCGCGCGCTTCGCCGCTGAGTTCGAGCTGGTCGCTTAACCGTCGGTCTACATTGCTCGCGGCATAGCGCAGCGCGAGCTCGCGCAAGGCGGCGAGCTTGGTTGGTGTGAAGAAGTTTGACAGCGCGCGTCCGGCGGTCTCCGGCAGGTAGATTTTCCCAGCCTCGAGCCGCTCGATCAGCGCTTCGGGCGGTAGGTCGACAGCGATGATCTCGGCATGTTCGAGGATGTTGTCGGGCACCGTCTCGCGCACGCGGACGTGGGTGATTCCGGCCACGATATCGTTGAGGCTCTCGAGATGCTGGATATTGATGGTGGTCGCAACGTCGATGCCCGAGACGAGCAGTTCGGCGACATCCTGCCAGCGTTTGGGGTGGCGGCACCCGGGTGCGTTGGTGTGCGCGAGTTCGTCAACCAGAATGAGCTGTGGACGCCGCGCCAGCGCGGCATCGATGTCGAACTCTTCCAGCCGGTGGCCTTCGTGGGCGTAATGGCGGCGCGGCATCACCTCCAGCGGGTCGAGCAGCAGCGCGGTCTCGCTCCGTCCGTGAGTTTCGGCGACGCCGACGACCACATCGATGCCGTCGGTCCGCTGCCGGGCCGCGTCCTGCAGCATGCGATAGGTCTTGCCGACGCCGGGTGCCGCGCCGAGGTAGACGGTCAGGCGACCGCGTTCCTCGGCGCGAGCGAGCCGAAGGAACCGAGTCGCATCGCTGGTTGGCTGATCTTCGACCATTGCCTGTCTCGCCTATTCTTCCAGGCGGTCGAGCGCCAGATTGAGTTGCAGCACGTTCACGATACGCTCGGGCGTGAAGATTGCGCCCGGCGCGGCAGCCTGCTGCTCGATGAGATCGCGCACGCGGACCGGATCAAGCCCGCGCGCAGCTGCGACCCGGTCGGCCTGATAGAGCGCACCGTCGAGCGAGATGTGCGGGTCGAGCCCGCCACCCGATGCCGCCACTAGGTCCGCCGGAACCGGGTTCCCGTCAGTGGCGCCGTAACGGGCGACGGTCTCTGCAGCGCGCGCGGCGAGGTCCGCGCTGGTTGGCGACAGGTTGCTCCCCGCCGCGCCCATACCGTCGTAACCGGCGGCCGAGGGGCGCGGCCAGAAGTAGCGCGGGCCGGCAAATTCCTGCGCGATCAGTTTGCTACCTACGGCGCGGCCATTCATTTCGATGATGGAGCCGTTGGCTTGGTAGGGCGCGAAGGTCTGAGCGAAGGCGAGCACCAGACCAGTATAGCCAACCACGCAGACGAGGATCGTTACCAGCCACAGGCGGAGCGAAGGGAGGACATAGTTCATCGTATCGGATCCTTGGTTACGGCTGCGGTCAGCGCATGAAGGTCAGGTGTTCGGCTACGGGGCCGAGCGCGGCGGCGGGGAAGAAGGTCAGCGCGCCGAAGATCAGGATGGTGATCAGCAGCATCACGCCGAAGGTGCTGCTTTCCACGCTCAGCGTGCCCGCGCTTTCCGCGCTGCGGCGCTTGGCCATCAGCGAACCAACGATGGCCAGCGGGACGATGATCGGCAGGTAGCGACCGATCAGCATCACGAGGCCGGTGGCGATGTTCCACGGCACGGTGTTGTCGCCCAATCCTTCGAAGCCGGAGCCGTTGTTGGCCGCGGCCGAACTGAACTCGTAGAGGATCTCGGAGAAGCCGTGCGCGCCGATATTGTTGAGCGTGCCCGCGCCCCAGGCAGTGGCCGCGAACAGCGCCGTGCCGCCGAGGATCAGCACCGGGTGGCTGATGAGCGCCAGCACCGCGAGCCGCATCTCGCCGCCCTCAATCCGGTGGCCAAGATATTCGGGCGTGCGGCCCACCATCATGCCTGCGACGAACACCGCGACGACGATGTACAGGAACATGTTGATCATGCCGACGCCGACGCCGCCGAACGTCTCGTTGAGCCACATGCCCGCCATCGGCACGAGCCCGGTCAGCGGATTGAGGCTGTCGTGCATCGCGCCGACCGAACCATTGCTGGTAGAGGTGGTGAGCACCGCCCACAGCGGGCCGGTGGTGGCGCCAAGGCGCAGTTCCTTGCCTTCGAGGTTGCCGACGTCCTGCGCCACGGGCAGATCCATGAACGCCAGGGTCGGCGCGGTTTCGAAACCGACCGATGCGGTGATCTTGATCAGCAGCAGCGCCGCCATCACGCCGAACACGACCATGGCATGTTTGGGCCGGCCGATGATGCGGCCGAACATCCAGACGCAGGCCATCGGGATGATGATCAGCGAGAACATTTCGAAGCAATTCGACCAGAAGGTCGGGTTCTCGAGCGGGTGGGTCGAGTTGGGGCCGAAGAAACCGCCGCCATTGGTGCCCAGTTGCTTGATCGCCACGAAGGCGGCCGCCGGCCCGCGCGCGATCGTCTGCGCCACGCCTTCGAGCGTGGTGACCTGCGCCGCGCCTTGCAGCGTCATCGGCACGCCGTTCAACGCGATCATCGCCGCGACGATTATCGCCAGCGGCAACAGCACGCAGAACGAGGCGCGCTGCACGTCGACGAAGAAGTTGCCCATGCTGGGTTTGCCGCCGATGCCCCGCGCCAGTGCAGCCAGCGCGGCGATGCCGGTCGCCGCCGAAACGAACTGCAGCCACATCAGCCCGCCGATCTGGGCAAGGTAGCTCCAGGTGCTCTCGCCCGAATAGTGCTGCAGGTTGGTGTTGGTGGTAAAACTGGCCGCGGTGTTGAATACGAGATCCAGCGTTGCCGCGCTTTGGCCGTCGGGGTTGAACGGCAGCATGTGCTGGGTCGCCAGTAGCGTGAAGACGAAGCCGAACATCACGATATTGAAGGCGATCAGCGCGAGCGAATACTGCTTCCAGTCCTGCTCGTCCGCGCCGCCGACCGTGCGCGCGAACAGCCCGTCGGTCCCGGCGAAACGGCCCGAGAAAAGCCCGGCCATGTATTTGCCGAGCGGCCACGCCAGCAGCGCTGTGCCGCCGACGATCAGGATGATGGTGAGAATTGCGGAAAGCATGGAGAATGTCCTTTCGCGGGCTTACGCGAGGCCGAGGCCAGCGACGGCGAGATCGATGAGCTTGATGCCGACGAAGGGGGCGATCACGCCGCCCACGCCGTATATGCCGAGGTTGCGCAGCAGCTGGCTCGCTGCGGGCATTGGGCGATAGGCGACACCCTTCAGCGCCAGCGGCACCAGCAACGGGATGATGATCGCGTTGAAGATGATCGCGGAGAGGATCGCACTCTGCGGGCTCGCCAGCCCCATCACGTTGAGCGCGCCTAGCGCCGGATAAAGCACCACAAAGATCGCCGGGAGGATCGCGAAATATTTCGCAACGTCGTTGGCGATCGAGAAGGTGGTGAGGCTGCCGCGCGTCATCAGCAGCTGCTTGCCGATCCCCACGACCTCGATCAGCTTGGTCGGGTCGCTGTCGAGATCGACCATGTTGCCCGCTTCTCGCGCGGCCTGCGTGCCGGTGTTCATTGCTACGCCGACGTCCGACTGGGCGAGCGCGGGGGCATCATTGGTGCCGTCGCCGCACATGGCGACCAGCTTGCCCTCGGCCTGTTCCTTGCGAATGTAGGCGAGCTTGTCCTCGGGCGTCGCCTCGGCAAGGAAATCATCGACTCCGGCTTCGGCGGCGATGGCGGCGGCAGTCAGCGGGTTGTCACCGGTGATCATCACCGTGCGGATCCCCATCCGGCGCAGTTCGACGAAACGTTCGCGGATGCCCGCCTTGATGATGTCCTTCAGATGTATCGCGCCGAGCAAACGGCCGTTCTCGACCACCGCCAGAGGCGTGCCCCCAGCCTGCGCGATCCGGTCGGTGATCTTCTTCAGCGCCAGCACGGTGTCTTCAGGATAGTCGCCCAGCCTGAGGACCGCATCGACCGCGCCCTTGCGGATCGTCCGACCGGGCAGATCGACCCCGCTGACGCGTGTCTGCGCGGTGAAAGCGACAGGCTCGGCGTCGGCCGACGGAACGTCCTCACCGCCCGCCAGCGCCACGATAGAACGACCCTCGGGCGTCGTGTCGGCAAGGCTGGAAAGCCGCGCAGCTTCGATCAGGTCGGCCTCGGCGATGCCGGGCAGGGTCACGAACTCGCTCGCCTGCCGATCGCCGATGGTGATCGTCCCCGTCTTGTCGAGCAGCAATGTTCCGACATCGCCCGCCGCCTCGACCGCGCGGCCCGACTTGGCGAGAACGTTGAAACGGATAAGCCGGTCCATCCCGGCAATGCCAATGGCTGAGAGAAGTGCCGAGATGGTCGTCGGGATCAGCGCCACGAACAGTGCGATCAGCACCGGCACGGCAATCACGCCCCCGGCGAACTCCGCGAAGGCCGGCAGCGTGCCGACCGCGACGAGGAAGATCAGCGTGAGGCCCGTCAGCAGGATCGTGAGTGCGATCTCGTTCGGCGTCTTCTGCCGGCTCGCGCCTTCCACCAAGGCGATCATCCGGTCGAGGAAGCCGCTACCCGGCTCGGCGGTCACCTTCACCCGGATCTCGTCCGAGATCACGGTCGTGCCCGCGGTCACCGCCGACCGATCGCCGCCCGCCTCGCGGATCACCGGCGCGCTTTCGCCGGTGATCGCCGCTTCGTTGACCGACGCGACCCCGGCGACGACTTCACCGTCGGCAGGTATTTGCTGACCTTCGCAGACCAGCACGATATCGCCATGCCGCAGTTCGGTCGCGGGGATCTTCTCGGTGTCTCCGTTCTTGCCAAACCTGAGCGCGACCAGGCTCTCCTTGGTGTCGCGCAGTGCCTTGGCCTGCGCCTTGCCGCGTCCTTCGGCGAGCGCTTCGGCGAAGTTGCCGAACAGCACGGTCAGCCACAGCCAGAACACCAGTTGCGCCTGGAAGCCGATGTCCTCGGCTCCGGTGGCGATCCCCCGCAGCAGGATCAAGGTCGCGGTTGCCGCGACGATTCCCGTGATGAACATCACCGGGTTGCGCACCAGCGTGCGCGGATCGAGCTTCACGAAGGAATCGCGGATCGCAAGGACGATAAGCTCGCGCTGGAACAGTCCGGTTTGGCCAGAGGTAGTGCGCTCCATCAGAAGCGCTCCGGCCACAGGAGGACCGCGGTGAGATAGGCCAGCAGGCCCAGCCCCACGAGCCCCACGAGGATGAGATCGAATGTCATGCGAAACAGCTCCCTTATTCGGCAGCCGGTCTGGACCTCGCGCGCATGAAAATTCGCCGGGGGATTGCACGCCGGCGCATTAAATCCTCATGAAAACAGACTTGGCGTGCACCGCTTTCACGCAGATTTCACAGGCCACCCCCGCGATCCGCATGGCGATTTAACGGACGGTGGGAGGAGAGGCCTTGCGCATGGCGCGGCGACGGTCGCCGCCCTTTGATCAAGGATAGTCTTTCCGATGCGCATGATCTGCCTTGCCGCACTTGCGGCCTCGCTCGCCACGCCCGCTTTCGCTCAGGACATGCAAGGGGATGCCGATCAAGCCGCGGCCGAGGTGGTCACGATTTCGGGCGGCACAGCGCTGGTCTCCTCCTATCGCTTCCGCGGTATCGACCTGTCAGATGAGAACATGGCAGTGCAGGGCTGGATCGGCGTCACTCATGAGAGTGGCCTCTATGCCGGCACGTGGACTTCGAGCATCGACGGGTTCGGTGAGCTTGGCGGCTCCGATCTCGAGCTCGATCTTTATGCTGGCTACAAGACCGCGCTCGCCAATGGCGTCACGCTGGATGGCGGGCTGATTTACTATGCCTATCCGGGCTCGACCGGCGGGGAATACGAGTTCTTCGAGCCATATGCCAAGCTCGGTCTGGCGGCAGGCCCCGCCGCTGTTACGCTCGGCGTCGCCTACGCACCCGCGCAGGATGCGATCGGCGGCAACAACAATCTCTATGTCTCCGCCGATGCCGCGCTGCCTATCGAGGGCAGTCCGTTTGCGCTGGACGCACACGTTGGCCGATCGGAAGGCGAGACCACGCTCACCCCTGGAGGGGGCTATACCGACTGGTCGCTCGGCGCGAGCGCAAGCTGGCAAGGCATGACCGCGCGCGTCGCCTATATCGATACCGACATCTGCGATTTAAGCGCGCTTGCAGCTGGCGCGACGCCCGACATCGTCGATGCGGCTGTGGTAGTCTCGCTCACCGCGGCCTTCTGAGTTCGAGTTCCGCTGTGCAAGACGGCGATCCGCGAGGAGCGTATCGTCCAATCCTTTGCAGCGCGGCCATCTCTCCAGGGCCACGGCACCCTAGACGTAGATCACATTTAGCATCGGCGACGGACCCGTCCTTAGCGTTGAGTTGCAAGAACGACCGCTTTCAGGGTTCACCTCGCGGCGCTCGAACGTCTGGAATCGGGGCGCAAAGCCGACATCAAGAGTTGGGCGTGGGCTTCGCGGCCGCTCTCCCGCGCGAACAGAGTTAGAAATGTCATTTGAGAAGTTTTGTGGCTGACGCCGAAAGGTGAAAATTCCACCACAGGTGCGCAGACTGCAGCCAGCTGCGCACCGCCTAGAGACTCTCATGACAAAGAAACAAGTAAAAGGCACAGCGTCCTATGAAGGCGCTCTGCTCATGTGCCAGAACCTCGCCGAACTGACCGCCTACGAAGTCGCAGGTGACCAGGTCCTGATCCCGGATGCGGTCGGCAGCCCATCCGACACCCCGCAATCGTTGATCCTCATGCCCGGGGTGAGGCTAGCCTCCACCGAGATGGCAAGGGGTGTCGCGATGCTGGGGACGAGTGCCCTTGGCGTGAGATGCCTGTGTTATCCTGACGGCGAACGCATCGGCGACTTTACCGTGCTGTTCGCAGAGTACGGCGGTGCCGAGCGCTTTGCAGCAATGCGCGCGTGGGTCGACCAAGATCGTCGCCTCTACCTCATCCCCGACGAGGACGTCGAAGAAGCGGGAGAGACCTCTTTCAAGTTCGATTGCGGACTCCGAAAGGTCGATCAGCCTTGGCCTGACGAGGCCGACCGGCAGCGCGGTCTCTCAGCAGCCATGGCCCTGCTCCTGGCTGAAGGGCCCGATAGCCGGGCCTGCTGACCCCGGAATGAAGTGAAGGCTCGGCGTGTAGGCCGAGTAACTTATGAAAATAGAAGGGGGAGGGCGAGCTCGGCCAGAGCGGCCTCCCTCGAAGGAAAATTTCAATGAACGTTATTTCTTTGCACCGCCCTCTCGAGGGCGAACCCTTGCTGCGGTCGATCACCCACCGGACGGGTAGCCGCTTCGCCTCGCTGCTTATCTCTTGCGGCCTCGTCACCGTTGAGACGGCTCGCTTCAACGAACGCATCAGCGGCGGCTTCTTCGAGAGCGAAGACGCCAGAGTGATGGTGATCGCTACCAGTTGCGATCGCCCACTTTTCTATCGCGAATGCGAGGTTCTCGCGCAGTTCGCCCGCAAGGATCTTGTCCTGATACGCTTCGATCCGCTCGAAGGTGCCACCTTCGACGTCCTGCTCGAAGGTTAGCCAAGCCTGGCAGTGCAGCTATCTCGCCTGGCGCCGCGAAGGTGACGATCTCTGGCTCATCCCAACAAACACCGAAGGTCCCTTTTTCCGGCTGAGCGGGAAGGGCCTCGAAACCTTTCAGGGGGCTCCTTACGAAAGCGGCTACCAGCGCTGCGCCGGCATTATCCGCGCAATCGAAACTCCCTCGTTCGAAGGGAGGTTCTGATCATGGCTCAGGTCACATCACAGACTGCTCTGGATTGCGGATGCGAGGAGGAAGCGCCTCGCAACAAGATGAGCGTCTTCGTTCACGGCGTGTGCGATGCTCATCCCGATTTCGCCTTCTCCCGGTATTGGTACAAGCAGCAGGAGAACAGGGAGGGCGTGCGCTCCTGGCTCGATAAGAAGTTGTTCCCCGGAGCAGATCCCCGCTTCGGTTACGCGGCCAAGTACGATGTCCTGCTCCCGCTTACGGCACCCGGCGACCTCGTCAGGGTTGGTGAACTCGTCGACCGGTTCGACGATACCCTTCCGCCTTACGAGCAACATGCGATGATCCAGGTGAAGATCATGCTCGACCCCGAAGAGGCTTGGCACATCGGCTTCGAGCGGGTTCGCAGCTATGCGCGGGCGCATTTCGCTCCGCGCTTTGCGACGATCCTGATCGCCCATATCCCCGCGATGGGAGGACTGAAGGGGCAGGGTAATCACGTTCATTGCGCAGTTCTCTCGCGCGAGCTGAACATCAACGGCTTCGGTGGAGCGTGCACCGCCCTATGCAGCGACCAGGGTTACGAAGCTGCCTTGGCTGCTTGGCGCGAACACAAGGAACGGTGGGAGCCGGGCGCATGAGCAAGTCTGAGCGCGCCACCGCTTCCGATCCTCTTGCCCGGCATTGGGCCCGGAAGGGCTCAGACGAACTCGATATGATCGAGGCTACTCTCAACCTCGCTCGCCAGCTCCTGGCGAGCGGGGAAGTCCAGCCATATGGGAAGGGTGAAAACCCGTTCGAGCTTGCTCCCTACACATGGGAAACCGCGGAGACGCCTGCCGAAGCTCAACGCCGCATCTTTCTTGGGACCGTGAGTGAGCGGCCACGGGCCAAGGTCACACGGTCTGGTTTGCGGCTGGTCTTGCCAGGGATGAAAACGAGTTCCGCAGGAAACTTGCTGCTCATATCGGACATGTTCTGGCCAATGGCGCAGAGGTCAGTGCGGGCTTGGGGGACTTCCCCTTGTCGCGAACATTCATTTCGCCGCCACTGCGACAGAAGTTAGCGAACTTCGATGCAGGTCGAGACGCGCCCCCAAGCTTCTTCTATCTCAGTCGATGGCACGAGAACCGTTCCTGAAGATGAAACACCTGCCCGACTTGCGATCGCCACCACACCACGAAAGGAATCGATGAATTGGCGTCCGCTCAAGTTTGGCGTACTCGCTGTCGCAGGTTTGCGTACGTTTTACGTACTGCTAGAAAAACAGCCCGCTAAGTCATTGAAAAACTGGTGCACCCGACAGGATTCGAACCTGTGGCCTCTGCCTTCGGAGCCGGTACAAATCCGGTACGCCAGACTACGAAATTCTACTCTAAACTACTGTTATTAAGTGATTTAGATTGATTGCAGTTTGCGCTGGCGTAACCGCGTTTACGCCTCGACTTGCCGCCGCGTGCTTCCTTCACGCTTACGCGAATTCGAGGTCCCGAGACGGAGATCGCCATGGTCAAATTGACCAAACGCGCTGTCGAAGCAGCCGAAGCCAAGACCAAGGACTACATCTTGTGGGACGAAGAACTACCCGGTTTTGGGTTGCGTGTCTTCCCCTCAGGCAAACGAAGCTACATCGTTCAATACCGCCAGTGCGGACGATCGCGGCGCATGGCGATTGGGCTGCACGGAATCTGGACTGCCGAGCTTGCCCGGCGCGAAGCCAAGGCCCAGCTGGGTCGCGTCGCAACCGGCGATGATCCCGCAGAGGAGCGACAGGAAGATCATCGGGCGATGACGATGAAGCAGCTTTGCGAACGCTACATTCAAGACCTTGAAGACGGGCTTATCCTCGGCAAAGGCGGGCAACCCAAGAAGCAATCCACGATCGATACCGACATCGGGCGGATCAAGCGTCATGTCATTCCCTTGATGGGCAGTCGGCGTGTCAAGGATCTCACCCGGGCCGACATGGTCAAGATCATGCGCGATATTATCGCAGGCCGGTCGAGTATTGTCGTCAAAACCAAAAAGCTACGGGGCAAGTCGATTGTGAAGGGTGGTCCAGGAACCGCCACACGCACACTAGGCCTGATCGGCGGCATCCTCACCTACGCAATTGACTTGGGGGTCATCGACCGAAATCCAGCGCACGGCATCAAGAAGCCGAAATACGAGGTTCGTGAGCGGAGGCTAACCGAGGCCGAATATGGCATTTTGGGTCAGTTGCTCATCGAAGCGAAGAAAAACGAACAGTTCTGGCCATCAACCGATATCATTCGCCAGATCGCGCTCACCGGCTGCAGGCGAAGCGAGATCATCAATCTCAAATGGTGCGATGTCGATCTCAGCGGCAGTTGTCTTCGACTTTCCGATAGCAAGGAAGGCAGGTCGATCCGACCTGTTGGCCTGCCGGTGATCGAGTTCCTGGAGGCGGAGCACAAAACGGCAACAGGCAGCTACGTATTCCCGGGCTATGGGGCAGACACCGCCTTTGGCGGCTTCCCGAGGCAGTGGAACCAGTTGCTAAATGGCACGCCGCTGGAAGGCGTTACGGCTCATGTCCTGCGACACAGTTTCGCCAGCATCGGCAACGATCTTGGGTTCACGGAAATAACGATCGCCGCGCTCTTGGGGCATGCAAAGGGGTCGATCACCAGCAAATATATTCATGTCCTCGATGCTACGCTGATCACGGCCGCCGACATGATCGCTGGCTATGTCGATGCTCTCCTCAAGGGAGCGCGATTTCAAGAGAGCGCCTACTCGCTCGATCGCGTGACACGAAAGAACACAATGAGCGAATTCCTGGCTGGCCGTGAGGCCAGAACTTCCAGATGATCAGGATGGCTCGAATTGGACTTGAGTCCTGCAACCTGCCGCTTACGCGCTTCTTGGATCAAGCCCTATCCCCAGAAATGGGGATGGCCTACTCTGTGGATAAGGCGCTGGTCCGCTCGGACTATCGGGAACCCGATTGTTCGGACGAACAGGAACCGGAAACTCGGACTATCGGGAACCGAGAAAGGCCTCAAACCCGCCGGAATGCTGGGACACAGCGTCCCTTAACAATCCTAACGACAATCCTCATCGGATTGTTGCTAACGCGCGGCGCGCCAGCGCGCGGCTCCTCAGCGCTTTGGGGGGCGCCGTCACCGCGCGCCTTTGCACTCGACAGGTGCAACCATTCCAGCACCTTGCTAGGTGTCGGATGATGAAGACCGACCTCGATCATCTGCCCCCGCAAAAGCAGCGCGAACTGGAACGCGTGGTGCAGCTTATCTTCGAGGAATTCGACGATGCTTTTGCGCTCGCCAAACACGAGTGGAAAAAGGCCGGGCGCATCCTAAAGGTGATCCTCTACGGAAGCTACGCGCGCGGCACCTGGGTGGATGAGCCGCATACCGCCAAGGGCTACCAGTCGGACTATGATCTGCTTATCATTGTGAACGATAAGCGCCTGGTTGACCGAGTGAAGTACTGGTCCAAGCTCGATGATCGTCTTATGCGCGAATACGGTGTCACGCAGACGCTTAAGACCCCGGTCAACTTCATCGTACATACACTGCAGGAAGTGAACGATGGGCTCGCCCACGGTCGCTACTTCTTCATGGACGTGAAGGATGACGGGATCGCTGTGTACCAGTCGGATGACACTGAACTGCACACACCGAAGCCTAAGACGCCCACGCAGGCGCTCGCCATGGCGCAAGAGTATTTCGACGAGTGGATGCCCGGCGCGAACGACTTTGTGGACGGTGCCACTCACCTAATGAGCAAAGGAAGGTACAAGCGAGCTGCGTTCTTGATGCATCAAGCTTCAGAGAGTCTGTATCACTGTGTCCTACTGGTCTGCACCTTCTACACCCCGCACGTGCATAATCTTGGTTTCCTCCGCACTCAGGCTGAGCGCATCGATGCTCGCCTTACATATGTCTGGCCACGCGACACTCGGAAAGATCGCGCCCGCTTCGAGAAGCTCAAGGAAGCCTACGTCAAGGCTCGCTACTCCAAACACTATCGCATTTCTAAGGAAGAGCTCGAATGGCTCGGCGAACAGGTCGAGGAGCTGGGTCGGGTTGTTCACGAGGTATGTTCGGAGCGTCTCGAGAAGCTCAAAGCAGATGCGGAGGCGCGCCCTGACAAAGCATAGTAATGTGCGCGCTCGGAGCGTTCGGGGAGCGCGATGTCAGCTGATTGCGTTCCAACACAACTCGTCTCCGCTTAACCTTGTCTCCATTGGGGCAGACTAGATCCAACACCGTGGCCGCTACCAAACAACGCGCCGGACAACTCCGAGCCCTTCGTTGGGCTCAGGGGTCGCTGTGCGCGGCGTGCGGCCAGCATGTGCCGAGCAGTTCCCGGCTCAAGCGATACGACCCATCCTATCCAACATTTGATCATGTCACCACGCGCAGCACGGGCGGTGGCAGAACACTCGGCAATGGTCTCCTGAAGCACCAGCGGTGCAACCAAAAGCGGGCCAATCGAGCACCCACCGGATGCGATCTGATCTGGCTGGAGTTCGTCACGGCGCGACTTTCAATGCGCCCGAAGAGCTTCAAACCGACATTCAAAGGCGGTGTTCGCAACCCGCGCTAGCTGCAGGCACTAAGCAGCAGGTTTGCAAATGAAACGCTTCGCATTGCAGCGCGCGTGCAAATTTGTTGCAGGGATTAGCGCTCGTAAAAGATCGTCCAGGAGTGTCTGGTAGATGTGTTGTATTAGGATGGCGAGATAAAAGCGCCGCCGTCGGTCGGGGCGCATGTGGTTGGTTTCGTTGAGCAATATGCGACGGCGCCGATAACGGCTCGGCGGCGCTTCCTTGAGGATTACGTTTCTTTTCAATATGCTTGGCGACGGCGGTCAGTCGAACTGCGCGCAAACTGGTTCTCAAACGCCACAAATGGCATGGCCGCCCTGATCCCTATAGATCCGTGGGGATGCTTTCAGTCCGACCGCTACGACGGATCGGTGCAAAGGCGTGAAAACGGCAACGCCAGCGTAGAAACGTCATGTGGCGCTATCTGACCTTCTCGACCGATAATCGGTGTCGATGGCGGGCCTGACCGGCTTCCCCTCCATGTCCCTGAGGTCGGTCCGTCATCACCCCAAAGATGAAAAGGACCGACCGGCATGGCGAAAGCAGAAACAAATGATCAGCGGACCGAGCGGAAAAACCAGTCCGCGATTGAGCCGATCGCGATGCGCGTTCCTGAAGCCTGCCGCTATCTCGGGATTGGTCGCAGTACCCTGTATGTGCTGATCAATGAAGGCGAGATCGAAATCATCAAGCTCGGCAATTCGACACTGGTGCTGACCGAGAGTCTGAGATCGCTTGTCGAACGAAGGCGCAATCCAACCGATGCCCACACGGCGGATGACAAATATTGACCATGCATCCCGACCTCTTGAAAGCCATCGTGCTCGCGGCGATCGCTAGAATGCCAAACAATACCAAGCGTCAATTGGCCTCAACGGTTCGAGAGCGACGCGAACGCGCAGAGGAGGCGCTTGCGGCGAGCATTGTTGTCGAGCTTTCGCGGCGATCCTAGTGAGCGAAATCGGCGTCGGCTTTGCGCCCTAATCTCGGTCATTGCGAGTCGCCAGCCGATCGCCTGAAAGCGGACGTCCCTCGCAGTCGGCATGGGCGACCCGGTCTGGGACTGGCTTGCCGTTCTCTGGCTACGCCTAATACAAAAAGTTACTGTCAAGAAGCCGACGCACGACGTGTGTATTTTTTGCGCGGCAGAAAGACAGAGAGGATACTGGCATCTGATCTGTTCGGGAGCGAAGAACGATTCCATCGATCCCTTGGCGCTGCGCAGCCGTCTTAGCCGGCCATGTGCTCGGGCTCAATTTGCCGGTAAGGCGTAGGGCATTAGATTTAGGCGATCGCTGTAGCGGTTTAGTGCATTCAGCTCGCAGATGTGGATCTGGGCGGACCAACCGTAGATGTTGCTCCGCAGATAGGCCATCTCTCCATGAAAACCCGCTTCGTCCAGATCGATCCACCAAGCTCTGGGTCTTCCGTCACTGCCATCGGCCCAGCGATAGCCGCGGCTCTTGAGGAGATCCTTCTTCTCGAATGGCGCGCCTTCGGCCCAGCACCGCCAACTGCGCGAATTGGACGATGACAGTAGTATCTTCATCGCGCTTTCAGTCCCTCCGACCGGGACGCTGCGGCTCAATACCTCAATTCCTGCGTAGCAGTCGTTCACGGCACGGTGGCCATCGTAGAAAAAACCGTGTGCCTGTCCGATCAGGCTGAGCTTAGCGCTCTCAAAACCATGCGCCGCCCAAGGGATCTCAGACAAGGAGCAGGCCCACCGGTTGTTCGCCAGCTGCGGACAAAAGCGTTCGACGAAGCGCCGATCGAACGCAGCATTGTGTGCGACAATGAGACCGTCCCCGGCAAACTGGGCCGCCGCCATGAAGTCGATCGTCTTGCCAGCAACCATATCGGGCGTAATGCCCGTCAACCGCGCTACTTCGGCGGGGATCGGCTTCTGTGGCTGGCGAAGTTCGGATCGTCCGATCCCCATCCCCGCTATGCGGCCCGAGTCCTCATACCAGAAGGGCACCATCGCGAGTTCGATGATCTCGTCCACGTTCGGATCCAATCCCGTGGTCTCAACGTCCAGAAACACGGCCCGCTTCATGTGGGGCATCGGGATGAAGTTTCCGCCGGGCACCTGCAGCCGGCGAAGGACACGGTAGTCGCCGGTCGCCTCGAGTCGGGCTGCGAGCGCCTCTATCGTCGGATCAGTTAGCATAATAGATCCCTTGGATATGATATCAGTATTCAGCGTGAATGGTGGTCGAGTTTGCTAAGCTTCGGAGGCGGTATTTTGAAAAGGCCCACATGCATTGGCGTCGATCGAAATCCTTGTTTAGGCTGGTGCAAAGTTCCCGGTCGAGGCCTTTCCGGTGACCCGGCCTCCCAAGGCTGTCGTCATGATCTGCTCGAAGGCGGTAATTACCGTCGATGGCGTGTCAGGGAGACGGTGCTCGAAAAGCAGCGCGTCGTGCATGGGAAGCAGAACGGTGACGTCGTCCAACCTCTCCACTTCCAAGAGTGCCTTCTTGAAGATGAGCGATCCTGTTCCCTGCACGACTTGGCTGACCGCGGAACGCCGCTCCTTAGCCGTCAGCACTCCTGAGTGGCTCCGCGCGTAATGATTGCCCATTTCGGTGGCGATACGTCCCGTGCGCTGGAATTCTGCGCAAATCTCCGTTTTCCACTCCTCGTATCGGGCGAAGACCCGGAAGGCGTCTTTCGCCTTGGTGCGCTCGGCCCCTAGCTCGACGGCGGCGTCCACAAGCGCCTTGCGGCTCATTCCGTAGGCGTATGACAGAAAGAGCTGCTTGGCGGCTTTTCGATTGCCGGTGAGTCCGAGATGGTCCCCAGCGAACAGCTCATACATGTCTCCGGCGGAATAGAGTGCGGCGAGCTGTTTATCACCTGAGAGAGCGGCCATTATCCCTACTTCGAACTGATCGAAGTCAACATAGCTTAGCTCCGCCCCTTGGCGAGCACGGATGATGGAGCGGTATTTCTTGGAGATGCTCTGGAGTGGCGGGTTGCGCACAAGTATTCGCGATGTCCTGGAGCCGAATACATCCACGATGGGTCGCGTGCACCCGTTAGCAAGTGTCAGGGAGGAGAGCACGCGCCTGGCGGCCTCGAACTCCTCAAGGGCCAGCGTGTCGCCTCCGAAGTCGTCAGGGTGCGGCACGAACTCCAGAACGTATCTCGTAGAAACGCCCTCGAACTCGAATCCCAAGGCGTGAAGTTTCCGCTCGATCGATGTCCGCGACGGGGTCTCGAGCGGCATATCGTGCTTGGCTGAATAATTCTTGAGGCAGTAAAAGTAGTCGTGCTCCGCCTCGCGGCGCTTGGCCGTCAATTCCGCCGCTTCGATCATAATCCCCGCAGACATTGCCTTCTGGAGCAAACGGTAAACGGGCATTTCAACACTGAAGAAACGCTCCATCTCGCCGTTCGCGGCGGCCTGCGCGCAAAGTGCCAGGTAAAGTTTCGCGATCGCTCCCGCCGCCTTCGTGGCGATCTCGGCATCGAACGGGATAGCCCGATTGAACATGCGTTTGTATGCCGAGCAGACCTCCTCGGATGCTCCGCAGGGACCGAGATGGGCGCTTATGTCGATTTTCTCGCGATTGCGCCGGTCATCGGGATTGCCTCCGATCGAGATTCGAAATTCGTCTATGTCCAGCACGACTTCTGGAAGGCCGCCGGTCTTATCGTAAAGCAGGTCGCGAATCATCCAGAAGTCGTGACAGACGACCGGACCGGGGTAGGCTACGATCTCGGCTGGGTTCGTCTCCTCGAGTTGATCGTGGACGAACCAGTAGAAGCAGTCGGCGCCTCTACCCGTGAAATCCTTGATGAAGATGAGCAGCTTGGATGCGAGATCAATCATATTCGCTGATCTCGTCAACGAGGTTCAGGATGTCCGGCCGCTCGCGGATGGCGAATGGCAAACCTTCTTCGTTCTCGTAGCGGCTCGCCCTGGCCCTAGTCGCCTTTAGTCCGGTAGGCACCTTTCCATAAAGCGGACGCAACTTGTCGTCGTCCAGCACTGCGGACGAGATGAGCAGATACCTGGCGTTCTGATATGGAAGGCTTTCGAATTCGCCTATGCTTCTCTCAATCAGGCCCTTCTCACCAACACATCTCAGCCAGATGAAAATGGCTGCCGCCTCCCCTGACTTCAGGTCATTCTGAAGTTTGCGGTCGGCAAGGGCAACCAGGTCGTCGGATCGGTGCTTACGCATGGCGAGGAGCAGCCAGATGTTGTAGTTCTGCCACTCATGGATGGCTCCGTCTTCGGCTAGCAGGAACGCCTCCAGTGCTGGCAGGCACCTCCCGTCGCGATCTAGGATGGATATGAGACGGCAGTATTGATCCGTTGTCGCTGCATGCTCCGAGAGTGACGCCGAGAGGGTATCGAGAAGCGAGATCGAGAGCGCGTCGCTCACGTCGAACAGGCCGGATTCCACGATTTGGGCGACACGGTTGACCGCGAACCTGAAAGAGCGCGTCTGCGTCTCCCCAGCTTCGATGCACTTGGTCAGAATCTCGAAGATGTAGGTAACGGACCGCGTGACGATCCGCCGGCTCCGCGACTGCCACATCTGGTTGATCGCCGTTGTTGTGCTGTCCTGCGACGGGAAGAATTTGGACAGATCATCCGGCGACGTCTCGGGGGACAAGATTGCCGTTTTGTTGGCGTTGATGTTCAATCCCACCGTCCGGAGGAGGCGGATGAGGTCCTGCAGGGCGCGTCGGGCGTGGACTTCGCTATCAGCAATGACCCGGATGTCGTCGACGTAGCGGTAATAGTCATACCCCTTTCCCGCCATCGCTTTATCGACGCGAGACAAGAGCATATTCGAGAGGAACGATGATGCGTCCCGGTTCTGCGGCAGGCCATGGCTTCCGCTAAACGTCCATCTTGAGAGAAGCCGGTCAAGCGTGGCGATCGCATTCCTGATTTGTAGCTTCTCTGGTCCGGTCGCCGCGATTTCCGGAATTCTTTTCTCGAGTCCTGCGACAATCTGCTCGCGGGCAATATTCTCAAAAAAATTGCTGAGGTCGGTAACCAACAGGAACTTTCCGGAGCGAACGAACGTCAGCGTCACACCTTCGAACGTGAACCAGCGATCTATCTTATTCTTGAAAAGATACTTTTTATTTTGGGGATTGGGCTCATACCGGTAGCTGAGGACCCGATGACCGAGCAGTTTGTCATAGTAGGGTATTAGGAAACTGCAGATCGACTGGTAGACGAAGCGATCGAAGAAGTCAGTCTCCAGTCCATAGCGCTCGCCGAAGCCCTTTTTGGGGATGTTGCGAACGACACTGCGTGTTCCAGCGTATACCCCGTTCCACTCTTGGAGCATCGCTATGATGATCCGCTTTGCCTCATCGGGGTCATTGAACAGATCGTCGTATTGCAGGCAGTCGAAATACCAGTCGTCGCGCATGTCTTGACGAAGATGCCGGAGAACCAGGTCGAAATTTATCGGGAAGCCTAGCGCCTGACCCTTCTCCCAAAATGTGGAGCTCAGCACATAGTCCTTCTCTACCCTGTTATTGATTGACACCCCTGAATCGCTCCTGACGGCCCATGAACAGCTAGCATTTTACCGCTCCATACTAGCGGCGGATCCCTTCGCCGCCAAAGGCGAGATCTCTCGTATTGAGACCGACAACTTGTAGGGCGCCTTTGTCAACGTTTAGATAGGCGTATTGGCAGGCTCTGGCAGAAGTGGACGCCCTCGATGGCTAATCTCAGCGACCGACTTTGGTCGACAGTTGTCGCACCGGCGGCGTCGCCAAGAAGGTCAGCTATCTGCGGTTCGCTGCCTAGACCCTGACAATCTGCTTCCGGCCCCAACTGCGGCCAACTAATCAGTGCTCAGGATATCTTCTCGAAACTCACAGTTTTGGGGTTGTAACTTAGCTCCGTGATGGATCCGTCACTAATCCGCGAGACCAGCTCGTGGATTATCGAAAGCGGAACAAAGAACCATTCGCGTGGCTGAACGGTCTTTCCGAAACGGTCGCCTGCAGACAAATCAAGGCGGGCGGGCCCAAGGGCACGATGGATCAGCCGTTCGAGCTTGGTCCGGTTGATGTTGAAGAGCTTGTATTCGGCTACGACTTCGACATCTGCGAGCAGAAAAGTCGGATCGTTACGCGCGTTGGCAATCCGGCTCAGAACCGGCTGCCCTGTAACGCCGATCTTGTGGATCAGCTCGCGATGTTCGTCGACATAGGGATGCGACGATTTGCTGCGGAGTACATAGATCGTGCCGCTCTCCAGGTCGTCGGGCTCAGCGGTGTCTCCAAAAAGCGGTCCTGCGCTTTGCTCGCTCACGCGCCTGGCGGACTCGTCCCGATAGAGCGACTTCTGGAATGAGCGTGAAAGGACCGTCGCCTCGGTTGCGTTGTCATAAATCACCCGGACACGGCGATCAGCCCGCTCATACTGAGTCGTGAAAGCCTCGGTCGAGGCGGCGATGTATGCGAGTTGCCCGCCGACTATGAAGAAGTTCCCCGGCTGGATTTCGGCCAGCGTGACCTCAGAATTGCCGAGCGCCTTGGCCTGTCTGCTACTGGCCTTCAGATCGACCTGCACCGCCTCGAACAGCGGCTTGAACTCTTCGAAATCCTCGCACCTCTCACGGTTGGCGATTTCTTCAGCCGCTTTCTTCTCGGCCCGAGAACTCACATGCCGCAGCTTCGTAATGTCATCTTCGGAGCCCGGTTGGATGCCAAGTTCTGCCAGAAGTGCAGTGTCGTCGAGTTCCTCCGATGGTTTCCCTAACGCCTCGGCTGCATGCAGAATGTCGTCCGGGTCCATGTTCGCAAGGAGTTCTTGCGCTTCGGGAAGAGCGCGAAGCCTCTCAACGCGGACAGCATAGAGTCGCTCAAAAATGTCATGATCTTCCCCATGCCTAGGGAGCCGTCCATGCTCTTTGACGAAACGCTGTATGTCCTCGAAGCCCGCTATGATGCGTTCCTGAAGCGGGGTCAGCTTTCGAACCGGCTCGGGAGATGTTTCGACACCAAGCTCGGCCAGCAGTTCGAGGTCACTCAATTCAGCCATTGCTGGCCTCGTTGGTGGCGTGGCGTTGGAGGAAAGCGATGCCCTCGGCCATCTTGCGTTCCCACGCATCTTGAGAAGTCAGTGACGGAAGCCGTCCGCGTTCGCGTTTGAATTCCAATGCGCGCTCGGCAAGGGCGCGCGCTTCTTCGTAGGTCAGTTTGTCCTTCTTTGCGTTGATGACCGCCTGAACCTGCAACAGGGTCTTTGCATCCATAGATTTGGCCAAGACCGCAATCGTTGCCTCGAACGGATTGACCCGATCGATGAGGTCGATGTCGAGCTCCGTTACGCTGAGCGCAAACCTGCGCACACCTTCGATGAAGGCGGTATTTGCTTTGATCTCGCCGTCACCATCGCTTGTCAGCATAGCCTTGGCTTGCTGGGTCAGAGTCATCGCAGCAACCGCCTGTTGGCGGACCGCTTCCTGATCGTGTTCGCTCAGTTCGGGGTACTTTTCCCGAATGATCTTGCCCATCTTGAGCTGGGTCAGCTCTTCTGGAACCACGTCGGGATCGAATACGCCGCGTTCGACGACTGCCTTGTCCTGCACAAAAGTCGCAATGACCTCGTTAAGATCCTCACGGCAGATACGAGTTGCCTCTACGCTCTTTGGTAGTTTGAGACCCTTGATCTCGAAATGCATCTGGCCGTGATCGTTCACGCCAAAATTGGTCTCACCTTCCTTGTATCCGCCCGGCCCGTAGTCGAAGTCCGGCTTCGGACCAGCGTCCTTTGGCGTGAAGTCGAAGCGTGGCGCGAGCACCTGCTCCATGAGCAAGCTCGCCGCAATCGCCTTGAGGTAGTCGTTGATCGCGTCGACCACGAGCGGGCTGTCCGCAGCCGGTTCGGCGATTAGATTGGTAAAGCGAGCGCGGGTCTTTCCGGGCGCATCACGGGTTGCCCGGCCAATGATCTGGATGATTTCAGTCAGGCTGGAGCGATAGCCGACCGTCAGCGCGTGTTCGCACCAGATCCAGTCGAACCCTTCCTTCGCCATGCCCAGCGCGATGATGATGTCGACGAAGTCGCGATCTGACCGCGCATCGGGCGATTTCAGGGCTGCGGCCACGCGATCGCGTTTAGCGGGATCGTCGTCGACCAGGTCGGCCACCTTGATCACGGTTCCTGCAGCCGTCTTGATCAGGTGGAACCCTGTTTCCGGATCGATGCCCTGCCAATCACCGAGGTGGTTCATGATGTCCTCGGCCTCGCGATGCTTGTCTTTCAGGCTCTCGCGCGAATTGACCGAGGGGATGTGGACGATGGTCTTTACCGTCGGATCGAGCAGCGCCGAAATCTTCTCGGTGTAAGGCCCGGTGTAGAAGCTGTAGCCGATATCGAGGGTCTTCAGATACTCGTAGCCATTGAGCTGCTGGTAGTAGGTGTAGGTAACCGTCTCGAACTTGGCTTCGTCTTCCGGCGCAAGGACGGGAATCGCATCACCCCGAAAATAGCTGCCCGTCATCGCCACGACATCCGCCTTGTCGCGTCCGATCAACTGCGCAAGCTGCGCGCCGAGACGGTTGCCCGCATCTGCGGAGACGTGGTGGAATTCGTCGATAGCTACCAGGCGGTTGTCGAATGCTTCCGGGCCAAGCTCGTCGAATGCGAAGCGGAATGTCGCATGGGTGCAGACGAGCACCTTTTCGTCGCTCGCAAGGAATTCGCCGACCGCCTTGACCTTCGACTTCGCGACCTTGGGGTCATCGGCTCCCGGCGTGTTGCACAGGTTCCATTGCGGGGCGACGTTCCAGTCGGTGAAGAAACCGTACTTGCTCAGTGGTTCGCTGTTAAAACTTGCACCGATCGAGCGTTCTGGCACGCATATGATGGCTTGGCGGACATTCTGGTTCGCCAGCTTGTCGAGCGCGATGAACATGAGCGCGCGTGATTTGCCAGAGGCAGGTGGCGATTTGATCAGCAGATATTGTTCGCCGCGCTTCTCATAGGCTTGCGCCTGCATCGGGCGCATGCCTAGCTCGTCCGACTTGGCCGACGCGCCGGTCTGGGCGGTAGTGAACGATACGGCGGGAATGATCTGATCCTTGGCGCTCATTTGAAAAGCTCGCTGTGTGTTCCGGTGCGGGTGAAGAATATGCCGCCGCCGGCTGGCGGAATGTCTTCCACGCGGTAGATCAGCAGGAAATCGCCACCAACATGGCATTCGCGGTGACCCTGCCATTCACCCTTTAGCGCGTGGTCCTTCCATTCGGGGCCAAGCGGCGCGTCATTGGCGATGAGCAGCAGCATGACCTGCTTGAGCTTTTTCATATCGTATCGGCCCGAACGTGATAGCCGCTCGAAGTCTTTCAGGAACGACTTTGCATAGCCAATCGTCCGGGGCAGCGCGACGCGCTTGCTCGCAGTCGCTTTTTTCAAGACTTTGGTTTTCCGGCCTCGCGCAAGGCTTTGCACTCTTTATCAAGCTCGGCGAACATTTCGTCAGCATTGTCGAAGCCCGGCGTGCCGCCATTTTTGAAGAACTCGTCCGCCTCTTCCATCGCCGCGCGGGTTTCCGCATTGGGAACCTTGAGCTCGAGCGGGAAGGCCTGATCGGTGGCGATGCGATGAAACAGCAGACGCACGGCATCGGCGGTCGACAGACCCATCGCCGCTAGCGCCTCGGTCGCGCGGTCTTTCAGATCATTGTCCATACGGACATGGATCATAGAGCTGTGAGCGTTCATAACACCTCCTGTATCTCAAATGAGATATATGCCCCTCAAGGCTTTGAAGTCAAGAAATCTCAGCGGGAAGCGAGTTTGTAGAACGGGGTCCGGCGAGCGGCAGGGAGATCAAAGGATTTTCGTTCCCCTTTCGCCGATTTGAAGAAATGTGCTTTGTGCTGCTTTCTGCTGATGTCGACCGAGATTGGCGAAAAGCGGGCAAACCATGCTCGCAAATTCTCTCTCCTGGCTGGAGAAAGCAGCTTGGCGAGTTCGGCTGCATGAGAGCAATCTCCATGCTTCTCAGCCTTTTCGAGGATCATCACCGCAGCCAAGTGAGCGGCTTCGTCCTTCTCGTTTCCCTTCAGGATTGCGATCAACTGCAAGAGACTTGGTAGTTTCCATTTCCCGCCGCCTCCCTGTGATTTGTACTTAACCAACAGCTGGCGCTGCTTATCGGTCAGTTCTCCGGGCAGGGAAGGTTCGATGGAAGATCGGAGTTTCCTTGCCTTTGACGAACCAAGCGGTTCGGGCAGATCGATTCCAGCATCGATGAAGGCTTTCGGAACGGAAAGGGTATTGGGGATCGAGAAGGCAAAACGCCTTTCATTTGCACAAAATATCAGACGTTTTGGCCCGTCCACGATAACAATCTTGCCAACGAACGAGTCTGCACCTCCTTTGACAAGTATGACCAGATCGTCCGCTTCGCCCACTTCGATTGTGAGAAGAGTGCGCCGCCGATCTTCGCTTATCTCAGAAATCTTGACGACACCGGTGATGATACCCTCGCGTTCCCCAAGCTCATCAATCAGTCCGGCATCGACAATCGAAGTTCGCTGACCAGGACCGCTTGAAGCTGATTGGCCAGCCATGTCCATGCAGCCGTGCCGGTACCAGGGCGGTCCAAGCGGCGGATCGATCCACACCTTACCTCCGTTGTGGCGAATGAAGAACACTGCGTCGGAGCACTTCGGGCATTTCGTGCGGATGCAGCTACTTTCATCACTCTTTCGCACGCGTTCGCCGCCGGTGGCGCCTTGACTGCCTGAACATCCACCCTCGAAATGAAGGGGGATAGGTCGACCATCCATGAAGCGAAATTCTACTGGTTGACCGCATTTGGCGCAGACTGTCATTCCGGGAACGCTCCCGAGGAATGAGTCCGCTCTGCCATCAAGCAGCCTTTGCGCTGGTCATTTTGGTGTAGAGTTCGAAGAGCTTTTCGAGGCGCTCGGTGTCGTTTTTGAAGCGGCGGCCGATGTAGATGCGTTCCAGGACCTCGTCGTTGCGATCGTGCGCGTGGCGTAAGTTTTCGGGCATCTTCTCTGGATCGTAGAGTTCGGCGATGGTCTTGGGGAAATGCGTTTCGCGGGCGAGGAGGATATCCTCGGCACAGCGGGACAGGTCATCTTTGTGTTGGTTCGTGAAGCCAGAGATGGGTAACGGAAATGTATTCCATCCCAGGGTGTTAGAATAGGAGAAGTCGGTCCTTAGCCGACCGCAGATTGTATCTATCCAAGTTAGGTGCAACCTCGATGAGATAACGGCAAGAGCCCAAAGCGGCCCATTCGGGATATAGAAGGCTTTGTTAGTAGGGATAACAGAAGTGTCGGCAAGACCTGCCGGAAAAAACTCGCGGTTCTCGGACGATACGATCGGAACGAATATCTTCCTTGCATCATCTCCCTTTCGCTCTCTGAACTGATGCGGTCTTGCAGCCAGTTTGTTGACCGCAGCGTCGGTCGTTTCGAGCCTGTCTGTCCTTACCTCTTGAATCCTGGTTTTTACGGCAGGGAACCGCTCCGCTTTCTCTACCTCCGCATCATCTATCCAGAGGCAATATCGCAACTTCCCGTTGATGAACTCGGTCGATCCGATGAACTGCCTAATCATCGTCTCTGGAACGCCATCATCCAGCATCATCGCCTTCTCATCACCATCGAGCATCAGACCAGCTGACTTCGAATAGTAGACCCCATATTCCATGGGAACCTTAGTCCATTTTGGCTTCTTGGAAGCGGGGACGACGGTGACTTGGTGTTCGGTCAGATACGGGTTGATGTTGGCGACCTCACGGACGTTCTCGCCAGTGTAAATATGCCGAGCGCCACCAGGCGCTCGATCCACTCCGGTTACGATAACCGTTACCCCTGCCTTGTGTGTTGCGAGGTTAGACCATTTGAAGGAAGTGTGAGCGAACCTGATCCGGAAGCCTCGGTCGAGCAGAATTTTCCAAGTGATGGGGACTTGCTGTCCTTGGCAAAGGCTATTGGTCGTAACGAAGGCGAAGGGTGCATGGCAAACCTCATTGTACATCGCGGCCTTCATTAGCCAGGCACCTACGTAATCGACGTTTTTCCACTTTGAAGTCAGGCCGGAAAACACTAGGTTTCGTGGACAAAGGGTATCCAGAGTTTGACTGAGGCGAGCGCGACGAAGCCGAGATAGGATTCCTTGGTTTTGTCGTAGCGGGTCGCAACGCGTCGCCAGTTCTTGAGTTTATT